>Ga0209777_10000076_pt1 | contig 165864 bp, 151 predicted proteins | sample FrelakmetHBP12HB_FD_187147 | JGI IMG/M metagenome (GOLD analysis project Ga0209777, IMG submission 187147) | Freshwater lake sediment microbial communities from the University of Notre Dame, USA, for methane emissions studies -HBP12 HB (SPAdes)... | ecosystem: Environmental > Aquatic >...
TCCTAATCAAGCGTTTATCAGAAAGCTGCCGCCGGAATGTTGGATGTGGCTAGCAAAAGACCTCTTGGAATAATAACAAAAATGACAAAACCTAATAAAAAAGCGGAAGTACTTTTAGGAAAAGACACTCCACCTAGGCATTGCCTCACAGAACCGTCATAAACTACTCGCACAAGCTTTCGGAGCAAGAGCAAATCGATATGATGATGCGGGCGTTGATGCAGAAGCTGAAACATGACATTATTGCTGAAACTCAAGTGATAAACCGAAAAACGGTATAAATTACAGTATGGGAATGGTAGCCCGGGATAGGTTCAAACTCTCGTTCAAACATTTTTCAAGTACTACCAATTTGCGATTGAAAAATAGCTAAATTGCAATTCAAATGGCTACGTTTTACTCGCTTTTTAGTAGTGCACCCGAGAGCTCGTCTATTTTCAGCAGTCATGTTATGCACATGTTATATGGTCTCAGAAAACCAGAACCTTGCGAGCATTATTTTCAAAGTGTTTCTTATTGCGAACTCTATTTATGAAGATGGGCTCTTGGTGAACCGTTAGGATTTGAACCCGACCGCATAGAGATGTCTACCGCGGTTCATCTTCTTTCGTTCTAATCGTCTAACTAAACAAAGCACCATACGCGCTTTGCCTATTTTCGCTTGGACCCATAGTTCCTTTCTCGCGCGAGACCGTTGACATATCATTGTTCGCTCGCGTTTGTTGAAAGGTCCGCAACCCTTAGCGCCACGCAGTTCTTGATATTATTCGGCGCACTACTTTTGTTCCAATGCCGAAAAGCGGGGAAGTGTTTGAACAAGATGAGTTCTCAAGTTTATTAGATTGAAATACTCAAGATTTGTAAAACATGATTGGATTAGCAGAAATGAATATTTCCAAAATATGGAATACATCATCAGATATCGACTTCGTCTTCCCAAGTGGATTCTCATTCTTTGAACCGTATATTCAATATTTCATCAAAGAAATCCTTGAAATAGGAGGTGAGGCGTATGTGTCCAGAACTTCCGATGGAGCTGTTTCGGGCATTTTTATGTACGACGACTCTGAGAAGCTCGCAACTATTTACACCAAGTCAAGGGAAGTATTTGATTACTTTTACGAATTAAAACCGTTTAATTTCCTCTTCTCTGAGATGAAAACTGAGCTCGAAAGTGAAATCTATGATATTTACACTGTAGACCTTGAGAATCTCGCTTTTGTTCACAGGTTTAGCTATGAAATTTCCATGGCGGAGAAGGCGCATATAGTAGAGATAGAACAATTCATGGCTTCAACCCACCCGGGGATAAACAAAAGGTGGGTAAGCGCTGCACTCAATAACGGAGATAGATGCTTCACCGTCAGGCTAAGCAACGAAATTGCTGGGTTAGGCTGGCTTTCACTCATAAATGGTATTGGAAGACTGCACTCTCTCTACGTGAAACCTCAATTTAGGCGAATAGGCATAGGTGAAGATATTTTAAACTCACGACTTCTCTGGCTCAAGTCAAAGCATGCTCGTTCAACATTCTGCGAAATTTCTCGCTATAATTTAGCTTCCTCAGGAAATGTTATGAAAGCGAATATGAAGGTTTCTGGAGAGGTTTTTCAGTATTTTAAGAAGGATTTGGAAAGAAAGAAGGAAATGAAAAGTTAGGTTCGGGGGGCTCCGCATATAGGACAGATCTGAGCTGTTGAGTCTATCAGTGCGCCGCAGTAGTGACATTTTACCTTCACAACCTCTTTAATAACGATCTGCTGTACCGCCGGTTGCTTTGGAGTCAAGTCAATACTCTCTGGCGGCGGACCGGGTGGAGGGGGCGATTGTTGGTACGCTTGCTGGTACGGTTGCTGGCTGCCGTGTTTTGGAAGTGTTCTTCGTCTTGAAAGCGCATAAATGAGAATTGCAATTAACACGAGGACTATAATTACTGCAAAAACAATAATGAAGTACTGTGCTGGGCCTGAATTTTCTCCGACTGAATTGGTAGCGACTGGGCTTGAACTTCCTCCGCTTGGATTGCCAGCGGCTGCCTCTGTAAGCGGATAGCTAGTTGAATTCACATACAGGTTTTCGGTATACGTGAACTCAGTTCCCGACGAGTTAGTATCTTGTTCATCATAGTTATATCCTATGATATATCCTGTGGACGGGTCAAAGTAAGCCTTCCAGGTATAGTCGACACTGAATTGTCCGTATACATCGTCTCGTTGAGAGCTTGAGGTTCCTTGAGCAAAAATCGCGTTCACATTTCTGTTCTGCGAAGGAAGATAATAGCTATAATTCATTGAAATTACTGTCATCTCGGTGTTCAGAAGCGAAAAGGTACCTCCATTCGGGATCGAATTATCCATACAGAACCAAACAGTTGGGTTCACATATCCAGTCTGTTCGTCAGTTCCGTTGACGTAGAGGAAAGTGACTGGAGAAAAAGTGAAAATTCCCGACGGGTTTCCAGTTTCTGTTGTCCCTGTACTGTTGACCCAAGTATATGAGTAGCTATAGTTAGCGGATACAGTTCCATCAGCATTAATGCCGTTTACCGTTTCCATTCCGTTAATAGTTGTCTGTTCGCTGTATCCAGCGTAATCACCGGTGCCGCTTCCAAGATTCTGAACTTCATGATAGCTGAAATGGTCTCCGACATGTGGAGTGTAAGCTGCGGCGACGGGAGCCGTGAAGAGAACCAGAAAAAGTGAAAGAGTGATTACAAAGAACTTTGATTTCAACCCATGAACCCCCCTACGCCGTGCACATGTGCTGGATGGACCCCTCCAATGCCGCTGTATGTTGAATAGTAAGATGAGTGCGCGATAATTAGGGGAACATAGTAAAAGAAGAAAATGTTATTTGGCACATACATGAACTGCACAGGAGTTTTCATAATATTCGCGGTTGGATCAAGTTGCTTTACAATTTCATTTCTTATTCCATGAATCATCCTTACTGCGAGGCTTATCAGTTCAGAACGTTCCAGATTTGCAGCGTAGCGCCCAAGCAAAGAATATGCCTTCTCCATCAGGTCAAGAGCCTCATTAGCTTCAAAGGTCGATGTGGAAGCAAGAATTGCGGAAGCGACGAGTGGATATTCCAGGTAATTCTTCAGTCCGGCTATAATAATAGTCATCTTCGTCTTCACGTCGTCTGGTCCCAAATCAGAAATCGATAAATAAGCAGAAGCAAGTTCGGTATCCTCTGATACCTCATACCCCCAGGAATTAAAAAGTGATCTAGATGACATGAATTTACCGATTAGCTGGTCTGTGGGCACATTAAATATAGATAGAATTGCAGCTGATTCAAACGAAGAAGTCATTTTGGAAAATTCCACAAATCTGTCAGTTGGAAAACTACCGTCAAATCTCCGGCCGAACAAGATAATGGCGGCAACGCCCGCTGAAAGCTGTTTAGGAACGTGGGCGTCATGCCTAAGTTGGCGATTTAGACTAGCCAAAAGTTCTGATGTATCCTTAAGATCAGAGTTAGTTAGCGAACGCTCGGGATCAGCCCTAGAGGAGGTCATAATTTCCCCTGCCATCATCTTATTTTCAAGGGTGCCACCGAAATGCCTGAGAAGGTCAAGGGCAAAAAGAAATCTTTGACCGATTTGGTCGGGGTCGCCTTGAAGCTTAGCTAAACCTATTGACACGCTCCAGAGTTGAGAGAGATCCATTTCTGGAAACTTGATTCTTAGGTTGGATACATGGAAACTGCCTCTTTCTGCTATGGATTGCAATTCGCTAGACGTTTCCCTGCTTTCTTCAATAAAATCCGTAAACTCCCTATCAGCGACCCTATAATTTCGCATATTCAGATCGTTGAGCGTAACTACTCCAAGACCAGTAAGTGACACATATCTCCCGTCATATTGCACCATCCTATCGACTATGGATTTCTTCTGAATCAACTCGTTCACCTTGGAGTCTGCTTCCGCTATGTCAGCTTCTTCTTTGGAGACAATATTCTTCTCGCTTTCCAAACTTTCAAGCTCTGCTTTCCTCTTCTCGTGGCCTTCAAGATGAAACAAGATTGAATGAGTTTTCCTCACCTCTCTTTCTAGAGTGGACTGGTCGGTTCTTTCTTGCATTCTCTCATTCTGCAACTCTTCAGTCATCTTTGTCAAATTTGAGACTTCGGCCAAAGCCTGATCATAATCATCTTTCTGCATAACCGAAACGTATTGATTGTTGGAAAGAAAATCCACATCAGCTTGTTGAGTTTGCATTGAAACTGATTTTTCAGCTATTTGCGACAAAAATGTTCTTGCGTCGTTACACTTCATTTCGATCACCAATCAATAATTGGGAATCCCTCGACTAAGCGCTCCTCTCCTAATATGTTACCGACAACCAGTTTAAGACTTTGCCCCTCATGAGCAAGGTCAATGACTTCATCATCCTTTAGAGCCTCTCTGAGGAGATATTCGAACTGCAATTTCCTGTCCGTCAAACCTCCGAACCTCGCGAGTCGTTCTCGTTCTATCTGTTCATAGGCAAACATGAATTCGTAAAGTGATCTGTAAATCTGGTCGCATATCTTTTCAGGGACATTCTTTTCCGCCACGGTTATCCATTCTAAGCCTTCAAGGTCCACAAAGTAAATAGTGCCGTCTGGAGCGAGGACTGCATCCTTGTCCAGCCAAACATCATAGAAATCCAATCCACTGAAAGTTCCATCTTCATTATTTTTTAATGTCCTAGTGAACAAAGTTAGGAACGCGATCCCACTCTTAACGAAGTTCTTCAGAAACTTCATTGCTTTATCATTCTCGTTTATTCCAAAGAGGTCAAAGATTGAATTTATGTTCCCACCGACTGTGCTCCCAGAATGAAAGTAAATCCTCAAATTGGAAGGAACCAGTCTTGTTTCCTGAACCATCCTTCCGCCGAATCTCCGATACCAATATATTTTCTTGATTTCATTCTCAAGGCCTTCTGGAAGGAAGACAATTTTCACAAGTGGCGCGATTCGAAATCCGTGAATGGAGGTAAGGTCGGCCATTTCTGACACTCTCATCGAAGTAGCTGCGTGCTGGAGCCCTTGTCCTCCATATGGCGAGCCCCTTAGCCATAATTCCCCTGTAAGATATCGTGGAGACACTCCTTCGGAACTCACGATTCTGTCCCTCAGTTTAGAATCTTTCAACAGGTTGCAAATTTCATCTTTCCCCAGAAGCTTATGAGAAAACGGATTGGTTGTTGAACCTATGCCTTTAACTGAGAGGAAAAAGTCAGTGCCGTCCATTTCCAGACAAGGTGACGTGGAAACTGCTCCTCTGTTATCGTCCATAACGAACTCTTTCGTACCCAAAGGGGTGATATCCGTGAAAGGCCTCATACTCTCCGGAAGGTAAATCCTTTCAAATTCAGGCATTTTGAATTCTTGAAAATGCTTGCTTGTCAGCATTTCAGAAGTTTCATATGAGTTCAGGCTAAACGGCAAGCCTTTCAATTTCATGAGAGTTCTACACATCGTTAGGATGGTTCAACACTTAAATCTAATGCAACTATTACCACCGCTTCACCTATCATCGATAGAAGCCCGGCGACGAGTATTTGCGTTCTTTAATGGTAAAAAATTTTGGTCGACCGCCAAACGGACGAAAACCATTCAATAGTCTTTGTCTAAGACGCCGTTGACGCGCAACAACCAAGTGCTCCGACGATATCTTACGCAGCTCCGAGCCAGAGTAATTTTCAAAATTTCCTAATTGAACGTCTGCTCTTTACTGATTCCCAAAGTTTGACATCGAATCGTGGTCTTTCGTGACCAAAACACAATTCTTCTTGATAGTGTTTTGAGAATTGATGTAGCCCGGGATAGGTTCAAACTCTCGTTCAAACAATTTTCAACTACTATCAATTTGAGAGCAAAAAGTAGCCGGATTGCTATTAAAACGGCAACGTTTTACTCGCTTTTTGATAGTGCACCCGAGAGTTCGACAATTTTCAGAGGTCATGCTATGCACATGTTATGATGCCTCCGAAAACCAAAAACCCACGGTCATTATTTTCAAAAATGCAGCTTAACCCGACTTCTATTTATGAAAATGGGCTCTTGGTGGACTGCTGTGATTTGAACATAGACCTCAGGCGATGCTTCGTTGCCTGTGTATTTTTTTGTTTTTTTGGTGACAAAGAGTAAGTTAAAGAATATGCAAGAAAAGGAGAGTTAGGTATTTGATTTGGGGTTAATTAGTTGGTCGGGAATCTGGCGCGAAGCCCTGCTCCAGTAAAAATCGTACAACGTCTTCGACCAGTTGAGGGCATCCCTATTTTCTGACTTAAATCCAGTGTAGTCCAGTTTTCCCTGTGCATCAGTAAACGCCAAAGCCGCAACGTCCTTTTCTGAGAGGCACAGTAGGGCGGGTACTTTGTCCAGAAATCGAAAATCCGTTTTGTGAGTTCGCGTTGCCTTCGCGAAAGCTGGATTGCTGACTAATTCGCGTATGCTTTTCGTGGGAAAATAGTCCTTCTGCATCATTAGCCGAAATTCCACACCACGCTCCAACGCTGAAAGCAAATAAGGAATAGTGCTTGCCAAGACTTGATTTGTCAGAATCCAAACGTACTCTTCCGCGTTAGAAATCATCTCTTCAACATTACGGAAAACAACCATTACATCTTTGACGAGTTCGCAGTTCTCAAGCATCCCCAAACTTGACTCAAACTGCATTGGTAAGTCTTTAGCCGAGTGGGTTGTAAAGTATTCTCTGTTCTTGAAAAGAAACCTAAACCCCGAAAGCTGCAACAGCGCCTCCTCCGCGTAAGGAGTAAGATGAAACAATCCATCAACATCTTTAGCTATCAATTTAGCGTCAGTAAGCCTTACAACGTTCCGTGAGGTTTCTTGAACGGTGAAGGCAAGCTTGCTTGAAATATGCGAAAGCTTCAAAGGCGACTTCTTGAGCAGAAGAAGAATGTCTAAGCGGTCGACACTTGAAAACTCGAAGAGCAGATTACAGAAATTACCCAAACCCCTTTCACCCTGTACTTTGACTTTAGAACTTCATAATCGATTGTGATATTTCATATTTTCTGTTGAGGTTGCCTTATCATTCTAAACAGTCACGATGCTTGTTGAGGCAAAAAACATGGTGAAAAGAGTTGAAGAACATTCATTCTCCGTCGAAATGAAGTCGGAACATTCTGTCAGGCGAATGTCTTTTCTTGACAAGGAAAACGCCAATATCTTAATTGAAGGCTTCTTGGGCGATCTCAAAGAAGTCTCCCTCGTTGAAGGCCTAATGCTGCAAATCGAAGGCGCAAACGGCGTGTTAAGGATTGATATTACCCGAGAAGACTTGAAAGGCTGTCTTGACGTTAAGAAAGCCATTGGGTTCGGAGGTGAACAACAGTGAATAGACAAAAAGCAAGACTTACACTTGCAATAGTTATGGTCTTCTTGTTCCCACTAATTTACTACTATCTGTCACCCTACCTCATCATTATGGGTGCTACCGAAGGTATCATCGCAGGCGACGTGATAGTCTTCGCTGGGCTATTCGTATCTTCGCTGTTTCTTGGACGAACCTGGTGTGGCTGGGTCTGCCCCGCAGGAGCCACACAAGAACTCTGTTGCAGAGTCAACGGCAAACGCTTCAACGGCAAAAAACGAAACCTCATAAAATACTTCATCTGGGCTCCATGGATATCTATAGTCATTGTTATGCTCATCCAAGCGGGAGGCGTAAAATCAGTTGACCTATTTTACCAGACATGGAACGGCGTCTCGATCCAAAACATCGGTTCAGTCATCATGTTCGCCGCCATCGCAGGCGCCATCGCGGTCTTCGCCCTTGCAGCGGGTAAACGCGCAGCGTGCCACGCCATCTGTTGGATGGCCCCTTTCATGATAGCAGGAACCAAAATCAAGAACGCGATAGGATACCCGTCGCTCCACTTGGAAGCAGACAAGAGCCTGTGTGTCAAGTGCAAGCAATGCAGCAGCCATTGCCCAATGAGCCTGGATGTAAACGAAATGGTTCAGAACGAATCCATGGCAAATACCGAGTGCATCCTGTGCGGCTCATGCGTGGACACCTGCCCAAAGAAAGCCATAAAATACTCTTTCAGCAACCCAAACCTAAAGCAGAATAGAGCGAGCACTTTCACAGCATAGACCTAAAAGGGTATCGAACACGTTAATGAATCTTGGGAAAATTTAAAAAAGAAAAATGGGCAATGAAATTCATGTATCTTGGTTGGTTGGTATCTGTCCTGGTTTTGGTGCCGAACATCATTTTCTTCAAGTTATTGCCCGCTAATTCAACACCAGAGCCGAATCAGGGTTCAAAAAGTTCGATCATGAAACTTATGGAGTATATTGAGCGAATTGGACAGGCTGGGGTATTTGTAGTCCCTTTCGTCTACCAAACCAATATTCAGACTGCGCTGCAGAAAATCAGTTTGTCAGTTATGTTTGTATTCTTATTGGTTTACTACGTGGCATGGTTGAGATTCTTCTTGAAAGGTAGACAGTACATGCTGCTATACGCGCCTTTGATGGGTTTGCCTCTGCCTATGGTTGTTAGTCCGATTGCATATTTTCTGGCGGCTTCAGTTTTTCTTAGTTCATGGTTTTTATGTGCATTTACCGTTGTTCTTGCCATTGGGCACATCTACACCAGTCAGGTAGAATTTCAGCGGTTGGTTCATCAGCAACCTCCAGATTGATTTTAGCTCTAAAATAAGCTTTTCAATTTAGGAACAAGTCAGCACGCTCTGAACCCTTTCTGAAATGAGGAAACTATGACTTAAACCCAAGATCGCCTGGGGAGGATTTTCAATGGTTACTCGAGAGTTTGAAATTCGACCTGACTAGGGTTCGATGTAGCCCGGGAGAGATTCGAACTCTCGTCAATGGCTCCAAAGGCCACTATGCTTGACCACTACACCACCGGGCTTCTCGCTTGCTCTTCAGGGCGCTGAGGTTTTAACCACACGCTTTTTCCTAATAAGCATTCTTGCAAACCCACACAAAACCACGGCGAATGAGTGTGTGTTGCGAAAATGTTTCAGAAAGTTTTTAAGGATGACTCTCATTATAGGTACGTTGGATTGAGTTGTGACACTAAATCCTCTTCTAAAAACCGCAAACCTTTTATACAAGGTCTGTCCCTTTGCTTAAAATGCGCGGGCCGAATGTACACACTTTTCTCAGCCCCTCACCAAAGGGATGATAACGCTGTGAAGGTTTTGCGCGAGTGTGGAATGGAGTCGAAAAAATGAGTGAACAAAAGAAAGAAGCACCCGTAACCCGTCAACGGTTGGTCGATAAATGCCCAGAATGTGGCAGTGTAAATTTAGTTCACGATTATGACACGGGCGAAACCGTGTGCGGAGACTGCGGCCTCGTGCTCTACGAGCAGATGCTCGACAAGGGCCCAGAATGGCGCGCCTTCACGCAAGAAGAGAAAGCTAGCCGCAGCCGAGTTGGAGTTCCAACGTCCTATTCAGTCCACGATAAAGGCTTATCCACAGCCATTAGCCAAGTCGACCGCGACGCCTTCGGAAGAAAACTCCCACTAGCCACAAGGCTACAGATGTGGCGCCTCAGGAAATGGCAGATCCGAAGCAGAGTCCACTCATCCATCGACCGCAACTTAGCCCAAGCCATGGCCGAGCTCGATAGGCTCAGCGACAAAGTATACATCCCACCGCCAATTAAGGAAAAAGCAGCCGTGATCTACCGCAAAGCCCTCGACAAGGGCCTAGTCCGAGGAAGGTCCATCGCCGCTATAGCTGCAGCAGCATTGTATGCAGCTTGCCGCGGAAGCGGAACCCCCCGAACGCTACGAGAAATCGCAGAAGCAAGCCTCGTCGACAAAAAAGATGTCGCCCGATGCTACAGACTCTTGCTGCGTGAACTCGACGTCCACATGCCCATCGCTGACCCGTTAACCTACGTGTCCAAGATCGCGGAGAAAACCGGCATCTCAGGAAAAACCCAAGGCGCAGCCATAGCTATTCTCAGAGAAGCCAGACGAAAACGAGCAGCAGCAGGCAAAGACCCCATGGGCTTAGCCGCAGCCGCATTGTACATCGCATGCTTGCAAAACAACGAGAAGAAGACGCAAAAAGACATCGCAGAAGCAGCCGGCGTAACCGAAGTCACGGTGCGCAACCGCTACAAGACGCTAAAGAAGCAGCTTAACCTGGAACTGCCAGACTAAAAGTTTCTTTATTTTTCTTCTTCTCTTTCAAGCTCCATGTAGACTGAACCAGCATAACCGCAGTTGCTGCAAAGGTACTTTTGCGGTGTAAGCCAGTAATCTAGGCTACTGGATAGGCGGAGTTTTGGGCTACCGCACCTGGGGCAGTATTTTGTGGCGGGTTTACTGTGTTTAAGTCCCTTGAAAATGTCGCGAAGGTTCTCTGTCGTTTTCATTTCCTGCGGCTCTGCTTTGTTTGAGGGTTATTGTCGTTCTATGTTTTCTGCGGGGTAGCCGATTTTGATGAGGAATTCGCGTACTCTGTCTCGGTGGTCGCCTTGGAGCATGACGAGGCCGGCTTTGGCGGTGCCTCCGCATGCGCAGTATGCTTTGAGTTTATGTGCGATGTCTGATAAATCGGTGGTTTTTTCGTCCATGCCGTCGATGACGGTGGTGGGGCGACCGAATTTTCGGGTTTCAAGGCGTATTCGAATTCGTTGTTGTTCTTTTTCTATTTCTCCGCAGACGCATAAGTCTTTGGGGAGTCCGCATGTTGTACAAATTTCAGCCATGAATCTCACTTTATTGCATGGTTGATGCTGTATATATGTGTTTCAAGGTCAATTTGGGTTTTGTTTGGTGGTTGGTTCTCGGGTAGACTCTTCGTAAATCTCTACCTTTCTCAATACCTACCCCCGAATCTACCGATGCCCAGATGGGCTTTCCGAGCAATGCTGTTGAAGAGAAGGTTTTGTCGTGCGTTATTTTGCTTTTACAATACGGAGGGTTTTTTCGGCTGTGGATACTGCTTCGAGGAGGTCGTCTATTGTAGCTATGAACGTGGCGAACTTACCTTCCAAGAGTACTTCTGTAGTTACGGCGTTGCCTTCTTGGCGGGTCTTCACAGTTAACCCCTCGGGCGCCGCTTTGTTGTCTGGGGCGACCGCGTGTGTCACCGCTGCTGCCATGGCTTGGTCGGGGTATTCAAACCGGATTTTTGCCTGGAGCAAGTTTTTCGCCTCTCAGCTGTCTGCCCACGAGTTCGTTTGCCGCGTTGATGAATTCTTCTGTTTTGTCGAGGGGAACTTGGCCGCCTGCGGCTATGTTGTGTCCTCCGCCTTTGCCCCCTATGGGCTCTGCGGCTAGTCGCATGACTTCTCCGAGGTTGATGCCTCTGCGGACTCCTATGTCGGTGCTTCGTCCGCTGATTTTTGCGAGGCCTTCGCCGGGCACGTTGGCGTATGCGATGAGCGGTTTCTCGGCGTTTGGAAGGCTGGTCATTAGGATGCCACTGATGGTGCCGATGATTTTTTCGCTGACGAAGTCTTCGCCGTTAACGACGTAAATGTATTGTAGTTCGCGGAGGCGTTCTGGTTTTTCCCAGACCCAGTTGAGGTACTTGTTGATGTTTTTGCGGTAATCTTCGAGGACTTTGTTGGCTTCTTCCAAAGCGGCTTTGCGATCTCCCACGCACAAAGCGATACCTAGGCTGGGACGGTCCATACGTCCTGTACTGTTGAGGACGACGGCGAATTCTCGAGCGTCCCGCAACGGCGTCCAGGGTTCTTCAGCGGCGAGAATGTAGATGTGGCCAATAAGGTTCGTTACCTCGTAGTGCAGGCCTTTGGAGAGGAGGTGGTTAGCGAGGGCGCTGCAGAGGCGTTTCCGTTCATCATCGGTAAGGTCTCTTAAGGAGCGGAGGCGGTCGCCTTCTTTGAGGGGGATTTTTAAGGTGCTGAGGAAGGCGAGGCTTTCGTCTTCTTGTCCGCTGAGGCCTGGCAGGAAAGGGTTGGTGGTGGACGCAAGGGCTTTGTGGATGGGACGAGTTTCTCTGCCGAAGAACATAAGGTCTTTTTCGATTATGAGAAGTTTTGCTTTAACGGCGTCTTCCACGATTAGCGCGTTTAAGCCGCCGAGTTTGCGCTGGTCAACACGGTCTTGCATGTCACCCAGCGCGCCGACGAGCGCGATGGCTGAGAGATCCACGTTCCGCGGGTCGAGGGCGCGGGCGGCGAAATAAGCTACTCCTGAGCCGCTAACGTCCGTGGCGCCGTCCATGCCTTGCAGGTGCGGGTTAACCTGAGTGAAATTGGGGTTCTTTGCGGTGCCCGTGATTTGGTGGTGATCTAAAATGACGACTTTGACGTTGGGGATTTTCTCGTTGAGCAAGTCGATGTAGCCGCTGCCGAAGTCGCTGAATATGACGAGTTCGGGTTTGTCGGCTGTGATTTCGGTGATGAATTTGTCGTCTACCCACTGGGTGATGCGTATCCGGAACCTTGCGTCTAGCCGGTGGAGTGCTTTGCCCATGACACCTGCGGCTGCGATGCCGTCCGCGTCCAGGTGAGAGAAGATGTGGATGAAGCCGTCGTTTTGGGCGGTTTCGCGGATGACTTTGGCTGCTGCCGCTGCGTCTGATAGGAAGTCTGTGATAGCTTGGGGGGTGGGCTGCTGCATAGTTTTCACTCTGAGGGGTTAGGGTTTAGTTTGAAAAGGGGTTTAGGCGCGCGCTGTTGATATGTTTCGCGCGTGCGAAAGTGAAATGGGTTTAGGAGACGGATGCGATTTTTGGCACGTACTTCCACTTGGCTTCGAGGACGCCTGTTTTCTTGTAGTATCGACTGAGCTTGTGGATTTTGGCTTCGAGGAGGACCATGTTGCGTTTGTTGTGGGCGTCTTTCTTGTTTTTCTCCATATGGACGGCCATGCGCTTTGCTCTTTTCATGAGGTTGCTGAGGTCTTCGGGCATGGCGGGTGCGAGGTTTTGTGCTTTGAGGATGGCTGTTATGGTTTTGCCCGTGATCGGCTTAACGAGCGGTATGGCGTATTGGTCGCGCAGGATGGTGCCTATGCTGCTGGTGTTGTGGCCTTCTTTGGCGAGTTTAATGATGAAGGCTTCGACTTCTTCGGGCTCATATTTGCACCAGCTTGGGGGGCGTCTGCTGACTGGGCGGATACTGTGAGACTTTCCTTTTTCCTGTTTGGGCATCTGTACACCTTAATTCTGCAGCTTAATCCCACGAAGAACGTGTATTTAAGAGTAGCTGAACTCAGAGAGGCAAATATCTACGAATTTTTATCCAAGATTCAAAAAATAGAAGAGGAAGTTAATACTAAAATTCAATCCTTTCTTTTTCTATTTTGTTAATCACACTTTGAGCCGAAAACGGTAGACGCTCGTAAATTCCTAAAAGAAATAGTGGTGCTAATCAAAATTATCTATCAGTTTGTTTCATTCATATGGGTCGTCTGTTGTTTGTTTGTATTTAATAAAAGCTCGACAGAGAAAGAGCTTATTAATTGATTGTATTCACTATTGAGAGCAGGGGGCATGAACTTGAGCGTTTCAGAGAAGAGTCCTATTTCCGATAAACAGCCCAATACTGTAGAGCAATGGCTTGACTCTATTGAAAAAATGTATGCAAAAAATGGGTAGGCAAAAAGAGTTTATTGAAGAGAAACCATTCCTACAAATGTATCTCGCGAAACTCGTTGAGATAAACGATAAAGGATTTTCTCCCTACACAATTCAAAAACCCTGGAACATGGGCGGGTCAGGAATTATTTTCAAGGCGGTTCATAAGAATATTGCCGACCGCGCTCTTGTTGTAAAAATTAATCGCCCTCTTCCTCGTGAAAAACTACCGATTATCGAAGACAAGCCTATTTCGATGGTTGAGAATGAACGTCAAGTCCTTCCAACGCTTGAGCATGCGAATATCATAACGGTTGTTGACTCAGGTATTTTTGAAATTGCTATTGGCAAAGATGCAAGACCGCTTTCTCTAATCGTTGAACCTCTTATACCAGAAGCAAAATCGCTTCGTGAGTATGTAAATGAAAAGCTCACCTTAAGCGGAATTAAAGATGTCACTCCATCGATGACTGATCAATCGTTACGCAACTTGGTAGATTTAGTCCACCAATGGGTTGGTGCGCTAGCTCATGTTCACAAAAAAGGATATATATACTTAGACCTTAAACCGGATAATGTATTAGTTGACAGAGACGGGCACCTTGTTGTAATTGACTTTGGTTCTGTTCAGAAAATTGACAAGAATAGTAATGCTTCAATCGATATTTTTGTTACAAAATATTTCGCTCATCCAACCTTGACAACCAAACTAGCTAGAGGTACATCGGAAAATCGAGTTAGATATGGCGTAATGAGAAAAGAACTCATCGAAAACTTGGATTTCTATTCGCTCGGGAAATCTATTCTTTACTTGCTGGAGGCACTTGTGCAAAAAGAAGCACATCCGCATGATTTTCCCCAAAGACCACTATTTAGAAGCCTGCATTTTCTAGCAACACGTTTATTGGATGGAGAAAATTCAAAAAGAAAGAAACCCTTGCCAGAACCTGTTCATACGACAGATGAAAAAGCCATAATTAAAGAAGAGACACTTGGAGAAGTTTTCATTGGATTAGAAGCAGAGGACTACAAGGATATTCATTATAAGAATCTTAACGAAGTATTGATTGATTTGGATAAGGAATATGGGTCATGGAATCCTGAGGATGTCATACCAGAACTTAGCACATTCTCGAAAGATGTTATGAGAGTTGTTCCAAACGTAAACACTGTAATGACATCAAGGCTAAGAAGCATAATTGAACACCCATTAGTGGCAAGGTTAAAAGCGGTTAGTCAACTTGGACTCGTTTCACTTGTCTATACTACAGCCGATCACTCGCGTTATGACCATATTTTAGGCTCTTATACCTACAGCGCAAGTTACATGAAATCACTATTTCATGACAGTCAAAACCCTATGTTTAGAAATCTCGTCGATGAGGGACACATAAAGGCTGCATTATTGGCTGCTTTGCTGCACGACTTAGGTCAATATCCGCTGGCCCATGACCTTGAAGAAGTAAGCCCTAAAATATTTAGTCATAGCGGTCTTTCGATACAACTACTTAAAGATGAAACACTAAACAAAAGATAGCAAGCGTCTAGTCGATTTGATTCAGGATAAAGACGGTTGGGACGTAGATTTATCATGTGTTGAAGAAATTTTGGGCGCACATACGCATGCAGGTTTTAGCCAAAAGAAAATTACAGAAACATTCCAAAAGGATTTCAAAGCTGAAATGCTTTCAGCCTTAATTGATGGACCTATTGACGCTGATAAGGCTGATTACCTTATTCGAGATTCAACACAGTGCAGAATACCATATGGGGAACAGTTAGATATAGAGCGTCTTTTGAGAGTAATGACTCTGGTTAGGATCCCGAACTACTTTGGTTCAGGGCATAAACTAACAATTGGTGTTTACGAAAAAGGGCGAGCAAGTGCAGATTCGTTTGGTCTTGCGAGGTATCTTCTTCATTCAGCCGTTTATTGGCATCATGCCTCTAGAATCATTAAGTCAATGTTACAATATGCAACAGTGATTCTATTACCATCAGAGGTTTTCGGACAAGGATCAGACAAGAAAATAGACGAAGTCCGTTCTAAATTAGTAAGCTTCTTACTTGAACTTGTTCCGCCTTTTCAACTAAGCTCGACTTGTATTGGAATAACAGGAGATGCTAAGAGAAAAATAGCCGTGGGCAAAGATGTTCATCCAAGCTCATCTGACGAAAATGCCTCTGAACAAAATCCGGTCAAACAGAAAACAAAACCGTGGTATCCTGGAATATCAAGCACTGACTGGTTAATGCTGGAATGGGTGAAAAAACTAGGGAACAACGTCCAAGCGAAACAGTTAATTGAGAACATTCAAGAAAGGGAGCTGTATAAGAGGACTTTCACTTTCAGGCGAGAAGAGCAAAATGAAGACCTAACAACAAAACTTGATCAATTAAACTGGCTAGAAAAAGTCTCCCTTTGCCAAAAACTTTCGGAACTAGTAAAAGTAAGTTTAGAGCGTAAGATGCAAAGCGAATTGCTTTCTCGTTCTCTTGCCGACCCCACTGAAATTGCCCAAATCTTTACAAATAATCTAGCATTGCTGGTTGACATACCAAATCCTAAAGTAATGATTACATCAGAGCGACCGCTCATTTACGTTCCCGAGCTCGAGCGAAAGACCTATTTTGATCAGAACCTTTCCCCAATGAAAGCGGATGGACTATCAAAATCGCTTGACGCGTTGATGCAATCAATATCGCCAATTAGGGTACTATGTCATCCTAAAGTACGCCAACCGATTCTTTTGTACTTTGATAAGAATGAGATGAAAAATACGCTCGAGCGTGCAGTTCATGAGGTTAAAGGGTGATGTTGAGTCTCCACTCCTCAATAGAGCGCACGAAAGAAATGAGAGAGCTGAGGCGTGTTGTTACCGGGAACACAAATGCTTTTCAGCAAATAATACTCTCACTGTGTAAGGAAAGGACTTTTAATCGTATTGTATTCTGTCAAAGATATCCAGTTAGGGTACTGACTAATGATGTTGAACATCGTTTAGATCTCATTTCCAAATGTATCTCAGGGGACAACCATAAAATTCCTACATTACTGTCATTGCTCTTTGAATCGGCAGTAAGCACAGATTCCAAGAAATTGAAAGGTCAATACTTTACTCCAGAATACATAGCCGATCAAGCCGTCAAACATTTATCATTAGAAAAAGGAGTAATCCTTGACCCAGGTTGTGGAACTGGAATGTTCCCAGTCTCGATTCTTAAATATTTGGCACAACAAGGACAAGATTCTAAAAAAATCGTTTATATTGGTGTGGAAAACGATCCTTTTCTGGCTCTTGCTACCGCGGCTTCTTTAGAACTAAATGGGGCACCTGAAACCTGGGGTGTTCTCCATGCAGACTATTTAAGTCCAATTATAGATCAATATCTCACAGAAAGAGGTCTCTATCCTACGGCCATAATATCAAATCCGCCTTATGTGAGATCTAATCGACTAACAGAAAAAGAACGGCTTAAGAAAGCGCTTGGAATTTCTGGTCATTGCGGTCTCCATTCTTTTTTTGTGGCTCGTTCAAATATGCTTTTGAAATCAGGTAAAATGATTTTTGTATTGCCGCTTGAGATGGAGAAGGCAAAATATGGTACTTCACAGCTTAACAATATGCGCAATAGATTTGAAATTGAGAATAAAGAAATATTTTATGTTGACAGTAAATATGTTATTAATGACCAGTCAAAGTTGACACTTTGGACGAACAAGGCAGAGGATGCTGTTGCAAGACTAGTCATTTTTAAAACAATTGAAGCTACAAATTGTGTCGATCACTATGATGTACAAAAATCGAAGTTAGGTATGCAACACACGCTAGATGAAATTGCCATCGTGCATAGAGGAATATCCACAGGTTCGAACAACTTCTTTGTTCTGACGGACAAAAAAGCAAAAGAACTTAAACTTCCACACTCGTTCCTAAAAAAAATTATTCCTCCAGCCATTCGTCGAGTTGAATTGAGTAATATTTTCACGACTAATGAATGGGAGAAAGTCCGCAACAACGGAACGCCTTGTTGGCTTTTCTACGTAAAGCCCGATACGCCCTTCGATACTTTGCCGCTGGAAGTGAGACAATACGTAACATCTGGTGAAAGACAGGGGATTAGCAGTATTTACACGTGTTCCAAAAGAAAAGGCGGGTGGCACTCCATAAAACTGCCAAATGTTCCAGACATTTTTTTCACTTACATGTACAGAGACTATCCAATATTCGTCTATAATGAAGCCCGTGCTCTGAACTTGACAAATTTTATAGGTGTTTACCTGAAGAACCCAAAATTGAAGAATTCGATAGAAGACATTGCTAGCAAACTAAATGATGAAGTGAAAGAGTGGGTAAAAGCAACGTCAGTGGGTCGAAAGTACGCAGGAGGTTTGATAAATATTGGTCCAGGTGACCTTATCAAAATGCCTATCTCTCAAAATCTATTTCGAATGTGCGGAAATGCTTACCTTTGTACTTGATAACATATTACGACTCCATTCAGAAGATGACTCAATAGAAATTGTGATGTGATTATTTGGACATAAAGGAGTTGATTGAAGAGACAAAAAGCGTAGATTGTAACCAGTTTGTTGATTTGATAAGAAATGTAAGATTGCTGCAAAAAAACAAAAGTATTAAGACAATCGGTAAGCTCGCGTCTTTGCACGCTAAAGGTTACTTGATTGTCGTAGGCGATTTACATGGCGATTTAGATAGCCTATTGTGCATACTTCGAAATACAAACTTTCTTGAACGAGCTAAGAATGAAAACATTCGCCTAGTATTTCTTGGTGACTACGGCGACAGGGGTTTGTATTCCCCTGAGGTATATCATAGCGTTCTAATGTTGAAAAAGACTTATCCTAAAAAAGTTGTACTGATGAGAGGGAACCATGAAGCCCCTGCAGACATTTTGGCGTATCCTCATCAATTGCCAAATCAACTGCAAAATAAATTCGGTAATACAGACGGAATGAAAATATACGAAGAGCTTGTTAGACTATTCGATTATCTTAATACCGCAGCCTTAATTGATGGCAAGGCTGTCCTAATTCACGGTGGCATACCAAGTCAAGTAACCACGAAAAAAGAACTTGCTTATGCTCACGAAAATCATCCTAATGAACCACATTTAACGGAAATGTTGTGGAGTGACCCAAAAGAGAAACTAAAAGGAATTCAAAGATCCCCTCGTGGAATTGGAAATGTGTTTGGTGAGGATGTAACTGAGAATTTTTTGAATAATTTGAATGTAAAATTACTTATTCGAGGCCACGAGTCATATGAAGGGTTCAAATTCAATCATAACAACAAAGTAGTCACTCTTTTTTCTACTAATGTACGACCGTATTCGAATAGACAATGTGGATTTCTGCTTTGCAACTTAGACATTTTTGACCCGGTTTTTATTAAGTCAAGTATAAAGACTTTTTAAACTTTGCACCGATATTAGTGAAGTTGTCTCCAATATGGAGAAATGAAAAAACGTAAATAGGGTTTTGCACAAAATTGAACGTTTGATTGCAAAGTAATTCTTTGATTCGATGAAAGTTCAAGTCGAAGAAATGTTAATTAGTAGCTCAAGGATTTCGGTTATTCTGGCCTAGATTCTCGCGATCGAGAAAACTAAGAAAACTAGCTTTGAGGTAGCAAATTAATTCGTGGAAAACGCAACTGAGTGTGTGCACACTCTGGGTATGTCTCCTACAAAAGCTTAATGATAGCTTGTACATCATTCTGAAAATTTTCCAAGAACTTAGGCGCGGTGTGAAAAACCGTTTTTTCTTCCAAGCTCATTTCGGCAAATGTTTTGTTGAGTCGTCTGATCGGAAGATAGGGCTGAAGCGGAATGAATTTCTGTCGCCTTTGCGTTGGGTTTCGGTAATTTATCCTGTGGCTTCGCCTTCGAAGCAGGAATGGCGCCGGGTCGCTTGGATCTGCATGCATTACTTTTGAAGATTTTTCTCATTGTAGATTTCGATGTAGCCGCAGTTTTTGCAATAAAACGGGATAACTTTGTCGCCTCTCATGTCGCCGAATTTTAGTAGCCGAACTGGGCCGTAACCAGTTAATTGGTCTTGGGCGGTCATTTCGCTGCTGCATTTGGGACATATTTTGGCTTGATAAATGCTCAAATGCCTTCTATCGGCTAACCTAATGCTGCTCTTTATACCATTCGGCGAATTTGTTGATGGCTTTTGCTCGGTGTGAGTATCGGTTTTTCTGTTCCAGAGTCATCTCCGCGAAGGTTTTGTTTGCGCCTTCTGGCTGGAAGATTGGGTCAAACCCGAAGGCTGAACTTTCGCCTTTATGTTGGCTTGTTGTTATTTTCCCTTTAGCCTCGCCTTCAAAGCATGATACCGCGCCTGAGTCGTTGTCGCAGTAGGCTATGGCGGAGCGAAACGTCGCGTCTCGACTCAGGAGGTTAGACATGAGTTTGAGAAGCCCAGCGTTGCCGATGGTCTTGTAAACATAAGCCGCGTAGGGTCCGGGGAAGCCCTTTAGTGCATCTATGAAGAGGCCTGCGTCTTCGACGATGACGGGCAGATGGGTCTGTTTGTAGGCGCCTAGTGCGCTGGTGCCGGCGATTTCGGCGAGGCTGTCGCTTTGGATTTCGACGCCCTTCATTCGCAGCATTCCGGCTGCTAAGCCGTGCTCGGCGAGGACGATGCGGGCTTCGTTGAACTTGTGAATGTTGCCCGTTGCGAAGAAGATGACCTTGCCCTTCAACTCTGCGTTCACTGGTTTTGCCTCATGCACCTAGTTGTCTCTCTGCTACGTAGCGCCCTCTTTTTTCTATTTCCCTGATTTTTTCGCAAACCGCCGCCTCCGCATCCGCGCCTACCCCGTCGGCGTAGCCTTTGATTACGGCGGCGAAGCATTCTTCAGCGTGCCCAAAATGTGTGCTTTGCAGGGCACGTTTGAGCAGGTGCAGGTCGATGCCTTGGGCTTCAAGCTCGGAGGTTTTGTCGCCGAGGCCGAAGTCTACGAAGAAAACAGTACCTTCGCCGTTGAGTATCATGTTGCTGGTGGTAAGGTCACCGTGCACGATGCCATGTCGATGGAGCTTAGCGATTTCTCCGCCGATTTTGAGGCAAAGCTCCGCCCGGTCCTCGTCGCTTAGCGTGTCCAGCAGTGCCTTGACCTGGTGCCCTTCGACGTACTCCATGATTATAGCAGCGTTTTCTACGTCCACCATGAAAATCGCCGGGGTCGGAACGCCTGCCCGCTTTGCCTCATGCATCAACTGCGGTTCATGAACCGTGCGGTAACGCCTGATTGTCTGGTCCAGTTGGAGTGGGCGGTAAGCTTTGGGAAGACGCTTCTTGATGATGACGCGTTTGCCGTGCCAGTCAGCGAGGTAGAGGCTGGCCTCTGCGCCTTTCTTGAGGAGGACTCTCATGGCTGTTTCACCCACGGCACATCCACTTTGTCGACGCGCCACCGCAGCTTCACGAAACTCTCTTCCAAGGGCGTTGTTAGGCCGCTGGTGTAGGCTAGGACGCCGGTCCACGCGATCATGGCGCCGTTGTCCGTGGCAAACGCCTGCGGAACCACGTTGAACTTGGCATCATGCTCCTCGGCAATGATTGCGAGCATAGCCTGGAGCCGCTTATTCGCCGCAACCCCACCCGTAAGCAGAACCTCTCGCTTCTCCGTGTGCGCCAACGCGCGCTCCGTAACCTCAGTCACCATGGAAAAGGCATTCTCCTGCAAGCTAAAACAGACGTCTTCCAGGCTAAAGTTGCCTTTCTGCAGCGCCGTGGCGGCGGCGGTGAGAAGACCGCTTAGTGACATGTCCATGCCCTTCACGACGTACGGCAATGGAACCAGCACCTTGCCTTTGGCGGCGAGTTGCTCGACGGAGGCGCCAAGCGGCAGGCCCTTCTGCGGTTTGAGTCCCGCTTCACGCGCGAAAACGTCCAGGCAGTTACCCAGTGCAATATCCAAGGTTTCGCCAAAAACGCGGTATCTGCCAACGGCGTAGGCGGTTACCATGGTGTTGCCACCCGAAGCATAAAGTGTCAACGGGTCTGCCGCGCCGGTTTTGAGTTTGCCGATTTCGATATGCCCCACGCTGTGATTGACGCCGACAAGGGGGATGTTGAGGTAAGATGCCAGAGCCCTAGCGACAGTCGCTCCCGTGCGTAGACATGGACCCAGACCCGGTCCCTGGGCAAACGCGATGACTGAGAGTTCTCTTGGCTTAATGTTTGCTTTCTCGAGTGCTTGGGCAAGAACTTGATCAGCTACTTCCGCGTGATGCCTCGCAGCTTCGCGAGGGTGAATACCGCCCGACGCGGGAATGTAGCTGCTGGACACGTTGGCCAGGATGTCGCCGTAGAAATTGGCTATGCCGACGCCGAAGTCGTCTGCTGTCGATTCAATGCCAAGGCAGAGACGGTCTTTTCGAGCGGGGCTCATCTGGTTTCCTTCAAGGTTAAATTGACGTATTTAAGGGGATAGATATTTTTATCTCGCACTCTGCGCTTATATACACTGCACTATTGTGGACGGATAGGGATGCCGAAACGTAACGATTTGGAACAGAAGGCGCTTCATTTTGTGGTTAACACCGGCTACAAAGGCGTACTTCAATCAGAGCTCTGGCGCGAACTCGATGCCAGCAGCCGCGAAGGCTCACGCGTGGCCATCAAACTAGAAGAAAAAGGCCTCATACGCCGCGACAAAGAACTCGAAGGCGGACGCTGGACCTACAGGCTTTTCCCCAAACGCATGCCAGCCAGCATAGAAACGATCGTCGACTGCCCCTGCCTCATGTGCGCAGACAACGGCAGATGCGACCCCACCACGACGATTTCGCCTAAAAGCTGCGAGAAACTCACGGTCTGGATTATAGGCTTAGACAAACCGCCGGTTGACCCGGCTAACGCATCCGCCACTCCAGCGGTTGATCCTGCCAGCCCGGTCCCGTAACTGATAGGTGAAAGCGGCAGTGACTAAGTCAAAAGGCTGGATTAAAGAAAGGAAAAATGAGTATTATTTTAAGAAAGCCAAAGAAGAAAGCTACCGTAGCCGAGCCACGTATAAGCTCGCCCAAGCAATCAGCAAGTACCATTTCATCAAGCTGGGCAACGTCGTCGTTGACTTGGGCGCAGCGCCCGGCGGATGGATCCAAGTAGCCCGCAAGGCCGCATGCAAAAAAGGCTTCGTCCTAGGCGTCGATCTCAAACCCATCGCGCCATTTGAGCAGGCGTACATACGCACCATCGTCTGCGACATGACCGACCCAGAAGCCGTCAAGGAAATCATCAGTTTTCTCCCCAGCAAAGCCGATGTCGTCCTCTCAGACATGTCGCCAAATATTAGCGGCGTCTGGGAGGTCGACCACGCAAGGCAAATCGACCTTGCAACAAAAGCGCTCAACTTGGCGCTGCAAATCCTGTGCCCCAACGGAAACTTTTTCACGAAAGTCTTCGAAGGCGACCTCGTCAACCAGTACATCGACCTCGTGAAGACGCACTTCGACGAAGTCAAACTCGTCAAGCCCCCTGCAAGCAGAAGCAAAAGCAGCGAAATGTACATCCTTGCGCTCGGCTTAAAAGCGCCCCTGCAACAAACAGAAGGGCAAACCTAATTTTCCGCGAAAGCGCTTAAGACCTGTTGGTGCTCTGATTGAGGATAATTTCTGCGGACTCCGCAGCCGCCCTTCTGGACGAAAACTTCGTGCCTCTGGTACACGTGGCGTCTGTTGCCGTCCTCGTGGAACCGCCGTACACGCAAGCGGACGTTCGGTTGGCTGAGCCCATTTTTCGCGAAGTGGAAAATGGCTTCGACGTCATCGTGCACGAGGCAGAGCTCTGCCAAAGCCTGCTGGAAACTGAAAAAGCGGATGTAGTGCACTTGGACACTTCACTGGGCGGGTTCCCCGTCGACGAATTGTCACCCGTGGAACTGGTCAGCCTCAGGGTCTCCAACAAGGCGCGCACGAACCTACTCAAGATTCTGCCCCAACTGCGCAGAATTGCAGGGGAAATCCGCCGAAAACACAACATCGAAATGCTCGCCATTGGCAAAGAAAGCATAGCCGTCCGCGTTGCCGAGTTGACCGCTGGCTCCGAAGCCATCCTATACGCTGCGGCCAAAGTTGCCGAAGAACAAAAGCCGCTCCTGCTGGGATTGCCCACCAAGTGCAAGCACCAGGCCGCTCGTGGCAGAGTTTACTTGAACTCGCTCATGGAAGCAGAGCTCGAAGTCAAAGGCTACGCCAAAGATACCCAGAAAATCTTGACGAAAGTGGATATAGCTGAGATGCAGAACCCCGTGGCGAGAGGCTTTCGAGCACTCAGGATTACACCCAAAATCTAGCCACTTAAACGTAAGTAACCCAACCTGCCATTTGCACAGCTAATTTGGTTAAAGCCAATTTTAGGAAGGGAAGGTGGCTAAGTCTTTGAACGCACTCTCTGCAATTTTGCATTGAACAGTCTAATCCGCTTGTATGCTTTTCGGTACAGTTTTATACCTTGAACTGCAATGGCTTGTGTGTGAACAGTTTTGTCTAAACTGAGAGGATTCCAAAAACTAACATTTACCTATGAAGCTTTACAAACATGGTTCGACATCCTGCAAGTGAAACGCTGCAGAGACGTATCCATAGCCTTGGAAGACGGCTTCAACCGCATATTGGCAGAAGACGTCGTCGCCCAAGAAGACCTGCCCAGGTTCGACAGGTCTGCCGTCGACGGCTACGCTGTGCGAGCCGAAGACACCACCGGTGCCTCTCAGCAGAAACCCTTGCTTTTCCGCTTAACCGAGGGCGACGAGTTCACGGACACAGCGCACCGCGAAGCAAAACAAGTCTGGACGGGCAACCCCATTCCCAAAGGCGCAAACGCCGTCATCATGCTTGAAAACACTAAGAAACTGGAAAGCAAAATCGAAGTTTGGACGCAGGCAGCACCCCGCGACAATGTCAGCCGCAGGGGCGAAGACGTCAAGAAAGGCGAAGTCGCCGTGCAAGGAGGCACCCGCCTCAAACCTTACCATTTGGCGCTGCTGTCAGCATTAGGTAACGTCGAAGTTAAAGTCGTGGAGAAACCAAAAATCGCCATCCTCGCCACGGGCAACGAGCTCGCCAAGGTAGGCGAGGAACGCGGCGAAAAGCAAATCTACGAGTCCAACCGCGTCATGATAGATGCAATGTGCGCCGAACTCGACGCCGATCCCCTTGATCTGGGCTTGGCCAAGGACAATGTGGACGAAATCGCCGAAGCGATTGAGCTGGGTCTTAAAATCGCCGATGTCGTTATAACCACGGGCGGAACCAGCGTCGGAGGGTTAGACTTGGTGCCCGATGCAGTCAACAAACTAGGCAAACCAGGCATAATCGTCCACGGCGTCGCCCTTCGACCCGCCATGCCCACGGCACTCGCAGCGCTCGAAGGCAAACCAGTTTTGGTTCTTAGCGGCAACCCAGTTGCAGCCATAACCGGGTTTGAGGTTTTCGCGAGACCACTTATCTGCAAGTTAATGGGGCTAAAGAAAGAGGAAAGCAGACCGACCGTGAAGGCGAAGATGACGCGCAAAATCGCCACGGCGCTAGGCAGGAAGAACTTTGTCCGAGTAAAAGTCATCCAGAAAAATGAAGAATACTCGGCGGAACCCATCAGCGCGAAGGGTTCAGGCAACCTCTCCACCATGACTAAGGCGAACGGCTACGTCATCGTGCCTGAAAATCGTGAAGGCTTAGGCGAAGGCGAGGTGGTCGTGGTTAACCTGTTCGGCGAAGTCGAAACGGTGAAGCCTTAGATGTTTCGAAAGCTGCTCACGTTTGACGAAGCTAAAGCGCTCATCCAGCAAACTCTGCAGCCAAAGCCTTTGGGCACACAAGAAATCCCGCTCCTGGACGCATACAACCGCGTCCTCAGCCAAGATGCCATCAGCAACCTCGATATTCCGCCTTTTAACAGGTCCACCGTCGACGGCTACGCAGTCAAGGCAGAGGACACATTTGGCGCAGACGAAAACAACCCTGTGAAGCTCAAGGTCTGCGGGTTCGTCGCCATCGGCGAACTGCCCAAAATCACAATACAGGAGGGTAAGGCGGCAGAAATCGTCACGGGCGCACCCATCCCCCAAGGCGCCAACGCCGTCGTCATGGTCGAAGACACAAACCGGGAAGGCGCCACGCTAACAATCTACAGCAGCGCCACCCCAAACGAGAACGTGCAGAAGAAAGGCTCCGACATCAAAAACGGCGAAACCATCCTAAAGGCAGGACGAGCCCTGGGCAGTCGCGAAATCGGCGTTTTAGCCGCGTTCGGAAAGGCAAAAGTCACGGTCTTCTTAGTGCCGACGGCCGCGGTGGTTTCCACGGGCGGCGAAATCATCGAACCAGGCAAAAAGTTGCTGCCGGGCAAAATCTACGACATAAACGCCTACAGCCTCTGCACAGCAGTCAGAGAATGCGGAGGCAAACCCATCTACGCAGGCGTCGTGCCAGACGAAAAAAAGCAGCTCCGCAAAGAACTAGATAAGGCGCTGGCTTCAGCGGACATTTTGCTAACTTCAGGCGGAGTCTCCGTCGGACCCAAAGACCTAATCCCCCAAACCGTAGATTCGCTGGGCAAACCAGGCGTCTTCATCTCAGGCATCGCAGTAAAGCCGGGCAAACCCGCCACCGTAGCCCTGATTGGGAAAAAGCCAGTCTTCTCGTTTCCAGGGCATCCGACTTCTGCGTTGATGATTTTCCATTTACTCGCTAGACCAGTAATTCAGGTCATGGCCGGCAAACCCGCCAAGGACATGCCATCAGTGAAGGCCTATGCCGCCGGCAGAATGTTTTCCGCCAAGGGCAGGCGCACCTTCGTCACGGTTACACTTAGCATGAACGAGAAATCCAAGCATTTGGTTGCTGAGGCCGTGGAGACGGGGGCTTCGGGCGCCATCACAACTTTGGCGAAGGCTGACGGATTTTTGGAGATTCCTGAAAACGAACAGTTTGTCGACGCAGGTGAAGAAGTCACGGTTTGGCTTCTAAAAGAAAGCCTATAGAAGCTGTTTAATCTACCGGGGTTTTACGTTTCCAGACAAGTAGAAGTGTGAATACCCAGGTCAGAATCGCGTAGGCAGCCATTCCTGCTGCTGCGACGGCATCTGTGGCGACGACGAAGTAGAGAGTGTAGAGCGTGAACGTTGTGACGACGAAGAACAGGGCAACGACTAGCCAAAGTGCCCAGCCACGTTTCACAAATAAGCCGTAAGCGGTGATGACGCTTACAATGCCGATTAAGGCTACGTCTGGCGGGAAGCCGATTGTTGCCATGAGGACGAGCAAGATTATGCCTGCTAAACCGTAGAAGGCTATGCTTGCCAAGGAAATTGGGCTGAGGCTGCCGATTTTGAGTTTAGATGCGAGCGTCATGTCTTTTCGCCTTTAACCATATGCATTGAAGCTTTTACTAATAAGTTTTTGGACTGCGCGTTCAGCAATGTAGATTTCTTGATTGAAGACCTGAAGCTTCTTGAAAGTTCACTTGGAAGGTCGAGACAATTGGCCAAGACGAAACATTTTCTGCTAGAAGCGAAAAGGCTTAGAGCCACCAACAGTTGAATACCCACATTGCCGCGTTAAGCAGGAGAAAACGCATGAGCCACATCGAACTCTACACTTCCCAGCCGAACGTGTTCGCAGGCAAACAAAAGCCCTTCGACAAAGCCCACTACGTCATCTTCGGCGTTCCCTTCGACGCCACAAGCAGCTACCGCACAGGCGCACGCTTCATGCCCAACGCCGTCCGCCAAGCCGCCCTCAACATCGAAACCTACAGTTTCCGCAGCGGCCAAGACCTCGAAGACGCGCCCATCCACGATGCCGGCGATTTGGACGTCAGTCTTGACGCGAAGCAGACGATGGATAGGTGCAGCCTCGTCACTGCAGACATCTTGGCTGCAGGCAAGGTGCCCGTTGCCATAGGCGGCGAACACACAATCACGCTGGGCATCCTGAAAGGCTACGGCGAAAAAGTCAAGCAAACCGCAGTCGTCAGCTTCGATGCTCACCTTGATCTCCGCAAGGAATTCCTCGGGCTCAAGCTGAGCCACACAACCTTCATGCGGCTGGTCAGCGAACAAGTTAAGCCCGCTAAAATTATCGAAGTCGGCACAAGAAGCGTCTGCCAAGAAGAACTCAATTACGCCAAAAAAGCAGAAATCGACTTCATCACAACCCAAAACATCAAAACGCAAGGCGCAACGCAAACCGCAAAGAAGCTAACGGAGATGCTGGCGCCGTACTGCAACGTGTACCTGTCGGTAGACATGGACATCTTAGATCCTGCGTTTGCACCGGCCGCCCAGAACCCCGAAGCAGACGGAATCACCACAGGCGACCTGTTGGACATCGTGTGTGCGCTGTGCGATGAGCGCGTAGTCGGCTTTGACGTCTTGGAGATCGCGCCCGTCTATGATCAGGGTACATCGGCGATCGCCGCGGCAAAAGTCATTTTTGAAATGTTGTGCCAGCGAGAGAAATCGAGGAAAAGATAGCTTCAGATATTCGCCGCACTAGCAATCGATCATGCAGGTGCAACTCCTTCTTAAGGCGTGGCATTGGAGCTTTTTTCGGTTATTTTCTTTTTTAGGATGTCGCGCATTTTCCTCGCATCCACATCCTGAAGCTCAGTCTCACATATTATGACGGGGCGCAGCTTAAACTCCGCGATAACCTCTGCAAGCATGGCAAAGTTAGGTCCAAACGCCGGCTCATCCAAAACGTGATGACGCCGCTCCCCCGACTTGTAAGTGTACTCGATCTTGCTGAAGTGACAATGCATGTCACGGACCGCCTCAATACCAAGAACTTCTTCTGCCTTCACAACCACCGCTCTGAAGTCCTCCACCGTCCTCAACCCGCCACCAGTCCGAGCGTGGAGATGCGACCAGTCAATCACCAACTGCGTGCGCTCCACTTGCTGGCACAACGCGAGCACCTCTTCCAGCGTGCCAAACTGGCTGTGCCTGCCCATGGTTTCAGGACCCAACTTCACATTTCTGATGCCCAGCGTATCTAAGGTGGCGGCGACTTCTTTGAGAGCTTCAACGCATTTCTTAAGAGCTTCCGCCTTGCCCTGGTTGCAGTAAAAGCCGGGGTGAAAAACCACGACGTACGCGCCCATCCACTCCGCAGCAGTCGCACACGCAACTAGGCGCCGCTGGCTGGCTTGAGCGATCTCGCCTTCGCCAAGCAAGTTGATGAAGTAGGAGCCGTGCAAGCTTAATTGAACATCGTTTGCCCGTGCCTCGCGCCCCAAACGCTCAGCGTCCTCCTGTTTCATCTGCGGCACCTGTCCCCACCGCACAGCCGCGTACTCGAAGGCATCCAAGTCCTCTGTGCGCAACAGTTTAGGCACGTCCGAAAGCTTAGCTCCTATTTGGTGAAACATCTGCGGAACGCCTGCTGGACCAAAACGGGGGTGATCTGCCATTAAACTATCCTTCCAAGCTTCTGGGCATCACGCGTCTCCATTATGAAGTTCAAGTTAAAAAACTTGATTTGCCGCCTGCCAACGTGCCATTAGAAAAAGGCTGCTTATCGCCGCCTCCGCCTTACGAAAAACGCCACCAAACCAACCGCAGTCACAACAGCCACGGCTGAAACAACGTAAAATCCGTTAGTCAAGAACAAGTTTGCTTGGGGGTCAGGCGTGGATGAAGGTTGCGTCGTAGGCGATGCTGAAGGAGTGTGTGAAGGCGAAGGAGAAGGCGAGGGCGTGGAGGATGGGCTTAGACTGGGTGAAGGAGTTGGAGTTGGGGTAGAGGTAGGGGTGGGGACAGGAGTGGGCGTCACTATAGGAGGCGGATAGTTGCCCCATTGTTGAGCCACTGCACTGGGGTCATTCCAGTAAATTACGTTACCATAGCCGTTCGAAGTGCCAGCCTGAATACCGTCCGCATAAACTATGTCCAGGTAGCTACCATAGTCAGTGAGCATTATGTTTACGCTGACGCTAAGGTCGTAGGCGTAAGCAGTGGAGTTAGCTTCCCACAAACCCCAAATCTTGTCGTTCGGACCACGAAAGCCATAGGCGTAGTTTTCCGGAAGAACGTACGCGGTCCTAGAGCTAAGCGGGTTGCTAGCTCTAGGGTTTGATTGCGCATACTCCCAGAACATCTGCATGGCGCTAAGTTGCTCCTGCCCCAAGATGTCTTGGGTCCAGTCTCCGTTTGAATCAAAGACTACGATGTATTTGGCTCCGCTCTGATACGCCCAAATCATGTCGCTAAGAAGGTCTTTGCCCGATTCAAAATATGGAGCAGTGGTGTATTTCCAAGCCATCATCACACCCCAATCCTTGTTCTGAAGCGTTGCCGCGCCCCTGCAAAGAGCCACGTTCAAAGTCTGGCTATAGTTCCACCCGAACTCGGCGAAAACAGTATTGAATCCCGCCTTATAATCGAACCAGTAAAGACCATAGTCCGACGTGAAAACGGGCATCGAACCTGAGGCACGCGAGAAATAGCTAATGCCCCGGCTTATCACGTTGGAGAACTGAGTTGCCGCATCGGCATAACTGGTTGCGCTCCACACGTTCATCCAGTCATTGTTGTCATCAAGCTGGTGACCGCCAGGTTCGTCAAACAAGTAAAGTCCCATAAACAGATTCCCATACTGGCTCTTTGCATACGCGTACCAGTCCTGACTCGGGTAACTAGGTGAATCGGTGTAAACAATGAAAGACATGTTCTTGCCGTAGAGGTAATCGCTAATTTCGGTAAGCCTCGTGTTGTTATGGTTTCCGCTGCACCCAATAACGAAGAAATTCGTATAATCGCTAACTTTATCGATAAGTTGCTCGGTCAATGTGACGTTCTCGTATGCAACGTCAACGCCAAAGTAGAGGTTCGGCGACGTTTGCGCGGAAACCTTGACTGGGACAAGACTTGAACTGAGGAAAAGTGGGAAAACCAGCACAATAATTAGTAAAATGGTGAATTGCCTGATCTTCATCGTTAATACTTGAGAAATCTGATTGCTAATAAGAGTTGTCCAGAATCATCCTCGCCGCCAAAAAAGCGTACACTCATCAGAAACGCCCCACGATGGCAAAAGGCACCAAGACTTCGCGGCCGGTTTAGCATTAGGCGTATCCAAAAAAGCTTCGCACAGTCGGAACATGTACGTACAGGAACGCGTAAACCGTCAGTGCCAAAATCACAATGATGATGGCAAGCAACGCGTAGTCGCCCTTGCGCAGCTTCAACTCGTACAGGTTCGTGCGTTTCTTGGTTGCGCCCCAAGCGCGGCTTTCCATGGCTTCCGCCAGCTCCAAACTGCGTCTTATAGCGCTCACGATGAGAGGGATGAGGACGGGCACGTAGTTGCGGATGCGCTTCATGAAGTTGCCCTTCTCCAGCTCCAATCCTCGGGCTTTCTGCGCGTCCATGATGGTTTGGGCCTCCTCCGCGAGGACGGGCACGAAGCGCACGGCGGTTGTGAAGGCGAAGCTGAACTCGTAGGGAACGTGACTCTGCTCCAGCGCCAACCCGAGGTGGTCAGGCGACGTGGTGAGGAAGAACACGGAGAAAGACTCCACGAGCACGACGAAACGCATGGTCATGGCAGCCGCGTTTTCCCAGTCCGCAGCCAACAGCGTGAAGCCATGCGTGAAATAACTGCCTCCGACGTTGATGACGAATATAAATAACGCCAGAAACGCAGCCCCTCGAAGACTGCGGAGCCATTGCTTTTGCACCCTCGCCAATAGGACAAACGGTAGCGCCATGACGAAGAGGATAGCAAGCGGTATGATAGCGCTAAACAGGATAGCCGCGACGAATACTGCTATGACATAGACGAACTTCATCCGCGGGTCCAAGTTATGAATGGGCGAGGAAACCTTTCGGAATTTCAACCCATCGAAAACGCTTCCGCCTAAGCCTCGGCTCACCGCGAAGTCACCCCTAGCTTCTTGAGCAGCAGCGTCTTTGCCTCGTAGATGTCTATGACATCTTTGGGCAACCCAGGCGCGTTGAGAATGGAGAAAACCTGAGCAATCTGGGGCAACACAATCGAAGATTCCTTCAGTACTTGTGGGTTGGTGAGGATTTCCTTGCCTTCGCCGTCCGCAGCGATTTTGCCTTCCCGCATCAGAACCACGCGAGGGTTGCACTCTGCCACGAACTCCACGTCGTGAGTAACTATGACGATGGTTTTGCCCTGCGACTGCAACTGCATGATAAACTGGCGCAGGTTCTCCTTCTGCTGATGATCCTGTCCGATGGTGGGCTCGTCTAAAATGAGCATCTTTGGGTCCCAAGCCAGAACCGAAGCGAGGGCCACACGCTTGCGTTCACCCCCGCTAAGCATGAACGGCGACGTCTTGCGGTACTGCGCGAGACCCAGCAAGTTAACCCCCCACTCAATACGCTTCTCTATCACGTCGGGGGCGTACCCGAAGTTTTTGAGGGCAAAAGCAATTTCCTCTTCAACGGTCTCGCTGAAAAGCTGGTGGTCGGGATTCTGGAAGACAAAACCTACCGTCCTTGCCAAGGCGGCGACGCTAGTTTTGGTGGTTTCGACGCCGTCAACGAGGACTCTGCCGCTGGTCGGCTTAAGCAAGCCGTTGAAGTGCTTGACAAGCGTGGTTTTCCCCGCGCCGTTTTGCCCCATGATGGCGACGAACTCTCCGTCATCAACCGTGAGGGAGACGCCCTTGAGGGCTTCAATGCTACTGCTGTAACTGAAGTGGACATCCTCGACCATGAGCATTAGTTCTTCAGGGCCTCCTGCAGCATTTTGGCGAGTTCCTCTGAGCTGAGAGGCGTGGTTTCAGGCAAGTTGGCACCTTCATTCTGGAGCAGCTCATAGAGCAAAGTGGCTTTAGGTATGCCGACGCCGATCAGGCGGGTTTCGTCACTGGCCAAAATCGCTCGTGTGTCACCATCAAGGCGCACCTTGCCTTGGTCCATGATTATGATGTGGTCCGCGTATCTCGCCGTCAAGTCCAAACGGTGTTCGACCAGAATGACTGATATGCCAAGGGTTTTGTTGAGGTCGTGAATGACGTCGAAGATTTTCTGTGCACTCAGAGGGTCCAGAAAACTCGTCGGCTCATCCAACACGATGATTTCGGGTTGCATGGCGAGGACAGCGGCTATTGCGACCCGCTGCTGCTGGCCCCCTGACATCTCGTGGGGGGAGCGATCTCGCAAGTCAGTAATGCCCGTTAAGTCCATCGCCCAGTCGACGCGTTTGCGCATTTCTTCGCGGCTGTAACCCAAGTTTTCCAAGCCAAACGCAACGTCTTTCTCAACGCTTAGCGCGAATAGCTGGTTTTCGGGGTTTTGAAAAACCAAGCCAACATGCCGCGCCATCTCGTAAGTCGGCTGCTTAGCAGCGTCCAAGTCGGCGACTCGGATTTCGCCCTTAAGCTCGCCCTGGTAAAACTGAGGGATTAAACCGTTAAAAGTTCGGCACAAAGTGGTTTTTCCGCAGCCGCTGGGTCCCGTGATCAGGACAAACTCGCCCTTCTGCACGGTTAAGGAGACATCGCTGATAGACGGCTGCGTCGCGCCAGGATAAGTGTACGTAAGCCCCTTGATTTCGATAAGTGCCATGCCTTGTGCCTGCCTATGTAGCCACGTAGACGATTAATTTAAGAGTAGCTACTCAGGCTTGGCTAAGTTTTCCTTCAAAAGCCGCAGGCACCGCTTCAACCCCGTCTTCACATCGCCCTTAGCGTTGACGCCAGCAGCCATAGCGTGCCCGCCTCCTTGCCCCTGCAACGCCTCACCCAAAGGCTTAGCGATGTCTTTGCCTAGGTGAATGCCGGTTTTCTCGGTGAAGTTGCGGGTGCAACGCAAGCTGATTTCGATGTCATCGCCTTTCTTGCCCGCCACAGCTGCCATGTGCACGCCCAAGTCGACCAAAGCACGGGCTGCAGACGCTTCAAACGCGCTCACGTGGCTAAAGGCGATTATCCATTCGCCGACACGGATGATTTTGGCTCGGCGACAAGCTTTGACACGAGCGACACGCTCACTAAAGTCCATGGGCATGGCTAGCATGCTGAGGGCTTCCGGCGCGTTCACGCCGCTGTCCACCAAGTCAGCGACGGCTTTGAACGTAGCGGAGCTTGCCAGCACAAAATGGCGCGTGTCAAAAGCCATGCCAAGGAAAAGCGCTTTTGCCACGTCAGGGTCGGGTTTGAGGTTCTGTTCCTTGTAGAAGCCATAAACGATGTCGCATGTGCTTGAGGCTTCCTCGTTAGTGAGGCAGAGACGGCAGATTTTCTGCGTATCAGGATGCGCCGCATGGTGGTCGACCACTATGATGGGCGCGGTAGACTTGGCTACTCGCTCGGTCAGGGGATCAAGTTGCTGAATCGTATTTGTATCCAAAAGCACGATCGCTTGGGCTTTCTCCACGTCAGGCTGCAAATTAACTTTGGCGGGAATGTACTTGAGCATGTTCTTGGTGAGTCGGCTAACGCCTTGCCCAGTACCGATTTCCACTGAAAACTCAGGTCTGACCTTAAGGAGCAAGCCTTGGAAGCCATATGCACTGCAGACGGCGTCGGGGTCACTGTTGTGGTGGCATAGCAAAAGCACGTTTTTGGCGCCCGTCTCGTCGAGCAGCTGAATTATTTGTTGGAAGGTCATGTTAGCTTTCTCAGGTACGCTTCTATGGCTTGGAACGCTTCCGACACAGCTTCAGCCGCCAAAGCTTTCTCGTCCACGCTCTCCGCCTTGGGCAGCAAGGCCAAGTCGACTTCAACGGTGAAGCTCACGGGTTTGGTGCCTTCTGCCTCAACACTGATGTTTAGTCTATCAACCAGTTTCTGATTAACTTTGGAAAAAATGTGTTTTCGGGCAGCGTCCTCGGCTACCTGAGTAACTTCCTCAAATTGTTCATCCGTCAACTCAGGGATGCCAAGGTCCACCAGGTTCACCACGACGCGCGTTTACGACGGCGGCGGGGACTGCGAGACGGGGTTAAGGTCTGACTGCAACTGATTCTGCAAATCCTTCAGCTGAGTACGCATCCGCTCTTCCTGCCGCGCCATGACCGTTTGCCTCGTAGAGAGAAGGTCTTTGCGTTCGTTGAGTTCAGCAACGACTTTGGCTTTGTCGGTTTTTATTAGGAGGCTGCCGGCTTGCTTGTAGATGATGGCTTCGTCTGCGGTTTGCTGCAGCTCAGTGAGCGTCTGGTCAATTTCGGAGGCTTCCATGTCAACCTGCTGTTTCTGCTGCAGGACGGTTTGTAGAGTCTGCTGGAGCTGCTGGAGCCTCATAAGGCGTTCTTGAACTTGAGGGGGTAACTTGGATAGTTCGTCACTCATAACTTGTTCCTTCTGTACGGCAAGGAAAAACGCGCCCAATTAAATAAGCATTGTCCACTAGAACCAAGCAGCGTGAAAGACATTTATGATTTTTCCGCAGCAACATCAAGAACGTTCATCATGGAGTTTAGCCACCGCAGATACGCGTTTAACGCTGCTCTGAGGGCCACGGTGTCTTCAGCCTCAAAATTGAGCACCATACTTAGCCCTTCTGTAGCTAGCGTTACCTTAGACCGAATTCCGACTTGCCGGGTGACTTCTGGCGTCAAAGCGTTAATCAATGCGGTAACCTGCTTTTCCGTTTTCAGCGGTAAGCGAACTGTAGCTTTGGCCTTCAAACTTGTTCTCCAAACAATGAACAGTGTATTGCAGCCTAAAATATTTTCAACAAATAAAACAAGAGAAATGAAAATGGGAAAAGAAGCTATTGTCTTTCTTCTTCAGTTGGTTTAGCCGCTTCTACGACGACTTCGCCCTTTGCCGCACGTTTCGCTATGACGCCCAGTTTAGTTGCGGGCACGTATGCTCCACCTGTGAAGGTGTAGCTGCATTTGCCGCATTGCCAGACGCCTACGCTCTTGCGTCTAACTTTGACGAAGCCGCATTGGGGGCACTTGTGGGGGGTTTTGAGTCCGGCGATGACTTTGATGTATCGCTTGCGGACTGCAGCGCCGTACCGTGGGCCAAAGCCTCGAGTTGGACCAACTTTCTTTGTTCTGGGCACTATATTCACCACTTAAGCTTCTTGCGCAATTCGGTTGCTTTTTCTCTTGCAAGCTTCGACGTTTCTATTATCTCTTGCGGCGTGAAATAACCTGACAAGCCCTTCTGAATAGCGCATATGTTTCCTTCGTCGTTGACTGCCATGCTGAGTCTCGCGTCTATGACTGCTTCTTCTTCCGCGCCGGTATCGACGAGGAGTTTGTTGTTGATTTTGCCGATGGTGACCGTTATCGGGTGGCTTCGAAGCGGCAGCGATGTGTAGCCTTGTTTTATTTTCAGCTCGCCATCTTTGATTTCGAAGTTGGGCATCTTGGTGTTCATCAGAGCCGACATTGCAGCTAAGGCGGCGGCGTCGATGAGGTTGCCGTCAGCATTCAGCACGTAGACGTCGACGAATACGACGAAGACTTTCTTGCCGGGTTCGATGCAGAGCTTCTCGGTGTCGATGGCTTTGGATTCGCGGATGCCGCGGTCGACGATGCGGGCGAGTTCGATGCTGGTTTCGTCGGGTGGACCAGGCTCGTAAGTGGGTGAGGCCAGGGGAACGAGTTCTGCATTGACTGTCATAACGCCTTCGTTGGGGGTGTCGGGGAAGGGTTCGCCAGTTTGGACCTTGACTCCGACGAGAACCTGCGTGTTGCCAAGGAAAATTCGGGCTGAGCCTTCGGCTTTTTCGATGACGCCTTCTTCGATCTTGAATTCTCGGTAGTCCGTCAGTGTTCTGCCGTCGAGGCGTTTGCCGGTGTCGATGACCTGCTGGATTTGTCTTTGTCTAACTTTGGTTATGAGGCTTGACATTACTCTTCAATCTCCTCTTTAGGTTCTTCTTCCTTAATTGTCATGTACTTGGTTTTCAACGCTTCTTTCTGCATTGCGTAGATTTTCTTGCAACCCTCAATAGCCATGTTTACGGCTTTCTCGAACTCGTCGGGTGACAAGATGCCATCCATCTGCAGAAGCGTCACCGCGTTCAAGTTGGGCATGTAAGCAACTGGAACATCGGCGGCACCGAGTTTGTCTTCAGCGTCGTACAAGTCCAACACAACGGTGTCTTCAACCTTGCCAGCTGCACATGCAACGACCAAGTCGCGCATGGGAACGCCTGAATCTGCAATAGCTAGGGCAGCAGCAGTGATGCTTGCGCATCTGGTTCCGCCGTCCGCCTGCAAGACTTCCACATACACGTCTAAGCCGGTGCGGGGGAACAGTTCTGGGAACAGCGCGGGTTCAAGGCTTTCCTTGATGACCTTGCTGAGTTCAACTTCTCTTCGGGATGGGGCTGGAGATTTGCGTTCCGGCACGCTGAAGGGAGCCATGTGGTATCGGCATTTGAGGACCATTCGGTCTGGGCGCGACAGGTGCTTTGGATGCACTTCGCGTGGTCCGAACACGCCGACTAGAATCTTGTTCTTCCCGTGCTCGACGTATGCTGATCCATCAGCGTTGGGTAAAACGCCTACTTCCAGTTTTAGAGGCCTAAGCTCGTCGGCTTTGCGTCCGTCGAGGCGTATGCCTTTCTTGTCGATTAATTTTTCATGTTTTTCGCTCATTGTTTTGTTTCCACCTGTGGTTGTTTAGCTTTCTCTTCTTTGAGTAACTGGGTGATGCGGTCTGTGAGACCGGTGGTGTGAGACTCTTCCTCGATTTTCTTGATGGACCTCATTGCGAGATCTTCATCCACTACGTTCTTGCCCGTCACCAAGATGACGCCATTTAAGCCCAAGATGATTTGGCAGTTCGTTTCCTGCTTGATCATGCTAATCATGGAGCCTTTCCTGCCGATAACTCGGGGAATCTTTGTTGGCGTGATGCGCATGAGTTGTCCACGGGTGATTTTTCCCAGTCCTGGTTCGCCCACGGTGAGTTGTGGGTCATGTGCTCGATCGTATGAAGCGATCTTAGCTACTATGAGGTCGCCTTGGTCGAGGACTTGGCTGAGTTCATCATTTTGTGGTTTGAAGGGCCTGCTGAGCACATCCGAGGCTCGCAGTATGGCTGAGTAGGGTGCTCTGATGTCAACGGTCCAACCGTTGAACCCGACCTCGATGACTGAGCCGATGACTATGTCACCGACTTTAGGTACGTAGAACGCTCTGAGAGCAACCACGTTCACTCTTTTAGTGTCCAGGTCCACGAGTCCAATTTTTGAGGCATAAATTTTTCCAGCCTCTACGTAGGTGTTTTCACCAGCTTGGTATTCGCCTTCTGCGAGAAGTTCTCCAGGCGTTACCAGCTGTTTTGCTTCAAAATATGTTGGCATGATTTCTTTTTTACCTCCATTATCGTGTGGGTTTCAAGTTTGTTAACTGATTACCTTGGCGTCTCCGCTGCCTTTGGTGACTTCCCCGAGTTTGTTGAGGAAGGAAGCGTAGCTTCCAGCGGGCATTTCCAGCACGCCGGCCCATGAGCCGTCGCTGCGCCATTCTTCGCGTTTGATGACGCCGAAGCCTTTGAGGGCGCCATATGCTCGTTGAGCGTACTGGGCGGGTATGTGTACGCCTATGCTCATTTGTTCAACTTTGAGCGGAAGGATGGGCCTGAGGAGCTTGATGATGTCCCGTGCCTGCTCCTCTATGCTCTTATAGGGGTCAATTGGATAGCGGATTTGCTCCATCGCGTTTTCGATGCGCATGGGCGGATGCGGCAAATTCGTTTTCGGGTCGACTGCCTGCCGGCTGATGTAGTCTACGACTTGTCTGCGCTTGTCTTCCACCATCTTGCGCCGCTGTTCAGTCGTAAGTTGCAGTTGACCTTTCTTGATGATGAGGTCGGCAACTTTCAACGTGTCAGTTGTGCCGAAGGCCTTCTTGATGCCATCTTCGGGTGCACGAGTTCCTTTGTTAGCGTCGCTGTAGATAGTTTCAGCCGCAAGCACTTCGGTTATGCCTGCGATTTTGCCGTTTCGGTAATCTAATGCTTTTTCCGGTTTGACGAGGATTTCAAAATGCTCGTTATCTTTTGTGTATCGTGCGATGGTGAACTTTCCGCTCATTAGACTCTCACTTGCCCGAACTGAACTGCTTGATGTATCCGTCTGCAGCTTCGTCCGATAGCATTTCTAACTTCTTGGTTTCCGTCGAGATTATGGCAACTTTTATTCTGGGCGGAAGCTGCCGAGCTTCGAGCGCTTTGACGAGGCATTTTATGGCAAGCTTCTTGGTGTCTTCGAGGCTGAGATTCTCTTTGTATTCATCCTTGAAGATGTTCAGCACGGTTTCTCTGCCTGCGCCCAACGCAGTCGCTTTGTAGCCTCGGTAAGTACCTGACGGGTGGGTTCCGAAGACACGGGGTCCGGTTTTGTCGACTCCGCCGAAGATGAGACTAACGCCGAAGGGCCTGACGCCGGCGTGCTGGGTATACATTTGCTGAATATCACAGATGCGTTTGGTGACGACTTCGCTGTCTATGGGTTCGTCATAGGTTAGCTTGTTGCTCTGCGCGTAGATGCGTGCTTGGTCGATGAGTATTCGGGCGTCGCTGCTCAACCCGACGATGGCTGCGCCTATGTGTTCGTCTACGCGAAAGATCTTCCAGCTGTAACCTGCTTCCTCAAGCGGTTCGATGCTTTCTTCGGCACCCAATACTGTGCCTTCGGGGCATTGGATACCAAGGATTGTGGCGCCGCGGTTGACGAGTTCCATGGCGTATTCGACTTGGAAGAGTCTTCCGTCTGGTGAGAAAACGGTAATTGCACGATCGTATGCTCCTGGTGCTGCAAATACGGACATAATTTTAACCTCTTTAAGAGACTTTTCGCTATTCGCCATTTCAGATGGGTGAGCCACACTAAAAACCTTTCCTTTTAAAGGAGAAGCCCAAAATGATGATGCACAGATGTTCGCCGCTAGCTTACAGAAAAAAACTGAACTTGAAACTGCCCCCGCAAAAGTAAATTGCCGCTTAGCTAAGTGAAGAAAACTACTTCTTACTTGGTTTTTTGACCAGCTAAAGGCCAAATCTGACTCCTATAGCCCAGGAACAGCAATTAGAGGTAAATTTCTCTGGCAAATTGAGGCAGTCAAGAGGCTGTTTCGTGAAATCGCGTTAGCAGTAAGTTTCTAAAATTACAAAAAAAGGAAAAGGTTGTTGTTGGTTTTTTATTTTTACTTGCGTCTGCGTAGGATGAGCGCTGCGGCTGCTGCTAAGACTATGATGATGACTGCGCCTATAGCAATGTATGTGGCTGTCGGCATTCCGGTTGCTGGTGGGACGATGACTGGGCTGGGTGTGGGTGCGATTGTAGCTGTTGGGGCGACTGTAGCTGTTGGGGCGACTGTTGGTGCTTGAGTTGGAATTGCGGTTGGGGCAACTGTTACTGCGGGTGCTGCTGCTGCGACTGGTTTTGACACGATGAAGGCTGTTTCAGCGTCGGAACTGTAGTAGGAGTTGGTTCCTGCGAACGTGGCGGTGACTTTGTACGTCCCTGGCACTGGTGGATTGTACGAAATGCTGTACATGCCGTGATCGTCGCTGATTGCCGTGCCGAGGTCTTGCCAGTTGCCGTTCGGGTCAATTGCCGTCAAATGCACTGGGACGCCTGTTGCGTTAGTTGGCTTTGGCTGCTGCATGTAGAGGTATGCTTGCCATGCGCTCATGCTGTCATCGGAGATCGCTGGAGTGCCTGCAGCTGGGATTCCTAAGCTGGTTTTGCCTGGTGACTGATCCGTGACTGCGCCCGTGAGTAGGACTTGAGTTCCTTGTGGGATTGCTACGTCAGGTGCTTTCACTGTGGTTGCTGATGGACCTTGACCGTAAGCGTATACTTGACCGTCATAGCAGTTATAGCACACTAGTACGCCGTCTGCGACTTCAACTGGGTCATAGGTGTAGAACCCGAGTTCGCTCCACACTAGTTTTCCGTTGGTGGCGTTGACGCAGTATATTTGTGCTCCTGGATAGATTGGTGGGTTATAGGCGTGACCTGCAACGACATAGATAAGTCCGCTACCCTGTGCTCCTGCGCTGGTTGGTGGAGGATTGTTGAGTACCCATGTGCCGTAGGCAGTTGTAGTTCCGCTGCTTCCAGTGAAGAAAGTCCAAGCTTCAACCCCTGTTGCCATGCTAAAGGCGTGAACGTACCCTGCGAAGTCGAGTGCCAAGAGGTAACCGAAGGCTGCGCTTGCTTGCCAAGAGTAGAATCCGAATGCTTGCGGATAGGGTGTGGTTGGACCCCATACTTGATTTCCGGTGGTGACGCTGTAGCCGTACCATGACATTTCGCTTTCGCGGAATTCAGTGTAGATACCGTTTGCTGCTGGACCTAGAAGTGCCCAAGTTGTTTGTCCTGGCGTGGTTGTTCGGTTTGCGGTCCAGAGGTTATGTCCGTCTAAAGTGCTGAAACCAGCTTCATATTGCCACCACTGAGGTGTCGCGATGCTTCCGGAGGCAGTAACTATCACGCCGTCTTGAAGGTCGATTTTGTCAATCGCCATCAAAGCGTTGTTGGCGTCTCTGAGAATTGGTTCGGTTGTGCAGTTCCATTGTACACCGTACTTCCAGTCCATGAAGGGTACTTGCTGTGGTCGCCATTCCCATTGATTAATGTTCGTCATGTAGTACATGATGTCGCGGGTGGAATTCCACATGGCTAACCAGCCGCCTGCTGCGTTCCAGATGTATTGGCAGAGGTTGCCGTTGGCGTCAAATGTGTTTGAGCCGGTGTTGGTAATGTTGGTGATTGAGTAAAGGTATTGTCCTGTGTCGGGTTCGTAAACGTTGTACGTGGTGTTGCCTACACCTGGAATTGCGCTTGTCCCTGAAACTCCGCTTGTCCACAGATATGATTGAATTCCGAATTGGTTGGGACTCTGGTAGTCAAGATCTTGGCCGAAGGATACAGGGTTCATGACTGTTTGTTCTCCTAATGGGTATCCTAGGGCTGTTGGGTTTGCGGTGGTTATGGTTGCTCCTACAGTTACGGCGTCAGCTTCGTACCATTTCGTTTGTCCGGTTTTGAGGTTTATGCAGATGGTTCCGCCTTGGCCTACGTTGTTTCCTCTTGGTAGGTTGAAGTAGAGGTTTCCTTCAAGGATTAGGGGACTGTTGAATTTTGTTTCGTAAGCTAAGCCTGTGTAGTAGTTTTGATCATTGTAGTTGCCGCCTGGAACGCCTCCCTGAGATATTTGGTATGTCCATAGAATGTGAGCTGAGGTTGGTCCGTTGGTGTATGGGTTCCATCTGTTGCCGGCTGCATCGTATGAAGCGAGTAGCCAGTCTCCCGCAATTGATTTCCATACTGGATTCATACCGTTTATGGGGAAATTCCAGTAGGTTGTGGGAAGCGGATTTAATGGCCAAGATTGAACTGGTTGTTGCTGGACGACGAGTGTTGCAACCGCGCTTTGGCTGGCTAAATATGTGTCATTGATAAAGAGGTTGGTGTTGCCTGTCGGCGGCGGATTCGCTCCAGCTAGAATTGTAGTGGGGAAGAACGCCTGCAAAGAGTAATTACCAACCATGGTAGGTGTGAATTGGAAGTCTCCGGCTCCAACGTCGCTAGTAACGAAAGGTCCATATATTTTGGCTGCCCCGCTTGGGTCAGTGATTTTGACGGTGAAAGTCCATCTGTCACCATAAAGCGTGTTTGCTGTGGGCGGAACTTTGTCAGACCAAAAAGCAATTTCAAGTGCTTGGTTTACTCCAACGGGGTTAGTCGCAGCGTTAACGAATGAGTATGTTGGGATTGTCCACGAAGGCGTATGTGCATTAGCTGCGGGTAAGAATGCCATCAGTCCTGACAATGAGAGCAGCAGAATCAAAGCAACTGCAAATGAAGTTTTGTTTCCTTGATTTTTATTTGGTTTTCTAAACATCGTTTACTCTCCTAAATTTTGAGTGAGCACCCTTTGTTGTATTGTTTATTTATAATTATGCTAATTCTGTCTTTCGAAAGAGCAAAAAAGGATAACTGCAGATTTGCCGCAGCAGAAGATCACCGCTCAACCAGAGGGGGGGATAACCGTCAGCTTGATTTTTGCCCAGCGAAAAAGGGGGCTCAAGTGATCTCGACGCTGGAGGAGGAACGGCAGATTTAGCAGTTGGATTTAGTAGTAAAATGAGGGAGACGCTGGGCAGGCTATCGAGTAACCGGTTAGCCCGAGCTTTTGAGAATATAAAAAAAGAAAGAAAGGGTGTTGTTTTGTTTTTTTACTTACGTCTGCGTATGATAAGCGCTGCGGCTGCTGCGAGGGCTATGATGATGACTGCGCCTATGGCGAGGTAGGTTGCTGTTGGTGCTGCGCTAGTTGGTGGAATTACGACTGGGCTTGGGGTGGCTGCGACTGTTGCGGTTGGAGCTACGGTTGGGGCGTTTGTTGTTGGAGCCTGAGTTGGAACTGCGGTTGGGGCTGCTGTGGCTGCTGGTACTGCTGCGGGGGCTGCTGTGACGTAGAGGGTGGTTTCAGCGCTTGATGCGAAGTACGAGTTGGTACCTGCGAATGAGGCTGTGATTCTGTAGAGGCCTGTGACTGGTGCAACGAACGGAAGCGCGAAAGTGCCTGATGCGTCGCTTGTTGCGTAGCCTAGGTCTTCGGTGTTGTTGTTGGGGTCAAAGGCTGTCAGGTGTACGGTTACGCCTGTGGCGTTTGTTGGCTTTGGTTGCTGCATGTAGAGGTATGCCATCCAGTCGCTCATGCTTGCGTCTGAGATTGCGGGTGTGCCTGCTGCTGGTACTCCGATGCCTGTCTTGCCTGGACCTTGGTCAGTTACAGTTCCAGCTATGAGTGAAGTGCTGCCGAGGCTGACGACGTTGTTTTGAACGCCGACTGTTGTGCCTGATTGGGTTGCACCGTAGCAGTAGAGTTGACCGTCGTAGTTGTTGTACAGGATCAGGTCGCCGTCTGCGATTGCCATGCCGTTGTATACGTAGAAGCCTAGTTCGCTCCATACTTTCTTTCCAGTGGTTTCATTGATAGCGAAGACTTGTGCTCCTTTGAATAGTGGTGGGTTGTATGCGTGACCTACTGTGGCGAAGACCATTCCATCTGCGACTCCCATTGGCGAGTTGAAAGGCCATGCGCCGTAAACGGTTTCTACTCCACTGTCACCCCCATAGAAGTTCCAAACAGACGATCCTGTAGTGAGGTTGAATGCATGTACGTATCCGCCGTAGTCTGCTGCGATGAGTAAGCCGTCAGCGATTCTTGCCTGCCAAGAGTATACACCGAAAGCTTGCGGGTAGGGTGTTGTTGGACCCCAGAGATGGTTGCCTGTGGTGAGGCTGTATCCGTCCCATGTCATTGTTTCAGGGTGGAACATAGTGTAGACTCCATTGCCTGCGGGACTTCCCTGGAGAGTGTTCCAGTCGATTGGGCCTGTGCGGTTTGCTTCCCATAATTGTTGACCAGTCGTCATGCTGTAGCCAATGTCTATCATGTAGTCGTTCGGGATTGACCAGGAACCGATTGTGCTGGCATAGATTACGCCCGAAGCGATCCTCTTGATTGACTGGTACGAGAGTGCGGCGCTTCCTGGCACTGTTTGCGTGTATGGCGTTACTGTCACGTTCCACATTAAGCCGTATTTCCAGTCCATGACGGTTGTTGTTCTTGGTCTCCATTCCCAAGCGTTGCCCATTGGAGTGACGGTGGGATCCATGTAGTGCATGATGTCTTGAGTTGAGTTCCAGCATGCTAACCAAGCGTGTGCAGCGTTGACGCTGAGTGTGTAGGTTATGATATTTCCGTTATCATCCATGGTTGTAGTGCCTGAGGTCAGGTTCGCGATTGAATAGCACCATTGTCCAGAGAACGGATCATAGGCATTCATCATGCCCAGGGCTGATGCCCACAGATAGGATGTAACTCCGTATTGGTTGGGTGACGAATAGTCTATGTCTTGGCCGAAGGATATGCTGGTCATGTTGCTGTCTATCCAATTCTGTTGTCCGGTGCGCAGGTTTAGACTGACTGTTCCACCGAGTCCTGGGACGTCGTTCATTGGGATAGTGAAGATTAGGTTACCGTCCATGATTACGCCTGTACCGAATTTAGTTTCGTATGCGAGCCCTGTGTAGTAGTTCCAGTCAGCGTGGTTGCCTCCTGCGACTCCGCCATAAGCCATCGGGTAGGCCCAGGCTATGTGAGCGCTAGTTGGGGCTAAGGTGTATGGGTCGGCGAAGTTACCAGTGTAGTCGTATCCTGACATGAGCCAGTCACCGACTATGGGTTGCCAGTTGCTGTTCATAGCGTATACTGGGCGCTGCCAGTAGTTGTTGCTGGCTGATGGCAGCGGAGTTAATGGCCAAGCCGGTATTGATTGTGACTGAACAACTAGTTTTAGGGGTGCACTTGTGCTGGGCAAATAGTAGTCGCCTACAGTGGCTGCATTGTTGATTGGTGGGTTTGCGCCTGCGATTATTTGTCCTGGGAAGTTGAAAACAAGTGTGTAAGTTCCAACTGCGGTAGGTGTCCAAGTTGTGTAGCTTGCGCCGATGTCGTCAGAATGGTATGGTCCTAAGGTTTGAGTGGTTCCGTCTGGCTTCGTAATTGTTATCGTAAAGTTTTGCCACCTGTCACCGAATTGAACATTAGCGGTTGGTGGAACTTTATCGAGCCACATGTTGATTGTTATGGTTTGGCCGACTCCGGTGGGATTAGGGTTACAGTTAACGAATGCATATGTCGGTACGTTTATTGAAGGAGTGTGCGCCGTAACGGCGGGCACAATCGCGATCATAGTTGACAAAGCGAGCAGCAGTGTTAAGGCAATTGCAAATGAGGTTTTATTTCCTTGATTCCTATTGAATTTTCCAAACATTGCTTTCTCTCCTTAATAGTAGTGACCATCCATTGTCGAGATGTTTATTTAAAAGTTTTCCCATTTTGAATCCGAAATGGCAAAAAAGAGCGATAACCAAGATGAAAAACTGAAATAAGTTTCGCTGCTCCGCCTAAGGAGAAAATTTATAACATCGATCGCCGAGTTATCTATAGTATAAATTTTGCAGGAAAAAGGAATAAATATTGCAAAACAAGCCGAGAATAGACGAAACAGACGCAAAAATCCTGACGAGTCTTCTTAGGGAATCCCGCGCTACCTTCACCTCGATTGCGAAAGATTGCAAAATATCTATAGGGGCAGTCAAAGCACGGTATGATCGCCTGAAAAGGGAAGGCGTAATCAACGGCGAGATCATGCAGGTGGACCCACGCGTCATGGGTTACAACACTGTCGTCGACTTGGAAATTGCAACGGCTGTCGAAGATGAGAGCAGCGCAATAGAGTTCCTCAAAAGCAAACCTTACATCGCAAGGATAGGGGCAGGCGCCTTCTGGAAATTCAACATCCGAGCTTTCGCCGTGTCAAGCAACATAGAAAGACTAGCCAATATACAAGAAGAGTTAGATGCTAATCCACTCATCAAAGAAATTCACACTCTGATCTGGGCGGAAGTCACAGGGATGGACCACCCAGAAAACCTTCAGATCAACGAACACACAACGACGAAGAAAAAGCAAGACGAAGACCAGACCAAGCCACAAACAGCTACAAGCCACCCGCAAATGCGGCTGGACGAAACGGATAGACAAATAGCCAAGATTCTTACGCGAAACGCACGCATCCCTTTCAAAAGAATAGCGGAGCAGTTGAACATTTCAACCAAAAGCGTCATCCAAAGATACCAGAAACTCAGAGGCACGCTGTTAACAGTTTCCGCGATAACGGTGGATTTGAAAAAACTTGGCTACAACGCCTTGGCACATGTACTCATCAAATCAATTCGACGGAGTGAAATGCCCAGAATTTACAAGCAAATCCTCGAAATCCCCAACGCCATTGTAACCATACGATTAATCGGACCTTACGATCTCAGAGTCATATATGCCCTAAAAGATTTCGACGACGTCTTCACCTTGAACCAGAAAATTCGTGAAATAAAAGGGATAGAGCAAGCGGACACATATCTGATTGCCCCCTTCCCTGAATGGCCTTTGAACTTCTTCGCTTCACTCCTGTAGCGAAAGTTGAGAGCCGAAAACTCGCCTTTCAACCGACGGAATCAAACGGTGGCAAGTGACCGACTTCTCAGTTACCACCCCAATTTGCATGCGTGAATAGGATAGTCTGCAATGATTTAGAACTGGAAATGGTTTTGCCAAACTGGCGTTAAGAGAGAATTGTAATTTTTGGAAATACCAGTGTTTCTTAACCGCCAAAAATGTTTGCTTCAGAGCTATCTCTATAACAGCTTTAAAATCAGATCAATTAAAGGTATATTTTCTGTGTTAACGTGGAATTATTTTCGTTAATGCATTATTCGCCAAATTTTATATAAGACGTGCAATAGATAGGCAACCACAAAATTTGAGAGAGATGAAAATGAACATGGAAAAACTAGGAGAGAAGAAAATTCAATGGTCAACAGGTAAAACGAAAGCTGCCATAGCGATGTTACTTATGCTATCTATGGCTGCGTCGATATTTTTGATGCCGACCGCAAGCGCACACACTCCACCGATGACCTATCCGACTTACGCGTTCCTCAATTGCGAACCCAACCCCACAGGAGTAGGCCAAACAGTATTCGTTACCTTTTGGCTTGACAGGGTTCCACCAACGGCCAATGTTGCTTTCGGCGATCGATGGCAAAACTACACACTGAAAATTACAAAACCAGACGGAACCACCCAAACCATGGGGCCCTACCACTCAGACGACGTCGGCGGCGCCTACATAACCTGGACACCAGATGCAGTCGGAACATACACATTCCAGTTTATATTCCCTGGGCAAACGATTCTAGGCTCAAATCCAAACCCAGTGACAGGCACAAACAATCCACAGACAGTCGGCGACACCTACTTACCCAGCCAAAGCAAACTAGTCCAAGTTGTCGTTCAGAGCGCATCTATACAACCTTGGCCAGCAAACCCGATACCCACAGATTATTGGCAACGACCGATCAACGGAATGAACCCTGAATGGACAACAATTGCAGGCGACTGGCTGATGGCAAGCTACGACCAGAACGGCGACAGCTTTAACCCATTCACCCAAGCACCAAATAGCGCACACATCTTGTGGACATACCCAATAGCGCCCGGCGGAATCAGCGGCGGTGTCAACGGCATTTCGTTCGCAGACTGGAACTACTACACTGGACTTGCATACGAGGCAAAATGGAATTCAGCAGTCATAATGTATGGAAGAGCGTACTTCAACCTACCGCTAAGCACTTCTGCTGGTGCAGCGGGGGCTGTGTGTCTTGACTTGCGAACTGGAAAAACTCTTTGGTGGCAAAACAACACCCGCGTATCGATGGGTCAAGAATATGATTACAGCTCGCCAAACCAATTCGGCGTCATCCCCTACCTGTGGAACACTGGAAATACTGTAGGTCCAGACGTTTCAAAATCAAATACAGCGCTTATCAATACAACCTATGCAGGCTCATACACTGCTCTTGACCCCTGGACTGGTCAATGGCTATTCGACATAGTTAACGTAACCTCTGGCACCATCACTTTCGGTCCTTCCGGAGAAATGCTGGTCTATACCCTTAACGCAGCAAGAGGCTGGCTGTCAATGTGGAACTCGAGTAAATGCATAATGTACTACCAGCAACCGGGTGTTTTAGCTGGCGGCAACGTCTGGCAATGGAGACCATTCATGCTAAGAACCATGGACTGGAACAAAGGAGTACAATGGAACAACACAGGAATAACGAGCTATTCACAAACCGTACCAGGATCCACTGCATTGACTTACGCGTCAATAAAGAGAATCTCGATTGATGACAAAGTCATATTCGCATCTACTGTCGGAGCATTCGCTATCCCCTACGACTGGACATGGGAAATAGGCTACAGCTTAACAGACGGAAGTCAAATGTGGGCTGTCAACCGAACCGGACCCATCGACTGGAACACCTTACAGGGTAGTCCAGTGGGTGAAGGAATCTACACTGAATTCCACCCAGAAACAATGACATGGATAGGTTACAGCCTATTGACAGGCAACAAGGTCTGGGGACCAACCGATCCTTACCCTGCTGCTTTCGGCGTATATTCATGGCAAGCTAGATATGCGTACGGCAAGCTGTTCGCAGCAGACTACGCTGGCTATATCCACTGCTACGACATGAAGACTGGCGCTAAACTCTGGGACTACTATGGCGGAAACAGTGGTGTGAACACGGTTTACGGCGGATGGCCATTTAACACTCCAATGGCGGTTGCCGACGGAAAAGTCTATGTCGTCACAGGCCACGCGTATAACCCACCGCTATTCAAAGGCGCACAAGTCTACGCAATCAACGCCACTGATGGAACACTCATATGGAGCGAACTAGGATTCTATACATACGACGGCATCGCCATAGCAGATGACTCTTTGCTGCTGTACAACGTCTTCGATGGACAATTGTACTGCTATAGCAAAGGCCTAAGCTCGACAACGGTATCAATTCAAACCGACGTAGTGAGCGTTGGAAACAGCGTGCTCATAAAAGGAACAGTCACCGATCAATCACCAGGCAACACTTGCCTTGGAATTCCAGCAGCAGGCACACCCGCAATATCTGATGCAAGCCAGAGCGCTTGGATGGCATACCTGTACATGCAGCAACCAAAGCCAACAAACGCCACAGGCGTAACCGTACACCTGACAGCCTTTGACCCCAACAACAACACCGAAGACCTAGGCTACGCAACAAGCGACGCCACCGGGAACTTCATGATTCCGTTCATGCCACCAGTGACAGGCGTCTACAAGATAATGGCAACATTCGACGGCAGCAACGCATACTATAAATCAAGCGCCGAAACCGGCCTTTACGTGACCCCAGCACCCGCAGCAAAGCCAGTAGTAACAGCTGCCCCAACCGCAGTTCCAACTCAAGCACCAACAGTAGCCCCAACAGCTACAGTCGCCCCAACAGCTACAATCGCACCCACACCCAGCCCAGTCGTCGTCCCACCAGCAACCGGAATGCCGACAGCCACATACATTGCTATAGGCGCAGTCATCATCATAGTCTTAGCAGCAGCCGCAGCGCTCATCCTACGCAGACGCAAGTAAACACAAAATCATTCCTCTTCCTTTTTTCTTCTTTTTCTCAACCGCAAAAAAGCTTCTCCAAGCAGAAGCAAAACGCTTCTAAAAAACCGAAAAATAGCAGCCTGTAAGCACAATTTCCAGTTATCTGCGTTGCGAAATCGAAGAGACGAAAAGTTCCATGAAGCTTTTCTTCGTCTCAATCCCAAAGGCGCCTTTCTTGGCGGATACTTCGTCAAACGCTTCGACACCGTCAGCTTCTAGCCCAGGCGAGTAAACCGTGAAGGGAACAGGATCCCTTGTGTGCGTACCCACCTCGATGGGCGTCGGGTGGTCAGGCAGCAAAGCCACGGCGTGAGGCTCACGGAGTCTACGCAGAATCCGCCCTAGTAGCCGCTTGTCGAGGTCTTCGATGGTCTTTACCTTCAACGCAGCGTCTTTCACGTGACCAGCCTCGTCAGGCGCCTCGACGTGAATGAAGACTAAGTCATGGGTTTCTAAAGCTTTCAAGGCGGCGTCGGCTTTGCCCTCGTAGTTCGTGTTCGCCAACCCTGTGGCACCCGGAACATTGATGACAGTCATGCCTGCGTAGGTTCCGATGCCCTTCACCAAATCCACTGCAGATATGACGGCGGCTTTTAGGCCGTATTTCTTTTGGAAGGAGGGCATAGAAGGTTTAGGTCCGCCGCCCCATGGCCAGATCATGTTTGCAGGTCGTTTGCCGGCCTTTACGCGGACAACGTTAACAGGGTGCGATTCTAAGATATCTGAGGATTTCAAAATCATGCTCCTGAGTAGGGCAGCTGTTTCTTCGACCTGCTTTGAAACAGCGCGAGGCAGTATCTTGGAAACCTCAACGCCAGTCGCGTCGTGCGGCGGCGTGCATTCAATCTGGCGGGAGCCTGGAACGTCGCGCAGGATTAGGAAATGCCTGTAGTCCAGGCCAGAGTAAAACTCGACTTTGCCCGGCTTCTCGAACGCTGCGCTCACGGCTGCTATGAGCTTTTCTGCTTCAGCCGTGGTTACGTGACCCGCTGAGTAGTCGACGATTCGCCCGTCCTTCTGGGTAATCAGGTTGCATCTGAAAGCTGCATCAGCCTTCTTTAGCTTGATGCCTCGGGCAGGAGCCTCAAGCGGTCCTCTGCCAGTGCAGTAGCGGTGAGGGTCGTAGCCTAAGAGCGAAAGGATTGCGGTTTCTGAACCAGGATGCATGTCGTCGGGCACGTTTTTAATGATGCCGCTGCGCCCTCTTGAGGCTAACATGTCCATGTTGGGTTTGTGGGCTACTTGAAGGGGAGTTTTGTTTCCGAGTTCGGGAACGGGGTAGTCCGCCATGCCGTCGCCGACGATGAGAAGGTATTTCATTCAGTCGGTCAGCCTCAAGGGTGCCTACCAGAATTTCCAGGGAAGGGCGTCCATGTACTCATTCAGCGAACGTATCGTGGTTCCGTTATGCTGCTTGAGCACTCTGACTAGGGCAGATGCCAATTCCAAGTTCACGATGACGGGTACGTTGAACTCCACCGCTTGGCGCCGTATGATGTAGCCGTCAGTGAGGACATCCATATAGCTTGACCGCTTGTTAGGCATTGGCACATTTATGACGAGGTCAATTTTGCGTTCCAGCAAGAAATCTTCAATGTTTGGCTCCTTCTCTTCCTTAACCTTGTAGAGCGTTTCCACACTCTTGACTCCTCCAGCCTGCATAACTTCAGCCGTATGCTTCGTCGCGTAAATTTTGAAGCCCATCTCCTCAAACGCTTTCGCCAACACAACTGCGCGACGCTTGGGCTCATCGCCGCCCACCGTTATTAAGACGGAGCCATTTTTCGGGGGCATGCGGAACTCGGCTGACTGCAGCGCCTTGGAGAAGGCATCCGCGAAATTCTCGCCCAGACAAGCCACCTCACCCGTGCTAAGCATCTCAACTCCCAGAACGGGGTCGGCGCCGCTGAGGCGCATGAAACTGAACTGAGGAACCTTCACGCCCACGTGGCGAATCGGCGGCAACTCACAGGATTTGAGCGCGACGCTGAATTTCTTGTCCAGCATGGCGAGTGTCGCGAGCTCGATTAGGTTGACCCCGCGGGTTTTGCTTACGAAGGGCATGGAGCGAGAGGCGCGTAGGTTGCACTCGATGACGCTGACTTCGCCGTCTTTTACGAGGTATTGGATGTTGTAGGGACCCCTGATCTTGAGGGCTTCGACGATTTTGTGCGTCGCGCTCTCCACTTTCTGTAATACATCGGGCGACAGCGTCTGCGGCGGGATAGTCATGGTGGCGTCGCCGCTGTGCACACCAGCATTCTCGACATGCTCGATCACGGCGCCTATGAGGCAAGTTTCGCCGTCTGAAACGCCGTCGGCTTCCACCTCTTTGGCGCCTTCGATGAATTTGGATATCACAACAGGGTGATCGCGGCTGACTTTTGCAGCCAACTTCAAGAAGTTTTCCAGCGAAGTTTCGTCTTGAGCCACCCGCATGGCGGAACCTGAAAGGACGTAGCTGGGCCGCACGATAACTGGGTACCCGATTTTCTCTGCGAACAGCTTAGCGCCTTCGATAGAGGCAAGTCGGCTCCACGGCGGCTGTGGAATGTCCAGTTTATCGAGTAGTTCAGCGAATTTGGAGCGGTCTTCGGCGCGGTCAATATCTTCGGCGGCGGTGCCCATTAGTTTGACGCCTGAGTGCGCAAGCTTCATCGCTATGGTGTTGGGAATTTGTCCGCCGACGCTAGCGATGAGGCCCTGTGGGTTTTCTTTCTCGTAGATGTCAAGGATTCTCTCAGTACTGAGCTCCTCAAAATAGAGCTTGTCGGAAACGTCATAATCAGTGCTGACGGTTTCAGGGTTGTAGTTGACCATGATGGCTTCTTTAACGCCGTACTTCTTCAGCGCCCAGATAGTGTTGACCCCGCACCAGTCGAACTCGACGCTGGAGCCTATCCGAAAGACGCCCGCGCCCAGCACGAGAACCTTGTTTTTGTCCTTACTGAATTCGATGTCGTCTTCGTCTCCGCCGTAAGTCAAGTATAAGTAGTTGGTTTTAGCTGGCCATTCCGCTGCTAGAGTGTCTATTTGCTTGACTGCGGGGACAATGCCGGCGGTTTTTCTGAACTGGCGCACCTCAGGCTCGCTGGTGTCCGTGCAAATGGCAATTTGCTCGTCTGAGAAGCCTAACCGTTTGGCTTCCCTGATGATATCTTGGGCGGTGCTGTCTTCGAGCTTGAGGGTCCGCAGCTTAGTTTCCATATTAATTACGTTTTGGATTTTGTGCAGGAAGAAAGGGTCAACGCCACTGAGGTGGTAGATTTCCTCGATGGATACGCCCATTTTGAGGGCTTTAACTATCTTGAAGAGGCGTTCGTCGGTCGGGTTCGCCAAAACCTCACGTATGCGTTCCATCGGCTCGAGCTCGGAGTCTTCAGGGTTGCAAACCAGACCAAGTTTGCCGTTGTCAAGCATACGAACCGCCTTCTGAAGCGCTTCTTCGAGACTGCGTCCAATAGACATGACTTCGCCGACACTACGCATTTGGGGACCGATGTGGCGGTCCGCATTCTTAAATTTCTGCAGATCCCACCGCGGAATCTTCACGGTCACGTAGTCGAGGGCGGGTTCGAAGCAGGCGGTGGTGACTTCGGTAACTTTGTTGACCAGTTCGGGCAGCGTATAGCCAATCGTCAGCTTCGTGGCAATATACGCCAGCGGGTATCCCGTGACTTTGCTGGCTAGCGCCGAGCTGCGTGACATGCGGCTGTTTACCTCTATGACGCGGCACTCCTCAGACTTAGGGTGTAATGCCCACTGGATGTTGCATTCGCCAACGATGCCTAAGGCGCGGATGGCTTTGATGGATATGGAGCGGATGATGTGGTATTCGCGGTTGGTCATGGTCTGCGACGGCGCCACGACAATTGAGTCGCCCGTGTGGACGCCCATGGGGTCGAAGTTCTCCATGTTGCAGACGGTTAAGCAGTTGTCGTTGCAGTCGCGCATGACCTCGTACTCGACTTCTTTCCAGTGCCCCACGTACTCCTCAACAAGTATCTGACTGATTCTGCTCTGGGCCAAGCCGCGAGTGGCAAGTTCTTTAAGCTCCCAAGCATTGTGGGCAACGCCTGCGCCCTTGCCGCCTAGAGTGTAAGCAACGCGAATGATGACAGGATAACCGATTTCCTTCGCCACCTCAAGAGCGCCGCCAACATTGGTGGCGGCTTTGCTTCGCAGCGGTGGAACGCCGGCCTTAAGCATGACTTCGCGGAAGCGTTCCCGGTCGCCCGTGTCTTCTATTGCTTGAACAGGCGTACCCAGGACTTTGACGTTGTACTTTTCCAGGATGCCTGCCTTGGAAAGTTCGATGCCGCAGTTAAGCGCCGTCTGCCCACCGAAACCCAACAGGATGCCGTCCGGGTGCTCTTTCTGAATTACCTTTTCAATGTATTCAGGGGTCACGGGAAGCAGGTAAACTCTGCCTGACAGGCGCGGATCGGTCTGGATTGTGGCTATGTTGGGGTTAATGAGAACGGTTTCGATGCCTTCTTCTTTGAGAGCTTTGAGGCACTGGCTACCGGAGTAGTCGAATTCGGCGGCTTCGCCGATTTTGATGGCGCCGCTGCCCAAGACTAAGACTTTCTTAATCCAGTCAAGCTTGGGCATTATTGCTTTGCCTCCATGTTCTTCTCAAACTCGTCGAAGAGGAATTCGGTGTCGTAGGGTCCTGGCGAAGCTTCAGGATGCCACTGAACTGCAAACACGGGTTTCGTTTTGTGGCGCATGCCTTCAACGGTTTTGTCGTTTGCGTTTATGAACCAGCAAGCCAGAGGCGTTTTGGAGAAGCAGTCGATGTCAACGGCGTAGCCGTGGTTCTGCGTGGTGATGTAACAGCGATTGGTTTTTAGGTCCAAAGCAGGCTGGTTCTGGCTGCGGTGTCCAAACTTGAGCTTGTAAGTGTCTCCGCCCTGTGAGAGCGCAAGTATTTGAGCACCTAGGCAGATCCCCATGACTGGCAATTTCTCTATGAGTTCACGGGTTGCTTCGATAGTTTTGACGCACTTCTTCGGGTCGCCGGGCCCGTTGCTTAAGAAAACGCCGTCCGGGTTGAAGGCCAGGACGTCTTTAGCTGAGTAGTCGTAGGGTACGCGGACGACGTTTATGCCGCATTTGAGAAGATTGCGAATGATGTTGTTTTTGACGCCGCAGTCGATGAGGACGACTGTGTGCTTGCCGTCCACCTTGTACTGCACGGGCTGTTTGACTGAGACTTCTCCGACCAAGTCAGTAGCGTTGGGATCAGGAATGCTTTTAGCCTCGTTGATTAGGCTTTCCAAGTTGAGTTCTTGGTCTTCGTTGCAAACTTGGATGATACCGAGCATGACGCCGTGCGTTCGGAGCTTCTTGGTGAGGCGTCGGGTGTCCACTCCGGCGATGCCTGGGATGTTTTCGTCCTGCAGCCATTTGTCTAAGGTGCGGGTGGATGCCCAGTGGTAGGGCTGTTCGCAGAGCTCGTGGATGATTAAGCCAGAGGTTTGGATGCGTTCGGACTCGAAGTAAATCGGAAGCCCCAGGTTCAAGTCGTACGGCGGGACGCCGTAGTTTCCCACAAGCGGGTAGGTTAATGCGAGAATTTGCCCCTTGTATGATGGGTCTGTTAGCGCCTCGGGGTAGCCGACCATGGAGGTTGAAAAGACAACTTCGCCCGTGAGCTTTCTGCAAGCCCCGAAGCCTTTGCCGAGGAAAAAGGTGCCGTCTTCTAAGACCAGAGCCGCTTTCTTGTTTTTGCTAGAGTTAAGTGGTTGGACCAAAGCCCTATTCTACCTATCATGGATTATTTTTAAACGTTGTGTTTGGGGTTTTTTTCCTTTGGAAGATATGTTTGAATCGTGTTTTCAAGCTGATTTTCAGCTTCTCCCAGTTCCTTGTCCATCTTAGATATATTGGATTTGGTGAGAAGCACTTGTTTCTCACGTTCGCATAGAGCCCTCTTAACTTCTGCCGGCGCGGGTCCACCCTTGACGCTGCAGGCTTCCACGAGCTTAAGTGGGTCTGCCAGCGCCTTGATGTCTTCGGCTTTGACTAAAAGCGTTATGCTCGTGGATTCCTCGGCGGCTTTCGCCAGCAGTTTGGGCGTGGCGTCTGCGAAAGTCATTTTTTCGTCTACTAAGATTTTGACTAGGGCGCCGACGACTTTGTGGGCGGAACGGAAGGGTACTCCGTACTTGCGGACCAGCAGGTTGGCTAGCTCAGTCGCTGCCACGAAGCTTTTCAGCGCACGCTCAGAAACATCGGTTGTCACTTTCAGCTTTGGTACGAGTTTGTGAACCATGTCTAACGAGGCACGTAGGCTGTCAATGGATTCCCAGAGTTTAGGCGTGATTTCCTGGAAGTCCAAGTTGTATGTTGACGGCAGGCTTTTCACTGTAGCGGTTGCTGCCACAAAGTTGCCCAAGACGTGGCTGGCTCGGGCGCGGATAACTTCGAGTACTTCGGGGTTCTTTTTCTGTGGCATGATACTGCTTGTGCTGCTGAACTCATCGGGAAGCTCGACTACTCCGAAGTCGGGACTGCTCCAGACAATGAGGTCTTCGGCGAAGCGACTCAAGTTCACGTCTGTCAAGGTGATGGCAGCGAGTGTTTCCAAGATGAAGTCTCGGCTGCCTACGGCGTCTATGGAGTTCTCCACCAATCCCCTGAAACCTAGAAGCAACGCGGTGCGGTCCCGGTCTATTGGAAAACTCGTTGTAGCTAAGGCTCCTGCGCCTAGCGGGCACAAGTTGACTCTTGTGTAGGCGTCTTGAATTCGCTGCATGTCCCGTTGAAACGCGTCAACGTATGAGACGAGATAGTGGGCAAATGTAACGGGCTGTGCAGGCTGCAGGTGCGTGTACTCCAGAATTACCGTTTCCAAGTGGTCCTCCGCTACTTCGGTTAGGTGTTCCTGCACATGCGAGATGGAACGCATAAGCGCGAGCAGTTCATTGCGCAGTGTCATTCGGATAGCTGTGGCAACTTGGTCGTTTCGGCTCTTGCCTATATGCAGGTTTCCTCCCGCTTCGGTTCCGGCTTCTTTAAGGATGAGTTCTTCGACAGCCATGTGCACGTCTTCCATTGAGCTGTCAAGCTGCAAGTCTGAAGCTTTTTCGAGCGTTGAAAGGAGAACAGCAGCGTCTTTCTTAGTAAGGATTTTCCGTTCCGCTAACATGACGACATGGGCTTTGTTTATGGCGACTACAGCGTCAAGCAAGCGGGCGTCGTCTTTGATTGAAGAAGTGAACTTGGCGACGTCTTCGCGCACGGATTTGAGTCTTCCACCATGCAGTATCTTCGACATTTCGAGGCGCTCCTATGTTTCCGCGTTTTGGTTCAGCTTACCTGGTTTTCTTGGCAGCCTTCTGCTTCTTAGCCTTATGCTTGAGGGCGTTGTACATTCTAGTCTGCAGTCCCCAGAGTTCGATGAAGCCTTTCGAGTAGGACTGGTTGAACGAGGTTTTAATGTTGTAGTTCGCCAGGTTCTTGTCGTATAGCGACATGGGGGATGAGCGCCCTACGACTTGGAGTCCACCTTTGAAAAGTTTCAGCCGAACCTCGCCCGTTACGTTTTCTTGCGACTTGTTGATGAATGCATCGAGGTCGTCTTTTAGCGGGTCAACCCACAAACCAGCATAGGCTAAAAAGACCCATTCGGCGTCGACCTGGGCTTTGAAGAGGATTTCGTGTCGGGTCATAACCATCTTCTCTAGATCTTTGTGGGCTTCAAGGATGATCGTTGCAGCTGGGCATTCGTAGACTTCGCGTGACTTGATGCCGACAAGACGGTCTTCAATATGATCTATGCGCCCGACCCCATGCTTGCCCGCAAGGTCGTTCAAAGTCTGGATAAGATCGAGGGGCTTCATTTTCTTGCCGTTAACCGAAACAGGCACGCCTGCCTCAAACTGGATAGTGACATACTCTGGCTTGTCGGGAGCCTTCTCTGGCGCAACCGTCCAAACGTAGGCGTCTGCTGGCGGTTCTTGGCTGGCGTCTTCAATTTCGCCGCATTCGATGGCTCTTCCCCAGACGCTAGCATCTATGCTATACTTCTTTGCCGCGTCGGATACAGGTATGCCCTTGGCTTTGGCGTATGCTATTTCTTCTTCGCGTGCCAATCCCCAATCACGTACGGGAGCGAGTATTGTTTTGTCAGGCGCGAGGGAACCGAGGGTGACATCAAAGCGGACTTGGTCGTTTCCTCTACCTGTGCAGCCATGCACTAAGCCCGCGGCGCCTTCTTTCTCGGCGATTTCTACCATCTTCTTGGCTATAAGTGGGCGGCTGAGGCTAGTGCTTACTGGGTATTTGCCTTCGTAGAGCGCGTTGGCCTTGATGGCGGGGAAAATGTAGTCTGTTACGAATTCATCTTTCGCGTCTATCGCATAATGTTTCAGGACGCCGAGCTTCTTGGCTTTCTCCGCCGCGCCTGCCAAGTCTTCCTGCTGGCCGACATCTACGGTGACAGTTATGACATCAGCGTTGAGTTTCTCTTGGAGATATTTGATGAGGACGGATGTGTCTAGTCCGCCGCTGTAAGCTAAGACGTACTTTTCGCCCATGTTTGCTCGCCCTTTTTTTAATCCTAAATTGTTTCCCTTACCTTGCAGGCAGCGTTTTTAAACTTTACGACTTTTTTGTAACATAACAAGCTTTAAGTGTCCCAATTGATACTTTTTTGGTCCATGACAACCACCGCAGAGAACGTCCGAACATACCTGCGCAACAAACCCTACCTGCTGGAAGCCCTTGAAAAAGGCATCGTCAACCTAAGCGAGCTAAGCCGCCAAATTCAAGAAGAACTCAAAACAGGTAACACCACAGCCACCAAGGCTGCGCTGCGTCGATTCGCTGTAGAACTCCAAAAGCACAAGCAAAAACGCGAAGAAAAGGTCCTGCAAATCCTAAAACGCAGCGTCATCGCTGTCTACGACCGCAAAGCCGTCATCATAACCGCCAAGGAAATAGCCGTCAAGAACGGCATGAAGGTGGACTTGCCTGGCAAATTTGTCTACCTCCTCGACCGCGCAGACCTGCCTGAGCGAGTAACCACTCTTATCAAGCATGACAACTGCACCATGATAGTAGTCAACTCGCCCGAGGAGTTGGAAGCCACTGTCGGAGTCGTTGCGTTCTTGACAACATTGCTGGCGGAGCAAAGCGTGAACATCGTAGAGTTCATCTCCTGCTGGACCGAAACCATTATCGTGGTCGACAAAAAAGACAGCCTCAAAACCTACGAAGCCCTCTCCAACCTCGTTGACTAATCGACAGGAAGCAAAGAACATTAATTAGGAATTGCAGCAGAATATGAACAGCCTGAGTTGAACCTATGTCGCCGCTAAGTCAAATCACCGTGAAATCGCCAGCCACAAGCGCTAACCTAGGCCCAGGGTTTGACGTTTTTGGCTTAGCACTGGAGCAACCAAACGACAACGTGACTTTGTCTCTCTTGCCCAGCGGCGTCAAAATCAAAGTCCGCGGACTCCAATCAGAAACAATATCCATCATACCCGAACGCAACACGGCAGGCGTCGTGGCAAACCAGATGATTAAGGAGTTCTCGCTCAAAGTTGGCTTAATGATAAGCATCGAGAAAGGCATCTGCCCTAGCAGGGGCTTAGGAAGCAGCGCAGCATCAGCGGCTGCAGTGGCGTATGGCTTGAACCGAATGTTCGACCTCAACTTGTCAAATGAGCAACTTATTCGACTCGCGGCGAAGGGAGAAGTCGCTAGCGCGGGTTCAGAGCACGCGGACAACGTTTCTGCCACAATATGTGGCGATTTCGTCATTTTGAAGTCTTACAACCCCATCGAAATCGTCAACCTCAAAGCGCCAGCCAACCTAGAAGTTTGTGCTGCTTACGCGCACATGGTAACGCCGAGGCATAAGACTGAATGGGCTCGTGCTGTCCTGCCAAAGGAAGTCTCAATCGAAAAGCTGGTCCGCAACGTCGGAAACGCGGCGGCAATGGTGAGCGGCTTTGCCACGGGAGACGTGGATCTCATAGGCAAATCCATGCTTGACGCTGTTGCAGAGCCTGTCCGAGCACCACTAATTCCAGGTTACCAGCAAGTCAAAACCAAGGCAATGGAGGCTGGCGCGTGCGGCGTCACCATCAGTGGCGCAGGTCCCGCCATGCTTGCAGTCGTTAACAAAAAGAACGCCAACTCTCAAAAAGTCACAGCAGCTATGAAGGAAGGCTTCAAAGAGGCTGGCTTTCAATCAACCGCCTTCGCCACTCGAGCGGGTAAAGGCGTAAGTTTACTGGAGAAGTGAAAAACATGACACATCAAGAGTGCATAAACTGTGGAACAAAATACGACATAAACGATATCGTCTACTTCTGCCGAAAATGCGGAGACATCCTCGAAGTCAGGTACGACTTCACCGAATTAGCTCAGAAGCTGGATAAGAGCAACTGGCGAGAGGTGCCCCTTTCCGTCTGGCGGTACAAGGACTTCATGCCCATCGAGGACGTTAGCAAAATCGTCTCGTTAAATGAGGGCGGCACCGGACTTCACTCTTGTCATAAACTCGGCAAGAAACTGGGTCTCATTCAGCTGTACGTGAAGAACGAGGGCGAAAATCCCACAGGCTCATTCAAAGACCGTGGCATGACCGTGGGCGTCTCCAAAGCCAACGAACTGGGCGCCAAAAACGTCATCTGTGCCTCCACGGGAAATACCTCCGCTTCGCTAGCAGCTTACGCCGCGAAGGCAGGCATGAACTGCACAGTATTGATTCCGTCGGGCAAAATCGCCTACGGCAAGCTTTCGCAAGCCATGATTTACGGCGCTAAAGTCCTACAGGTACATGGCAACTTTGACCAGTCTTTGGACTTTGTTTTCAAGATTGCCGAGAAGCACCCCAGCATTTACCTGCTCAACAGCATCAACCCATTCCGCGTCGAAGGGCAAAAGTCTCTGGGCTTCGAAATCTGCGACCAGTTGGACGGAGAAGCGCCCGACCGAGTCGTCGTGCCGGTTGGCAACGCAGGCAACATCAGCGCCATATGGAAAGGCTTCTCCGAATACCATAAACTAGGCTTCATCAAGAAACTGCCCAAAATGACAGGCATCCAAGCGGCGGGTTCGGCGCCTATCGCCCAGATGATTAAGACAGGCAGCAAAGAAATGGTACCCGTTAAATCCCCCGAAACAGTCGCCACAGCCATCCGCATCGGCGCACCTGTTAGCTGGAAAAAAGCAGTCAATGCCATACGCAATAGCGGCGGTACAGCTGAAACCGTCACAGACGACGAAATCCTCGCTGCTCAGAAACTGCTCGCGCGCGTCGAAGGCATCTTCGTGGAACCCGCCAGCGCATCGTCTATCGCAGGTCTCATTAAGCTCGTAAACAGTGGCGTCATAGACAAGGACGAGCGCGTCGTTTGCGTCACCACCGGCCACGGACTCAAGGACCCCGACACCGCCGTGAAGATGAGCGAGAAGCCCATCGAGGTTGACGCCGAGATGACTGCCATTGAGGATGCGTTAGGCTTAAAGCACCAAGTGCCAATTCTAGAGCGGTAAGTGAACAGTAAATGAGAATCATCCTTGTTGGCTACGGGACGATAGGGAAAAGCGTAACCACCATCCTTGCCAGCCGATACGCTGACAAAGCCAAGGACTACGGGTTCAACCCAAAAGTCGTAGCCATATGCGACATAGATGGGGCGGTCATAAGCCCAAGAGGTCTAGGCCCCGAGAAACTGGAAGCCATCAAGCAACGTGGCTATCCCATCTCTGCAGACCCAGATTTTGGTCACCCGAAAATGACCGCGTTAGATGTTATCGAATCAGTCGAGGCGGAAGTCGTTGTCGAAGTCACACCCGTCAACATTGAGACGGGCGAGCCTGCCCTTTCCCATATCATCACCGCATTCAAAACAGGGAAACACGTTGTTACAACCAACAAGGCACCCTTGGCCTTAGCTATGCCGGCGCTCACTGAGCTGGCTGAGTATAACAACGTGTACTTCAGGTTCAGCGGAACCGTCGGCGGAGGCACACCCATGCTGGAGTTCGCCAAGAAATGCCTCGCAGGCGACAAAATCCTCGCCATCCGAGGCATACTAAACGGCACAACCAACTTCATCCTCACCGAAATGAGCCAGAACCGCATATCCTTCCAAGACGCACTGGAGCAAGCGCAAAAGTTGGGGTACGCGGAACGCGAGCCGTCCATGGACATCGACGGTTTCGATACCGCCTGCAAAGTCGTCATCTTGGCAAACTGGATAATGAACAAGAAAGTCACCCTCAAAGATGTAGACCGCTCGGGCATCCGAGACATTTCGCTGCAGACACTTGACGAAGCCGCCAAGAGAGGAAACAACATCAAACTCATCGGCTCCGTAGAGAACGACAAAGTCGCCGTCAAACCAATGGAGATTCCGAAGACAAGCCCGATGTGCGTCAGCGGAGTCCTCAACGCCATAACGTTCTACACAGAATTCGCAGCGGAGCAAACCCTCATCGGCAGAGGCGCAGGCGGCATAGAAACCGCGGGCGCAGTCTTGAGGGACCTACTAGACATTAGACATAAATTGGCAAACAGATTAGTCACATAGGACTGACCAAAAATGAAGATAGTGATGAAATTCGGCGGAACCAGCGTCTGCACGGGCCGAAATATTCGGCACGTCGCCGAGCTCGTTACACAATACGCCAAAGACGACAGCAAAGTGGCCGTAGTTGTCTCGGCATTGGCAGGCGTCACCAATAAACTCCTCGAGGTAGGCTGCCAAGCCAAGAAGAGCGACATCAAACACATCGAAACCGTCACCAAAGAACTACGCCAAAAACACATGGAAGCAATCGCGGCGGCGATCCGTAGCAAAGCCATCCAGACCGAAGTCACCAAAATAACAGAAGAAACAATCTCCGAGCTGGAGAAGGTCCTAACGGGCATCTGCTACGTCGGTGAACTCACGCCGAAATCCAGAGACTACGTTGCCTCCTTCGGCGAAAGGCTTTCCGCACCTATCGTGTGGGGCGCCATAAAAGACCACAAGGCTGAAACCCAGTGGTTCACGGGTAAAGAGGCAGGCATAGTCACGGACTCCAACTTTGGCGACGCTGAGCCCCTGATGAATTACACGACTCACCTTATCCGCGAGCGCCTTGGACCCATCATCGACAAAAGCATCATCCCAGTCGTCACGGGCTTCATAGCCGCCAACCAAGATGGCGTCGTCACCACCATCGGCCGCGGAGGCTCAGACTACACCGCTACAATCCTCGGCTCCGCGCTGGGAGCGGACGAGATTTGGATCTGGACAGACGTTGACGGCATCATGACCGCCGACCCCCGAATCATCCCGGCGGCGAAGATGCTGCCTGAGCTGAGCTACCGGGAGGCAGCGGAGATGGCGATTTTCGGCGCCAAAGCCATGCACCCACGCGCCTTGGAGCCAGTAATCGAGTCGAAAATACCCGTCAGAATTCGCAGCACTATGCACCCAGAGAACCCGGGCACACTCATCACTGAGATGGGAAAAACAAAATCAGCCAGCGTGGTCAAAGCCGTCGCTCTGATCAAGGACGTGGCCATGGTAAACGTGAGCGGTGCGGGCATGGTCGGCGCGCCCGGCAGCTACGCAAAAGTCTTCGACGCCCTCGGCAAAGCCAACATCAACATTATGATGATATCCACAGCCGTCTCCGAGGCGAACATGTCGCTTATCCTGAAAAGGAACCTCGTTGGCAGGGCAATGAGCACGTTGGAAATCGCCTTGCTCGGCAGAGGGGCAGTTAGCGAAGTCACCGCCGAAGAAGACGTCGCAGTCGCCGCCGTCTTAGGCGCCAATATGAAAGGCACATTGGGCATCGCGTCAAAGGTCTTCGCCACCGTCGCCAAAGCAGGCATTAACATCATCATGATTGCACAGGGTAGCTCGGAGCTGAACATCTCGTTCGTGGTGAAAGAGAAGGACGGAACCGCAGTCGTGAAGGCTATTCACGAAGAGTTCCAGCTCGACAAAATCTAAACCTAAAACCTTTCTTCCTCATTCTCCCATTAGAAGCGCCGAGGCTAACGAAATGCCCGCGAAGCCGAAGTTGAAAATCACCCTGGCACGACTGGAAGACGTTGACCTGCTTGTGAAGCACAGGCTACGCATGTTCGAAGACCTGCATCCCGACTTGGAAACCCAGATACACAGGTCAAAGCCTCGGACAACCGAGTGGATCACACGCAAACTTAAGGAAGGCAAACTCATCGGCTTCATCGTGCGCACGGAGGACGGGCTGGTGGCGGGCAGCGGGTGTCTTTGGCTCCGCGAGCAGCAGCCCAGAATCGTGACGCCGCTTTTGGAGGCTCCGTACTTGATGTCGATGTTCACGGAGGGGGGCTTCCGCAGGCGAGGCGTCGCAAGCCTCATCATCAAGTGCGCGATCGCCTGGTGCAGGGGACACGGCTACGATGGGATAAACCTGCATGCGTCCGTCTCTGGCAAGCAAATCTACGACGGCTTCGGGTTTGAACCCTCTAACGAAATGAGGCTGACGCTTTGACCACGCTAAAACTCAAGCCCGAGGAACTGGCAAAGCTTAGAGAACTGGCGCAAGTTTGGAGGGGAGACGAGTATGTGTTCTTGGGATTCTCGCTGAACCTCAAAACAAGTGAGCTCCGCGACCGCCTGTATGGCGAAGTCGATGTGAACGAAGCGGGAGCAGGCGTCCTCACCGTCTTGCTGTCCCACTATGCCCAAGCAAAGCCCTCGCCCAGAACTGGGCGACTGATTAAGTTCAAAGACCTGCCAGGCGGAAACGCCTATGAAGGCGCATTCGTCCGCAGAGCAATCGATCCAGTAGCCAATGCTTATGGAGATAGCCCAGAAACGCTTATCGAGGCTGCAGAAGTGCTTGGCGGAAAACAATTGGAACTTGGAGACGCAGCGGCTGAGGTTCCTGCCCTTGAGGGCTTGTCGATTGTCTACATTGTCTGGGGCGCAGACGAGTTTCCCGCTTCAGCCACTGTGCTTTTTGACGAATCCGCCAGCAGCTACTTGCCAACAGAGGACTTGGCTGTTCTCGGCGAAATAACCACTTATCGGCTCATACAAACTCACGAAGGTTTAACGAACCAAGAATAGAACTGCGTTAAGCCTGAGCTGCCCCGTTTTCTGCTGCTTTTCCTTCGTTTGTTGGGCACGCTTTTTTGTTGTGCAACTCTGATAGTTTCAGTATTGCTTCTTTGTATACAGCTATGCCCTGCAGGTACTCTGCGATGTCAATGTGTTCGTCCACGGTGTGGTCCAAGTGACCGTCGCCGGGTCCATAAGTGACGATGGGCATGTTCATGGCGTGCCCCAGAATGTTCATGTCGCCCGTGCCGGTCTTGCGCATCAAAGTCGAAGGCTTGTTCAGAACTTTCCGGACCGAGGATGACAGCACGTGAACGAGCGATGAAGCCTTGTCCACCTCGAATGGCTCAACCGTGTCCATAACGGTCGAGGTGACGGAGACTTTTGGGTTGGCGGTGCGGTACTTGGCTATTATCTTCTCGATCTGGTCAGAAACCTGAGCCGTCGAGAACTGGATCGGCACGCGGACATCGAGGCTTATTTCTGCCTCGAACGGCACAACGGATGTTGCTCTGCCGCCAGCGACCCTTACTAGGCAAGCAGTGACAGCATTGAATGGACTAGCCGACGGGTCCAACGAGGGATAATTTGAAGCGTTCTTGATTTGCTCCCAAAGCTCATACGCTTTCTCAATCGCGTTCTCGTACAGCCACGGCGTGGAGGCGTGGCCTGTCTCGGTCTTGCAGACGATTTTGAGTTGGATTTGGCCCTTGTATCCGATGGTGATGTTCTCTACGCCGCTCGGCTCGCCAAACAATGCGTAGTCGGCTTTGATGCCCTGCGTGATGAGGTGTTTGACACCGCGGCTCGTGGCTTCTTCCTCAACTACGCTGGCGATGAGAATTTTGCCTTTGCCCTTGAACGCGGGTTCCTTGGCTGCTTCGGCGGCTGCCATAACCATCGCGGCGAGGGGTCCCTTGGCGTCTACGGCGCCTCGAGCGTAGATTTTGCCTTCCTCCACGCGCAGAGGCAAGTGGCCTGCGACAGTGTCCATGTGTCCGCAGAGGAATATGGTCGGTTCGCCCTCGCCGACAACACCGATTACGTTTCCGATGGCGTCTCTGCCGACTTGGAAACCGAGTTTCTTCATCTCGTCCGCGAGGAAGTTCCCTATATCCTCTTCCTTTCCTGAGGGGCTGTAGATGCCCAGCAGGTTAGTTAGGAGGCGTACCGCTTGTTGCTCTTGCATTTTCTTCTTCTCCTAGCACGGCATCTATGACAGCGATGGATTTGTCAATTTGATCTTTTGTGATTACTATAGGGGGCAGGAACCTCAGGACATTTCTTCCCGCATCCAGAATAAGGATACCGCGGTTGGCGCATTTGAGGATGACATTGAGGACGTCGAAACGGAGCTCCATACCTAGCATCAGGCCTAAGCCGCGGACTTCCTTGACTATTTTGTGTTTTGATTGCAGTTCTTCGAGGCGGGCCTTGAAGTATTTGCCTTTCGAAGCTGCTTGCTCAGCGAGGTTTTCTTCGATGAGCGCGTCTATGGCGGCGCAACCTGCGGCGCAGACGAGGGGTCCGCCGCTGAAGGTGGTTGAATGTTCGCCTAGCTTGAGCGCAGACATGACGTTTTCTTTTGCAACTGTGATGCCTATAGGCAAGCCGCCTGCGAAAGGCTTTGCCAGAGTCATAATATCCGGGGTTACGTTCCAGTTTTGGCACCCAAAGAGTTTACCTGTTCTTCCGAAACTGGTTTGGACTTCATCGAAGATCAGGAGGACGCCTTTTTCGTCACAGAGTTGTCGCAATCCTTGGAGGTAGCCGTCGGGTGGCACGCGAATGCCGCCTTCGCCGCGAATTGGCTCTATAAGGATCGCTGCTGTTTTGTCAGAGATGGCTTCTTTCACTTTGTCGAGACTGTCAGGGGGTACGTGCTTGAATTCAGGAACAAGAGGCATGAAGGGTTCGCGGTACTTTTTATCCCACGTCGCGGACAGTGCGCCCATGGTTTTGCCGTGGAACGCGCCCATCATGGCGATGATTTCGGGTTTGCCAGTGTATTTGCGGGCAAGTTTGATGGCGCATTCGACAGCTTCGGCGCCGCTGTTGCAGAGGAATGCCTTGTTCAAACCCTCTGGCGTGATGCTGGTTAGTTTTTGAAGGAATTCGCTACGTTTGTCGTTGTAAAGGCTGGCATGGAGGCAAATCAGCTTGTCTGCTTGCTCGTGGATCGCGGCAACAACTTTGGGATGACAGTGCCCGAGTAGAGCAACGCCGTAGCTGCCCATGCAGTCGACGTATTCTTTGCCATCTACGTCCCAGAGAGTGGCTGCTTTGCCGCGGGTTATAACTATGGGACGTTTGCTGAACACATTAGCCATAAAGCGGTTTTCGGTTTCCATGATTTCTTGTCTGTTCATTGGGTTATCACCGTGCCGGTTTCATGTTTTAAAGCTGTTGAGATTGGGTTTGTGCCTGAACCTGAAGTTATGAGAACTTCGCCCACCCCTTCGGTCAAGGCTTCGAGTGCCGCATGGACTTTGGTGCTCATGCCTGCGCCGATGCTGCTCAGGACTTCTTTGACTTCACCCGCACCAATTTTGGGTATGCGTTCACCCTTGAGCATTAGTCCTTGTACGTCGGTTAGGAGAATGAGTTTGTCAGCTTTGAGGGCGCCGGCGAGAACGGCTGCGGTTCGGTCGCCGTCCACGTTCAACGGCTCATAATCCTCGCTCATGGCTATGGGCGTAACTATCGGCACGTAGCCTTTGCCGAGGAGCAACGTGAGCAAATCTGTTTTCACATTGTTGATTTTGCCTGTGTAGCCCCCGTCGATGACGCGCTTGCGTCCGCGCTCGTCGACTTCTATTATGCGTTTCTTGCGTTCTGCCTGCAGAATCTGCGCGTCCAACCCCGATAAGCCCACAGCGGAGATGCCTTGGCTTTGCAGGGCCAAGACTATTTGCTTGTTGATTTTGCCAGCCATGACCATGCTGTAGATTTCGATTGTTTCCTTGTCGGTATAACGACTTCGGAAGCCTTCGGGGCTTATGATGAATTTTTGTTCTTTGCCCAGTTTCTTGGCGATTTCGGTGACTTCGACGCCGCCGCCGTGAACGAGAACGACTTGGTTTTCCGTGAGGAGGGTTTTGAGGTCGGAGACCAGATCTGTCGATGCGCCTTCCTTGAGTATGCTCCCGCCTATTTTAATGACAAGCAGCATGGCAGGTCACATCGGGTGGAAACCCGTACTCTTCAAGCCTGTCGTCTCGTCGATGCCCATCATCAAGTTCAGGCACTGAACGCCCTGGCCGGAGGCGCCCTTCACCATGTTGTCTATGGCAGAGAACATGAGCAGCCGGTTCGCGTGCGGGTCGATTTCAAAACCGACGTCGCAGAAGTTGGTGCCCTGGGTCACTTTGGGGTCGGGCAGCTGGTAGCATCCCTTCTGGTACTTCACAAGGCGAACAAACGGTTCATTTTCGTAAGCGCTGCGGAGGGCTTTCCAAACGTCTTTGGCTTCGATGGGGTGCTTGGGGAAAGCGTGAATGGTGCAAAGTATCCCGCGGACCATGTTCACGGCATGCGGAGTGAACGAAACAGTTACGGGCTCATTTGATAAGGCGTTGAGTTCCTGCTCGACTTCGCCTATGTGGCGGTGTCCTACGACTTGATAGGGTCTTACGCCTCCGAACCGTTCAGGGTGGTGGGAGGCGGGGGTAGGTTTGCTGCCGCCGCCGCTGCTGCCGACTTTGAGATCAGCAACCACATGTTTCGGGTCAACGAGTCCTGCTTTAATTATCGGCACCAAGGCAAGGATTGTGGCAGTTGCCATGCAGCCAGGGCAGCCGATGAGGCGAGCTTTCTTGATTTCTTCGCGATGCAGCTCTGGCGAACCGTACGCTGCTTCCTTAAGCAAATCAGGGTGCGCATGTTTCCAGCCATAATATGTTTCGTAGTCAGCTGGGTTTTTAAGGCGAAAGTCAGCGCTCATGTCTATGACTTTCAGCCCCGCTTCCAAGAGTTTAGGGACGAGGTTAACACTACCGCCGTGGGGCGTCGCGGTGAATACAAGGTCGCAATTCTTCTGAAGCTCAGATATGTCCATTGGGACAAACTTGAGCTGGGTCAGTCCTCGGAGGTTGGGGTGGACGTTGAAGACGTATTCACCTGCGCTCTGCCGCGAAGTCACTGTGGTGACCTCTACTTGGGGATGAAGCAGCAGTAGACGGAGGAGTTCTCCGCCGACATATCCTGTGCCACCGATTATGCCTATTCGCATCATGTTCGTTGTTTCTCCTATTGCTTTGTTATTGGGTTACTATTCGATGAGACTCTGTGCGCCCCTCAGAAGGGGAATCGCGATGTTCAAGCCTGTGATGGTTCGGGTTTGCTCCCAGAACTCTGGGCAGCTGTTGGCTTCATGGAAGACTATGCGAGTTCGGTTAGCCTCCACGTTCTCTTCGATTATGCCCTTAACTTTGGCGTAAGCCTCGGTTCCTTTGTAGCCTTCAACGGCGGCTTCCAAGTGGGTATTCCATGTCTTGAAGTCGCGCAGCCGCAAGTCGTCCTGTTTGACTTTTTTCACGGCTTCAAACGCTGCACCTGCCTTAGCCAGCTCCACCTTGAGTGCCTCTTCGTCGGCGTTCTTGTTCTTCCCGACGTTTATCATGGCATCTATGGCGAAGACCCAGGCTTCGTGTTCCCTGCCCAACGCCTTACCGCATTTGGCGGCGGTTTCATGTATGTGCTGCGGCAGTTTGACATCGAATACGACGTTACCCAAGAAAGTGTTCGTGCGGAAATCGCTAAAGCCAGCTCGGGCCATGCCGATGGGGTGGCAAACGGCGTCTTTCCGTTTTTCCTTGTATACTATGATCCGCAGGTCGTAGAACCATTTCTCGATGAGTTCTTGACCGACAACGCCCACGGGGTTAATTATTGAAGGTTCAGTCTGCTGGATATTCACCAAAAGTTCCTGACGGTTCTTGGAAAGGACAATCCCTTTGCCGTGCGTTCCAGCATCGGGTTTCACGACGACAGCAGTGCCCAACTCCCGTTCCAGTAAATCGGCTATATCGGCTTCGTTACTGATTCTTCTGCCATCCTTGGTTGTATCGAACGGATCGCAAGGGACGTAAACTGTTTTCGGGATCGGCAGCCCGACCGCCCACAGGTGCATGAGCGTGCGGAATTTGCTGTAGCAGAGGAACTCTATGGAGGAGTTGTTGATGACTTTCTTGCCGAAAACTTCCATCGCGTTGGCAGCGTAGAGGCGACGGTTTTTGCTTTGGGCGCGATTAAGGACGACTCCGATGTCTCTGATCTCATTGGTGAAGTCTTTGCCTTTGCTTGAGACTTTGAAACCGTCTTTGCAGATAGAAATAGCGATCTTGCGGAAAGGAATAAACGTAAGAGGAATCCCGAGTTCTTCAGCGGTTAATTTGATGCCGTTTTCGTCGTTTTCAGACCGTTCATAAAGAAGCCCGATGCTCATGGTGGCTCAATCCTTTCCTGCAAAAAATGGTTAAACAAAGATGTTGGTGATGAGTTTTTCGGGTAATAGCTCTGTTAGGGTTGTGTCTCCAGTGGATTCTATTTATTCGCCCCAGTCTTCTCCTTCCAGAGTCAGTTCCTGAAGGTCAACGCATCCGCCGCTTACATGCTTGACTTCGAGTTCAAGTCCGCAGCATGGGCAACTGAGAATTTCGCCCTTGGTTGTGTCTTGGGGAACGTCGACGTCAGAGTCGCAGTCGGGGCATTTAGCTTTCATCAAGGTCACCTCTTTGGCTTCCAAACTTGGTGTTTGTTTACTCATCTTATTCTCACTTTTTTTATCCGAAATAACTTTTTGAGTAACTTCAGGACCTTTTAAACATTGCGACTTATTTGTAACATATTAGACTGCTAATGTCCTAAATGAAACATTGAAGGCACAAGTTTTCCTCCGAAAAAAGAAAACAAACAACAACATTAGACGAAATCCGCACAAAATCCGGTGAAAAAGTTCAGAAATCGTTAAATTTTTCCTATCACATTATACACTGGGCAACTGCATGAACGAAGTAGACAAGAAAATCGTAAAAATTCTTAGAGAAGACGGTCGAGCGGGGTACATAACCATCGGCAAACAGATAGGTCTCTCAGAGGGCGCAGTTAGGAAAAGAATCAAAGCCCTCACGGAATCGGGCGTTATCCGCAAGTTCACGGTTAAAGTTGGCGTTGCAGAAGGTGCGGAAGCCGTTGCACTGCTTTCCGTGAGCCCCTCTTATCCTACTCAAGAGGTCTCTAGGAGAATCCAGGAAATCCCCAACGTGGAAACGATCTACGAAGTGACGGGGGAATACGACATCGTCGCCGTAATCAGCGGCATGAACGTCGTAGAAGTGAACGATTGCGTAGAAAAGATTCGCCGTGTGGAAGGCATCATGAAAACCAACACGATGATTGTCCTCCGTAGCTGGTAACCCTCAAAACTACGCGGTTGGCCTCGTCAAGTAGTAGGCGGTGAACACGCAGCCTTCAACACAATACAACGTTTGAAGATAGTCCAGGGCTTCTTCGAGGCATTCGGCCGTGGGGATAACCTGCTTGTAATTATCTTTCCTGATGACTTCAGTTAGCTTTCCGGTTTCCCGCTTAACGATGGGAAATCGCAGGTAACTTGCTCCGCATTGGAAAACGGCTGTGTTGCCGTTTCTGGCTTGGCCCTTTCGGACTTCGATAGTTTTCTTTCCGTCTTTGAGCCAGGCATAGACTTCTTTTTTCGCGGGAAACAGGGGCATTATGCATTCTCCAACTCGTATGAATTTGTGTTGTGGCAAATAAAAACTATCTCTGCACCTGATTCTTGAAAGGACTCAATGGCCTGTTCGGAGACAGAAACAAAGCAACATAGTTTGCTGAGGTTCCTGGGTTCTCATAGCGAGTTTGATGGGGTAGTGAAAAACTCCGAGATATGCCGTTGCATCTGGTTCCCAGAGCCCGTTCAGCCCTTAATTGCATAGCCGCTCCGCAGCAGTTTTTTGCGTTCAAAAAAAGAAAAGGGAAAGGAGTCCTGTTTTCCCAAGTTTCCTATTTTCGGCGGATGACGATGGTTGCGATGGCTACGGCGATGATAACGAGGACGGTGGCGATGGCGAGGTATGATACTATGGTATCGTTGGTGGTGCCCGCGACTACAGGTGTCGGGGTCGGTGTAGCCGCAGTTGCGCTTACGGATATGGAGGTTTCAGCTGCGGAGGCGTAGTAGCTGTTTGTTCCGCTAAACGACGCTGCTATCGAGTATAGCCCTGAGGCTGCCGGTGTCCATGCAGCTGAATAGTGTCCGTTAACGTCGCTTGTGGCTTGCAGAGTGTCAACGAGGTTGCCGTTAGCATCTTTAACCGAGAGGGTCACTGGAACCCCAGTTGAGTCCGTGGGTTTGGGCTGCTGCATGTAGAGGTAGGCCATCCAGTCGCTCATGTACTTGTCAGCTATAGCGGGCGTGCCTTTTGCTGGTACTCCCAGCGTTGTGTTGCCTGGGGACTGGTCTGTGACGGAGCCCTGTATGGTTACGGTGTTTCCTACGCCTGCGCTTGCCGTGACCGTGGTTGCGGATTGCCCTTTGCCGTAGCAGTAGACTTGGGCGTCGTAGCAGTTGTAGGCGACTACCATACCGTCGGCGACTTCAACGGGGTCATAGGTGTAAAAGCCCAACTCGCTCCAAGCAAAGGTGCCATCAGCTGCGTTTACGGCATAGATGCGTGCGCCCTTGAACAGCGGCGGGTTGTAGGCGTGTCCAGAAACGACGAAGATTTTGCCGCCCGCAGCTACAGGTACGGGGTTGTTGAGAGGCCAGTTGCCGTAAGCGGTTTCGATTCCACTATTGCCTGCATAGAAGTCCCAGACTTTCTGTCCAGTGGTCATATTGTAGGCGTGAAGATATCCGCCGAAGTCTAAGCCAAGGAGTAAGCCGTATGCGGTGCCTGCGGTGAAGCTGTACATGCCGAACGCGTTCGGGTACGGGTCAGTTGGACCCCAGATTGGTTGTCCCGTGTGAGTGTCGAAGCCATACCACTGCATAGTGCTCAGATGGAATTCGGTGAAGACATCTTGGGTTGCTGGACCGAAGAACGCCCAGTCAGTAGAACCCATTGGTGTGGTTCGATTAACTGCCCAGAGTTGTGATCCGTCTTTGGTGCTGTAGCCGATTTCCCATTGCCAGTTCTGCGGGTTCATTACGATGTCGTTGACACCCGTGGAGGCCAAAAGCACGTCAGGGGTTAATGCCCATATCATAGGCGAATTGTTGTTTGCGTCGACGTAGTTTTTGACGTTTGTGTTATTCCATTGTACGCCATAGTTCCAAGCTATGTTCGTCACCCCGTCTGTTGGTGGACGCCAGGTCCAGATGTTGCTAAATCCGAAGCTGGCTGCAACCACGTAGTTCATTATGCATTGGGTGCTGTTCCACTGTGCTAGCCATCCTTGTGCGGGACTGTACACGTAGCTGATGAGTTCTCCGCTGGGGCCGAAGGTCATTGTGCCGCCGCCGAAGCTGAATGGGCCTGTAGTGACATTTACGATGTTGAAGAGTGCTTTGCCGGTCCATGGGTCATAGGCTGTGTAAGATGCCCCAGCCGCAGAAAACATGGCTGTTGCTCCGCTGCCCCAAAGGTATGGAATAACGCCGTACTGGTTGGGACTGTTATAATCGTATTCCTCTCCCCATGAGAGTGCTTGGCTGATGTGCCACATGGTTTCACCCGTGCGAAGGTCGATACATATTGCGCCGCCTGTTCCTGCTGCATCACTGATTGGTAGGTTAAAGATTAGTCGCCCGTACATTATTATGGGGCTGTTGAATTTCGCTTCGTATGCCAAGCCAGTGTAGTAGTTCCAGTCTTGGTAGGTTGGGTTGCCGTTGACGCCGCCAAACGCGACTGGGTAGCTCCAAAGGATGTGGGCGCTGTCGGGTGCTTGACTGTTTTGGTTCCAGCTACCGCCTAGGTTCAGCCAGTCCCCTGCTATGCTTTGCCAGTTGCTGTTCATGCCGTTTATGGGTCGCTGCCAGTAGCCGCTTGGAATCGGAGTTGCGGGCAGGGACTGTATGGCTTCTTGTTGTACAGTAACAGTGACTTTTGGGCTGTCGCTTGACTGGTATATGTCGCCTACATTAGGGCTAGTGTTACCGTAGGGCGGCGGGTTAGCGCCCGCTAAGGTTTGCTGCGCAAAGTGCGCCTGGAAAGTGTACGTTCCGAGCGTTGTGGGTGTGTAAGTGAAGTATGAGCCGCCGACGTCGTCTGATCTGTACGGACCCATGGTCTGGACGGTTCCGTCGGGCTTTGCGATGGTTATAGTGAAGTTCCATCGGTCTCCGTACTGAACGTTTGCGGTTGGCGGTGGCTTGTCCAGCCAGAAAGCTACTTCGACTGCTTGATTTACGCCAACAGGGTTTGGCACGACGCTCAGAAAAGTATATGTCGGATACGTCATCGGTGGCGTGTGTGCGGCGACTGCTGAAAGCGAAGCGGTGGAAAACGCAAGCATAAGGATTACAGCGGCTGCCATGAGAATTTTTTGTTTAGATGTTTTCCTCTCAGACAATATTGTCATTTCTCTCTATCTCCATGTTTTAGTTGTGAGTGACTCGTTATTTTAATGCGGTTTTAAGAGTTTGTCATCATCACCACTTCAGACAACTTCAATCAGATGAAAAATTCGGTGATAAAAGGCAGTTTGAAGCTAATTTCATGGGAAAAACTAAGTGAGCTGCGGAAAATCAGAAAACCAACACGTAAAAGCATCGATTTCAGACATTCGGCGCCGCTAAATCCGAGCCAGCACCGTTGCTGAGCGAGTTGACAACTCCAACTTCCCATTGTAACCCACTTTAGCGTAAACGTTGTCCAACAAAATTTTCTCGCCCATGAAAAGTTTGCTGGCGGCCTCGGCGTGTTCGCGCCAAGCCGTAACCCTAATTGTTCCTGTTTCGTCTCTCAGGTCAAACGAGGTTAACCTTACCGTTTCGCCCTTGGATGTTTTGATTTCTCTGGAAACAGGCAACGAGGCCACCTCGCCTTCCATGTTAACGTCGCCCATTTCGGAGGCTAAAGCGGAAACTTTGAAGACGCGTTTGGGGGCTTCTGTAACGGTCACGTTGGCTGATGAGTCCACGTGAACCTCAACCTGATCTTGGTCGTTCTGATTAAGCTTGGTCCGCCCGTTGACAATTTGGATTTGCGCGCCTCGTTTGGCTTTAGGTTCGATTTCTTCGGCTTTCTCGTTCCAGAAGACAGCGACGACTTCGCCTGTTTCGTCGGCGATTTTAAGCCTGAGTACTTTGCCGGCAGTCTGGTCAGTCCGCGTAAAAGTAGAAGATGCGTAGACATCTGTGATGTAGCCTTCTATGTTTACGCTCTTCTGCTCAACGTTGACTTCGTGGATTTTGGTCGTTAGTTTGCTTATCGACGGGTAATCCTCTTCGTTCACGTTCTCCGGGTTAAGCTCAATCTTGCTTCGTTCGCCAACGTGCAGTTCGGGCACTCCGAACCTGTCTGCTTTAGTGTAGCCGTGAATGAACTTTACAATTTGACCAATTTTCAGGTCGCCTGATTCAATAGCGTTGGCTTGTTCGTTCCACAACACGACTCGCAGAACGCCTTCGCTGTCGGCTATGGTGACGCTGCCAAGCTTTCCAGGTTTAGCTCCCTCGAACGTGCGCACGGGGAAAACCGCGATGATGCGGCCAGTTACGGTGGCGTTGTTTAATCCGGCAACTACGTGTCCCAGCGAAAGTTTGCGCCTAAAGGAACCTTCCTCGTTGGCGACTTCTACGCCCAACTCGGCGGCTATCATGCGCAGCAGTGACCCGTCAGCGATTAATCCGCCCGTCATGTCTCTGGTGGATGTGAGGCGGTTGAGGAGCTGCTCCCGCGTGAGCTCTGGGCGCTTGCTTAGAATCTGCTGGATGAGGAGCTCCGGCTGAGTTTCCTGCGTCATTGTCCCTTATTCCGTGTTCTTATCTCGTTGTTCTGGTTTAAAATCTTTGCAGTTTCATCTGACTATCTTTCCATGGACTGAGCTTCAAAGTTGGGACTGGCGAAGCTTATTAAACAATCACCCGCTATGAATGATATGGAGAGCGCGCATGGCAGACTCATCCGTTCTTTACTTGTTGGGTTTTGGGCTTGTCTTTGCTGGCATTATCATCCTCATAACCGCAACCATCCTCGTCAGTATTCTGAGCGGCAAAAATGGGAAAGTTAGGGCAGTAGGCGTCATAGTTGTCGGTCCGGTGCCCATCGTTTTTGGTTCTGACAAGAAAACCGTCAAAACCATCCTCAAACTCGCAGTCGTGCTCACGACGTTGCTTATCGTACTCTCGCTCCTCTACTATTTTCTGCTTAGGTGACCCGGCTTGTCTGAAGGCTCAGTTGAAGAAGGCAGAAACGTTGAAGAAAACGCCGCGTTGCCAAGGTGGATCTTCACCCTTTTCATCGCAGGTTTCGTCCTGGTGCTAGTAGGAGTTGCGGTCGTCGTAGCTGCATCGTTGTTAAACGGGGGCTCAGCCAGCGGCGCAGTCGTGATTTTCATTGGACCGTTTCCCATAGTTTTCGGAGCAGGCCCGGGAGCCACTTGGCTGGTCTTGATAGGGATTATCCTCACGGCATTAAGCATAATTCTGTTTGTAGTTATGCGGAGAAAGATGACTGAAAAATTAGGTTAGTCTTTCTCTTCTGTTTCTTTTTCGTCTTTACCGTAGTATGCATCAAGTACAATCAAAGCAATCGTTATGAACGTGGCCGTCATGAGCACGCCGATGAGGATCTGGAAGTATCCACCTATGTCCGTGAAGTTTCCTCCTTGAGTTGCTTATCCAAGTGCAGCATGGGATATTTAAGTTGTAGCTTTTTTCCATTCATCCATGAGGCTCTCGTAAAGTTCATCATTTTCGTCGATCGGAGCAAACCAGCCGAGGTTACGCGCGATTTTCTGGGCAAGAAGGTGATAGCAAAGGTGAATTTTCTTGTCCAGCACGCGGAAGTAGAAGTCATCGCACGTGCAGAAGTCAGCTTCAGCCATGATAAGGTAGTCACGCTCTCTCCCCACAACAATCCAAACCACCCGATTGCTGGGCCTGAAAGTGTATTTCTTGACGCGATTTTCCTTAAGAGCCTCAAGAGCTTTCGTGAAACGTTGCCCGAAGAGGTCATAGAGTCCCGTTAGGTTTTTCCCTGAAAGTTTGCCTTCAGCCTTCGCTTGTCGGCAGACGGCGTAGAGTGTGTCGATTTCGTTAATTTCGATCTCGTTTGTTTTCTCGGGCCGGTTAGTCATAGGTTTGCGCACGAACTGATTGTTCAGGCTGGTTATTCTACGTCTATTTTTTCACCCTTCGGTTTGTCTGACTCGACCTTGGGCAGGACGACTTCTAAGACCCCGTTCTTGTATGTTGACTTCGCTTCTCGGACTTTGACTTTGGCGGGCAACTGAACTTCTTTGTAGTATTTGTTCTGGGGAGTGTCGACGCTTATGTCTAAGCTGTCTTCCGTGCCGTGAAGTTTGATGTCAGTCTTCTCCACGCCTGGAAGCTCCGCAACCACTCGGATTTCTGAACTAGTTTCCACCACGTCGACAAGCGGCTCACGCTCTTCTTTAACTTGGGGACCCGTGAGGCCTTTCTTGATGTTGCCAAATTGGTTGATTTCGGGTTTTCCGTCTGGACCAATTTTCATGCTGTACCCGTAGACAAATGGCCCGAACTCCTTGACCGTGCTTCCATCAGGGAGCTTGCGTTCCTTAACGTAGTCTTTGGGGACTTTTTCGGTGAAGGTCTTGAATTCCTCTTCCATCATTTTCTCCATTTCCCGAAAGACCCTGTCTATATCGCCGAAAAATGGATCTTTGTCGAATGGGCTGTTTCGTTTGCGTCGGGTCCATTCGGGATAGTCATCGTCATCTGAAGACATTTGATAATTCACCTTTGAAATAGCTTCGTTATACGTTCCAATAAGTTTTATGCAGCAAAATGGCGCATCTTCATGGGTGTGTCGGTGAAAAAAATCATTTCGGTATCAAGAAAAGACGCGGCCGACACTTGAATGTATCTTGGATTCGCAAAGTATTTTATATTAAGATATAACATTTATGATATCATCACAAACGGCAAAGGACTGAATAGCGTGGCTTCTGCTAATTCCCGAAAACATTCGGCTGAAAATACACCTAAACCCACAGTTGAAAAAGACAAAACGGTCTCCAAGCAGGAAGACGCTAAACTTCAAGCCTTACTTGAAGCATTTCCAAATGCAGCGTTTCTCATGCGCCTGCATACCCGGGTAATTGTGGCCTCTAACCGATTCGCCGCTCAACTCGGAGCTGTGCCTGGCAAACTCTGTTATACCGCTTGGGGCAAACGCGAAACTCCATGCGGGTTTTGTCTTTTGTCATCAGTTGGCGATACGGGAAAAACGCAGCACTGCGAGGTAGAACGGGACGGTGCAATTATGAGCAGCTATTGGGTGCCAATCAGTGAAGACCTTTGCCTGCATTTTTCCTTCGACAATACGGAGCGTAGAAAAACTGAAGGGGATCTCAAAGAAAGTGAGGAACGGTACCGCAGTCTTTTCAAACATATGTTAAACGGTTTTGCCTATTGCAAAGTTCTCAATGACGAAAACGGCAATCCGGTAGACTTTGTTTACTTAGAAGTTAACGATGCTTTCGAGAAATTAACTGGGCTCAAGAAGTCCGACGTGATCGGGAAAAAGGTGACAGAGGTTTTTCCGCGCATAAGAGAACTCAACCCGGAGTTAATCGAAGCGTATGGCAGGGTCGCGGAAACTGGAAGATCGGAGCAACTTGAGTTGTATTTTGAGCCGCTGGAAAATTGGCTTGCAATTACGACTTATAGCCCGAAAAGAGGCTATTTTGTTGCCGTTTTTGATAACATAACTGAGCAAAAAGAAGCAAGCCAAAGACTCGAAGAACACTCTCAAGGTCTCGAGTTGACGGTGGCAGCACGGACTCAAGAGCTTACAGAGATGCATGAACGTCTTCTAAAAGCAGAACGGTTCGCAGCTATAGGTGAATTGGCCGGAATGGTTGGCCATGATCTGCGCAACCCGCTGACTAGCATAAAGAACGCGGCTTACTACTTGAACAGGAAACGCGGAACGTTGATGGATGCCAAGGAAAAGTCGATGTTTGAAATAATCGACAAATCCGTAGAACATGCCAACAAGATCATAAACAACCTCCTTGACTATAGCAAAGAAATTTCCTTGGAAATCGAGGAGTGCACGCCCAAATCCCTCATAGACTACGTGCTTCTCATGACCCAGATTCCCGAAAACGTAAGAATCCACGATCAAACGCAAGATCAGCCGACGATGTGGGTGGACAGCAACAAGATGGAAAGGGTCTTCATAAACCTCATCAAGAACGCAATCGACGCCATGCCCCAAGGCGGGAAACTTGACATAAGCAGCCATCAGACGGGCGAAAACGTAGACTTCACCTTCGCTGACACCGGCACAGGCATGACGGAGCAGACGAAAGCTAAAATCTTCATGCCCCTCTTCACGACGAAAGCGCAAGGCATGGGCTTTGGCTTGGCGATTTGTAAGCGTATCGTGGAAGCCCACGGCGGAAAAATCTCCGCGGAAAGCACCTTAGGCAAGGGAACAATGTTCACCATTACCCTACCAATCGAGCAAGAACTGAAAGTCCAAGGGCAAGAAGCAATGGCGAAAGAAGAATCGCTGGCTCAAGAAGACTCTGATTAGCCACGGAAAAGACCTATACCGATTGTTTGATCAACAACCGCTAATCGACCATGGCGTATGACATCGCCGTTTCTGTTACAGATTTCTCAGTTGCCTCAAAGTCCCAACAAAAGTCCCGTCTAAAAGGTATAGCTCGGCATCCTCCATATCGACAGCGTCGGAGCGCAGAACAGGTCCAATTAGTGCTTCTGCTCCAATTTCTTTTCTGGGTCGGGTCTCGTTTACGGCCCTACCGCCGAGGAAATCGTTGAAGCTGGGCATGATGAATACCTCGGAAACCTTAATTTCGACGCCGTAGTGCTTTTGCAGCGTCTCTTCGACTGTGCCCTCGATTTTAACTCCGTGTTTTTGCAGCAGAATCTTTGCCAAGGCTTCGCCGTTGCAGTCAACGCGCATCCACGCTTGACGGGTGATCCTGAAGCCTGCGGGGTCGTGGAAGACGACGACTGGGTGAAGATGCCCCATGACCATTGTCTTGCAGCCCAGCAGTGCGGGGGATGGCCACTTGTGCCCGTGAAACAAGCCCACGTCGCCTAGAGCGATGCCTCCGGCAGGGTGCATCTTGATGTCTTCGGGCAGCATTGGTTCCAGGTTCGCGTCGTGGTTGCCGCGAACGACGCCGATGTCCGCGACGTACTTTCGGAGTTCGCTGAAGAAGTCAGGGATGTCGTGCCATTCGCCGGGTTCTGAAATGACCACGGTATATTTGACGTCGCCGACAACCATCAGCGAGTCAGGCTTGTGTTCAACGAGCAAGTCCACGAGTTTCTTGAGGAGCTTAGGCGTCTGGCTTGGCACGTGGATACCCTTGTCCTGAAGTGACAGTTCCCAACCCATATGCGGGTCTGCTATGACGAGAGTTTTCCTGTTTTCCTCCTTGACGAGGGCGGCAGCGTGGGGAAAAAGAATAGAAAACATCGCTCATCCATTCTTTGGCTTCAACAAAGTTATTATGGCTTCGTGAATGGCCGGGTTACCGGAAGCTACAAACGTAACTGTCTGTCTCGGGTCCAACTCGACGTCGAACATGCGTCCGTCGGGCGACGCAACGATTCCGCCTGCTTCTTTGAGGATGAGGAATCCGGCAGCGACGTCGGTTGTCCGCAGTTTGCCTCGAATGTCGACAAAAGCGTCGGTTAAGCCCTCGGCTACGAAGCAAAGCTCCAGAGCGTTCGCACCGAAGTGTCGGATATGTTTAGTGTGCTGTATTAAATCCGACAGTTTTGGAGCAATCTCCTTGACTTTGTAGGTGTTCAGGTCCAAGCCGATTACGGCTTCTTCTAGAGAGCCTATCTTTGATGTTGCAATTTTCTCGCCGTTTCGGAACGCACCTCCGCTGCTTAGTGCATAATAGGTCGTTCCGTGATAGAGGTCCGACACTAACCCCGCGAAAACTTGTGAGATTCGCGGTTGGTAGCTGACGGCTATGGAAGTGCAGTAGAAGGGCAGCCCGCGGACGAGGTTAGTGGTTCCGTCAATGGGGTCAATGGTGACGTAAAGCTCCTTCGGGGTGTCGCCGTATTCGCTTATGCCTGATTCTTCGCTTATTAGCGTGAAGGAAAGGTTGTGTTGCATGAGAACTTCCACAATGGCTTTCTCCGAGGCTAGATCCACGAGCTTCATCTGGTCGCCACCTGCGCCTATGCCAAGGTCAGGCTGCGGTTCCTTGAGCGTACCCAGCAGAGGGCGAAGGTGCTTGAGGACGTTGTCTTTGCATTCAAGCAGGATGGGTGCCCAGTTAACTTCAGGTTTCATCGAACAGCCTTCAATTGGATATACGCGCGCGCGAGAAAATAATGCTTCCCCTGAGTTTCGCTTCCTCAAGAATTGGGTGGTGCCGGGGACGGGATTCTCGCTATTTTCAGCTTCGAGCCCGCGACCTCTGGACATGGGCGCTTGGCCACTTTTGTTCTCCAGATTATGAGTCTGGCGCCCTAGCCAGGCTAGGCTACCCCGGCATTGCCGTTAGCGTTAAAACAACAAAAGAAGCGCAAAATAAAGGTATTGATGACAATATTGATAACAAAACTGGCAACACCATGAGAAACCCTAAGCTAACCTCGCACGCGCTGAACTCTCGAGCGTCAATTGTTCGAGGCGGACTAGTGGAGACAGCTTAAGACCACTAAACTAAATTATAGGCGCGAGGATAGAAAATTAAGCAAACAAGAAAGAGGCTGGGTCTAAAATGGAACCTAAGAAAGAAATCAAGACAGTTGATGAGTACATCGCCTCTTTTCCCGAGAATGTGAAGAGTATTTTGCAGGAACTGAGGCAAGTAATCAGAGATGCTGCCCCTGAAGCACAAGAGGTAATTAGCTATCAAATGCCTGCTTTCAAGTTAAACGGCATTTTGGTGTGGTTTGCCGCCTTCAAAAACCACGTCGGATTTTTTCCTAAGATGTCAGCAATTGAGGCATTCAAGAAGGAATTGTCGAGTTACGAAGTCTCTAAAGGCACTATCAGGTTTCCTTTGGATAAGCCGATTCCTTTTGATTTAGTGAGGAAAATTGTGAAGTATAGAGTAAAGGAAAACTTGAGCAAGAAGTGAATAGGGTCCTATTTTCGTTGGATTTCGAGTTTCTGCGCGCCGGAAGCTGTTCCGAGGTAGACGACGTCTGTCAAGCCTATGAACAGGCCTGTTTCCACTATGCCCGGAATCATCTTTAGTTGTTGTTCGAGCAGTTTAGCGTCTTTGATGTCGCCGAAGGTTGCGTCCATGATGACGTTGCCGTTATCGCTTACGACAGGCCCGAGTTTGCCTTTGGTTTCGCGGAGCATGGGACTACCGTGCAAGGCTTGGACGCGGTGTTGAACGAGCGGTATGGCGAACGGTACGACTTCGAGGGGCACGGGGTGATTGCCTTCGCCTAGGATCTTGACGTTTTTCCTTTTGTCGGCGATTATGATGTTTTTGCGTGAAGAGGCGGCGACGATTTTTTCTCGGGTGAGTGCGGCGCCCATGCCTTTGATTAGGTTCAGTTGGGGGTCGATTTGATCGGCGCCGTCGATGTTTACGTCTACGATTGAGTGTTCTTCCAGGGTGGTGACGGGTATGCCGGCTTGCACGGCGAGTTGGAAGGCTTGGTAGCTGCTGGGCACGCCTAGAACTTGGAGGTTTTCATGTTTCTTGCGTTCGCCCAAGGCAAGTATGGCGAAGGCGGCGGTGGTTCCGCTGCCTAACCCGACAATCATGCCGTCTTTTACGTGTGCCACCGCGGCTTCCGCGGCGTTACGTTTCTGTGCATCTGGTGAAAGTTGCATTTAGCTTTCCATCTCCATTTGACCTAGTTTATTCATGACTTCGTCGATTTGATTTCTTATCGCATCTATGCGTTGTTCCGCTTCGGTTTTTTGCCGCTCTGCTTGCGGCTTCTTGGCTTTCTTGGGCTTCTCTTTCTCTTCCGCTTCCTCGTCCTCGGTTTCCTCTTCTTCTTCGCCTTCCAGCTGGTCCGGGACCACTGGGGTTTGCGGCTTTGGCATCTGCACCCTGATTTCTTTGACTGGCTTGATGTCTATGCGGGTGCGGAGTTCCTCGACTTTGCCTGACAGTTCGCCAAAGCGTTCGCTGAAGAGCTTCATAAGGTCTTCCTGCATGCCTTCAAGTTCGTGCAGAGCAACGATGGATTCGTCCCTGGACATGGCTTCCTTGACGGACATCATGCGTTGCTTGTAGCTGCCGGCCATTTTTTCGCGTTCTTGCTCGGTGATTTTGCCCTCAGCATGCGCCTCGTACAACCGACGAATGGCATCACCCAAAATTTCACGTTCTAAATCTAGAATGCGCAACTCATCCTTGGCTTTAACGGCGTCGTTTGACTGCACGCTTTTAGCAACTCGGAAAGAAGCAGAGCCCGAGGCAGGAATTGATAACAGCGGATCTACTTCCTTGTTCTTCGGCGACGGAATCGCGGGTTTTTTGCCGCGTTGGCGCATGAGGAAAACCAAAGCGATACACGCTGCAATCGCGATTGCCGCGACAACGGCAAGCGTTAGGATAATTAGAGTGTCGTCGAGAGCCATGATATCCTCTGTACTCTCATTGCTCACGATGTATATAAAAATTAAATGGCAACTCAGCATATTGCTAGGCGCAGCAAAACCAAGGTATCGAATCAAAAGATCCCAAAGGGTTCGTGTACGCGTTGACGCTGAACTCTTTAGTGCTCGTCATAGCGGAGTTCCCTCTGTAAATAATAATATCCAAGTTCTGTCCTTCTTTCTCATGCTTCAAGAAAATACATTATTAAGCCGCGTCATTGGTGCATTGCTAGTAAAAACTTCTCGGCCTGCGTTTTCCCGAAAGAAAGCCCATCAGCAAAAGTGCAGTTCCAGCTATTGCCACAAGAGCACCTACAAACAGGGTTATGGAAGCACTGGATAGATCTGAGTAATCTGACAGCATACCCACTGATGACGCAGCTACAAGTATGCCTATGACTAAGAGAATAAAGCCAAAGAACAGAGAATAGCCGTTAAATCCACCGTCGCCCAACCATTTTCCCTCAATCTCAGTTTGATTTTTTTTCCGTTTAACTATATACCTAATAGGTATTTTGTGATTCAGTTTTTATTGTTTTATGAATTCAAGCTAAGTTTTTTAGCTTCACAACCATTTCAAGAGACATGGACACGAAGACTACCAAAACTATAGCGTACCAGTTAAATTAGCGTGCCATCATTGCATAAACATGCTATTTTGGATCGAGATCAGTTGAGCTTTGGTTATTGCCTACTTGAAGCTCCTGAATAATGTTGTTGAATTGATCCAGAGCGGATTCTAAATTTTCTGCGATTTCTGCAGCCAAGATGTCTGGCGCTGGCAGGTTCTCTGTATCTTCGAGGCTTTCGTCTTTGAGCCAGAAGATGTCCATGTTTGCCTTGTCGCGTTGGGTAAGTTCTGCGTACGTGAAAGGTTTGAAGTGGTCTGTCGGTTTGCGGTCGTGCCGGTTTTGCGCGTTGAAGCATTCTATAAAATCCTGCAAGTCCGCATAGCTCAACATATTTGTCTTTAAGGTGAAATGCCGGTTTGTGCGTAGATCGTATATCCAGAGCGTTTCAGTCCATGGTTTTTCGCTGGCAGGTTTGCGGTCAAAAAATAAGACGTTTGCTTTAACACCCTGGGCGTAGAATACGCCTGTTGGCAAGCGCAAGAGTGTGTGGGCGTCGCATTCATGAAGGAGTTTACGCCTTATGGTTTCTCCTGCTCCGCCTTCAAAAAGGACATTGTCGGGGACAACTATGGCGGCCTTGCCGTTGATCTTCAGGAGCGTTTTTACGTGTTGGAGGAAGTTTAGTTGTTTGTTGCTGGTTGTTGCCCAAAAATCCTGCCGTTCATACGTCAAGGCTTCTTTGTCGGTTTTGCCTTCGCCATTCATTATGGTTACGCTGCTTTTCTTGCCAAAAGGCGGATTAGTCAGTACCATGTCGTAACGTGTGCCCGGATCGCTGATCAGTGAGTCGCCAACTTCTATTGGGCTTTCTTCTCCGCCGATGCCATGCAAATACAGGTTCATAGCGCATAGGCGAGCTACGCTGTCAACAAGGTCTTTTCCGCTGAAGGTTTTGAATTTGAGGAACCGTTTCTGTTCCACGTCCAGTTGATAATGTTTAGACAAGTAATCATGCGTTGCAGTTATGAAGCCACCTGTGCCGCAAGCAGGGTCAATTATTGTCATGCCCGGTTCGGGGTTCATAACATCTATTATCGCTTTGATTAATGCTCGTGGAGTGAAATACTGCCCAGCTCCACTTTTGATGTCTTCAGCATTCTTCTGCAGCAACCCCTCATAAATTTCGCCTTTCACGTCAATGTCTAACCCGGTCCATGTTTCCTGATTGATGAGTTCTGTTAGACGTTTGAGTTTGGCGGGGTCTTGAATCCTGTTTTGGGACTTACGGAAAATAACACCTAACATACCCATCCCTTTGCCCAAAGACTCCAACAAATTACGATAGTGCAATTCCAGTTCTGGTCCATCTCTTGACGTTAGACTTTGCCAATCTAAGCCTCCTGGTATGGTTGCGGGCTTATTGAATGGTGGCTTGGTTTGTTCGTCAGCCATCTTCAAGAAAAGCAAATAAGTCAACTGCTCAACATAATCGCCATAACTTACCCCATCATCTCTGAGAACGTTGCAGTAATTCCAAACTCTCTGCACTATTGATGAAGATTCATTTGACATAATTCATCAATCCTAGTGAATTATTGTTATTTTCATTCCTTTTTTGTTCTTTAATGAGTCGGAGCAACATTTCCGCAGGCTCGTCATTTGGATCTTGAGGAACAATTTTCCCTTCAAACGCATTTTTCAAGATTCGCTGTCGCAAAAGCTTAGACTGAAGAAGACTTTCTTGTAGAGCTTTTTCTACTGTGTCACAAATTGAAAAGTATCTGTCTACTTTCGCTGAAATTACGGATTGCTCTGGAAGAGGAGGGATTGGCAAGGTCATTTTTGCAAAATCAGTAATTGACAAATGTTGAATAGCAACACCCCTGGCTTTTTTCCATATTAATTTTTGTGAAACAGGAGATTCAATTACTGTCAGGAGGTAATTCCTATCTAAAGGATTTGAGCGAAGCCATATGACAGCCACACTTTGATTGATGCAAAAATTAACTTCGTCAGGAACTACTGACGCCTTTCCGATAGTCCCATCTTTCGTAATCAAAATATCCCCTGATTTTGGTCTGTCCTTCTCAGATAATTTGGAGAATGCCTTCTGAGTTGTCTTATCTGCAGTTTCAAACTCAATTCTCCGATTCTTGACGTTCTTTGCAGTTATTATAGAGATTCCCTTCGGAACGTGAGGCATCGGCCTCGTAAAACCGTATGTTACCCAATTTGAAATTTGATTCCAGTTTGTCCACGCCCAACCTTCTGGGAGCGAGGGCAAACTACCAATTTCTGGGGTTTCTGGTGTTTTGTATCTCTTTTTCCATTCGCTGTTTTTGATTGTCTTCCCGTTTTTTGCGAGTCTTGCAAATTCAGCAGCCTCCCACTGAACTCGACGGTTGCTAATTATTTTCTCGATAAGTACTCTGGCAGGTTCAAGATTGTTTTTATTCGTTTTTCGCCATTCTTCAGATAGCCTGCCTTCAACGGCGTATTTTAGGACTACTTGGCGGTAACATCTCAGTTGCAACGGGACCTTGCGAAGCGATTCTACGCCTGCATCGAGGAAAGAAAAAAGCAACTCAATCCTGTTGATTATTCGCGTCTGCTCTTTGGTAGACGCGAGAGGAAAGGCAATTGTTTCAAACTTTGATTTATTTACGATTGGGATGGTCGTGGCTGACGCAATTTTATTTAGCCGTTCTTTAGTTTTTGAGTATTGAAAATAAAAGAAGACAAACTTTGGCAATACACCTGTGCTGAGAATAATGGCGTTTATTTGTTGGTTAAAAGCAACAGGAACTCTCGTTATACCAGTTTTTCCCAAAGTACCAATGCAAGAGACAAGGACTGAATTTGGCGGTAGAATTCTGGCAAGTTTTGCTCCTTTTTCCGACAAATTGTCTGGAGCATTATCAATACCACAAGCGTTTAGTTGGGGAGGCTTGACGAATGGAATAAAATCGCCATAATTATTTTCATCCTTTTTTGGCGGCGTAGTGCCAGTAATTACTTGTCCAATTTCGCCAATTCTCGTCCATGTCCAGTTCGGAGGCAAAAATTGTGAGGAACTCTCTTCTACTTTCACTTGGTTAGCACCGTGTTTAGTTCTTCGAGTGTTTTGTTTAGATCTTTTCCGAATAGTTGGTAGGCTTTGACTGCTCCGCCTCTCTGGTTAAACGGCACATTATCTAAATCTTCCAAAGTGACGGTTAGGGAGGTGGCTATGTGTTCTTTTATCATGTTTAGCCATTCGTGCTGTTCAGGAGTAAACCGCTTGCCAAGGACTCCTTGTTTTATGAACCAATCATTAAACCGGTAATCTATGAAATCACCAAAAGGCTCCAGCACATCAGTCTTACCAGTGGCAAAGCGCACTAAAGAAACTATATTTGTCAATAGCTTCTGTGGTCCTGCGTCTTTCACTTTTGACTTTTCCAGTTGCTGATAAGCCAACCAGACAAGTTCAGGCGTCAAATTATACGGCGGCTTTTTGATGGCTTCAGCCAACTCCTTAATTGCATCATAAGTCAAATGCCTCTGGCTGAAAGGTTTACTATAGATAATCTGCAATGCAGTTAGCTCGTCTTTGTTCTTTTCGATAAAATCCTTGAAAGATTTCACAGTTAGCCGCGCCTTTTCAGCTGCCAAAGGATCATGACCAGAAAAAGTGACTTGGTCTATGCTTGTGGTGTCTATGGTCTGTTCGTTTCTCTGCTTAACTTCAACAAGAGTGTTCCTAAACAGTGGCGCATCGAACAGGGCGCAGGCGCTCTTAGCCAATTCGGCAGAGGCCTTCTTAACCTGCTCGGTTGTTGGAGTCTCAGTTTTGAAAAGTTGCTTTGCTTTCTCAATTTGCTTATCGGGATCTACTGCGTCAAACAACCCGTTCACTATTTGTTTAAGTGATTTTCCTCCGGCTGCTGCTTCTATCTCCTTTCTTTCTTCGGTGTCCAATTCTCGGTCCATACGTGCAAGCCTACCCGCTAAAGAAGTAAGGGTGTCAACATCGCGAACACCGAGGGCAACTAATCCAACCAGAGTGTCAAAAGGCGTACTTCTCTTGCGTTCCAATGGACGAGAATCAGTCTTATCGCTTTCGCACACTCCAACTGCGTCGACAATTACAAAATGCGTTTTGCTCTCGGTTCCGGGCGTGACTGCTTTTAGGTCGGTGTCTGAAATTGTTCGTGTGCCTCTGCCTTTCATCTGCTCAAAATACACGCTTGAGTGTACATCTCGCATAAAAAGCAAGCACTCTAAAGGACGAATGTCTGTGCCAGTTGAAATCATATCCACGGTGACCGCGATGCGCGGATTATAGGAATTGCGAAAACTCGCAATCAAATCCTCAGTGCGCTCCATCGTGCGGTAAGTGATTTTCTTGCAAAAATCATTGCCTTTCCCAAACTCTTCACGAATTATCTCAACAATGTCTTCAGCGTGAGAATCATCCTTTGCAAAAACCAACGTTTTAGGCACTTCTTTGCGTCCAGGAAAAATTTCGGCAGGCAACTTATCCCTAAATGTCTTAATCACTGTTCTTATCTGGTCCTTGGCAACAACACTTCGATCCAATTCTTTAGCGTCATATTCAAGGTCTTCATTTAGCTGCTCCCAGCGGACTTTTCGAGTCAGTTTATCACGTTTGTCTACATAGAAACCAGAATCAACCTTGCTGCCGCCCTGAGTAATTCTTGTTGAAATGCGATAAACGTCGTATGCAACGTTTACGCCGTCGGCGACGGCACGATCATGCCCATATTCCATCACCAGGTTTTGGTTAAAGAAACCCAGAGTTTGCTTCGAAGGCGTTGCTGTCAATCCGACAATGAAGGCGTCAAAATACTCAAGAACTTGGCGCCAGAGATGATAAATTGACCTGTGGCATTCATCGGTAACGATAATATCAAACATCTCCAACGGAATCTCGGGATTGTAGGAGACTTCAACAGGGCGCATATCTCGAAACTTCATCTCGAAGGTTGATGTTTCTTCATTTTCTTCCGGAAACTCCGCTTCGCCTCTAAGCAGTGAGTAGAGTCGCTGGATTGTGGTTATGCACACACGGCTCACGGGATCAATCTTGTTTGACAATAACCGCTGAACATTGTATAGTTCGGTGAATTTGCGCCCATCATCGGGCGTTCGGTACTGCTGGAACTCCTGCAAAGTCTGTTTGCCCAAAGTGTTCCTGTCAACCAAAAACAAGACTCGGCGAGCGCCAGCAAATTTGATTAATCGATAAACAAACGTGACTGACGCGAAGGTTTTGCCGCTGCCGCTTGCCATTTGAATAAGCGCACGAGGTCTTGAATCTTTGAAACTTAACTCCAGGTTCTCTATGGCTTCTACTTGGCAATCGCGCAAACCTTCCCGGATAAGCTGAGGCATTTTCTTGAGTCGTCCCCTAAGCGTATTTTCCTCGTGTACCCATTGATGCAAAGTTTCCGGTTTGTGGAAAGCGAAAACCCTCCTTGACCTGCAATCTGGGTCGCGCAGATCTCTAAAATAAGTCTCCACACCAGTGCTCTCATAAGCAAAGGGCAACACGTCATCAACGTGGGGAATGTTCTCGGGAAGACTCTTGAGATACTTCTCCGTTTGCTCAGAAACACCACTTAACGTGGTGCCTTCAGGCTTGGCTTCAACAACGCCAACCGCGTGTCTCTCCACAAAAAGCATGTAATCCGCAAAACCTGCTCCCCTCAAAGGAAACTCACGAACAGCAACACCCACGCCGGCGCCAAGATTCAAATCCTTATGATCTTGCACCAGCCAACCCGCCTTCTCAAGCAGCGCATCAATCTTTTTACGGGCTTCCTCTTCGGGTTTCATGGTAGGCGATTCACTTGTCCGCTAAGGTTGGAGTCCATTATGGTCCACTTTTTATTTAGCATTTGCTTGTGTTGGATTCGGTCAAAACAAAAGCAACTATTTAGCCATTGAAATTAGCTGCACAAGTCGTAGAATATCGTCGCGATAAGCCTTGGTACCCACTTCACGTATTAACTCTGCTATAAGGTCGGATATTCTCCAAACTTCAATCCCATAAGTCTGCTTGGCCTGCTCAATCACATTGGGCTCTTGAACATCCCACACCACTAAAACCCGTTTGTATTCGCTACAGCCAAAAATCTCTGTGCATCCATTAACGACTGCGGGAGGCGAAAACTTGATTTCGTCGAGTGTGTCCAAACCCCTTTTGTGCTTGCGACCGTCTTTAGTTTGACTATCAACGAGCCTTATTTTGAAACCTTTTCCGATTGCCACCCTGACTTCGATGTGATATTTGTCTCCTGAACGCGGATCGAAAGCAAGCAAGTCGATTTCTTTGCCACCGGAGAGCATGATGTTCGTCATCGTAAACCAATGCTTGACCAACTGCAGATAACGCTCGACAATGTGAACTTCAGGCTCCAAGTTTAGGAAGCACCTATGACCCATTGGTTATCCATTAATCAGATAAGTTTTGTGGTCAAGTCACCATCCAGATGATTCCTTTGCCAAAACGATACGTTAACGTCAAAATTCCAATTGAACTCGCAGACGAGGTTGACAAGATTCTTGAGAAGAAGCTTCTGGGTTATCGCAGTAGAGGCGAGTTTGTAGCGGAAGCGGTCAGGGATAAGCTAATTCAAGTGAGAAAAACATGAATCGTTTCAGTTGGATCGTGCGCTTTGATCAAAGCGCGAAGGCCAAGAACTGCAGCGGCGGTAAGACATTCTTGACTGTTCATTTTTCATTCACGCCAAACTCTTCAAGCGAACGTTGAGATTCAGCCTTCTGTTCATCTGTGGTAAACGTTTTTTGCGGCTGCCGCGTCAGCAATCGACAACGGGCCTCTATAAAGTAATCAAGAATATCCTTAGGCAGTTTTTTTGTCCGTAATATTCTATATTTGCTGCCATTAACCGAAATTTCTTCTGCAAGGCCAATTTCCGCAAATGCGTTTAATGCTTTGCTAACCCAACTTTGCCGCACTTGCGAGTATTCTCCTTCGATATTTGACCACGGTATATAATACTCATATGCGATTTTCAGAATATCAGTAAGGGATGTTTCGAAATCTTCCAACTTTACGTTTAGTTCGGAAAAGACGTTCACCCAGAATTCTTGCATTAAGTACTCAACCGGCGGCTCTTTTCGAGTAAACTTACATTTTTCATATTTCACCGAGATTGCCTGAGTGTCGATCACTACATTTGCTCTAAGCATTTGATTCAGTTCTTCACAATCTGTCGTTCCTAAACGATGTCTAATTAGTATAACGTCTTTTCCGGTTTTAGGGCTAATGATCATGCTCCATTCGCAGATAGACAATTTTTTCGTGACTTTAAGAGTGCCATCTTCAAGCCATTCTTGAATTTTGCCAACAACTCTGTCCGAGTCCATAGAATGGCAAAGAAACAGTATGTCGTGGTTTGCCACTCTGCGGTCAGGTGTGTTCCAACCGGTCACTTCCTTTGAATATTTCTCAATTTGATCCAAAGAAGAAAGGAGGTAAACATCTGGAAAAGGTAAAGATGTTTTTGTTTCGCACAATACGCCGCGACTTGGCTCATATTGGAGAACCATGTCAGGCTTTAGTTCCTGCCGTGTATTCTCAACAAAAAATCGTGGTTCGGCGGAAACAAAACTGCAGTTTCCCTTCTTTGCTTCCAAAAGATCTTTAAAGCCAAGGGTCAAGAGAACTGTCTGGTAATACTTATCGATTTCAGCTTTTCTTGCCTCTTTGCATTTTTGGAAGTCAGATTCATTTGCCAACAGCTAAGCCTTCGGTCTGGAAGTCTAAAGCTTTTCCTTCTTGAAAATTGTCAAGTATGTGTTTTGAAAACCGTACGAGTGCTGCTTTCGTTGACCTAATTTGCGGAACAACCATCAATGCATTGGAACCGTAAGTTCTTACAGTGAAAGAAGAATTATCGCTCTTGTCAAGCAACGTTAGGTATAGGTGGGGATTGCCGCCATGTATTACTGAATATGAACAATTTGGGTACATTTCGATTGTTTGGAGAAATTGTTTTTTTACTGATACATCTTCAAAAACGTTGGAGTCGAACTGAACCAATATTGGACGAACTTCTCTTTCCGTTGATTCTCTTCGGCTTCTTTTTTCAAAAACCTTCCACTTTGCAACAGAAAGTTCCACGAATCGACTAAGGAAAAAACGATAAAATTCATTGAAATTCCCTTCGTAACACCGCAAGATGCCGCTTCGCGAAACCGTAAAAGTGTATTTTCCGCCAAAGACCCGAATTCTATCAAGCCACCCATCTTGTTCTTTCGCTTTCTTAAATGCCTCTTGAAAAAGCTTATACCTAAAAGGATCTGTTCTTCGCTCATGCCGTCTATCTGTAAATGCCTCTCCGAACATCTTCTTGTACACAAACTCATTGTAGCGCAACTCAACTTTTTCTCGTTCTGAGAAGTCTTCCAATAAACTGTAAAGTTCATCTGAAGTAACGTAGGCTCTTAGTAAGTCGGGGAAAGAGTTCTTGATCAAGTAAAGAATGACGTTCTTAAGAAAAATGCTTCTTTCGCCTGTAATAAAATGCATTGATACTCCTTTATTTAAGACAAAGAAAGAGCCAGTCAATATGAGACCGCGTACGCGTCGAGTTGCCGAACAACGCCACAAGCTGTAACCTTCTTCATCGGAAACTCTGTTATAATCTATTTCAATACCTAACTCGCGAAATTGACTCGCAATTTTTTCAAAAGAGTAGTCTGATACTCCAATAACGACTTTCATTGATCCTCGTTTCTTCCTCATCTGAGACTTGGCGATCTCGTTAAGGATTAACGTTAGACCAGTGGGGAGGCTATTCTTTTCAGAAATGGACATTACTTCGAGTGACCTCCAACAATAATATGTCTTCAGCGTTTAAACCATTTCCTCAAAAAAAATGAAATATCTCAAAAACCCTGAAATGTTCGACAAAATAGCGAAAACAAATAGCTCACGCCTTTCTTCGCCTAATAATAAGTTAATCAACCACTTCAAATAAATTCCATTAGATAAGGCGATTAGCATGCAGGAGAATCAGTGGACTGAACAATTGAACGCTCTATTTGCCCAAATCGAGGATATTGCAACAGAAGCAAAGACAGCATTTAGTCAAATTTACGATGAAAGAGGGCTCAGTTGGGACGATCATGCAATGAAAAGTCTTAGTGGCGACATTCACACAAAAGTTTTAGGCGCCTATTTGGCAAGAACCATTTCAGAACAAGGGATAAACGCGAACTTTTCATACGAGGTAAAATTGACGCGCAGCGGATTACGTGCTGACCTTGTAATTGATGAAAGGGTTGAAATAGAAAGCAAAGCTCAGGGAATATTCAGTCTTGCTGATCTTCATACGAGATGGGATAAGCTCAGTCGCGAAAGACCAGACATGGTGCACGCTTTGGTAGGATGGCGACATAATCCTACAACAATTTCAAGAATTAGGGAGTTCATTCCAGAATCCAATCACTTCTATTTTCATAATCTTCAAACGCATCAGAACCAGCCGGGAGAACTCAACAGATTAGTAACAAGCATCGTTGGGTGGTTAGAAGAATAAATAATGCGTCTGGCTAATCAATTTAGGCGTTCTTACCATAGTTGATTGTGTCGCGCGAGCTCTACCCAGACATTGAAGCCAGCCCAGGTCATGTTCGTTTGTCACACCTCCTCGCAACCTCAAGAAGCATATTACGTCACATTCTGAGTTTGCAGTGCCTACTGTCCTATAGAAAGTTGGGTGAACCGATTACTATATTATTACTTGTTTTACCCATTTTTTCATAGGACAGTAAGAATGTTGCGAAAAAACGAAACCAGAGAATCAACGCGGGTTAGCCGAAGATATTATGACTCGCTCAGCCAAGAATTTTATAAGCGGAATATCTCGCTCAATCTGTGCAGTGGTTTCTGTGAAGGGGATGTGTCTTACTTCTCCTTCATATCTGTCAGTTGAATGAACTATCGCATTGCGCGTTTCTATAATGTGCTTCGCAGTGTTTCCTATTGCATGATTTTCTTGCAACGGAATCACAATTTCACTTCCAAAGACATTATGCTTCGTTGTATAGACGCTCTGGCTCAGATGCTTTTCGTAGGATGATATGAATTGTATTAATTCTGCCTCGTCTACGTATTTGTTTAAAACATTTTTGAGCATTTCTGTCTCGTCAGTTTGATGTTTATGTTTATCGACGACTTGAACTAACTGGTCTATCTGTTTCTGTGATACCGTAAACTTTGGATCTTTAATCTGATTTGCAATTTTTTCATAGAGCTTTTCATTTGAGACTGAAACAAAAAAATATTCTAATACCTGATAAAATGCAAGAAAGCTCAGCTCTGGAATCCTTGAAGTTATTCCAAGCATATAGAACCTAATAGCATCTGAATTGAAAGTGGGCCCAAGTGGTAGATTCGTTCCCTGATAGGGAGTTCCAAACTGAAAACTTTTGGGAGCTGAGGGTTTAAATCTTGTTTTATTTGGCCATTCTTCCATTAACCATAAAGCAACTTTAATGAGATATGAGAGCTCAAAAAGACAATCTTCTATGATTTTCGAAGATTTCTTAAAAGCATTTTGGATATTGGTTTCAGAAAGATTGTATACTTTGATTGTTGTTAATTTCTGATAAGTGTCTTTAATGTTTGTTGCAGGTGTTCGTTCTGGAGGGTCTAAGAAAAATGCTGGTGCCTGCATATGTCGTCTATAATTTTCATTATTGAAACTTAAGAAAAAATCTTGGTCGAGACAGAAGAAATTCAAAAAATCATTTGACATAGAGCTCATTTCAGCGTAGATTTTTTCTTTAGACGGTGTGCCGAAAAAGAGCGGTCCAGCTATTGGAATGTTTTGATAAAAGGGTCCCGGAGAGGCATATGGGTAGGGATCTGTAGGTACGAGAATATGTTCTCGATAGCTTGTGCTACATACGCCGCAGCTTATGGGGAGTAATTCAAAAGTGGGTCTTTTTACTTGAAAGTCTGAATAGGATTGAATTTCATCTCTGTCAATTATGAACTTGCTGTTTGCTCTTGTCAGATAAACGCCGTTGGCATCTTCTATTTGGGTTCTGTAGCCAGCTGTAAATCCTAAACGGGCATAGCCATCCAGCAACGCCTTTTTTGCTTCATCAAAATTCATGAAGCCACACTCTTATCGACTTATGTATTTGGGAACTATAAAAACTTAATAAAATTAGTCTATAAGTCAAAAATTTGACATTCCTGAAAAATCAAGGGGTTAAATAAAGCAGTGCAAACATACTTCTTAAGGTGAAAACGTGTTAAGCAAAATTGAGCTCGAATTCCTGAAGTCACCCGAAAACTTTGAAGCAAATTATGCATACGTTCTCAAACACAGGATAAAGGGAAAAATTCAGGCGATGCAGGAAGAGATTGGGCTACTGGGCAATGCGGGATTCTTGAACCTTACAAAAAACTGTAATCTTACGGAATTCCGTAAGAACGGGGAAAACCAACAGGGCTTAAATCAGGTTGCTTTTGCGGAGATTTGGAGCCTTCGGCGGGATTTGGACCCGCGACCATTACCTTACCAAGGTAACGCCCCACCGGGCTAGGCTACGAAGGCTCAAACTGCGTGCTCTCTGAAGAGAACATCGCTTATGCAATAAAATGCTTACGGTCTCCAGAGCAAGAAAAAACGTCTAGGTTCGGGCGGCCACGGAAAATTAACCGCACAAATCACCAGTCTAACCTTCCTCGATCGCCTTCCGAAAAGCTACCCTCTGCGAAATTATGCAGTTTCATCCGTCCAAGGTTCCCCATCGGCCATCTTTCTGCACCTCCCTTGAATACAAACTTAATCACAAATTTGCACAATGCTGCACAATTGCTGGCACAATGCCAAAAAACTGCTTTAGCCTAAAGCAAACTGCCTCAAACCCCAAAACACGGTTTTCACCATTATTCATCAATGCCAAAAACCATTGATGGCACAAAAAAATCTTATCCCAGCAAACCCATCCAGCAGACCCAGTTCCGAACCAATCCAAGCTTAGTTCCCAGTCAAGATACTATCGGTTCCGAAAGCTTCCCTACTATCCCATGCAAAGTTGTAACTATCCCAAGCCAGAAACCATGTTGAAACCATGCACCAAAAACCAATAGTTACAACTAAGCATTTGCGAAAGTTGTAACTATGAAATCTAGTTCCCGACCTCACCTTTTCCACGCGAGGTTCGCTTCCGCAGAATCAGTGCACCTTCAATCCAGGGCTTCCGCAGACCATCTTTCGCACACCGCTCAACGGGACAAATTTTTGAACAATACGAACATAGTCTGAAAACTTTTGGTGTGTCCTTATTTGTAGAGAGTTTGCAGGTTCCTAAGACGCTCCGTGAACGTCGGGTGCGTCAAAGTGCCAGCCAAAAACGAAAGCTTAGCAGTGAACCCCAGCCGTCTTGATGGAATGCCGAACGAGCTAATCTTGTTGAGCGCACTTGCCAGTTGCTTTGGATTCACAAGATAGACGGCGGCGTTCCGATCGGCTTCCAACTCTATCCCTACTTCGACACGTCTTATAACCCATGGAAGCGAAAAGCCCCAGCCTATAGCAATCAAGCCAGCCAAAACGAGCGTCACAAGTGAAGGCAGAAATAGGTAGAGAACCAGCGGAACCACGCAAGAAGAGAACCACAGACTCTCGAAGAGGAGGTTCCGAAAACTCTTGGTGCTAGAATCTCTGCGAAAATCCATAAGGTGCCCGATTTCGTGAGCAAGAGTAGCTTCCATGTCTGCATCGTCGAATTTGCCTTCCCGCCAAAGGGACAGGATGGTTTCGCCCACGCTTATGCGGTACTGAAAAGGGTTAACGTTTGCCAATCGCTCACTCTTTGAGATGCAAAGCTCAGGAACATGACTCAAACCGGCTTTCTTGGAAAGCTCTTCAACTTTCTGCCTCATGAAATCGACTTGTTCCGTGGAAGCCTGCAACTTTTCACTCCAATCTCGTTGAACATTAGATGACTTCGAATTTAACTTTTCTCCACAAACTTGCCCGAATTGGTATCCTAAAAATAGAAATCGCAAATTTTAACGTTTGCTTTGAGCTTGGAAGGTTTTCGCCCAGACGCGGCAGGTGCCTTCGCTGCTCACCATGCAGGCTCCGACGGGTTTTTGGGGGGTGCATGCCTTCATGAACATGGGGCATTTGTCGGGTTTAATCTTGCCGATGATGACTAGGTGGCATTCGCAGCCCAACAGTATGTCTTTTCCGTGCTCAACCTTGACACCGAACTTCTTGCGGGCGTCGTATTCTGCAAGGTTCTGGCGCAATTGCAGTGATGAAGCGGGGAGTCTGCCGATGCCTCGCCAGTTTCCAGCAATAACCTCAAACGCTTTGTCCATGAGGTCCAAAGCTTTGGGGTTTCCTTCAGGCTTTACCATGCGTGAGTACTCGTTTTCCAGCTTTGCGTCTCGCTCTTTGACTTGTTTGAGTAGCATGTAAATTGACATCAGAACGTCGACTGGCTCAAACCCCGCGACGACGGTCGGCATGCGGTACACTCGGGGGAAAAGCTCGTAGGGCTTCAACCCTATTATAACGCTCACGTGGCCAGGCGCGATGAAACCATCGATGTTCAAGTCACCCACGCCCAACAGCAATTCCATGGCGGGAGGAATTAAGCGATGCGAAACCAGGAAACTGAAGTTTTTCGGAGGCTTGCTCAAGGCTTCAACCGCAGTTGAAGGCGCGGTCGTTTCGAAACCCACGGCGAAAAAGACAAACTCTTTGCCAGACTCTGTTTGAGCCATCTTTACGGCGTCGCTCATGCTGTAAACGACGCGGACGTCTGCGCCTTCCGCCTTGGCGTCCATCAGGGACATCGAACTCCCTGGCACCCGTAGAAGGTCGCCAAAACAAGTAACTGCAATTCCTTTCTGGGCAATCTGCACCGCTTCGTCGATTTCAGCAGCGGGCACGATGCAGACGGGGCAGCCGGGGCCAGCTATGACTTCGACGTTTTCGGGCAGAAAACTGCGCACGCCAAAATGCGTTATAGTCCACTCATGAGTGCCACAGACATGGCAGAATTTCACAGTGTCCTTTTTCGGCGCGACTTCACGGATTTTGTCCGCTATACGCTTTGCCATTTCAGGGCTGCGGTAGTTGAGTGCCTCAGTCATGCATGAACCTCGATTACTCTTGGCCCGCTTTGAGAACCTCGTTCCACAGGCTGAGCGTTTCGAGGGCTTCTTTTTGATCCATCTTCTGGATCGCGTAGCCCGCATGAACTAAAACATATTCGCCTACCTTAGCGTCTACAAGCGTCACGTTAACTTCGCGAAGAACCTTCTCACCAAAGTCCACCTGAGCCTTGTCGCCTGAGACACTCACAACGCGTGCTGGAATTGCCAAACACATGTCTTATCAACCCGATAACCGAGGCTTAGACGGCGATAAAAACCGTATGGTCTAGAAACGGGAAAACCCACCCACAACCGCCTGCCCCAGCGAAACGCCACCGTCACCTGCAGGAACAACTTCATGCACTTTAAAGTGCAGTCCTTCCGCCTCAACAACCTCGCGCATAAGCCGGGGAAGTATGCTGTTGACGGCGGAGCCTCCCGTGAAACCGACAGTTCCGACGCCACAATCGACAGCTTTCTCCGCCGCCAAAGTCGCCAGGCCTTTTGCGAGGTAAGCGTGGACGGAATACGACAGGTCGGATCGCGAATACTTGCCCCGGTTTTCATACACCGACAGCAGCATCTGCGTTGTATCTAATGTGTTCTTGCAAATTATGGACGCTAAATCAAGCACGTCTTTGCCTTTGACGGCAGCAGATTCGAGCTTCATGGCAGCTTCGCCCTCGTAAGTGCGCTCGTAACAGATGCCCAAAACCGCGGCAGCAGCGTCGAGAACTCTACCCAAGCTGGTGGTTTGAGGGATACGCTTGGCTTGGGTCTTGAGCTGGCTCTCAATCAGGATGGCTTCTGCCTTTCCGTGAGGGAGATTTTCAGTATGCTGAATCAGCCAAGCGTCTATATTGGTTCTTTTGCTTAAAATTCCTGCCGCGACACGAATAGGATAGCGTGTCGCCACGTCTCCTCCTAGTAGAGGCTGAGGCTCCAGATGCCCAAGTCGCTTGAACCTAGCTGAGCCTCGAGTGCAGTGCAGGATTTCGCCGCCCCAAGCTGAGCCGTCCGTGCCGTAGCCATAGCCATCGCATACGATGCCGACGATTTCGTCCACGTTGTGCTCCGCCATGAGGGCGGCGACGTGGGCGTGATGATGCTGGACTTGGATGAGTTGCCAGTCGTTTTTCTCTGCAAGTTCTTTGGCAAGGTAAGTTGTGGTGAATTTGGGGTGCATGTCGCAGGCTATGGCTTCGACTTTGGTGTTGGTAAGTCGGATAAGGTGTGATGTGGCTTCTTTTAGAAAGCCGCGAGTTCCGAGGTTTTCAACGTCGCCGATGTGCTGGCTGATGAACGCTTTGTCTTCATTGAGAACGCAACTTGTGTTGTTAAGTTCACCGCCTAGTCCAATTACGCAGCGCTTCGCTTTCTGGCTGAGCATAATGGGTGCGGGGGCGTAGCCTCGACTTCGGCGAATGAAGGCGTTGCGGTCACCGTGAACACGGGTAACTGAGTCGTCGCATCGATGGGCGATTATGCGATCGTGAAACAGGAAGTAATCCACATTGCCGCCCAAGATGCGAATGGCTTCCTCATTGCCCTTGACTATTGGTTCATTGGGAGGGTTCGCGGAAGTCATCACAAAAGCCCGATCGGAAATTTGGTCGAAGAGCATGTAGTGCATAGCTGAGTATGGCAGCATTACGCCGATGTTGTGGAGGTCCGGCGCCAGCAACCCGGATAGGTTGTATTGCGGCGTCTTGTCAAGCAGAACAATGGGTCTTGCAGGGGAAGTTAGGAGTTCTCGTTCCTTCGAATTTACTTCGGCAAACGACTCCGTCGCTTCCAGGCTGCGCGCCATAATAGCGAAGGGTTTAGCGTTTCGGTGCTTCGACTCACGAAGCCTCAACAACGGCTGCTCCAATGTCACAGAGGCTGCGATGTGAAAGCCGCCGTACCCTTTAACCGCCACTATGTTGCCTTTCGAGAGCAGTTTGCCTGCTTCGCGCACGGGGTCTCTCACATTCACGGCTTTGCCGGTTCGTGTGGTCAGGTAGGCTTTGGGTCCACATGTCGGACACGCTACGGTTTGGGCGTGGAACCGCCTATTCGCTGGGTCTTCGTATTCTTTGAGGCAGAAGCCGCAGAGCGGAAACTCGCGCATAGTAGTGTTTGCTCGGTCGTAGGGTAATCGCTCGATGATGGTGAAGCGGGGACCGCAGTTAACACATGTTATGAAGAAATAGTCAAAGCGCGGGTCATTGGGGTCGCGAAGTTCTCGGAGGCAGTCGCCGCAGATGGCGCTGTCAGGCGGCACCACCGAGCCGCTAAGCTCAACCTCCTCGCTGCTTTTCATGATGGTAAACTGAGCGTATTCATTCTTGCCCGTTAGCTCCTTTTCCATAATTTCGTGGATTCGGGCTTGTGGAGGCTTCTGTTCCTGCAAATCCTTCAAAAAGTCCATGACGGCGTCTTTTGTTCCTTCCAGTAGGATTTCAACGCCTGCGTCGCCTCGGTTACGAACGTAACCTGTTATGCCGTGCCTGACGGCATTGTGGTAAACGAAGGGGCGAAAGCCGACACCTTGGACAATGCCTTTGACTGTGACTTTAGCGCGCAAGTTGAGGAACTCTGATAGAAGAGAAAGACGTTGAATTCTTAAGGATTTTGACGAACTCCAGTCGTTCCGTAAGTCAGATTTTGACCTTGAAGTCGCGGACTTTTTGCAAGACTGTAACCAGAGCGCGTATGGCTCGACTATAACTACAAGGCACATTAAGCCTACAATCAGAATCATTGCGTAATTATTCGTCAGGTTGTAGAAACTTTACCGTTCCTGGCGTTTCACTTCATAAATGAACCGTTTGAGCTCAATCACTCGTCAATTTCATGGAAGAAAAGTTCACAACTTTCACAGGCTGCAAGCCATTTCCACGAAGCATTGGGGATTCTAAGCCATCCTTGAGGCGCTTCGGAATTGAAAAAACGCCATTTTTGAACCCCCAGGTTCAATTTAACTCTGAAAATTCTCTCGAACCCACGGCAAAGAAACTGTCGATTCTACTTGAACTCTGCTTTTACCGCCAATCATTCTTCGTCTCTGAGGATGCGGCGCAGAACCTTGCCTGCAGAGCTAAGCGGCAAGTCTTTGCGGAACTCGACTTCTCGGACCGATTTGTAAGGCGCTACCTTACAGTTGACGAAGTCGATGATTTCCTGCGCTGTCGCTTTGGCGCCTTCTTTGAGAACTACGTATGCTTTGGGTATTTCGCCTGCTTTCGCGTCTGCTTTGCCCACGACGGCGCAGAGCTTCACTGCTGGGTGCTCGTAAAGGATGTCTTCGACTTCGCGTGGGTAGACGCTGTAGTCTTTATATTTGATCAGGTCTTTTTTACGGTCGGTTATGTAGAAGTAGCCTTCAGCGTCCATGCGTGCGATGTCACCCGTGAGCAGCCATCCACCGCGAAGAACCAGCGCGGTTTCTTCAGGCTGCCGCCAGTAGCCCTTCATGACCTGGGGACCACGCACGGCAAGCTCGCCTTCCTCTCCGACGGGCAAGGTTTTCGTGCCCGTTTCAACGTCAACTATCTTAGCTTCGGTGTCGGGCAGAGGCAAACCTATAGAGCCCACGCGAACGGTTTTCATCGTCTTGTCCACGGGGCTGCAGTGGGTGACAGGTGAGGCTTCGGTTAGGCCGTACCCTTCCGCGAGCAGTCCGCAGGTGGTTTGCATAAACTTTTTCTGGACCTGAGGCGGAAGAGGTGAAGCGCCGGAAACGCAGACGCGGATAGAAGTCAAGTCAAACTTGCCCAGTTTCTGGTGGGCCAGCAAGGATTGGTACATCGTGGGGACGCCGCAAAAAACCGTCACCCCGTACCTCTGGATAGCCTCCTGCGCTTTAACCGGCTCAAATTTTGGAACCAGCACCATCTTTGCAGCCAAGCTCACAGGTACGTTTAGGCTCGTAGTCATTCCATAGATATGGAAAAGCGGCAACGCCGTCAAGAACGTTTCCCGAGCTTCAGCGCCTTTTATCCAAGCTGCGAATGCGACGGCGTTGGAAACGAGGTTCAGGTGAGTGAGCATAGCCGCTTTAGATTTGCCCGTTGTTCCGCCCGTGTACTGCAGAGCCGCCAGGTCTTCGGACGGGTCGATTTTCACCCTCAGGGACTCGGCAGCAGTTTTTGCGAGCAGTTCCCGGAAATGATGCACTTTTGCATTGCTGTTAGGCTGGTTTCCGAGAACGGGTTGACCCGCGCATTCTTCGAGGTTTGTGAGTACGACGTGCTTCAGTCGGGTTTTCTGCCAGACCACCTCCACTGCCGGTAAAAGCGAATCCAGCGTTAAGACAACCTTGGCTTCTGAGTCACTCAACTGATATTCAACTTCGCGTTCGCGATGAAGGGGGCTGATAGCAGTTAGAACTGCGCCCACCTTGAGGACGCCGTAGAAGGCAATTATGAACTGCGGAATATTAGGTAGGAACAATGCAACGCAATCACCCTTCCTAACGCCCAGACTTGTAAGCGCTGTGGAAAATTGGTCTGAAAACGCGTCGAGTTCTTCATAGGTGATTTCGCTTTCAAGGTAAGCTATGGCTGGACTTTTCGGGTGCTTTTTCGCTGCTTGCCTGAGCAGGTCGAAAAGAGGAACCTCTGGGTAGTTCAGGTGCTTAGGCACGTCTTTGGGCCAATTCTTGAACCAAGGTTTCTCTTCAACGGACACAGAGAGTCCACCGTTTTCGTCTATAGGATCAACGACGGGTAATAACGTTTCCGAAGAAAACGTTCGCCACATATGAACACGAAATTAGCAAAGCTTATCTAAAAAACGAAACAAATAGTCATTCGATGCGCCTGCTGCATTCTTGCGCATTCCTTGAAAACCTATCCTCGGAGCGAAGAGGCTCGATGGTGATAAAGTACATCAGCGTAGTTAAGCCGAGTTCAGCCAGCGGGCTCGTCGCAGGTGTCTACGCTCAAGTAGACAGGGATTTTGGCCGAGTCGTTGAGCCCTTTCAATTGCATTCTCCGCTGCCTGAGCTTCTGGCTGGAGCCTGGATGGCTTGCCGCGAAACTGAACTCGTCGGCGTCGTCCCCAGGACTTTTAAAGAGGTTGTCGCGGCGTCTGTTTCGCAGCTTAACCAATGCGCCTACTGCGTGGACGCCCACACCATAATGCTCTCCGCCGCGGGAGAAGGAAAAATAGCCAACGCAATCAGCAAAGCCCGCTATGAGGATATAACAGATGAAAAAACGTTTAGCATTATCCAATGGGCGCTGGCTACAGCGTCGCCGAGGTCAGAACTGCTTCGCTGGCCGCCTTTCTCTAAACAAGAGGCGCCCGAATTCATCGGAACCGCCGTTTTCTACCACTACGTAAACCGCATGGCAAACGCGCTTCTAGGCGAAACACCGCTTCCCCTCAGCCAAGGCTGGCTCAGAAGCCCCTTGAAAAGCATCGCGAGCCAAACCTTCTCCAACGCCCTAAACCGCCCCAAAACCGTCGGCGACTCCTTGGAATTTCTTCCCAAAGCAGACTTACCGAACGACTTGCGCTGGGCAAAACCAAGCACCAACGTAGCCCGCGCGTATGCTTGCTTTGCCAAGGCAGTTGAAGAAGCAGGAGAGCAGGCGTTGCCCGCAGAGGTGCGAGCACATGTCGACGAGGAGCTCAGCGAGTGGACGGGCAAGACCAGCGAACTCAGTCTCGCCTGGAGCGAAGACGCCATCAGCCGCTTCGACGAGGCAACAGAGTCAGCCGCGCGCCTAGCCATATTGACAGCGCTGGCGCCGGATAGAATCGAAGGCAAAGCCGTCTTGGCCTTCAGAAAGCATTTTCCGGAAGACACGAAGTTGTTGGGTGCATTGGCTTGGGCGAGTTTCGCCGCGGCGAAGAAAATCGGAACGTGGCTGCAGCTTCACTCATAGAATGCAGAAAAATTCTGCTGACAAAAATAAGAAGTTTGTTGCCCTAGAAAGGGCAGGGATGGTTGGTTTATTTCTTATTGGTGAGGTATTCGTGCATCGCTTTGGCTGCGCGTTTACCGGCGCCCATGGCGCTGATAACTGTGGCTGCTCCGGTAGCGACGTCTCCGCCAGCGTAGACTCCGTCAAGGCTAGTTTTGCCAACATCGTTGACGCATATGGTGCCGTGTCGGGGGTCGCTTTGCAAGCCTTCAGTGGTGCGCTGTATGATGGGGTTCGGGGTTTGTCCAATGGCTATGATGACTGTATCGACTTCCATTGTGAATTCGCTGCCTGGGATGATTTTGACTCCGCGTCTGCCCTTCGCGTCGGGTTCGGTGAGTTCCATGCAGATGCACTTCATGCCTTTGACCCAACCGCGTTCGTCGCCGTAGAATTCCAATGGTGCCGCGAGGAACTTGCAGACGAGACCTTCTTCCTCGGCGTTCTCGATTTCCTCGTGCCTTGCGGGTAACTCGTCGCGTGAGCGCCTATAAACCAGGCACACGTCGGCGCCCAGTCGCATGGAGCATCTGGCGCAGTCCATGGCTACGTTTCCGCCGCCTATTACGACAACGTGTTTGCCGATGCGGATGGGTGTGTCGTAGTCTGGGAACAGGAAGCCCTTCATGAGGTTAACGCGTATGAGGAACTCGTTGGCTGAGTAGATGCCACCCAAGTTTTCGCCTGCGCAACCCGTGAACTGGGGCAGACCCGCGCCGCTTCCGATGAACACAGCATCGTAGCCTCCTTCCTTCATGAGTTCAGGTATGGTGTGGGTTCTGCCGATTAAGTTGCCCAACCGCAAGTCGACGCCCAGTTTCTGGACATAGTTGACTTCGTTCTGGACGATTTTCTTGGGTAAACGGAACTCGGGGATGCCGTAGGAGAGCACTCCGCCCCCGATGTGAAGCGCTTCGAACTCGGTGACTTCGTGACCTCGCTGGATGAGGTCAGCTGCAACGGTGAGTCCTGCTGGACCCGCGCCGATGACTGCGACCTTTTTGCCTGTTGATGGAGCTTTGGCTGGGAGCTGGAAGCCGTTGCCGCATTCCCAGTCTGCCAAGAATCGTTCTAGGCGTCCGACGCTGATGGGTTCACCCATCTTGCCGACTATGCATTTGGCCTGGCACTGAGACTCTTGAGGACAGACTCGTCCGCAGACAGCTGGCAGGGCATTCTTCGACTTAATCGTAGCGATGCCTTCGGCATATTTCTTTTCGCGGACGCATTTGATGAATGCGGGAATCGGAACTTCAACGGGGCAGCCGGAGATGCATTGAGGCTTGGGGCACTGCAGGCATCGGTTGGCTTCTTCGAGGGCTTCTGCCTCGTTGTAACCTAAGGCAACTTCGCTGAAGTTTTTAGCGCGCACTTTAGGTTCTTGTTTGCGCATTTCTACTGCTTTTTTGTTGAGTTTTGGTTTAGGCTTTGTTTCTGCCACACTTACAACCTCCACTTGTTTCCCATACGAGTGAGCTTAAGCGTTCTTCAGGAAGCATCTGACGTTGCCGTTGAATGAGCCCGTCAAAGTCGGTTTGGTGCCCGTCGAATTCGGGTCCGTCAACGCAGGCGAACATCATTTTTCCGCCGACGGTGACGCGGCAGACGCCGCACATGCCCATGCCGTCAATCATGATGGGCGTTAAAGTCACGACGGTGGGGATGTTGAAGGGCTTGGTTATCGCAGACACCTCTTTCATCATCACCACGGGGCCCATAACGACACAATGATCGAACTTTTCCTTCTTTAAGAGGTCCTTGAGGAAGTCTAAGCCCTTGTTACCGTAGGAGCCGTCATCCGTCGCCACGTACAATTTATCGCTGAGGGCGTTGGCTTCTTTCTCCATGATCATGGCGTCTTTGGTTCTAGCACCTATGACGGTGGTGACTTGGTTGCCGGCAGCTTTCATGGCTTTCACCTGCAAGAGCAGCGGAGCTATCATGATGCTTCCGCCGACACAGAGAACCTTACCGAACTTTTTGATTTCAGAAGGATTGCCCAGCGGACCAGTTACGTTTAACAGTTCGCTGCCTTCGCCAAAACAACCCAGCTCCTTGGTAGTTTTGCCGACTTCGTGGAACGCAAACGAAACCGTGCCTTTCTTGGCGTCGTAGCCACAGATGGTCAACGGTACTCGTTCGCCAGTCTCTTTCGGAACCACTATGACGAATTGTCCAGCCTGAGATTTGGCGGCTACGTCGGGAGCTTCAACTTCCAAGAGGGTTTCCTTGTAGGCTAATTCCTTTCTGGATACTATTTTGTACGTTTCGCTTTCGCCTCCGTTTTAACTGCCACGGTGAATTGAGGCATCGCGGCAACCTTGTTGTAGAAAGCTTCAAACTTGGGCTTGAAATCGCCTTGGCACCGCGGGCTAAGCTCGACGTATTCGAAGCGGTCAAGCAAGTTCATCTTCTTGAGGTAGTCGGTGAGTACGCCGAGTTGGCGTTCAGCTATGTCTCTTCCTTGCTGGAGTTTGCAGTCGGTTGCGGAGCAGACTACGCCCATGACGCCGTCGAACCCTGCGCGGTAGGCGTTCACGATGTGGACTGGGTCCATTGATTTGAAGCAGGGAACTTCTAGAACCAGGGCGTTTTTGCCTTTGAGGACGCTGTTTGGGTCGTCTAAGCCCGCGTATTCGGACCATTGGCAGCTGAAAACCAGAACTGCTGGCACGTTTTTTTGGGTTTTGAGTTTGGTGATTGCAGTACCGAAGCGGTCCATGACGTCGTTGAACTCGAAGCCTTTGATTTGGATGGCGTCGTGCGGACAGACCAGTTGGCATGCGCCACAGCCTGTGCATTTCTCCATGTCTATAGATGGGTTCGCAAAAGACTGCGCGGTTATCGCGTTGTAGGGGCAGATGAAGACGCATTTGTCGCAGCCCACGCATTCCTCGGTCACATGAGCAGCCTTGCGGGAGTACTTCACAACTTTGACGACGTCATCGCCGAACCCGAGTTGCTGTAGAACAGCCTTGCTCAGCATTAGGCGGCGGGTTTCAATTTTGGTGCCTTCTTTCATGCGGCAGAAGGCGTCTTCGCACTGGACGGAAACAATGTTCTTCACGCCCGAGTTGAGGACGTTAAAGATGAAATCAGTTGGGATTCGGCCTGCGCAAGGTACACGCAGAGGGATATAGTTTTTCACGTTCAAGCCTTGCGCCTTCAGAATGTCGCCGATTTCAGCGTTTGAAGGCGAGTTGCCCCGGCACATCGTGACGAGGGTGTCGGCTTTCACGGTTTTCCTTTCACAGTTAACGTAGTCAATCAGGTGGTCGTAGTCGTAGTAAGCCATCTCTATAGCAGTGACGGGGCAGGCGCTGGAGCATATACCGCAGACCTGGCATTTCGGGTTGTCAATTTCTACCTTGCAGGTTTCAGCGTCACGGGTTATGGCTTCGAATGGACACATGGAATAACATACTGAACATCGACTACATAGGTCCTGGTTGATTTTTACAGCGGCAAGACATGTTTCACTCATTTCAGAGACCTCAGTTTCGGTTTCCCCAGTGCTTTATACACCGTAAGCATGTCAACCTATGCTTATGAAACCATGAGAAGGGCTTTTGAATGATATAACGTTTGCTGTTAGGTTTCTAAAATACAGATATGTTTTGATTACGAGAGCAAATCGGAGTTGAAGCGGCTATTCGAAGAAAAGTACATTGAAACTTATCTGCATTATTGCTAATGGTAAAGGAAAAGTATTGGGAACTTTTTGCTCGAAAACTTTGCGCTCAGTTTCATTAGCAAGGATTAGCAGAACTGCTGTACCCTGCCGACTTTGCCGTCTACAAGACGAACTTTGATTCCGTGCGGATGAACGGAGCTGTTGGTGAGAATATCCTTGACCACACCTTCGGTTAAAACCCCACTTCGCTGGTGCTGCTTCAAAACGATTTTAACACGAATACCAGGCTTGATGTGACTTCTTTGCTGATTGGGCTGCATTCATAGTCATCTGCGCTGCCGGGCTTATAGTGCATTCGGACAGCTTTAACCGAATCACTATTAAAAAAAACATTAGTTGAAAAAAGGCCATTTTTCTACGTTTTACTAATATTTCGCCTGGTTTTATGCGCCGTTGTCGATTGAAAAGCGGATTTGTTTAATTGCGCATGTTCTTCATCGATGCTTTGCCCCTTTAAAGGTAAATACATGCATCCAAATCATAAGACTGATAGTTTGTCGCCGCTTTTTTGGACTGTTCTGTATTGAATTTTAAGCGCCTTTGTTAATATCTAAACTACGGCTTGGCTTGTCTCTAAAAAAGCTAATCTTATTCTTCGGTTCGGCAATGACGGATCTGGCAGGTTTATCTCTATTCCCTGTAATACGGGCGTCGAATGTAACCGTAAGCTTCCAGCGCCGCCGTGATGCCTTGACCCACGGCCGTACCTATCTGCCTTACAGGATGGTTGGTTACGTCGCCAGCAGCGTAGACCCCGGGGAGGTTTGTTCGTTGGTGAATGTCGATTTTTATGCATCCACCTTCCTCAGTTTCCACTCCTGAGGCTTGAGCAAGTTGGCTATTGGCGGATTCACCTATCTGGACAAAAACGCCGTCTACGGCTAGTTCTTGGGTTTCGCCTGTTTTGATGTTTGACATAGCTACTGAAGTGACAACTTTGTTGCCTTTGATTTCGGTGATTTCACTGTCCCAAATAACTTTCACGTTGCCTTTGGACTCTATATCCTTGACAAGGGCATCTTCTGCCCTGAATGCATCTTTGCGGTGAACTACGAACACTTCAGCGGCTAGCCCAGAAAGGTACAAAGTTGTGATGCATGCGGAGTTGCCGCCCCCGACGACGAGCACCCGCTTTCCCTTGAAAAATGGACCATCGCAAACGCCACAGTAGCTCACGCCTCTTCCACGGAACTCCTTTTCGCCTTTCACGCCCACCTCACGATAGTGTGCGCCTGTAGCAATAATGACTGCCTTGGCTTCGTACTCTGAGCGATTTGTCTTTATTACTTTGGTTTCGCTTTTAAGGTCCAAAGCTTCTACTGGTTCCAGTTCGTGAATAATTACGCCTGCTTTTTTGGCATGCAGGACCTTTTTTTCTGCTAGTTCAGAGCCAGTAACTTGTGGGAACCCTGGGTAATTCTCAACAATTGGAGCATCCGCGGTCGTTCCCCCAGCCAACTTCTCCTCTATGATAATGGTTTTCAGCCCGCTTCTGGCACCATAAATACCAGCAGCTAAGCCCGCCGCGCCAGCACCGATGATTATCAAGTCATAATTTTCCATGAGCGTCACTCTTCACAATAAAGCTGATTCGCACGTACTTTATGAACAATTCGGAGAGGCGTCAAGTCTTCCAAACTATTTTGCAGCCCTAATAGATCGAGAAGAGACCGAGCATTTGTGTGAGGATGCAATAAAGAGAGATCACGCCCAGACCTGCTGCACATGGCGAACAATGGCGGAAGAAACGCCAACAAGCTGCTTTAACCAAAAACAAAAAGTCTCAACCCCCAAACAACGGTTTTCCCCATTGTTCAACAAACGCAAAAATGATTGTGCAAACAAATCACCGGTCTAACCTCCCTCGTTCGCGCTCCGAAAAGCTTCCGCTTCCACACGAATAAGTGCATGCAATACACTTCCAAGGCTTTCCGGCAGTCACCTTTTCTGCACTCCTGTGGATTGAGTTCTTAAATTAATAGGATTGATGCTTCCATCAATGGCATCAATGGCTTGAACAATCGCGAAAACAAGGCATTCAACAAAACAAACCCACCACAAACCCAGAACACTACTTTTCACCTTTGTTCATCAATGCCAAAAACCATTGATGGAACAAAAAAAATCCCTATCCCAACAAAACCCAAAGTTTCACTCTCATCCGAGCATATCCAAAGCCAAGATACTCTCTGATCAGAGATTTCCTCATCCATGCAATAGTTGTAACTATCCCAAGCCAGAAACCCATGCCTAAATCATGCAGCAAAAACCCATAGTCACAACTATGCATTCGCGAATAGTTGTGACTAATCAGCAGCCTCACCCTTTTTCCTCCAACAATTTTTCCTCGAACCCCCACAACGATAAGGTTTTGAACATTTAGAGCAATGGGGGCAATGGGATGTACAATCGCCGTTAAATTGCTTTGAACGAAAGTAAACTGCTTCAAACCCAAAAAGACCGATTTTCTCCATTGTTAGCACAATGCCAAAAACCATTGTGCCGACAACAAAATCCCCTACCCTTTCTTCATCAGTCCAAGTTTTTCCAATGCCCACTTTCCCATACCTTCCTTATGATGAGCTATCGCACAAATGTGCACAATTCTGCACAATCTGCACAATTTTCGCACAATTCTGCACAATCGCCAATGAGTTGCTTTATTTGAAAGCAAACAGATTCAAGCCTAGAAAGGCAGTTTTTCAATTTTTGCTCACAAATGCGAAAACAAATTGTGCACGCAAAAAATCCCCCACCCAAAACCCGCCGGAAGACAAGCTTTGAAAGTTCCGATCAATCGCGATCAATCCCGATCAATGGCAAAGCAACCGCGAAAAAGCTGCTTTGGCTGAAAGCAAACTGTTTCAACCCAGAAACACAGATTTCGCCATTGATCGCAAAATGGCAAGAACCATTGATCGAAAAAAACTTGTCTCCAGCGACGTGATCCAAGAGATCGATTTCACGATCTGTCTGCGCCCATCCTCTGGCCAACGCTTCAGGAACCTGAGCAACCTGCACTCAATAGTAATAACTATACTTGGCAGAAACCATGCAGATTCCATGTATCGGAAATCAATAGTTATAACTAAACGCCACGCAATAGGTATAACTATAAATTTTAGTTCCCGCCCTCACCGTTTCGCTCGAAAGCTCCTCACACAAAGCGAATCCGCCAAACCCACCCTCCGCACCTTCTCTTAACCAGGATTTTGCGCAATCGCGCACAATGCTGCACAGTGGCTGGCACAATGCTAAACAGTTGCATTGGCTGTAAGCAAACTTCCTCTAACCCGGAAACATCTTTTTCTCCATTGTGTCACAATGGCAAAAATCATTGTGCACCCAAAAAAAACCTGTCTAAAGCAGGTAAATGCCCAACCAAGCCCCAATTATCGAAAGAGAACCGAGGACTATGAAGAGCACGGAGGTTCCGATTTTCAGCCACTTAGTCGGAATCCTCGAGCCAAGCTTTGCACCAACAAGCACCGCAACACCCGTCAATAACCCGAAAGCCAGCATCGCCCCAGCAAACACCAAAATCGGTGGATTCTGCGCGGCCAGAGTCATCGTGATAAGCTGGGTCTTATCCCCAAGCTCCATCAGCGCCACCATAGAGAAACAGCCAAACATCGTAAAACTGCGGGTTTTCTGGGCATTAGACTCTTTTCCATTTCGAGGGAGCAGGGGCAGAATCCCGAAGAATATAAAGACCGCACCAGCCACAACCCTGACAAGGCTAACTGGGAGAAGCCCCAACAAAGGTCCACCCAAAAAGGCGCTGACGCCGTCAACCACTAGAAAAGCCAACAATGCACCCAAGAAAACATGCTTAGCCTTGCAGCTGCAGGACAGCGATATAACGGTAAGCTGGGTTTTGTCGCCGAATTCACCCACGAATATGAGCAGGAACGCGGAGACGACAGGAACAAAGTCCATGCAAAAAAATTAAACGTTCCCCTATAAAGGACATTCGCAGCTCCTGAGAGCGGTTAAACCTGCGAAATCACAATTTTCGTCGAAGGCAGCACAATCCACTGACCATGCGCCCTACCCGAGGCAAAATCAAACATAGCAGCCGCGTTGACCAAGAACTCGGTCAGCAAGAACGTTGCCGACGTCACCGGGTCATATTTAGCGGCAAGCCACAGAGCCAACTTGACCGTTCGAACGGGATGCAGAGGCATCATATGCACCAGGTACTGCGGCGATTCACCCGTTAGTTTTCTGAGCTGATAGTGACCAAAAATCACTCGGCGTCTCTGCTGGAAGTATTCTCGGTATGTTTTTGGACCACAAATCGACACCTTGGACTCGGCGGAGTACTTTATGAGCCAGCCTTTCTTCTTGGCAGTAACAGCTATGTAGGCATCGTCGTTCACCGTTTCAGCCGGTATCTTTTTGACTATGCCTTTGCGTATGCAGAAGACTTCAGTTGCATGGCGCGCCAGCCCCGCGTCGTTAAGCTCCGCGAAAACGTGCCCGTGGAACCGCCACATAAGCTGCACCACTCTACCCACTAGCGAACGCGTGCTATTCACGGGAACAGGGTTCCCTGAGACGATGCCTACATTGGGTATTTCCAGCTTGGACATGAGTTTGGGGAAGCTCGTCTTGTAGGGCAGAGTGTCTGCTGAAACGAAGATTATAACATCGCCTGCAGCGTGAGAAAAGATGTAATTAATGGCAGAAGCTTTACCGCGCCGTTCAGCCTCAAAATACGGCTTCACCCGCAGGTCCTTGGCAGCGTACGCTTGGACCCGCTCCACGGTGTTGTCGGTGCAGCCTGAGCAAACAACTAGAACTTCGGAGTCCCCGGATAGTTCCTGTTCGTAGAGCACATTTTCCAGTAATCTTGCTATGTTGCTTCCTTCGTTGTACGCACAAATACCCACGGTTACGCGGTTAAGCAAAAACAGCACTAACTAGTCTTTTTGTTTGCTGCCATAAAAACTTTTATGCCTCGTACCCTGATGGTTATTCAAGAATTGACCCCCGCAGAAGCATGGTTGCCGGCACGTTTGGTTCACCCTCTCAAGAAAAACAATCTTCTTTTGTGTCTTCTCGTTGGAGGACTCTTCACAGCTGAGGCACTTTTTTCTCTGTGGACGGGCATGGCTTACGACATGAATATTTGGTTCCGCACAGGCATCTGGATGAGTCAGGGAACAAACATCTACCTGCCTGCTGATCATTTGGGTTATCCGCCTCTGTGGGCTTTCTGGTGCCTGGCTGCAAATCGCGTCTACGCATTCTTTGGAAACAACATGGAAATTTGGCGATTTGCCATTAAGTTGCCGCTGATACTCGCGCAGTTTGCTCTTGCTTTTGCAATTGGAAAATTCGCTGAGAAACGATTCGATCAGAAAACCGGCCGCAAAATCTTCTTGTTTGCTCTAACTTGGAGTTTCTTTATCTACATCGGAGCTTTTTGGGGGCAACTGAACATGATAAGCGCTTTGCTTACCTTCCTTGCTTTTTGGGCTGTGATCAGCAAGCGAACATTCTTAGGCGGAATCTTTCTCGGAGTAGCTGTTACCCTAAAAATCTATCCGCTGATAGTTTTGCCGGCTTTCTTAGCTTACATTTGGAAAAACCGCGGCAAGAAAGAATCTGGAAAGTTTTTGCTCTTAGCCTGCGGCTTGCCAGTTTCTTTTACGTTGCTGGTCTTCGCAGCTTACCGGTGGGACTTCCTATACTTCTTGAAAACCATATTCTACTGGACGCCAGCATTTGACGCAAACCCTGTCCAAATGCAAGGTGGATGCATGAACATCTGGAGCTTCTTGAGCTTGATAAACGTGGATATTTCGCAGATTTCATTCTTGCGCTTCATCTGGATTCCTGTGCTGGCAGCTGGCGCTCTATACTGGTTCAAGAAGCGCCACATGGATGAGGCTGACTTGAACTTATCGTTGATATCATTTTACTTGCTGTTTATGTTAAGCTACGCTTGGATATCTGAGCAGACATTCCTTGACCCGCTGCCATTCATCTTTCTTCAGATCCTCGGCTATCGCGCCAGAAAGTCTTATCTTTACATGTTGGTCGCTGCTCAGGTTCTGGTTTTTGCCTTCTCGGCTTTCAATTGGGGGCCTTTCGTTTTTGAGCCCTTATTGACTCGGTTTTCCCCTGGCCTTTTGGAGTCTATTCAATTCTTGGATCCCTCCAAAAATCCGTTCGTTTGGACCACGAGAGGTTTACTTGGTTTATTTGTGAGCATGGCTCTCGGCTTCTTCCTTGTTGCTCTAGCCAAACCAAAGTTCTTTGAGCAAGCTCAGGTGAAAATTGCAGAAATCTTTCGTAAAAATTGATCTAAAGTTTTTCAAGCCTTATCGTGTATTTGAAATGAGAAGTGCTAGGACTCAGAGCATACGTCATTCCTGCCCATGAGAAACGGTCGTTTACTTGTTCCCGCCCTCGTATTAGCGAAGCGTTCGGCTTGTTCTCCAAGGCGAAGCTAATTTGCCTTTTCATGTCGGAGAAGGCTGCTTGTTTTGCAGTTATCTTTGCCCAGGCGCCGATCTGCCTGTCGTAGAGGACAGCGCCGTTCGTGTCAGAGTACCTTCGGAAGGTAGAGGCGCCTTGTTCGTTCAAAAGGAGGATCTCCTGGGCGCCGGTCTTGTCCAAGGCAGATAAGTCCACGTTTACGTCGACGATGCCAGGAACGCAGTGGTAACTGACCGCGACTGCTCCTCTTGGATTGACTCTGACAAACTGCGTGGTCACACCGAGCATTCTGCGCAGCCGCATCGTCCAGTCGAAAACAGCGCGCAGGCTTTGTCGCTGGAGGTAAGCCCGTTCAAAAGTCTCATGTAGTAAGGCGTAGAAAGCGTCGTTCACGGATGCTCCACGAACCTGTTTCTTAGAGACGGCGTCCAAGAAGAAAACTTTCCTAAGGATCAAACTGCCGTCGCGTTGCTGCTCAGAGTAAATGTGCGCTGTGCATGAGAAGAAGGTGTTGTCGGCGTATTTTGCAATTGGTACGCCAAAACCAGCGCCTTCTTCAATCAATTCTTCGCCTCGGAACATCATAACCAGCCCTTTCTGGAGGGGCGCGATTTCCAAGTTTCGTGGTCTGCTATCGGGATAAAGCCTGAAGCCTATGGCGTTCGATGAACTGAAAAATGCCGGTTCGTTGAGTCTGATAGGGTAAACTCGGGATTCTCCAAGCAGCATCTTAGAAGAGACTGTTTGTGGCTCAAGCGTCAGAACTTCACTCCTCGAAAGAATTGGTGACAAATTGGGTTCTAAAAGAACAAATATTCTAGCTGCTTGAGGTTTTAAATTCTTTTCTGAAAACCACTTCGAATATGGGAAGGTTCATTTTGGGGTAAACGATTTAAACTATTGCAGGAGGATTTCTCCATCGGCTTTCTCGAGGAAGACTTTACATTTTGGAAGATTAAATTCCCCAAGAGACTGCTGATTCCATTTCTCTTAGTGTTAGCCGCTAAAGTTGTAGGCAGCATTTTAATCTATTATGGGACAGGGGTTGCTGCTAACGGCACCTTCTGGTCGGACCCGAGCCGCGTATTCGCGTGGGATCAGAACAAAGTTTTCCTCAACACCGGAAACATTAGCAAGTGGCCTTTTCTTTTCGTCGGGTGGGACAGCGCATGGTACCTAAGCATTATGACCAGAGGATATGCGTTTTCGCCTCAGGCGTACACTTTTTCGCCCGGTCTGCCTCTCTTTGGCAACTTGTTCAACCTGTTTCTAAACAGTCCACTGATTTCGATTGCCTTGTGCGGGTTTGTTTTTGGTGTGCTTTGGATTCCGTTATTCCAGTTGTTGGCTGAACATTACATAAGCAAACGGGCGGCACTAGCCTGCACGTTGTTACTGGCGTTTTCGCCATACGTCTTCGTTTTCACAACCGTCTCCTACACGGAAGGCTTGGTTCTATTCTTCACGTCAGCAGCCTGGCTTCTATTCCAGAAAGGCAAAAGGGCAGGCGCAAGCGCGCTAGGCGCCGTCGCTGTTTTGTCACGAGTTACGGGCGTGCTAGTGGTTTTGCCGATGCTCTATGGCTCCTTGAAACAGAAAGGAAAAGACAGGGCACGTAATTTCATGCTGAGCCTTGTGCCGGTCCTCGCGCTGGTTGCTTGGTACGGCTACGGCTTGTTTTCCCGCGGCGATTTGCTTGCACCGGTCCACACAACAGAGTGGGCCGGTTTGTACACGGTACCGAGTTTTCTTCTGAACAACTTGCCTCAGAAAGGGCTTTCGGCGTTCTCAGCCATACCGCTTCAGAATTGGCCCGCGTCTCAGTTCTGGCTAACTCCAGTTGCGATTGCAGCAGCGGTTTTCATTCCCCCAGTTCTCATGTACAAAATGAAAAATATGGATCAGGAACTGCTGTTGTACTCTGTTGCCGGTTACGTAGGCATTTTAGTTTTTGGGGCGATTGTATCGTTCCCACGATTTATTTCAGTTCTGTTTCCGCTGTGGCTACCGTTGACGGCGAAGTCATCGCTTACCAAGAAGCAGGCGGTCCTGGTTGGCGCGGTTTTAATTGTGTTTTTCGTTTTATCGATTGACATGTGGGTGAGTTTCCTGAGCGGGCAATTCGTGGCATAGAATGATATTCAAGGAAGGGTGGGTCCGCGTAAAGTTCTTATCTTCGCCAAATCATAGGAGCCTCAGTCAGGTAGGTTATGCATATGCCGAAAATTCTTGTCTTGTACTACAGCCGAACGGGAAACACCGAAAAAATGGCTAAGGCTGTAGCCGAAGGAGCAAAAAACGTAGGCGGCGTTTCCGTGGAGCTGAACTATTTTGTTGAAGCAGGCGATTTAGCGGGGTTTGACGCAATCGTTATTGGAACGCCCACCTATCATCACGACATGCCCATAGATGTCAAGATGCTGTTTGAGGAAGCCGCGGCCAAAAACGTAAGCCTCAAGGGCAAGGCAGGCGCAGTATTCGGAAGCTATGGGTGGAGCGGCGAAGCACCAAAGCTTGTCATTGAAATAATGCAAAAGAAGTTCGAAATGGACGTCCAAGGACTGCCATTGCTTGCCAAGTATGCTCCCGACCAAGGGACGCTTGACCAGTGCAAAGCTCTGGGGAAAAAGGTTTCCGAAAGCCTTATTCGCAAAGCCTGAGCCTGCTATAGTGAGGCAGCTAATTATGAGCAACGTAAACGGTAAGTTAATTGATTTCATGAAGAAACAGATTGTGAATGAGAACGAAATCGTGAAGTCTGTGACTAATGGCATCAAGAACATCAACAACCCACCGGTCAAAGCTGTTTTGAGGGGCATCTCTCTGGACTCAACGAAGCACGCGGAACTCTACGCCTCAGCCATCACGCTTCTCTCGACGACTTCGCAAGCTATGACACAGGAAAATCTGGATGAACAGCGGGACCTCGTCGAGAAGCACATCAACTTGGAAGCCGACCTCATCAAAAAACTTGAGATAGAACTTCCCAGCATCGAAAACAAGAAAGTCGCATTCCTCCTCAACTCCATACTTATGGACGAACGCCGACACCACGCTATGCTCAAAACAGTGCTGGAAATAATCGTGCGCGGCGAAACTATAACCGAAGACGACTGGTGGAAACTCCTCTGGGAAGAATCACCATTTCACGGCGCCCCCGGCGGATAAACAGCGAGGAATCTCACCAAAAACTGAGCAGCGAAAAACCCAGAAAATGGGAAAAAGAGCAGAAGCGACTACACCCGTCGATACCTGGACCTGCTCGCTTCTGACTAACTACTTTTGTGCCTGGCGAATTCTTCCGAGAAGCTTACCGTTTCTCCAACTAGTCTGTGAAGCTCAATCAGCAGCCATGCCAAGCGTTCGCCTTTGTCGGTCAGCGTGTAGGTTTTAGGGGTTTTGCGCGCGAAAACGAGTTTCTTACCTTTTAGACCTCTCACATACTTGTAGGTTCGTCGTAGAGACAGCTTAGTTTTCTGCGAGAGCTTCTTGGCTGAAATTCCTTCATCAGGTATGTTATGATATACTTGGGCTTCGGTGGTTGTCAGGACTTCTTTGGCTGAGTCGCGTTTTGACCTGAAAAAGAAGATGTAGTCTCTGTCCTCTGGCGTATCCATTAGACCTACGGCCTTGAGTCGTTTAAGGATGCGGGAGACAATTTTTGAAGGCACCAAGTCTTTGATTTCTTCAAAGGTTCGTGGCCCGTTGAATAGGGCTTTGAGGATGTTTTCTTCGTAGCACTCGCTGTGTGCGGGCAAGATTTCAGTGAACTCTGGAATGTTTTCGATTAGGCTAGCGAGTTTGCCACCGAAGGCTGTGGCGAAAAACTGGTCCTGTGATTCCGCGGCGAGACCCACTTTTACGAGGGGACGCAGGTATTCCTCGGTTATTGTGTCTTGGCTATGCAAATATCCCGCACGCTTAAGTTCCTGCTGGAGCTTGCTGACCGAGTGCGTCTTCTCTATTGTCTGTAGAATGGTGAAGCGAGTTCGGTTCTTTAGAACGTTGAGAAGGTCTTTGATGTAATCGGGATTTTCCATGGTTTCGCAGAGTTGGCGAAACTCGTTGCGCAGTTTCCATACGTTGCAGTTACTCATACATTCAAGAGGCGAAGTAGGAGCGCAGCTTTTGCATTCCTGATCCAAGGTGCGAAGTATGTCGGTTATACCGCTGTCTGTTTCATCCATCGTTTCTTGGATTTTCACTTTTTTCACTCTCTTAAGGGGCGCACGCCTGGCGGGTTAAAAGTGTTGCAATAGGAGAGAGTTTGGAGAGAGAGGTCCCGCCAGGACATACGTCATAAAATAGTAGACATACGTCATATTTAAATAGGTTTTCCCAAAATAATAGGATATTCGGTGGAACAATGCTCGTCCCGTGCGAAATCGCCGTAAAGACAGTTTGTCCAGCAATCCGGGCCTTCATGGCGCAAAATCTTATTGAAAAGCATGATATGAATCAGATAGAAGCTGCCAAGGTCCTTGGAGTCACCCAATCGGCGATCAGCAAGTACAACAACAAGGTCCGGGGCACAACCATACCCTTAGAAAACGTCCCACAGGTGCAGATACTCACTGACCAAATGATTACTTTACTCATGGCAACTCCTGTTCAGCAGACCGATGTCATGCGACTCTTCTGCCAAGCCTGCAGACTCATCAGGAGTCAAAGCTTGATGTGCCCACTCTGCCAGCGGAACCAAGCACCCATAATCGACGGTTGCGACTTCTGCAGTCAACCGTGACTTGAAGATTTATTAAAATCCTTCCAGAAAGCATTGTAAGGGCGTGGCGCAGTTGTCATTGTATAACGAGAATAAAGTTTTAGACATTATTGAGCTGGTAACCAAGAGCGTAGTGAACATTAGCACGGTTAGGCTCGTTCACAACATGTTCTTCCAGGCTGTTCCGATTTCCGGGATGGGGTCAGGCACTATATTTGACGCGGAAAAAGGCCTCATACTCACGAACAATCATGTGGTCGGCGGAGCAGAGAAAATCGGGGTGACCCTTTACAACAGCCAAGTCATCGAGGGCACCATCGTGGGGTCTTGCGTGGCGCGCGACATAGCCGTTGTGAAGGCAAACGGTAGAGACTTGCAGTCCGCCGAACTCGGCGACTCTGACAAGCTACGAGTTGGACAAGCGGTCTACGCCATCGGCAACCCCTTTGGCTTATCAGGTGGACCAACGGTGACGTCAGGAGTGATCAGTGCTTTGAACCGAACTATACAATCCGAACAAGGACTCATCGAGAACCTCGTTCAAACGGACGCCGCAATTAACCCGGGCAACAGTGGCGGACCACTTGTGGACTTGGAAGGCAGGATCGTCGCTATAAGCACGGCCATTATACCCTTCGCGCAAGGCATAGGTTTCGCTATTCCGGTGAACTCAGTGAAATCCTGCACCGCTGACATTATGACAGTGGGCGGAGATATGCGGCCTTGGCTGGGCGTTATAGGCATAACCTTGACCGAGGAAATTGCCCAGTACTACCGCTTGCCAGTTGGTCGCGGAGTGCTCGTGACCAAAATAGTTGAGGCAAGCCCCGCGGCTCATGCTGGAATCATGGATGGAGACATCATCTTAGAAATCGACAACAGCGAAACAGCCAGCATCGAAGAACTTATCAGGGAAATCCGCAAACGAAAAGTGGACGACAAAGTCAGAATATTCATAATCCGCAACAGCAAACAGCACTTCTTCGAAGTTACACTGAGCAGCATGCCTTAGACGCAGTTGGGCTCCGCAAATTCTTATAGGCGGCGGATGCCCATCTAACTTGGGTTTTTGAGTTATCTAAACGCTGGTGAGCATATTGAGTCAAAACCAGACAAAGGAAATCCTGCAGAAATTCCACGTCATCGCTGTCGTAGGTCTTTCAGCCGACGAGGAAAAGCCCAGCCACGAGGTTGCGGAGTACATGAAACGGCACGGTTACCGCATAATTCCCGTGAACCCGTTTGCGGGAGAGGTGCTTGACGAAAAAAGCTACAAGAGCCTCCTTGACATGCCGGCTGACGTCCAAAAAACCATAGAGATAGTGGACATATTCAGACGCCCCGCAGATGTGCCGCCAATCGTAGAACAAGCAATTCAGCTTAAACAGACGAACGGAAAGCCATTTGTCGTTTGGATGCAAATGGGGATAGTCAACATAGATGCTGCAGAGAAGGCACTGAAAGCGGGGTTAGTTGTGGTTATGGATCGATGCATAATGGTTGAGCACGGAAACCTCTCAAGCGTCTAGAATAGGCTGCTCGGCAGACCCCTCTTCGCATTTTGAAAACCTTATAACGAACTTTCGCCAAAGTTAAGTTTGATCAGCCATGTTTTCGGGCAAAATTAGAAAACGAGACGGCAGAATCGTCGATTTTGACGCGGAACGAATCAAAAACGCCGTCTACAAGGCGTTCTTGGCGGTTGAGCTGGGCGACGGCGTCAAAGCTGAGAAAATCACGAAGGAAGCCGTTAAGCTCGTTGACGAGCGGTTCAAAGGCAAGACGCCGTCCGTGGAGAACGTGCAGGACATAGTCATCGAGGTGCTGCGTAAAGACGGCTACGAGAAAGTTGCCTTAGCCTACGAGGATTACCGCCAGAAAAAGAAGGAGCTTCGCAAACTCCGCGGCATTCTGGGCGTTGAGCCGAAGCTGAACGTTAACGCCATGGAAGTTCTTAAGGCGCGTTATCTTTTGCGGGATGAACAGGCAAACATAGTTGAGACACCTGCGAACCTGTTTGCGCGGGTCGCCAAAGCCATTGCGAAGGTGGACATGGACTATGGCGAGGACGCCTTGGAGTCCGAGAAAATTTTCTACGAGATGATGGCTAAACTCGAGTTTCTCCCGAATACGCCCACGCTGTTTAACGCAGGCACACTTGGGGGACAACTGTCTGCCTGCTTCGTCTTGCCAGTGGAAGATTCGCTCGAAAACATATTCGCGACCGTCAAGAACATGGCAATCATCGAGCAGACAGGTGGAGGTGTAGGCTTCGACTTCTCCCGGCTCAGACCCCGCGGCGACATGGTCAGGTCCACCAAAGGCGTCGCCTCGGGACCCGTCAGCTTCATGCGCATTTTTGACGTCGCCACCGAAGTCATAAAAGCAGGCGGCAAACGCCGCGGCGCCATGATGGCCATTCTCCGAGTGGACCACCCTGACGTGCTGGAGTTCATCACGGCGAAGCAGAACCCCACGTTCCTGTCCAACTTCAACGTCTCCGTCGCCATCACCGATGAATTCCTCAAAGCCCTCGAAGAAGACAAAGAATACTGGCTGGTTAACCCGCGCAACCAGGAGAAGGTGAAGCAATTGAAAGCCCGCGAAGTCTGGAACCTCATCGCACACTCTGCGTGGGCAAGCGGCGACCCTGGTATGGTCTTCATCGACGAGATTAACAGGCATAACCCGACACCCCACGTCGGCAGAATCGAGTCAACAAACCCTTGCGGCGAGCAGCCACTTCTTCCTTACGAGAGCTGCAACCTTGGATCGATTAATTTGTCCAAGATGGTCCGCGACGGCGCCATCGACTGGGACAAACTTCGCGAGATCACGAGGAACGCCGTGCACTTCTTGGACAACGTGGTTGATGCCAACCTGTACCCCATTAAGGAAACCGCAGACATTACGCACGCGAACCGCAAAATCGGATTAGGCGTCATGGGCTTCGCCGACATGCTCATCATGCTCGGCGTCCCATACGATTCCGAGGAAGCGCTCAAACTGGGCGAACAAATCATGGCGTTCATTGAGGAAAAAGGCCACGAAAAAGACGTTGAAATCGCCAAGAAGCGCGGCTCGTTCCCCAACTTTAAGGGCAGCATCTGGGAAACAAAGTACCCCGCGTTCAGAAACGCGACGGTTACAACTGTGGCGCCGACTGGCACCATAAGCATCATCGCAGGCTGTTCTTCGGGCATCGAACCGCTGTTCGCAATATCGTTCATGCGCAGCGTCTTGAATGGTGCACGGCTGTTTGAGACGAACCCGCTTTTCGAGGAGATGGTGAAGCAGAAGGGTTTCTACAGTGCTAAGCTGCTGGAGGAGATTGCGCGGACGGGGTCGGTTCAGAAAATCGGCGGTGTGCCCGAAGACGTGAAACGCTTGTTTGTCACGGCGTTGGATATTGCTCCGCCATGGCATGTTCGGATGCAGGTGGTTTTCCAGAAGAGCACCGACAACGCAGTCAGCAAAACCGTCAACTTGCCGAACGAAGCAAAAGTTGACGCCGTGCGGGAGGTCTACGAGTTGGCTTGGAAGCTCAAGTGCAAGGGCTGCACTGTTTTCCGGTACGGCAGCAAACCTGAGCAGGTGCTTTATATCGGGCAGATTCAGGCGAAGGAAGGTACGTTTGTATCCGCTCAGTCGGAGTACGCGGGTGGGTGTCCGACGCAGAATTGCCCGTTCCCCGCATAGCGAAAGGTTAGGGTGATAAATGATGGGTTACGTATACTTGTACACAGGTACGGGCGGAGGCAAAACCGCGAATGCCTTGGGCTTAGCCCTGCGCACCGTGGGTCACGGCAAGAAGGCTGTAATTATTCAGTTCTGCAAGTTCCGCAAAGACGTTGGAGAACACCTAATCAAGACCAAGCTGGGCGAACTCTATGAAATCCGCACTTTCGGCAGAGAAGTATGGTTAGGCAAAGAAAACATGACGGCGGAGTTTGGCGGAGAAAAATTCAAAGTCGAAGCTGTCACCGACCGCGACAGAGAACTCGCCGAGGACGGACTAGCGTTTGCAGCTGAAATTATGCAAGAGCAGAAGCCAGCTTTGCTGGTGCTTGACGAGGTGAATTTGGCTGCGCATTGGGAGCTTTTGGATGTGAAGAAGGTGTTGGATTTGCTCAAGAATTTGCCCAAAGAAACCACGGTGGTGATGACGGGGCGGTATGCGCCGCAGGAATTCGTCGACCGCGCCGACTTCGTTAACGTTGTTGAGGAAGTGAAGATGCCAAAGAAGTTTGAGTTAACTCAGGGCATACAGTACTGATTGTGGTTCTAGCTGTGTATTTGTCGCGGCTCATGTTTTTTGCCTTGTTGCACAAAAACGTTGAACGGTACCAAAACAACACTCATCGTGTGACCATGCGGCGCCGAAACAACATTCTGTTGATTGTCGGATTCGGGGTTGAAGCACTTTTGTCTAACTTAGGCATCCATGGCTGGGCGCTAAGACAAAGAGGTTAGGCTTTGACTCCTATGGCTATTTGCTTACCCAGTTCAAAGCACTTCTCTAAATCCTCTTTGTCAGGAACGTATTTTATCTCCAGTCCAGGCTCGTGAACTTTGAAGCCTGCCTTACGCGCCATCTCAGCCATACTGCGAACGGCCCCACCTCCCCAGCCGAATGAGCCAAAGAAGCCCCAGATCTTGTCCTTAGGCTTCAATCCTGTGGCGTAAATCATGAAGGAGCCCACCGTGGGGAACATGCCGTTGTTCAGAGTGGGCGAGCCGACTACGACAGCTTTGGCTTCGAGAATTTCGGTAATGGCTTCGCTGTTGTCGGATGCACGCATCTTGAGCATCTTGACTTCGACGCCTTCGCTGGTTGCACCGTCTTGGATGGCGCGTGCCATTTTGTCGGTACTGCCCCACATAGTGTCGTAGACTATGCAGATTTTGTTTTTGGCTTCGCCTGCCGCCCAGCCTGCGTATGCTTTGATTATTTTGGCGGGGTCTTTGCGCCAGATGATGCCGTGGCTCGGAGCAATCATGCAGCAGGCTAAGCCGCTCTGGACAACTTCCTGGATTTTGCGTGTCACCAGTGAGCCGAGCGGCATGAGGATATTGGCGTAGTATTTTGTTGCTTCCTCCATGAGCACGTGCTCGTCGACTTCGTCATCGAAGCGTTGTCCCGTGGCGAGGTGCTGGCCGAAGGCGTCGTTGGGCATGAGGATTTTGTCTTCGACGATATAGGTGAACATACTGTCGGGCCAGTGGAGCATGGTGGCGTCTATGAATTTGAGAGTGTGGGCGCCGAGTTTGAGTTCGTCGCCGTTCTTGACAGTTTTGACACTATTGAAGTCTGAGCCATAGTGCTCAATCAGCGCGTCTTTGCCTCTTTCAGAAGAGAATATGGTGGCGTTTTTCGCGATTTTCGCTATTCTAAGGAGGCTGCTGGAGTGGTCCATTTCGACATGGTTGACGATGATGTAGTCGATTTTTTCAGGGTTAATGATTTCGCTTATGTGCACGATTAGGTCGTCTGAGAAAGTGTGTTTGACTGTGTCTACGAGAGTGATTTTTTCGTCTATGATTAGGTAGGCGTTGTATGTGCTGCCGCGGCTTGTGATGTAGCCGTGGAAGTCGCGTATGTTCCAGTCTACTGCGCCTACCCAGTAGATATCGTTTGCTAGGGTTACTTTAACCATGTTTTTCACCATGCTATTCCTTTACGGTTTTGATGTTGTATGTTATCTTGACGCCTGCTTTCTCGAAGAGTATGCCAACAGGGCAGTTCTCGAGAGTTAACTTGTGTAGGCGCTCTGCGCGGTCTTCTGGAGCGTCGAGCTTGAAGAGTATATCGAAAGTTTCCTCTGCTATTGTATCTATGTTTTCGTCCTTAACTGCTTCCACCTTGACCTCGCAGCCTTTCAGCTCCAGACGCATCCGTTTCGCGACTAAAGTGGCAATGGTTACGTAGCAACCCGCGTGGCTCATGACGCACAACTCTAAGGGCGTCGCTCCTAGCCCCTGAAAAGTTTCAGTCGGCTGATCGGCAACCGTGCAGTGCCCTCTGCCGTCGTCGAGTGCAATTTCGAAGCCTTGGATTATTCGGGCTCGTGCGTGAAGTTTTGCCATCCTGACAACACCAGATTGGTTTCCAAAAGGATAGAAAATTCTCTGTGTTGACGAGTTAATAATGATTTCTATGTTGATGATTGCCAATATAACTGCTGTTCCTCTCACAGCAAATTCAACGCAAATACCTGTCGCAATAGGGAACTCGCCCGTACAGAATGGCACAGCTCAAAATTTGCCTTGGATGGTTTACGTGGCAATCGCCGTAGCCGTCACGGCTGCCATAATAGTTGTGTTCGTATCAAGGAGAAACAACCGTTCCACGAAGTAAGTGCCTGTTCCACTTGGAGAACCATGTCGTTCTGTGGGGAGAGCTAATAGCCGCTTTCACCAAAGACAACTAAGGTGACCCGCGGATGTCAAGCTTTAGGCGAATTGAGAGCAAGAGAGCAATCTTGATTTTTGTTCTCATTTTCTTTGCCAGCTTGGTGATTGCCAGAAATTCCACAGCCCAAACTGCAAACGAAATAACAATTAACACAGATGGCTCAGTCTCGGGGACAAACCTGATTCAACGAGAAGGAACCCATTACACCCTCACAAGCAGCTTAAGCAGCATCCCCATAGTTGTTGAATGCAACAACATGTTCCTCGACGGAGGCGGCTTCACGCTTCAAGGGGCATCTTGGTGGGGCACCCCAGCCGCCATTAACCTAACGTGCACGAACGTAACCATCGAAAACTTCAACATCGCAACCTGGGAAGTAGGCATCCTAGGCGCCTACAACAATAACACCGTCGCAAACTGTAGCGTCACGCACTGCGAAAGAGGCGTAGCAATCTACGCCGACAACTACTTCTTAGCCGCCGACACAATAGCCTTCAACAGTTTCGGTGTCCGAATCTTGAATGGAAACGGCAACGTCTTTGTCGGCAACCTAATGCAAGAGAATGGAAACTGCTTCTTTGTCGACAATAGTTTATCAAACGTCGTAGTAGCCAACACCATACAAAACAACATGGACGCGTTCAGTGTCGACAACGGCTCCTTTTTTGTGTACCACAACAACTTTGTCGACCAAAACCGAGACTTCGTCGGCGGATGGCACACCCACATCCTAACAGCCGACAACGTCAGCGTGTTCCAGTGGGACAACGGGTACCCCTCAGGAGGCAACTACTACAACGACTACGCGACCAGGCACCCGAACGCCACCGAAATTGACACGTTAGGCATAGAAAACAAGCCATACGTCGTCAACGAGAACCCCGCCGTCAACGACACCCTTGCAGTCGCCGATCGTTACCCGCTAATTTCGCCAGTCAACATCTCCGAAGCGGAAAAGCTACCTTTGGCGCCTTTCCCAAGCATATCACCGCCAACTTTGCCGACCGCGAACCCAACGGCAAGCGCTTCATCACCCCCGCCTTCAGCCCCAACCGCCTCACCGACGTCAACTACCGAAGCATCTTCGCCCGCCACAACCCACTCAAGTCAGGAACCCTCGCCCACGATAACCACGACTTCGACACCCAGTCAGGGGCAAACATGTTCCCGAGGCTTATCTGAAAAGCAGGTTTGGTTCGGAACGGGGGCACTCATCATTTTTGCCGCCATAGTAGCGGTGGCATTCGCGGTTAGGAAACGTAGCAGCCAAGCCAGTCTTCGATCACAAAACCAACAGTCATCAATAGCAGCCTGAAGTCACAGCACTAACATACTATCACAACTCGCTACGCATCAGGGAAGTCGCAGAGCGGCACATCAAAAAATGGAAAGAACACGCGCCTTCGTGAAAGCCAAGGCTCCAGACAGCGGCAAACTCTCACCGCTCAAAATCGCGTAGCGAACCTCACTTGGAAAGCGGTTTTTCACAAAGATAATATCCTAGGAAACCCCACTAGTATGCAGTCAAATCAGCTTTTAACGGAGTACAATCAACATGAGCCTCTTGCCCGAAGACAAGAAAGAACAACTTAGAGCCGAGTTCAAGGAGAAACTCGTCGACCCAGTCAAAATCATAATGTTCACGCAGGAAATGGAGTGCCGCTTTTGCAGCGAAACCCGACAGCTCGCGTTGGACATGGCAACCTTAAGCGAAAAAATCAGCGTCGACGTCTTCGACTTCGTGGCAGACGCTCAGAAAGCCCAGCAATACGGCGTAGACAAAATTCCCGCCATCGCCATCATCGGAAAAGTCGACCACGGCGTACGCATCTATGGCATACCCTACGGCTACGAATTACAAACGCTCATCGAAGGCATCATCAACGTCTCACGCGGCACTACAGACCTGTCAGACAAGACCAAAGAAATTATCAAAGACATCAAGAAACCCGTCCACATCCAAGTCTTCGTCACTCTCACATGCCCACACTGCCCCGCCGCCGCAGCCATAGCTCACAAACTAGCCGTGGAAAGCGACATGATACGCGCTGACGTCATAGATGCGCAGGAATTCCCGGATCTCGCCCAAAAATACTCTGTCATAGGAGTGCCGAAAGTTGTCATAAACGAGAAGATCGAGTTCGTTGGAGCCTTCAACGAAGACCTCTTCGCCGAGCAAGCCGTACTAGGCGCATACAGCTAACCGGCAAAAAAGAAGCAAAACATGTGGAGCTGGCAAAGCCAGCTTTCCTTTTATGATTTTTCCTCTTCTAATTTCCTCCGCAGCCGCAACCACATGCGTGACTCGTTCCGCCTGTGGAGCCCTTGGTGAACTTCGCGGGGTTTTTGTCAAACGTGGTCTTGCAAGAGGCAGCGCAGAAATAGTAGGTTTTGCCGTTTAGTTCAGACTTGAGCTTGGCCGTCTTCTCGTCAACCATCATGCCGCAAACTGGATCTTTAGCCATGTACACTCACCTCCCGTTGAGCCTTGATGCCCTTTTCGTTAGCTTTCGCGTATTTGAACTTAGCCAGTTTCAACGTCGCCGAATTGGTGACTACGGTTAGGCTGCTTATTGCCATGGCACCCGCCGCGTACATGGGACCTTGAGGTCCAAGCAGCCCAGCAGCAGCGACTGGAATCATGACGGCGTTGTAGATGAACGCCCAGAACAGGTTCGAATTGATCTTTCTCATCGTTCTCCTACTGAGGTCCACGGCCAATGCTACGTCGCGTAGATCGTCCTTGATGAGTACGATGCCGCCTGTTTCCTTGGCGATGTCGGTTCCGCTGCCGATGGCAATTCCGATGTCAGCCTGCGCCAACGCGGGAGCATCGTTGATGCCGTCGCCGACCATGGCAACGACTTTACCCTGTGCCTGCAGCTTCTTGATGGCTTCTTCTTTCTGCCAGGGCAAGACATTGGCGATAACCTGATCAATGCCTACCGTGGATGCGATCGCACGGGCGGTCCGCTCATTGTCACCTGTCAGCATGCCAACTTCTAAGCCCATAGCCTTTAGCGCCTGCACGGCTGGGGCAGCGCTCTCTTTGGGCGTATCCATGGCAGCCACGACTCCCGCTACTTCGCCGTCTAACGCAAGGATGACTGCGGTTTTGCCTTCGGCTTCAAATGCCGTCATGTCAGCTTCAACCTGGATAATGGGTACTTTGGCTTCCTGCATTAGGGTGCGGTTTCCAAGGAGTACTTGCTTGCGGTTTACTTTGCATTTGACGCCTTTGCCGGGCAGCGCTTCAAATGCTTCTGCCGCTGCAAGGTTCGGGGCGGATTGCTGGGCGCGCTTCACGATGGCTTCGGCAAGGGGATGCTCGGAGTTTTTCTCGGCTGATCCTGCGTATGCTAAAACTTCGGTCTCGGTGAAGTCGGCGTAGGTTTTAACGTCGGTAACTGAAGGTTCGCCTTTGGTGAGAGTGCCGGTCTTGTCGAAGATGACTATACTAAGTTTTCTCGCTTTCTCCACGTACTCGCCGCTACGCACTAAGACGCCATATTCAGCTCCTTTGCCTACACCCGCCAGAATCGCGGTTGGCGTGGCTATTCCCATGGCGCAGGGGCAAGCGACCAACAGCACCGCTAGAAGGGCGAAGAACGCAGCGGAGAAACCCACTCTAAGGAACCAGAAGACAAACGAGAGCGTAGCCGCGGTGAAAACAATGGGCACGAAACGTGCCACGACGCGATCCGCGAACTTTTGCACGGGTGCGCTGGAAGCCTGCGCCTCCTCCACCAGATGAACAATCTGCGACAGCGCCGTCTCGTCGCCGACTTTGGTGGCTTTGAATTTGAGGACGCCGGTTTTATTGATGGTTGCGCCTATGACTTCACTGCCCACGTTCTTCTCGACGGGAATGCTTTCGCCCGTGAGCAATTTCTCATCAACCGAGGAGTAGCCTTCGATGACGACGCCATCGGTTGGAATCTTCTCCCCTGGCTTCACGATGATCATGTCGTCTACTTCAAGCTGGTCAATGGGTAATTCCGACTCGACTCCGTCTCGGACTACCCTCGCAGTGGTCGGTTGAAGCTCTAGAAGTTGCCGAATAGAAGCCGCGGACTTGCGCCGTATCATCTCTTCGATGTATTTGCCCAGAAGGACAAACGCTAAGATGGCTATGGAAACTTCCAGGTAACCGGAGCCGCCTGCTGCGACGTTAGGGAAAAACGCGTTTAGGGCACCGTATATCCAACCTGCAAGGACGCCTGTGGTGACTAGAACGTCCATGTTTATCTTGCGATTCCGAAGCGAGAAGTAGGCGCCTTTGAATATGCTAAAGCCTGCGATCCATATTATAGGCAGGGAAACGAGGAAAATGACTAAGCCGTAGACTTCGAGCCCGCCGATGAGTTCAAGGCTCATAATGGTGCCCACGAGTCCAAACAGGGCGACGATTTTCAAACCTGCAGCCGCGATAACACCTAGGAGCGTCATTGCGACTCGACGTCTCATGGCACGCAGTTCGCGTTCGGGCTGCTCGTAGACGTCGGCGCAACTTTGGCTGCAGAAGTAGTACCATCGGTCACCGATTTTGCGTTTTATAGCGGTTTCCGTGTCCACGGTCATACCGCACACGGGATCTCTTGCGGTTGGCACAGGTTAGAACTCCTAGCGTTTCTGGTACATCTTCTGGTTGAGATTCCATATAAATATATCTATAAAAGATATATATTATCCTCGTCCAACCAGAGGTTTCAAGAAAAGGAGTTTGCAGGACTGTCCGCAGATAGCCTTTTTTTGGGAGAAAGGAGAAAAGGCAGGAAAAAGCAGTTTTCCACTACTACGGACAGTCTTTCTGCCACCCTAACTTCATCAGCATCAGCGAACCACTAAGCATTTTAGGCGCGACGAAGTCGTTGATTCCTCGGCGGCTTTGCATTTTGTTCAAGAATATAATAGCTTTAAATGAATCCTATAAATATATCTAACTGGCATAGGCAAAAAGATCATGGCCAAAAACCAGGAAATCAACGAGATAGTTTCCGACTTCAGCCGCGTTTACATACTCACATTGCTCCACGAGAGCCCAGTCCACGGCTACGAAATCATCAGCAAATTTAAAAAAGTCCTCGGCAAAGACATCAGCCCCAGCCTCGTCTACCCATTTCTGAAGCAACTGGAGCAAAAAGGACTCGTAAAGCATACGCAAAAGATGGTGGGCGCCAAGAAAAAGAAAGTCTTCGAATTAACGCCCGAAGGCAAAGAATTCAGCGAGCAGTTGTTCAAACGGTTCTCCGAACTCATCTCCGTTGCCTTGGAGCCCAGTTTGGAAGTTTGCGCCCACTGCGGATGCAAAGTTTTGGAAGGCAGCGGCTACGCGGAACGCATAAAGGACCGGGAACTGACGTTTTGCTGCGTGCACTGTGCCGCGTCGTACAAGCAAAGCCTCGGCATAAAATAGCCATTAGACAAATGAAAACACAAAGATTCTATTCGGCGCATCTCCGAAACTCGCTTGCAACGTGAATCGCCCCGTCGCTTTCAGCATGCTGTAGACCTGCTGCTCATTTAGCTTGGAGTCGAAGAAGGGCGTGGTTCCGCCGTATTCAAACATCAGAACGAACTTCACATCGCGCATCTCACATAAACTGATGACTTCCGTCACGTTGAAGTCAGGCGTGAACGCGTCGACTGCTTGCTCGGGGTACTGCAATGCCTGATTCCGCTTCAGGTCAGCCGTTTTGTCGTTGAGGTAGAACCAGACCATGAACTGGTTAAAGCGGTTGACTGGGCACGCGACGAGGATGGTTTGATTTGGATTCAACGTTTGAGCCGCGTAATCCGTCGCCTGCTCTACGGGCAGCGAAAACGTGTCCACTGCCACAAACCGGTACGCGTCAAAACAACTATAAGCCACCCCGCCGACGGCGAATGCAATGAGGAGAGCGGCGGCGAGTTTTGTGCTCCATTTCTTTGTGAAGGTTTTTTTAGTGGTTTGCCCGATCTTGCGGATTCTGCCGTAGGCTTGCACCAGCAAAACTGAAGCGCCAATCGCCAAGACCGGGAACAGAATCGACACGTAGCGCCATTCTCGGTTAGGAATCAACGTGAAGACCAAGTAGACGATGGTGAACCAAAGGAGCAGGAACTTGTCAGCGAACCCACGCCGATACACCAGCAAGCCAATTCCCGCGAGACCCGCCAAGTACAGCAGCAGCGAAACAGGGTGCATCGTGCTATTAAGCCAAGCCATCTCAACGAAATAAAAAATAGGCAGCGGATACCGAGCACTGTAGACCGCCTTGTTTGCTCCGCCTACCCCGATGGCGTAAAACCATGAACTCAAAACGCCAGAGGACAAAACCTCGTAGGCTATAAAAGCCGCTAAAGCAACAGCAGCAACAACCAAGGCTAATCGAGGCAGGCGCAGATAACGTTTCGTTTCAGACTTGAGCAGGTCTCGTTTCCAGAAGATAATGCCCAGCAACATGATTATGGGCGCGACTACGAGCATCTGGTACTTCACGGCAACACCCACGGCAACCGCTGCGACAACTATGGCGAACTCGCGATCTCTGTGCGTGGTCAGCCATCTATAGAAGAAAAGCATCGATAACGAGAAGACGAAGAGGAGCATGGTTTCAATCATCGCCATCCGCGACCCCCAAACAATTCCCGGCATCACACCCAAAAACACGGCAGAAACAAGCGCAGTCTTCGCGCCGTACATGATTTTGGCAGTTTCGTAGACGACGAAGAGCGCCAACACTGAGAAGGTCAAAGCGACAAGTCGGCCTGCAAAGACGCTGGCACCGCCAATGGAATAGTAGAACGCAGTAACGGTGTCGTAGGCAGGCGGGTAAAAAGAGTTGTTCGCGACCCACTGCCAGACCTGTCCCCTTGACAGAAGCAGTCCGCCAGTGAAGTGGCTAACTTCATCCCACTCCATGGACGAATAAGACAGGTTAACGGCGAGTATACAAGCATAGGCTATGGCGAAAATGATTAGGCAAAGCGTCCACCGGTTCAAGCGAGTCTTCCCCTTATATAGAAATGTGCCATCAGCCATTGTTTGCCGCCTGACTCAAGTTCGTGAATGTCTATTTTCTCGGGGGCTAATAAAGCCACACAGAAGCCAAGGTAAGCCAGCTAAGCATGAGGCTATGCCTGTTTGCCCATTCTCGAAAATGCTCAGACGACAAAATGACGGGAGTATTCAAGCGAAAGCTGCGGCAAATGCTCATTAATTCCGCAGACTCGAATAGCTGTGAGTTTGCATCTTTGGGAGCATGTTGGATTTCCACGTAGCTTCGACAATAGTTACAACTAGCTTTTGCGATAGTCATAACCTATCAGTACCGCAACAAATCATGTTCAAAATTGACTAAGCCAAAACCAACCCTAAAAAGAATCATGCAAAACAAACCATAGTCATAACTAAGCATTCTTCGCGACTTTGTAGAAACCCGTAAAGAACAGCCTAAGTTGTAGAAAAGTGATCGGTGGAAAAAGGTGAGGCCGAGAACTAGATTTTATGGTTAGACTTTGCGAAAGCTTAGTTGTAACTATTGGTTTTCGATACATGGTTTCAACATGCTTTTTTATCAGGAATAGTTACAACTTTGCATGGGATAGTCGGAAAGTTTTCAAAGCATGATTTCATGGCTTGGGATCAAGCTTGGATGAGGCTGGAACTGGGTCTGCTGGATGGGTTTGCTGGGATAAGATTTTTTTGTGCCATCAATGGTTTTTGGCATTGATGAACAATGGGGAAAACCGTGTTTTGGGGTTTGAGGCAGTTTGCTTTAGGCTAAAGCAGTTTGTTAGCGATTGATCAAGCCATTGATGCCATTGATGGAAGCATCAATCCCATTGATGAAGAACTCAGTCCCAGAGGAGTGCAGTAAGGGTGAGTGGCGGAAAACTTTGGACTGATTAAGCCGTGCTCTGGTTTGCGTGGGAGAGGCATTTTATAGAAGGAGAATGAAGAAACCTTGGCGGTTAAGGTAGAGATTTTTTATGCGAACAATGGTTTTTGCCATTGTGCGAACAATGGAGAAAACCGTGTTTTGGGGGTTGAGGCGGTTTGCTTTGGGGTAAAGCAGTTTTTTGGCGATTGTTCAGCCATTGTTCGCCATTGTTCGGAATGTTCAAAACTTATGTTCTGGAGAGGTTGCGGAAAAATGGGGGGGTTGGACTTGGGTTTGCTAGGTGGGTTTGCTTGGTAGGGTCGCGTTTGTGCGGTCAATGGTTTTTGCGTTTGTGCGCACAATGGAGAAAACCGTGTTTCTGGATAAGAAGCAGATTGCTTTCAGCAAAAGCAACTTTTTGGCATTGTGCAAGCCATTGTGCAGCATTGTGCAAGATTTGTGCAATTTTGGGCATAAACTCGTTTTCAAAGGGTAGGTGCAGTAAAGGTGGTGACTATCAACCTTGGACAGATGAAGATGCATGATTCCGGTGGAGGGGCAGTTTTCAGAAGGCAAATGAGGAAGTTAGACTGGTGATTTGTACGGGAAATGATTTTTGCGTTTGTACTACAACGGAGAAAACCGTGTTTCTGGACTTGAAGCAGTTTGCTTTTGGCTAAAGCAATTGGTTAGCGATTGTACAAACCATTGTACGCATTGTACGGTTGGAAAAGGTAGCTGTTGAAATGCGTTTCGGTTGGTTGGTTAATTATTGGTTTGCTGGGGTAAGATTTTTTGTGCGATCAATGGTTTTTGCCATTGTTCAGCTGGTATGCAAACCGGTGCCGCAGCAACATGCTACGTTTGAACTGTTTGAACAATCTGGTGCCGCAGTGCATCTAGCATTGTGCAAGACATCGATGCCATTGTGCGCGATCGGTGGGTTGGCAAAGGGGTTGTGGGAACGAGTTTTGGTGGGGTTGGTTGAAGACCTAGGTTTGACAGTTATAACTTCTTGCTGGAGTTTTTCTGCAACCCTACGGAAGATAGGTTTTGGTCATTCCGATCAATAGCGAACAATGGCTGAACAATCGCCAAAAAACTGCTTTAACCCAAAGCAAAACGCCTCAACCCTCAAACACAGCTTTCCCCATTATTCAACAAACGCAAAAACGATTGACAGGACAAACGCGACCGTATCCCAGCAAACCAATAGTTGCAGTTTAGTGTCTGGCGAAGAGTTGCGATTATGCTCACCGCTTGGAAAAATCGACAATGGATAAATGAGAAGAAAGCGTGAGTTGGTTTACTTTACGAGTTCTCTCTTCTTCCACCGCAGGTTCTTGCTGTGGCACTTGCGGCACTTGGTTGCTGTCGCAGCGTTTCGGCTGCCGCAGTCCCTGCAGATTTTCATGTGCAGCCTAGCTTTCTGCGCGATGGCTTTCTTAACTGGATCTAATATTGGCATTGCGTGACTTCCTTTTTGGGCTAACACTCAGAAGAGAATCTTTCAGATATACCTTTTGCCCAAAACCCGCACAAACGGCTACATTCAACGTTAATGCCTTTGCAATACTTGCGCAACTAGATTCGCCACGTCACCTGGCTTTTGCGCAACTTTCACGCCCGCCGCCTCAAAAGCCGCAACCTTGGACGCTGCAGTTCCTGAACTACCCATGACTATGGCTCCTGCATGCCCCATTCGCTTGCCCACAGGCGCAGAACGCCCCGCCACAAACGCCACCACAGGCTTCGGATAGTGCTCTTTGGCGATGTAGTCCGCCGTGTACTCTTCAATGTTACCTCCGATTTCACCGATGAGCACAATCGCCTCAGTCTGAGGATCATCCCGAAACATCTTGAGCACATCGACAAAGTTCAGCCCCGTTACAGGGTCACCACCCACACCTACGCAGGTGGACTGCCCCAAACCAGCTGCGGTTAAGCCCGCGGCAACCTCGTAAGTCAAAGTCCCACTCCGAGAAACGACACCCACGTTTCCAGCCGCGAAGATATGAGCAGGCATAATGCCCACCTTACATTTTCGGGGCGTTATGACTCCCGGCGTATTGGGACCAATAACCGTCGCATCAACCTGTTTGGCATAACTCATCAAAGCAACAGCGTCCTTGACAGGAACGTGTTCCGTTATTACGACGACCAGTCTTATTCCGCCTTCCAGAGCTTCCAAAGCCGCGTCCGCTGCAAAGGGTGCGGGAACAAAAACAATCGAAACATCCGCCGCATGCTCTGCCATAGCCTCAGCCACAGTGTCGAAGACCGGAACTCCACGAACGGCTAAGCCGCCTTTTCCGGGGCTCGTGCCCCCAACGACATGCGTGCCATAATCCAACATTAAGCCAGTGTGGAAGCTTCCCTGAACACCCGTTATGCCTTGAACAAGAACGCGTGTGCCCGAGCCTACGAGAATTCCCATATCACGTCGACTCCTTCTTGGCCAATTCTACAGCTTTTTGCGCGGCTTCTTCCATTGTATCGAAAGCCTGCAGCCCCCCTTCCGCGAGTATGCGTTTTCCCTCCGCCTCATTCGTGCCCACCAACCTCACAACCAAAAGTTTGCTCGTTTGCAGCTCCTGCATTGTTTGAATTATGCCCAGGGCGACTTCGTCACAGAGCGTTATGCCGCCCAATATGTTCACGAAAACCACGCGGACTTTGGAGTCGGACAGGATTATCTTAAACGCGGCCTCGATTCGGTCAAGCGGAGCACCGCCACCCATGTCCAAGAAGTTGGCTGGCTTCCCCCCGTAGAAATTGATTAAGTCTATCGTGGCCATCACGAGGCCAGCGCCATTTCCCGCCACGCCAATGTCGCCGTCGAGTTTCACATAATCCAGACCATGCTTTAAAGCCTCGAATTCCTCGGGGCCAAGCTCTCGGGGCTCCGACAGCCGCAAAGCCGCAAATTCAGAGTGACGGAACAACGCATTGTCATCGAGGATTATTCGGGCGTCCACCGCAAGGAACTTCCCACCGTCGGTCTCGACGATGGGATTCATCTCGATAAGCTCCGCGTCCAAATCTACGCCTACCTGGTACATTTTTCGAAAAACATCCGCCAACGCAAGCATTCGCTCGCCGCTGTAACCCAAGCTCTTAGCCATCCGCTCCGCGTTGAAGCCTCGAAATCCTAACTGAAGGTTTATGGGCTGTTTATGGATTTCTTCGGGCTGCTGCCTAGCAACTTCCTCAATTTCTATGCCACCAGCATCGGATGCGACGGCTATGTAGCTGCGGTTGAGCCTGTCCACGGTCACGCCAAAATATAGTTCCCGCTTAATGGCGACTTGCTCTTCTACGAGCAGCTTCGCCACTGTGATGTCTTTAACCTGTTTCTGAAGCAGCTTTTGCGCAGCTTCTTGGGCTTCTTGCGGATTATTGGCGAAGAGGATTCCACCTGCTGTTCCCCTTCCAGCAACGAGCACCTGCGCCTTAAGGGCAACTGGTCCGCCGAGTTTGGCGGCGGCTTCGAGTGCCTGCTGACTCGTCGTGACAACTTCACCTTTGGGCGTGGGTATGCCATGGGTTGAGAATATGGTTTTAGCTTCGTATTCGTAGAGCTTCAAAAACCGTTTCTCCCTGTTGAAAAAGGGAGGTTTGTCTACTTTATAACTTCGATGGTGACGTAGCTGCGCGTATCTTGAATGCCATCGACCGAGTAGAGTTTCTTGAGGGTTTCGTCCATATTTTCGCGTTCCACCATGATGAGCGCGTCAACGTCACCCGCGATACGGAAGGCCCGGGCGATGGCAAGTTCGCGGATTTTCTCGTAGACCTCGATGCGTTTGACGGGGGAAACCTTGATGAGTATGAAGGCGGGCGTGGTTGAAACCCCAAGTGCGCCGAGGCCTTTTTCAGTGACGTCTATGAAGCCTCTGCCCGTGCGAATGTAACCAGTACTCTTGAGTTTGCGGAGGTGCACGTTAAGTGCTTGCCGGCTTATACCGAGCTGTTTGGAAAGCTCATCCTGCTTGACTCGTAAGGTGTAGGTGTTGGTTGACATACCTTTATCGTACAACGTCTTGAGTAGTTGGATGGATCGTTTTGTAAGTGGTTCCAGTGTCGTCCCCTCGTTTTTTGGTTAGTTTGTTAACCTAAACGTTTACGATAGTGAGGTTGCTTAATAATTTGACGCTCCAAAAAAACCAAAAAAAATGCAATCTTGGATATTTCAGAACATGAATTAGGACCTGTGCATTGCCAAATGCAAATTTATGCATTACTAATGCACAGCACACCTTCCTTGAGCAAAAATGTCTCCATGGATACAATTTGCAAAAGAATAGCATTCAGGTGGAATGCGGTCTCCGGGATTTGAACCCGGGTCGTCAGCTTGGGAAGCTGATGTCCTAGCCAGGCTGGACTAAGACCGCACTTTTCATCGTTCACGGTAACAAACTGAGCTGTTTGACTTAAAGATTCTGCAAAACATTTTCGAGGCCGGCTTCACGAAGGGAATTGATCCCGAAAAATCAATAAGTCGGTCCGAAGTGCCCAGTTCCAAACAAAAATGGTTATCAGCAACAAACCCACAGTGAAAACACAGACAGGAGAAAACCCGCGTGCCACTCAAACCCTACAGTTACACGGACGCAGGAGTCAACCGCGAGCAGCGCCACGAATCCAAGAAAGCCTTGGAGATTCTACACGCCACCTACAGGTTCAGCCGCTTTGGCCCCGTCATGCACCTTCCCTATAGCAACATATTCCAGCTAACCCCCGACGAGTGGCTCGACCTAACAATCGAAGGCGTCGGAACCAAAGTCCTCATAGCCCAGCTCACAGGCAAGTACGACACCATAGGCGTAGACGCTGTTGCCATGGCAGTCAACGACGTCATCCGCTCAGGCGCCACCCCACTTGCGATTTCAGACAACATTCATGTCCAAGCCAGCAACCCCGATTTGGTCAAACCGTGGCTCGAAGGCATCGCAGACGGCGCATCCCAATCTGAGTGCCCCGTAGTTAGCGGCGAAATAGGCGATGTTGCAGAAATCATAAACGGCATCGCAGAAGGCGCAGGCTTTGACATCGTTGTTGCCAGCGTAGGTCAAGTCTCCAAAGACAAAATCATCTCGGGCTACGGCATCAAACCCGGCGACGCGATTATCGGGTTGCCCAGTAGCGGCTTGCACAGCAACGGCATCACGCTTGCTCGCAAAATCCTGCTGAAGCATTGGGGAGGCAAATACCTGCCCAGCGACCAACCTGAGGGCTTAAACCAAGAAGTCGGCTTGGAAGTTTTGGAGCCCACCAAAATCTACGTTAAACCCTTCCTTCGGCTGGCGGACGCTGTCAAAGTTAAGGGGGCCGTGCACATCACGGGCGACGCATACCTCAAGTTCAACAACCTCGCAAAGTTCAGTCTGGGCATAGGCTTTAGCTTCGACAACTTTAAGCCCCAACCAGTTTTCAGGTTGATTCAACAAGCCGCTAAAGACTACTGCCTAGACATAACCGATGAGGAGATGTTCCGCACATTCAACATGGGTTGGGGCTTTGGCATCATAGTCGCCAAAGAAGACCGCGACAACGCCATCGACGCCCTGGCGAAGGCTGGCGCTAAGCCCGAACAAATCGGCAAAGTCACCGCTAAACCCCAGATAACCGTTCAATACAAAGGCAAAAAACTTCTTTTGGCCTAGCAATTCGTCAATTTTCCAGCAAAAGCGTTTAAATCTTAACAGAAGGCATTAACTGCCATGAAATACCGCGCCAAAATCGAAGTCAGCCTAAAACCAGGACACACCGATCCCGAGGGCAACACCACACAACATCTTCTCAAAGAGCTCGGTTATGCTGTCAGCGAGGTCGGCGTAAGCAAAGCCTACGCAATTCAGCTTGAAGCCGCCTCTGTCACGGACGCGAGAGCGAAGGCTGAAGAAATGGCGAGACGTCTCCTCGCTAACCCGACAAAGGACAACTACACCATAGTCATCGAGGAGCAAAGATGAGCCTCTACAAGCGCACAAACGACGCCTTCACTCTCCACGAAGTCAACACCGCAGACGCCACCGACCAGCAGCTTATCGAAGTCAGCGGCGAACTCGGCTTAGGCCTCAGCCTGCAAGAGATGCAGCAAGTTCAAGCATATTTTAAGACGCAGAAACGCAACCCCACCGATGTGGAGCTCCAGACTATCGGGCAAACATGGAGCGAACATTGCTACCACAAAACCTTCAAAGGCAAAATCCAACTTGAAGATGGCAAAGAAATCAGCAGCCTCTTCAAAACCTACATCGCCAAAGTAACCCAGGAACTTAACCCGAAATGGTGCATCTCGGTTTTTGAGGACAACGCGGGCATAGTAAGCTTCGATAAAGGCTATGGCATAGCCGCCAAAGTCGAAACTCACAATCACCCCTCAGCTGTGGAGCCTTTTGGTGGCGCAGCCACGGGTGTAGGCGGCGTCATCCGAGATGTCCTGGGCGTCTGGGCAGACCCCATTGCATGCACTGATGTGCTCGGTTTTGGACCTTTAGATTATGATTACAACAAGTTGCCGACGGGCGTGAAACACCCCAAGTACGTTTACATGGGCGTCACCGCGGGCATAGCCACATACGGCAACAATATGGGCATTCCAACAGTCAACGGTGCCATCTACTTCGACGAATCCTACACGGGCAACGTCGTCGTCTACTGTGGCTGCATCGGCCTTTTACCACTAAAGAAATTCAAGAAAGAAGCCAAACCAGGGCACCTGATTATCGTTGCAGGCGGCAAAACGGGACGCGACGGCATCCACGGCGTCACCTTCGCCTCGGCGGAGCTCACTGAGAAATCCGAGGAAATTAGTCGACCTGCCGTCCAAATCGCCGACCCGATTGAGGAAGAGAAAGTTAAACGTGCCCTTATGGAAATCCGCGACCGCGAACTCGGTTCCGCAACCACCGACCTCGGAGGCGGCGGCATGTCCAGCGCCGTCGGCGAGACCGCTGAACGCTTCGGCTGCGGCGTTACCGTGGACCTCGACAAGGTCCCGCTCAAGAACGCCGGATTAGCGCCGTGGGAAATCTACGTTTCTGAATCGCAGGAACGCATGCTCCTAACCGTTTCACCCGAGAACCTCGCCAAAGTTCTGGCGATCTTCGAGAAGGAAGATGTTGAAGCCACCTCCATAGGAGAACTCACCACCGAAAAACGCCTACGCCTTCTATACCGAGGCAAGACTGTGGCCAACTTGGACATGCAATTTCTCTTCACGCCCCTTAAAAGCACCAAAATAGCAAAGTTCGAAAAAACCTCGCTCCAAGAGCCCCGCTTCCCCGAACCCAGCAACCTCACCGAAGTCCTCCTGAAAATCTTGTCCGCACCCAACGTTGCCAGCAAAGAAAGTGTGGTGCGCAGCTACGACCACGAAGTCAAAGGCAACACCACTCTTAAACCGATGCAAGGCGAGTACGCGGGGCCAAACGATGCAGCCATCATCAAGCCTTTAGATAACTCGTGGCGGGGTGTTGCGTTGTCGTGCGGCATGAACCCCAACTTCGGCAAAATCGACGCTTACTGGATGGCGGCGTCAGCCATAGACGAAGCTGTCAGAAACAACGTGGCGGTAGGAGGAACACGGATTGCGCTGCTTGATAATTTCGTGTGGGGCAACCCCGATAAGCCTGAGCGGTTAGGCTCTCTCGTGAAAGCCTGCGAGGCCTGCTACGATACCGCCAAAGCCTTCAGGACCCCGTTCATCTCGGGCAAAGACAGCCTCTATAACGAATCGCCACTTGGCCCCGTGACGCCGACATTACTCATCACAGCTGTAGGATTAGTTCCGGACATCCGAGCCGCAGTCTCCATGGACCTCAAAGCCCCTAACAACCTCGTCTACATTGTCGGCAAAACATTCGCTGAACTAGGCGGCTCAGAATACTACAAGCTTCAAGGCTTCCTAGGCAAATCCGTGCCTAAAGTCCGCTCGACCCAAGCCAAAAAAACCTACAAAGCCATGTCCAAAGCCATCCGCGAAGGCACAATCAAAGCCTGCCATGACCTGTCGGAAGGCGGGTTGGCTGTGGCGGCAGCGGAGATGACTCTCGCATCCGATTTCGGCTTGGAATTGGATTTAAATAAGGTCCCCTCAGACCCAGGTAGGAACGATTTTGTGTTGTTCTCCGAATCCAACAGCCGCTTCCTCGTCGAAGTAGCCGAGAAAAGCCAAGCTGAGTTCGAGGCAATCATGAAAGGCAAACCCTGCGCCCTAATCGGCAAAGTTACCAAGAACCCAAAACTTAAGATCAAAGGCATCAAAGGCGGCACATTAATCGATACCGCCGTCGGCGACTTGCGTGCGGCTTGGAAACGAACCCTCAGCGAGGAGGCCTAGCCATGAAGCTGCATGATGCGCGAGTGTGCATCCTGAGGGCGGGCGGAACGAACTGTGACGCCGAGACCGAACGGGCCTTCCGCGAGCTGGGCGCTCAAGCCGAAACTCGGCACCTCAACGAATTGGTCAAGCAGCAAAATCTCTTGGATTATCACGTGCTGGTTTTCCCAGGTGGTTTCTCGTATGGCGACTACGTACGGTCGGGTGCCATATTTGCCCGTATGCTCAGCGCGAAGCTTGGTAAAGACCTTCGTCGATTCATGGACCAGAACAGGCCCATCTTGGGCATCTGCAACGGCTTCCAAATCCTCGTCGAAGAAGGCTTGCTGCCCGGTTTCGAAGGCATCAGCAGCTTACCCGAAGCTTCTCTTGCGCCTAACAGTCGAGGCTACAAGTGCCGCTGGACTTATCTCAAAAGTGAGAACCAGGGCAAATGCATTTTTGCCAGCAAAATCCCCCGCGGCCAAGTGCTACGCATGCCAATTGCGCACGGCGAAGGTCGACTCCTGTTTCCCAAAGAAAATGAGGCGCAGCTGCTCCAAAAGCTCTATGATAACGACATGATGGTTCTGCGTTACTGCAACAAAGACGGCACCGACGCCGCAGACAAGTACCCCACCAACCCAAACGGCAGCTTCCACGACATAGCAGGCATCTGCAACCGAGAAGGCACCATATACGGCATGATGCCCCACCCCGAACGCGCGTTGTTCTGGTGGCAGCAGCCCGACTGGACAAAACAGCAGACCATGCCGCAGTACGGCGACGGAAAACTCATCTTCGAAAGCTTACTCGACTACGTGGCCAAGAAACTCTAAATCTTTCTTGTACGGAAGCCCCGCCCGTGCGCCCATCTTGGTGACCTTTCGGGAAGCCACAAAATTTCCGATTCTGCCGCATTCCAGCAGGCTCTTGCCGTTTAGCAGGCCATAGAGGAAACCTGCGCAGAAGGCATCCCCCGCTCCCGTCGTGTCGACGGCACCCGTTTTGAAGACTTCAATGGCGTGTTGTTCTTCGCCATCAGTGACGAAGCAGCCTCTTTCCCCGAGCTTGACGGCGACAACCTTCACGCCTTTGGCTAACAGGAAAGCGGCGCCCTTCTGTGGGTCGGCTTCGCCCGTTATCTGCTCCAGCTCTTTCGCGTTAGGCATCATGACGTAGGATTTCTCGATTATTGATGCCAGTTCCCGGTAGCCTTTCTGTGCATAAAGAGCGCCTGGGTCGAAACTGACCTTCACATTGTTTGGCAGCATTTTGAGGAGTTGCTTTTGGGTCAGGAAGCTCTTCTCGCCAACAAAGCTGGATAGGTGCAGGAATTGGGCTTGTGCAATGTATTCTAAATTGACCTCCTCAAAAGCGATGGCGTCGTTGACCCCCGAGTGAATGTACAGCGCCCGCTGGCCTTCTCTGTCGACGAAGCCCATGACAATGCCGCTCTTGCCGTATTTGGCGCAGACTATGCCGCTTGTGTCGACGCCTTCTTTTCGAAAATCTTCCAGGAGCATGTGACCTTCTTTGTCGCCACCAACTTTGCCCACGAAGCCAACTTTGCAGCCTAGCCGGGCCAACCCAACGGAAGCATTGGCAGCCGAGCCGCCGCATTGTTCCTCGTGTGTTTCGATGTAGCCTTCTTCTTCGGCTGCGGCGATGCTGTTGACTTTGAAGAGCTTGTCCACGTTGAGTGCACCAAAACCGACGACGTCGAAGCGTGTCATAGGAACAACTCGCGTAGGTTAATGTTGAATTTGCCCAGTTTGCCGCCGTAGTTTCCCGCGGAAATCCCTGCTACGTCGGGTACGTGTCGGGCGGCTTCGATGCCCGCTTTCATGGCCGCCCTGACGACTTGCATTGACATGCCGTTGATGACGATTTCGGGTATGTAGTTGACGCCGTCAGGAACTTTCGACTCCTTGCCTAGTTTGTGCTTGAGCGAGGGGCAGTACAGGTGATTTGTCGTGGGGCCAATCTGCGGGAAATGCGTATCAGGCTTGGAGCCCGCGGAGCAGACCCCAAACGGTGTCACAACGCCCGGCACACGGTGGATGGCCTCCAGAGCCTTGTCACCTGCCTTCTTGAGCGCTTCCTTGGTTTGGCACATTATCCAGAAATTAGCACCTGAAACGCCATGCGCGTAGCCTATATGGCGTTCGATGACGAAGTCGGGAACCATCAGAGGCACGATTATGACTTTTTTGCCGTACCGTTTCTCGATCCATTCGTAGCCGTCGCCGCAGTGGCCCACGCGCTCCATCATGTCCAACTGACCTTCGGCGTTTGGTAACTCGTCGAAGATGGCGGTAAACGGCTTAACCAATATGTCCTGTCGGATTCGGTAGGAGAGTTCGGCTTCAAACTTTCGAAGCGTATCGGGAAAAGCCTTCTTGGGGTTGGCTTCGCCCCAGAACTGGATTATGGCGCCTGGGCGCTGGTCGAGAGTCTCTTTCTTTGTTAAGTAACGTTCGACGCCTCCTTCCACCCGGCCTACGACGACGCTGGGCGTGGAAGTTGCTCCTAAGGCTGCAGACCGAACCATCTGCTCATCGTCTGCCGTCACCACGAGTCTGCAGAAAACGCCCTCAAAAGCTTCCGCGTAAGTATCCTCTACTGGGGCTGCGGGGTTATCCAAGTTTTCCAACGGCTTCGCCTCTCACTTTTTTCCTAAACTCGCTACTCTGTTTACTGAGCACTTCCATGTTTTTGGGTGTTACTGTTTGAACCTTCGGCAACCCGTTAGCCTGCAATAATAGCAGATGATTTACGATAGCCGGGTTGACCCCGCTGTCCTTTAGGTCTTCGGGAGTCCACGTCTCCACGAGCCCTATCACCTTTGCTTTTCCATGTTTAAGGAATACGTCGGCTAAGACGGCGGTAACTGTGTTGTTTTGGGCTTGCACCGCAACCTCAGCGCTCCGAACTGCATAGCCATTGCCATTAAATGAAACCGTAAACCCGCCGCCTTCGCGCACGAGCTGGAAGGCTTGCACGTCCGTTATGCTGTCGCCCACATACATAACGCTGGAAAGCGGCACCTGAAGCTTATTGACGATGCCGCGGATGGCAGCAGCTTTCTGTTCGCCACCGACAGGCTTCACCTCAGAGAAGATTCTGCCGATTTTCATTTTTGGGATTTCTTTCCAGAAAATTTCGTCGAGCTGATTCACGGTTTCTTGGTCTCTGTTGGACAGGTCTTTGAGCGTTTTTGCCTCGGACGGGATAGTTATCATGGGCAGCGAAGTGATTTCCTTGGCGATGGCTTCCAGCTTTGTTTTCTCTTCTGCCTTGACTGCGTACTTGTCGAGGCTGATGCGGGTGCAGTACGTGTTTTCGAACGGGAAGTATACGTAGTCGCATAGCGCCTTGATGTAGTGCTCATAGCTCGTGCTGACTATGAACGCTTCCGTCAAGCTTCTGATGTGTTGCAGGGTTTGTTTGGTTCCCGCGATGAGGATGAGGGTTTGGGCGGAGAATTCCTGCATTTGGCTGTCGGTTATGTCGCATGCCTTAAGGAAAGGAAGAACAAGTTTGAGGGTGTCGCCGGCATTGTATCCTGGTCTTTTGACTATATCGGCAAGAACATCGTCGTATTTGCTTATGTGTGAGAAAACTTTGTCGCCGTCGGCCACAAATTGAGCAGCCAATTCGTATGCGTTGTCGTTTTTCGTTAGGGGGCCTTCGCAGTCCGAGACGAAGACGCGCTTCAAGCCTGCGCCCTCAGCTTCTTCATGTGCCTGACGCTTTTCTCGATGGTTTGCTTTGAAGCGACGTCGCTTCGGTTCCAGAGGGCGCCGCCTTTGATGGCGTTTATGCCTTCGAGGCTGACTTGTCGGGCTTCTTCGACGGATTCGCCCACGCCTAACACGCCGACGACGCGGGATTTGAGCGGGTAAGTTTTGCCGTCGCGAAGTTCCATGGAGCCGGGGTAGACGCGGATGTTGTCGCCGAACTTTTTGCTCAGCGCTTGAGCGGCTGATAGGTCAACGGGCGTGTCTGCTTCAGTTTTGTTGACTTTGCTGGGGAAGATGTCGGCGTAGCCGCCGTAGCTGGGCGGAACCTTGTAAGTCAAAACCGTTGCGACTTTCGTTACGTCCACGCGTGTTAGGTTGCCTTCGAGCATGCCATAGCAGACGTCTACGAAGTCCTGCTTGAGGACTGGAAGGATGTTGATGATTTCGGGATCTCCCGGGCGGCTGTTGTCTTCGAGGATTTTTGGCCCGCCCTTTGTGTGCATGAACGCCAGGTATAGGGGCACTCCGCGCACTGAAGACGGGTCGGGCATCTTGGCTGTCCATTCTCTGAAGATTTTCTGAGCAATGGCGAGCTCATTTTCGCGGTCGACGCTCGTCATGAACGGCAGTTTGTCTTCTTTGTCTTTGTAGCTGCCCATGCCCCCTGTGTTGGGGCCTTTGTCATCATCGAAGGCGCGCTTGTGGTCTCGTGTGTCGGGCAGCACGGCGAGGTGTTTGCCGTCGCAGAAGGCCATGAAGCTGGATTCTTCGCCGTCGATTTTCTCCTCGATTATGACGGTTCCGTACTGGAAGTTGGACATGAAATGCTCAAAAAGTTGCTCTCTGGTGGTGAAGTGGTCGCCCCAGACTCCGACGCCTTTGCCGGCGGTTGGTCTGTCGGGTTTGACTACTGCTTGGTTGTTGAGTTCGTCTAGCCACTTGTAGACAACCGCTTTTGCGTCTTGAGTGCTCTTGTAGTCTTTGGGGTCGAAGACTTTGAACCTCGGGTTCGCTTCGGGCGCAATGTCTTGGAAAAGCAATCGTTGCTGGACTTTGCTAACTTCTAAGGCGTACTCCTGCTTGGGGCAAATGACTGGGATGCCAGTCTGCTTCTCGATTTGGTCGCGGGCGCCTTCAATGATGGGTTTCTCGGGCCCTACAATGGCGAAATCGATATTTGTCTTGTTGGCTTTGGCGAACTTGCAGATGGCGTCAACATTCAAGTCTGGGATGACAATGTGCTGGGTGGCTTTTTCCACGTTGAAAGGGTTACGTTGCTTGTCGGCGATGTACAATTCGACTTTGTAGTTTGGGCTGCGGCTGAGGGCATCTACCATGGCGGCTTCTCTTGCGCCGTAGGAAACAACGAGCACGCCTACTTTTTCCATTCAGCAAGTCACCGTTGGTAGAGATTAGTGTAAAGCCTTAAATGGCTTTTTACCACTGCACACCTTGCGATTCGCTGGCGGTTTCGTAAATTCGGTTTTTCTCTAGGTAGCCTTCGAGGAACTTTGCATGCATTTTGTTTGCATATTCTTGCGCTAGCGGCGTGGGGTACTTGCCTGTGATGCAAGCCATGCATAGTTCTTCTTTTTTGCACCCGGTGGCTTTTACGAAGTTCTCGTGGGATAAGTAGCAGACGGCGTCTGCGCCTATGATCTTTGCTATTTCCTCGTTGCTGTGCCTCGAACCTATGAGTTGACCGTAAGTGGACATATCTATGCCGTAAAAGCACGGGCCGATTATACGGGGAAACGTGACGAACATGTACACTTTCTTGGCGCCGGATTTACGGAGCTTTTCAATAATAATTTTTGTGGTGTCTCCGCGGACGATGCTGTCTTCGACTACGATAACGCGTTTGTCCTTTACTTTGGAGCCGAGTATGTTGACTTTGCGGTCTATGGTTGAATATCGTTCGTTGTTGAGGAGAATAAACGCTCTTTCGGTTACGTAGCGGTGGCGACGGCTAGCTCGTTCCCATCTGAGCTTGGATTCTTCATGTACACCCATTGCTGGGTCGTCGCCTGTTTCGGGCACGGAAAGAATTATGTCTGCGTCCCTCACGATTTCGGGGAATTCTCTGACGAGTTCGCGCCCGAATTCTTCTCTGATTTCATAAACATATTTGCCGCCAAAAGTAGAGTCGGGTCTGGAGAAGTAGGCGAATTCGAAAGCGCAGAATGCTTCCCTTGGGTTTTCGATGAGTTGCTGTCGCGTGAAACCATCTTTTGTGGCTATGGCAAGCTCGCCAGGTCTGAGCTCAAAGTCGTGTTCGAACCCGTTTATGTCCAAACCAACGGTTTCAGACGAGAAAACACGGGCTTTGCCGTCTGTGCTGTGTCCCGCGCAAAGCGGCTTGATTCCGTGTGGGTCCTTGAAAGCGAACAATGTGCCGTCGCCAGTTATGCCCACGACTGAGAAAGCTCCGTCGAGGCTTAGCATAGTGGCTTTGACAGCTGACGCCAGATCTTTGCCGTCCTTAAGCTCGATAAGGAGCTTGTTGCTCACGAGGTCGGAATCGCAGCTGCATATGAAGTCTGAGAAGTGCTCCATAACCTCTTTGAGGAGAAATTGCGTGTTGACTATGTTGCCGTTGAAGGAGACCGCAATTTTGATGCCGTTCGCCTCGGCTATCATGGGTTGGGTGCCTTGAACGATTGATTTATCGTCGATTTTGCCGCTGGTCGTGTACCTGACGTTTGCGATGCCAATATTGCCAGGCAGACGCCCGAACCATTCTTGGATGGCACTGGTTTTTATCTTTGGCACTAAGTCTAGGCTCTTGTAAGTGTAATATTTTCCTTTATTGTATGTTAAGAAGCCGTGTGATTGATGGCCGCGGTGGTTTTCAGCTCGGAGTCCCCAGTAAACGTAGGAGAACACGGGTTGATTGTCGAAATTAATTGCTCCAAAGATGCCGCAGCCTATGCGAGTTACCTTCTTGGTGCTTGGCATTAGTGAAAAGTGGGGCTTATGAGCTTTTAGGACATTTTCACATAAAAATCATGGAGATGACTTACGCTCCCTCACTCGATGTTTGGCTTGTTGAATGCTTGGCACGAGAATTCGATTTTTGGCTTTTTGTTGACTGGCAGTTAGCATTCAACGATTTTGGAGAAGTTCCGATAAATCTCCTCCAGGTCCTTCATGATAAAGTCTGGCTTCTCCCCGCTTGCCTGCAAGTCGGATAAGCTATAGAATTGTGATTGAACAAAAACTGTTCTAATGCCCGCTAGTCTTGCACCTTTGATATCTTCATTGGGACAGTCACCAATGTACACGGTCTCCTGAGCCTCCACTTGCAGACGCTTGAGAGCGTTAGTGAAAATGTTGCCGTGTGGCTTGCGCCAACCGCATTCTCCAGAAACCATAATAACGTTGAAAAACCGACTAAGACCAAGCTTTCTGAGACTGCAATACACGACGGGCGCGTATGTGAAGTTGGAGATTAAGCCCAACTTGCAGTTTTCTCTGGCTTTCCTAAGGAGCTCCTTGGCGAATGGCCTGGGTTCTAATGAATCCACGTAGTCTTGGAAGAACACGTTCAGCGCCGCCTTCATCCTCGGGTCATCATCCTTCACTTCGAATCCGAGATTGCACAGGGTTTCGGCGACCCAGACAGCATTGGTGACTTCCCGGAGCTCGCCATATCGAATAAGGCGGTATTTTTCATGCGCTTTCGCGTATGCCTCAAAAAACTGCTTTTCGTTCGTATTGAAGCCGGCTTCTGAAAGCCATGCGTGAAGCCCTGCGGTGGAGGCTTCCATCGTGTAGCAGCGGGCGTTCGTCAACGTGCCTATGTAGTCGGTGATTATGGCTTTGATCTGTGGCAAGTGGTCTCTTCCTTTGATAATGGTTTTAGAATAGAATGGGCTGTTATACTGTTTGCGTTATCGTCTGCACTTTCTTGCCAAGTGCTGTTCCCAGTAGTTCTTCTGGATTGCCTATTGCTGCTTCCACGGTGGGGTCATGGGGGATTTCGGTTAGAAACTTAATGCCTAAGGCTTCGGTTTGCTGCTGTACGTTCTTTGATTCCGTCATCTTCATGTTTTCCACGATGCCTACTATAGGAACTTTTAGCTCTTTGAGTAAGTGGATTTGTTTCTTAACGGTTTCAAATGCCAGTTGGCTTGATGTGGTGATTATAAGGAATTCTATGCGGGGCACGAGCCTAATGAGGTCAAGGACTGCATCGCCGATGCCTGGTGGCATGTCGATGACAAGGTAGTCCAGGTCGCCCCAAAGGGTGACCGCGAGAAGCTCAATGAGCGCGTTGGAAGTGTCTGCCCCCCGGAGCGGTGCGGCTTCATCGCCGACATAGTAAACCAGCGACATGTACTCCAAGCCATGTACCTTGGGTGGCACGAGGCCTTTTTCCTCTGTCGGCTGCACACCTTTTGCCCCAAGAATTATGTGTGTTGATGGGCTCGTGAAGTCCAAGTCAAAAAGACCCACTTTGCAACCTCTCTTGACCAGGGACAGGGCGAGAGTTGTTGCTACCATGCTTTTGCCGACGCCGCCCTTGCCGCTGGAAACAGCGATGATTCTGCCTATCCGCTCAAGCCTGTCGCCAATGACGCTTGTTCGCGGGTCAGTCACTATTATTTGGCTCCTTTTATGCTTTGAAGCCAGACTCCGCGTCCTTCGCAGATTTCAAAGTCGGGGCTGCCACATTTTGGGCATTTAATGAAAGAGTGCGCAACTTCAGGGACGAAATGAATGGCTTCAGCCGTCTCTTTATCTAGCGAAGCCTTCCTGAACAGCCAGGTGGTACCGCAGACTCGGCATTTCAGCGTGGACTTAGCCGTGGTCAAATGGAATTTAGCGTTCTTGAAGTTGGCAGGTTTCATCTGCGAAAGCGCGAACCGGAAGATGGGGCGTTCCACTTGTTGGAGTTCCCCGATTTTCACCGTGACCTCGTTGACTTGTTTGAGGCCTTCTTGTTGTGCGATTTCGGTTGCGTTTTTGATGACGGCTTCGGCTAGTGCCCATTCGTGCATGGAAAAAACTTAGGCTCAGCGGAAGTTAAACATATTGTCGCTTCTGGGTTCGCTGGTTTGGCGGATTTGCCAAGCAATAGTTATTAACAAAAGCTGCATAGCTTAGGGTTATGCCAGACAAAGTTCGATGTGCCCATATACTCGTCAAAACTCAAACCGAAGCTAAAGCCGTCCAGGAACGCTTAGCCAAAGGCGAAAAGTTCTCAGCCATCGCCCAGCAAGTCTCCCTTTGCCCCTCAGGCAAGAAAGGCGGAGACCTTGGAACTTTTGGGCGAGGGCAGATGGTGAAAGAGTTTGATACTTGCGCGTTCAAACTTGAGAAAGGCGCGACTTCGGAACCAGTGAAGACGCAGTTCGGCTACCACATCATAAAACGACTCGAGTAGGCAGCATTAAGCCCTCTTTTCACAGTTTTTGCCGAAAGTTTAGAAGATCTATTCTGCCAAACGTTTAGTCGCAACTGTTGGTTTTGCTGAGATAAGATTTTTGTGTGCGCACAATGGTTTTTGCGTTTGTACTACAATGGTGAAAACCGTGTTTCTGGGGTTGAGGCTTATTGCTTCCGGCTAGAGCAACTTGTTAGCGATTGTACAAACCATTGTACGCATTGGACGCCATTGTACGGCGATCAAATTCCAGGGCAGGTACCTCAGGAACCCCTTTTGCTTGCTGCCAGGTTCGGCTGCAGATTAGTTGTAACTATTCGCCATCGGTTAGTTGTGACTATTGCCGAGGCTGCATGGAATCCAACATACTTCCGAAAGAGGCATAGTTACAACTATTCAGATTTGTCGCATAAAGGAAAATAGCGCAATAGACGGCGTTTCATAAGATGAACTAACAAGTATCCTGATGTCATTGAGACAAAGGCATGAATACGCGGACCGTTTGCCCATTGACTGGATAATTGGGTGGTGTGACGCGTTTGGCTTTTGGTGAGGAAGCGTGTGGGTTAGATGCTTATCTGGAACATGAGTCTTTCAACGAGTTCTTTGTAGCGGTTCCTGATAGTGACTTCGGTAACCTGCGCGATCTCGGCGATTTCCCGCTGTGTCTTCCGCTCGCCAGTTAAGACTGAGGCGATGTAGCTGGCGGCTGCAGCTATGCCTGTTGGGCCTCTGCCGGAGGTGAGTTTGAGTTCTTTGGCTGAGGCTAGAATTTTGTGGGCGATTTCTTCCACCTTGCCCTGCATGGTCAGTTGGTTGCTGAATTTGGTTATGTATTGGCTGGGTTTGAGTGGTGGAATTGAGTAGTTGAGTTCTTTGATGAGGAAGCGGTAGCTGCGGCCGACCTCTTTTTTGTGCACGGTGGATGCTTGGGCAATCTCGTCGAGTGTTCGGGGCAACCCGCATTGCCTGCAGGCTAAGTAGAGTGCTGCCGAGGTTACGCCTTGGATTGAGCGTCCTCGGATGAGGCGTTCCTTGACGGCTTTGCGGTAAATGACCGAGGCTGTTTCTAGGATGTTTTTGGGAAGGTTTAGGTTGTTGGATATTTTTGTGATTTCGGAAAGTGCAAAGGCCAGGTTGCGTTCGGTGGCGTCGGAGACTCGGATGCGTCGTTGCCATTTCCTTAGGCGGTAGACTTGTGCTTTCTGTCCTGGCGAGAGGCTTTTGCCATATATGTCTCGGTCGTGCCAATCTATGGTAGTTGACAGACCTTTGTCGTGGATCGTGTAAGTCAGGGGAGCGCCGACGCGGGTTCGTTTGGACCTTTGTTCGTCGTCGAATGCGCGCCATTCAGGCCCGCGGTCAGCGATTTTAGCCTGTACGACGAAACCGCAGTCCATGCATACGATTTCGGCGCATTCGTAATCTCGCATGAGCCTCGTGCTTCCACATTCGGGGCAAGTTTGAACTTTAATGGCTTCCGTGCGTTGCGACGTTGATGAAGATTCTGCTTCGTCTTGTAACCCATTATCCGCGCTCATCGTTTTTAGCTCCGTTCCTTCTTCGAGGGGGAAACATAGAGCTGTTTGTTCGCGAGCTTTTCTGGGTCCTTAACGGTGGGTCTCACTACGGCATAAGGAGATGAAACTGGGCCAATTATGTCAAAAACTCTTCCGACAACTTTCAAATTCTCATCGATGACTGCGGCGCCCAACTTCGGAGGCTTGTCGACCTTCAGAACAATATTTTGTGACGGCGTCACGCTGAGAACTTTTCCTAGTCGTTGCAACACCATCCCCCTCTCGAAAACATCATCGTCAACGTAGTACGCCTTATAAAGTTTTCTACAAAACACGACATACAAAGCGACGTTAGGAGGTTTCAGGCAGAAACGTTCTTAAATAAGAAGTGTAGATAAGTCTGTGCCTTAATTAGGGTGAGGCTAAGAATATGTCTAAACCATTCTATGTAAAGTATGAAGCTCCGAAAGAAGTTGTAGATGCAGCCTATGAAGCCCTCTCAATCGCTTCAAAATCAGGCATCGTCAGGAAAGGAACCAACGAAGCAACAAAAGCAGTTGAACGAGCCCAAGCAAAACTCGTTGTCATCGCTGAAGATGTTGAACCGCCAGAAGTTATCGCGCACCTGCCCTTGCTCTGCGACGAAAGAAAAATCCCGTACGTCTTCGTTCCCAGCAAAGAACAAATCGGCAAATCCATAGGCATCGACGTCCCAGCCGCTTCCGCATGCATCATAAAAGAAGGAGAAGCCACAGGCTTAATCAAAGAAATCATTACACGACTTGAGCAAATGAAAAGAGGCTCGCAGTAATGAGCAAGGAAGAGAAACAAGCCGCCAATGAAGAACTGACACCGGCAGAAGTCATCCAAGTCATCGCACGCACAGGCGTAACAGGAGAAATTTCCCAAGCTAGAGTTCGCATACTCGAAGGCAGAGACAAAGGACGCATCATCACAAGAAACGTTAAAGGTCCAGTCAGAGTTCAAGATATCCTGATGCTCCGAGAAACAGAACGCGAAGCCAAGAAAATCAACAGATAAAAAAGTGACTCCACATGCCGAAAAACAGGAAATGTTCATTTTGCGGTGTCGAATTTCCAGCGGGCACGGGAATGATGTTCGTTAAGAACGACGGCACGCTACTGTGGTTCGATTCTGGCAAATGCAAAAAGAGTGCGCTGTTGTTCGGACGCGATGCACGCAAGCTAAAGTGGACAACTTACTTCGGTAAGGAAGAAAAAGGCAAAGCCTAAAGTCAACAGGCTTTCTTGCAATCTACACCCAACAACTTTTTCCTTATTTTCATAGCTAACTAGCAAGTACCTCGCATTAGCCGGTAGCATGCATCTAGAATTCAACGCGATGGCAAGAAAGAACGTTTTTCTGTATATGCCCGGAGACGCGTGACGAGAAAACCGATTTGCTGTGGCTTGTTCTGGTTGGATGAGAATTGTTGGTAGCGGGGAGTAGATTTGAACTACTGATCTCTGGGTTATGAGCCCAGCGGGTTAATCCTGGCTACCCCACCCCGCTGCAATTTCTTCAGCAGAACTCAAGCGGATTCTTGATATAACCTCTCTACCAATTATTAATAGTTTCTTTTTCGATTTCGCAAAAGCCTTTTAGTCTCGACCTCAATCTGTTCCAGCAAGGCAAAGCAAAATGGATAAGCCAACTTTCCGTGAGTTATCGAGGCCAGCTTTGGAGAACCCAGTCTTCATACAAGGGCTTCCAGGTTTTGGCAACGTTGGCCGAATCGCCGTGCACCTTCTCATCAAGCAGACTGGGGCGAAGCCGTTTGCGGAGCTTTACTCGCCTAGTTTTCCCGATTACGTTTCCGTCAGCGCCAAAGGTCTGTGTCACTTGCCCCGGTACGCGTTCTACACTGCGTCTTTGGATGGCACCAATTTTATCATTATGACGGGTGAGACGCAGCCTTCGTTTGATGATGTGCTTGCGCATTATGAGGTTTGCGGGGAGATTGTGAAGTACGCGCAGATGCTGGGGTGTAAGTTTATGATAACTATCGGTGGTGTGCCTATAACGGAGGAAAAGGCGCAGATTTACGTGGCAGCCACGTCGCCTAGGATTGCAGCAGAGTTCATGGAGAAGGGCGCCGTCATCTACAGTCGCGGCAGAATTGTGGGTGGCACGGGTTTGACATTGGCTTTGGCTAAGGAAGCTGGGCTGGAGGGTGTATGTATTTTGGGAGTGACGGCGGGTTTCAAGCCTGACAAGGATGCTGGTTCGCTGGCGTTCAAGTTTTTGATGAAAGCTTTGGGAAAAGAGATAAAAGAAGGGTTACCAGAAACAAAGGTACCGTAGAGCCAATTAGGGATGGGTTTGTATGACTGAAAACGAAGAAATCGACGTCGCTGAGAGCAGTTTCATGACTTCGAAATTCGGGAAAGTTTTCTTAACCTTTGTAGGAGTTTTCTTAACCTTTGCCGGACCCACCTACGTCGTTTACGGGTTAAATGTGATTATAAAAGCGGATCTTGCAGCTTCGTTGGTCACGGGCTTTGTCTTGTTCGTGGTCGGCTTGTTCATGATGCGGTACCTGGTGAAGCTGAAAATTATTTCATAATTTGTGCCTCAGATACCCCAGGGTGCATCATCAAATCAGCTTTTAGTATTCGTCATCGGCAATTTCTAAGAGCCGCTTTGCAGCTATTAAGTTTGTTCGCATGTTTTGCGGGTTCAGCTTGGCGGCAAGCGGTTTTTACGTAGAATCGGTTTTTGTCTGGGCTTGCTGAAGAATGGAGGAGTTTTTGGAGTTTTGCTATGTATTCCAAGTAAATAAAGCATATAATGTATGCCAGATGACATACTTCGTATGCAACATCACGAAGAATCTAAGGGACGCCCACAGAAAAACGTGGAAACGGCAGCAAGGCGTACAACCATCATACTCGACAAAGAAGAACGAGAATACATAGACTCCCTCGTGAGTAGCGGCAAAGAAGCCGGCATCAAGCCCCTCATAAGCAAGCTCCTCGACATTTACCGTAACTTGATGATCTGCGACTGGCGCTTCCCAGGCGAATACTACTGCGGGATAAGCCGAACCGCCTTCGTCAACGTCGAACTCCTCAACCTGCTCATTCAGCAAGTGCCCAAGGAGAAATGGCGCGAAGTCAGCAGAAAAATGGGTGCTGCATTGAAAGTCTGCATGGAAACCACACTGGATTTGTCTGCCTTGACGAGGGAAAGTTGGGATGGCGTGTTTCATAGGTTGAGGGTGCAAGGTTTTGGCGAATTCTATACAAAAGACCGCTACCTGCTGGCGAAGACGCCGTTCATCGGCGAACCAGAAATCCTCGGGGGTATGCTGGAAGGTTTGCTGAACGTCGAGTTGGACTTGAAAAACACGGTGCCACCTTTAGTTTTCGAGGTAAGAAAGGAACTCGGTGCCGCTGGTGTTAGATAGACGCAAGTTAAACCTTAAGTCGTGATTCAACTGCTAAGATATGTTTATTAGAATGGCTAGGTTATGATGCCGTCTGTGACGAACATGAGGGATTGCATTCACCAAAGGCGATTGCGTTCATCCAAAGTAAATGCAGTCGAGACAATAAGCCTCTAAGAAGCAAAACCTATTCTGCCCTCCGCGCAGCCCTCAGAAAAGTCACGAAAATTCTGAAAACAACAACCTCAACAGAGAATATGCTAAATGTTCGTTTAACGAGAGATTTAGGTGACTTGAAATGGATAAAGTGAAATTTGCCATACCAGCTGGCTCATTAGCCAAAGCAACTCAGGAATTCTTCGCGCGTTCAGGATACAAACTCGCCGGCACCGAACGCACGTACCGTCCCACCATCAACGATCCGGGAATCGAGATGAAGGTCCTTAGGCCCCAGGAAATTCCCGTCTTCGTCAGTGAAGGCTTGCAGGATTTAGGCATTACGGGTGAAGATTGGGTTCGAGAAAACCGCGCCGACGTCGAAATCCTCCAGAACCTCGAGTACGGCAAGATCCGCCTCGTCGTCGCTGTACCCAAAGCCGCCGCAGAAAAAGGCAACCTGGACGAGTTTATGGAGGAGGTGTGGAGCAAGGGCAAGAACTTCCGCGTTAGCACCGAGTACCTTAACATCGCCTCTGAGTACCTCAAGAGCAAGCCAGCGTACAAGAAGCGGTTCAAGGATGCTGACCCCATGATTGTGACGCCGTGGTGGCGCAAGGGCGACAACCCTCGTGCCAAGATTTTCTTGTCGTTTGGCGCGACAGAGGCGAAGCCGCCGGAGAACAGCGATTGCATCATAGACGTCACGGAGACGGGTTCCACGATAGAGGCAAACAACCTCAGAATCGTCGATACCGTCATGCAGTCCGCCGCTGTGCTTATTGCCAACAAGAAGGCGTTGGAGGATCCTGTGAAGCAGGAGAAAATCTATGACATAGTTACGCTACTCAAGGGCGTCGTAGACGGTTCCAAGCGCGTTCACATATTCGTCAACGTCAAGAAGGCGAACCTGCAAAAGCTCCTCAACGAGTTGCCCGCCCTGAAGAACCCAACCATCGCGCCGCTGGCGGATGAAACCTGGGTCAGCGTAAACACGGTTATCGAGAAAGACTGCCTCATAGGCATCCTGCCCAAGATACGCAAGCTCGCCCAAGGCTTAGTCGTCTACGAGCCGCGGCAGGTGATGGCTTTAGATGAGATAACGCGGAGAAAAGAGGGCAAATGCCAAACCGACTCAAAGTGAAAAACTGGAAATCCAGCGAGCTTGCGACTGACTGGTTCAAGCGAAACAAAACTGCGTACGAGAAGGACAACGTTGCCGTCAGAACGGCGGTCCAAGAAATCGTAGCGGCGGTTAGACAGCGGGGCGACGAAGCACTTCTTGAGTACACGGAGAAATTCGACAAAACCAAGCTCACAGCCAAAGACCTCAGAGTTACTCCAGCCGAAATCAAGGCCGCGTACGAGGCAGTCACCGATGAACAGGTTGCTGCGCTCCGGTTGATGAAGGAGAAGCTTGAATTTCAGGAGAAACAGATGCTGCAGAGACAGCCCGCGAAGACCTCGCATGAAGGCATTACGGTTCAGACTGCGCTGCGTCCGCTGGAAAGCGTTGGATGCTACGTTCCAGGTGGACGGGCCGTGTATCCGAGCACGCTAGTGATGACTGCATCGCCGGCGAAGGTTGCAGGTGTTCCTCGGGTCGTTGTCTGTTCGCCGCCCAGCGAGAAGGGTACAATTAATCCGTTGATTTTGGTTGCGGCTGACATCTGTGGCGTCGACGAGGTTTACAAGGTTGGCGGTGTCCAAGCTGTTGCCGCGTTGGCTTACGGCACGCAAACCATCAAGTCAGTTAGGAAGATTGTGGGTCCAGGCAGCAAGTACGTCACTGAGGCGAAGGCGCAGGTTTCTCAGGACGTTGCCATCGACATGCCTGCAGGCCCCAGCGAAGTCCTTGTTTTGGCTGACGAGACCGCGGAGGCGAAGTGGGTTGCTGCTGACATGATTAGCCAGGCTGAGCACGGAGCCGACAGCATCGCGGGTTTGATGACCACGTCGGAGAGGCTGGCCGAAGAGGTCGGCGTATGGCTGGGTAAGTTGGCGGCGAATGCGGAGCGTGCGGAAATCGTTGCGAAGGCGCTCGCGACTTATGGCTTCATTATCATATGCTCAGACGCCATGGAGATGGTTTCGCTTGCTAATGCCTTTGCTCCTGAACATCTGGAAATCGTAACTAAGACGCCTAACGAGATTGCCGCCAAAATTACTTCGGCGGGTTTAATCTTGATTGGACCGTTCAGTCCGGTTGCGTTGAGCGATTACGGTAGCGGGACGAATCATGTGTTGCCCACGGGCGGGTTCGGCTATGCTTTCTCGGGGTTGAGCGTTTTGGATTTTGTGCGACGCGTTAGCGTGGTTGAAAGTTCAAAAGAGGGCTTGCGGAAGGTTAAGCCGAGCATAAAGGTGCTAACGGAAGCGGAGCGGCTTCCCAATCACTATAGAGCCGTTGAGGCGAGGTTTGAACCATGAATTCGCGTTGCGGAAAATGGCTGGATGAGAAGCTTGAGGAGTTGAAGAGCGCTGAGGTTTATAATGCTGAGAAGACGAACGAAGAAATCGCGAAGCAGTATGGTCTCAAAGTTGGCGACATCGTGAAGCTCAACTACAACGAGAACCTCTACATTCCTCGGGAAAAGGTTGTGGCGCTTCTTAAGCAGGTGGCGGATGAGGTTGACTTTCGCATTTATCCTCAGAACGAGGATGTTGAGCTCAAAGAAGCCATAGCGGATTATCTGCGTGTGACTCCAGATTGCGTGACGTTGGGTAACTCCAGTGACGAGGTTATGGAGCGGACCATCCGTCTGTTCGTTGGGAAGGGCGATAGCACCGTTACGTTTACGCCCACTTTTTCCGTGTTCAAGTATTGTGTGGAGTTTCAGGGCTCGAAGTTTGTGGATGTTCCGCTTAAGGACGACTTTGGCGTGGACGTGGAGGGCATACAGAAAGCTTTTACATCTGAAGCGAAGTTGCTGTATCTTTGCTCGCCCAACAACCCAACTTCGAACCAGCTTAAGCCTAGGGAAATCGAGGCGCTCATCGAGGAGTTCCCGGGCATCGTCATGGTGGACGAGGCATACGCGGAGTACGCTGATTATTCTGTGGTGCCGCTTATCAAGAAGTACCGGAACCTTGTCGTGTTGCGCACGTTCTCGAAGGCTTTCAGCTTGGCAGGTCTGCGGCTGGGCTATGCGGTGGCTGACCCGTCGTTGGCTAAGGCGCTTGACAGGGCTCCTGCTCCATACGTGGTGAACGTTGTTTCCTTGAGGATGGGCACGAAAATGCTTGAGAACATTCAGTTTGTGAGGGAAAGCGTTGCGGCGCTCAAGAGGGAACGTGGGAAACTCGTGGAGGCACTGAACAAGATTAGAGGCGTGGAAGCGTTCGATTCGAAAACTAACTTTGTGCTGTTCCACACGCAAAAGCCCCATGCTGAGGTTTACGAATCCGCGTTGCGGCAGGGTTTGGTCATCAAGAAACTGGGTAAACTGCTCAAGTACCCGAACTGTCTTCGAACCACGGTCGGATTGCCCGACATGAACGCAAGGCTCTTGAAAGCCCTGGGAGAGTACATGGGTGATTAGCATGCGAATGGATGAAGTCTATAGGAAAACCAAGGAAACCGAAGTAACCGTTAAAGTCAACCTCGACGGTGAAGGCAAAGCCGAAGTGACCACGGGCATCGCGTTTTTCGACCACCTTGTAACTTCGTTTTCGACGCACAGCCTAATCGACGTGACCGCCAAGGTGAAGGGCGACCTTAAGCACCACGCGATTGAGGATTTGGCCATTGGCTTGGGTGAAGCGCTCAGCAAGGCGCTTGGTAGCCGCGAAGGCATTACCCGCTTTGGCTTTACAGCTGTTCCCATGGATGACTCGCTGGCGTTCGCGGCGATTGACCTTGTTAAGAGGCCTTATGCGGTGGTTAACTTGAAGTTGAAAGGCAAGAAAGTGGAGGACATGGCGACTGAAGACATCGTTCACTTCTTCGAAACCCTCGCGACTTCTTTGTGTGCGAACATTCATGTTTGGACAGAGTATGGCGGCAACGATCACCACAAAGCCGAAGCCGCCGTCAAAGCCCTTGCGCTTTCGCTTAAACAGGCCACGTCGATGGATCCGCGCCGGAAAGGTGTCCCCAGCTCGAAGGGAGTTATCTAATGCCTCAAGTCCTCATCGTAGATTATGGCGTTGGTAACCTGCTCAGCCTCAGATTTGCCCTTGAAAAAGCGGGATTAAAGGCGAAGATTGTGGCGCCAACGGAGAAGCTCAAGGAAGCGGACGCCATCGCGTTGCCAGGCGTGGGCAACTTCACTGCCGCGGCGAAAGCGTTGGAGCCTGTGAAGCAGGAGCTGGTCGAGACGATAAATGCGGGTACGCCAGTTTTGGGTATTTGCCTGGGTTTGCAGTTGTATTTTGAATCGAGCGAGGAAGGTCCGGGTGAGGGTTTGGGTTTCTTTGCGGGCAAGGACATTTACTTGAAGGGTCCGGTGAAGGTGCCGCATATGGGTTGGAATACGCTTCAGAAAGTCCGTGACAACGAGCTTTTTGATGGTGTGGACGACGGTGCTTACGTGTACTTCGTGCACTCTTTGTACCCTGTGCCCGTGGATAGAAATATCGTCTGCACAGAAACGGAGTACTCGAAAACTTTCGCTTCCGCTGTAGCTTGCAAAAACATTTACGGGACGCAGTTTCACCCTGAAAAGTCAGGTGAGGTCGGCTTGCGGATTCTCAAGAACTTCGCCAAGGCAGTCGCCAGGTGAGCAACTTGCAGGTTATTCCGGCCATTGACTTGATGCGGGGTAAAGTCGTTCGCCTAACGAGGGGTGACCCCGAGCAAGCCACGTTCTATGATGACATGGGTACGCCCGTGGAGATTGCGCAGAAGTGGAAGGCCCAGGGCGCAGAGCGGCTGCACATCATCGATTTGGACGCGGCGCTTGGCAGGCCTGACAACCTCAAAGTCGTTGGCGAAATTGCGAAGGCGACGGCTTTGCCGGTGCAAGTGGGTGGTGGCATCCGAAGCGTTGAAGCCGCGCGAAGGCTTCTCAACGCGGGAATTGATTACGTTATTTTGGGTTCGTTGGCTCTGAGAGAGCCGTCTTCGGTTGCTTTGTTGCTGAAGGAGTTTGGGTCCGAGCGCATTGTGGTTGCTTTGGATAACAAGGATGGGTTGATTATGGTTGAAGGGTGGACGAGCAGTACGACGTACACGGTGATGGCGGCGTTGGAGGAGTATGCCGGAATGGGCGTTAAGACTTTCCTAATCACGTCCATCGCGCGGGATGGCACCCTTTCCGGTCCCGACTTGGATACGCTAAACGAGGCATGTAGGTACCCCGACGTCAGTGTCATCGCGGCGGGGGGCATAGGTGACTTGCGCGATTTGGTTGCGCTCGGTCATACTGGTGTCTGGGGTGCGGTCGTGGGCAAGGCGCTTTATGAGGGTAGGTTCACGTTGGAGCAAGCTATAGAAACTGGTAAACAGGAGCAGAGAGCGTGCCGCTAGCAAAACGCATAATTCCCTGTCTGGACGTTACGGGCGGTTGCGTCGTCAAGGGCGTTAACTTCCTCAACCTCAAGAATGCTGGCGATCCGGTGGAGTTGGCGAAGCTTTATTCTGACGCGGGCGCAGATGAGTTGGTTTTCCTGGACATCACGGCGTCTTCGGACAACCGCGACACGTTGCGCGACGTGGTTGAGGGTGTCGCTAAAGCCATCAACATACCTTTCACTGTGGGCGGTGGCATTCGTAACGAAGGTGATGCGAGGTTAGTTTTGTGCAGCGGCGCTGATAAAACCTCCGTGAACACGGCGGCGGTGGAGAATCCCAAGTTGATTGGGAAATTGGCAGATTTGTTTGGGCAGCAGTGCGTCGTTGTTGCTATAGATGCGAAGCGCAACCGCACCAAGCACAAAGACAAAATCACCGTGGAAACCGCCGAAGGCCCCGTGTGGTTTGAAGTTTACACTTACGGAGGCCGCAAACCCACCGGCATAGATGCCATAGCGTGGGCGGTGAAAGCTAATGAGTTGGGTGCGGGAGAGTTTTTGGTGACTTCGATGGATTGCGACGGCACTGAAAACGGCTTCGACTTGGATTTGACGCAGGCTATCTCGGAGCGGGTCAAAGTACCCGTCATCGCCAGCGGTGGGGCGGGCAAACCTGAGCATTTCTTGGAGGCCTTCACGGTAGGCAAGGCAGATGCGGCTTTGGCGGCTTCGGTTTTCCACTACGGCAAGTACCCCGTGGCAGTTGTGAAGGATTACTTGCGCAAGATGGGGGTGACAATTAGACCATGACCAATGAAGAGAACCTCGTCGAGAAGCTGGATTGGAAGAAGATGGACGGCATCATTCCCGTCGTCGTGCAGGACGCGAACACGAAGGAAGTTTTGATGCTGGCTTACGCGAACCGGGAGGCGTTGGAGAAGACGTTGAAAACGGGCTTTGGAACGTACTGGAGCAGATCCCGCCAGCAGTTGTGGGTGAAGGGTGAAACCTCGGGGCACACTCAGAAGATCCAGCGAGTCGTTGCCGACTGCGACTACGACGCGGTGCTGTACGTTGTGAAGCAGAAGGGACCCGTTTGCCACACAGGTGCAGAAACTTGTTTCCATCACGAATTCAAGTGCTAACCTTTGCCCCTGGTAGTTAGTGGTCTTGCTCTGTTTCGCTTAATTTAACTTCTTTTTTTCCGGCTCTATTTTACAGTCGCAACTTTCCGCTGCACGTTAGTCGCAACTATTCGTTTGCTGGGATAGGGTCGCGATTATGCGGTCAATGGTTTTTGGGTTTGTAATACAATGGAGAAAACTATGTTTCTGGGTTAGAGGCCAATTGCTTTCAGCTAAAGCAACTGGTTAGCGATTGTACAAACCATTGTGCGCATTGTACAAATTTGTGCAGAAACTCTTCTTCAATGGGAAGGTGGAGAAAGGTGGGTAGGAAAGCCTTTGGCAGATAAAACGTGCAAGATTCTCGTGGAAGAGGAGAAAGGGAATCCTTTCAGAAACGCGAGAGAAAAGCTTCGTGGGCTAAAATAGGGATTTTCTTGCGCCATCAATGGTTTTTGCCATTGATGAACAATCGAGAAAACCGTGTTTATGGGTTAGAAGCAGTTTGCTTTCGGCTAAAGCAGCTCTTTAGCGATTGATCAAGCCATTGATGCCATTGATGAAACCATCAATCCCATTGATGAAAACTCCATTTCCGGATGGCAGAGAAGGCGGCTGGTGGAAGCTTTGGACAGATTAATCGTGCATTGTTTCTTGCAGAAGAGAGAACTTCCAGAGAAGCGATGAAGTTGGGAACTAGATTAGCGCCCGAAAAAATCAGGGTTTTCATAAGCCATTTTAAGTTTGTTTGAAAGCTTATTCTGTGTCAAGAAATCTTTACAAACACTCTTTTAGGTTAACACAGCGCATTGTAGATTGGTGCTGAGGCAATGAAGAAATCCCTGATGACGCTGCTCTGGGTAGCCCTGATTACGTGCGGATTAGCTTTCATTGACAGCGCACATTTTGCTTTAGCTCAAAGTGTTAATACATCGCCAACTTTTAGTATCAGCATAGTTGCATCAATCAATAATTTTTCTTCAACTTGCGTCTTCGGTATAGACCCAGATTCAACAACTACATATTCTTCCAAGTATGATTCGCTTGCATCATATCCGAATGGTGGCGGCGTTTACTGTTATTTCAATTACTACAACTCCAGCACCTATCAAACGTTGAAACTCTCAAAGTACATCGTTCCTTCCAATGGTTCCACAACCTGGCATCTAGAAGTAGAAAGCATAGACCAAGAAGGAATCCTGACGCTTAACTGGAGCAGCGGCACTGCTTTTGGTTCACTAATACTTGAGGACGGCATTATTAACAAGATAGTATTTGCTAACATGAATGCAGTAGGCAATTTCTCATTTAGCGATGGGGCTGGTGGTGTATCTGACTTTGACATTGTGTACCAATCAGCAACAGCCACAACTCCAACATCAACTCCGACACCATCGCCAACACTAGGCCCTTCTTCGACGCCAACTCCTTCTTCGGCAGCCCAATCGCCAAACCCATCATTAAGTCCAACTCTTTCGCCTTCAATCCCAGAGTTTCCCTCATGGATAATTCTACCACTGGTGATGTTATCAGTATTATTGGCAGTTGCGGCGTCGAAAAGAAAAACAAGGATTCTGACAAACTGTCACTTTTAGGTTGCTATTCTGTAAACGTCATATTCAGGTAAGAGTGCCATCTGCCACTTTGTTGGCTATATGTCAGGCAAGCCAGTTCATCCCTTCTAAGAATGGCTGGGTCAATCTAACGCTTCTTCAAATAATCAACATTTCTTCTCGAAATCTAAATAGCAATAAGTCTTAAATCTGCACAGCGAAGAGTAGAAAGTGAACTGAGTCATTATGAAATGTCCTGCTTGCGGTAAAATGCTTAAACGAATAGAGGGTGTATGCGGTGAGTACATCTGTGTTAATCCTGAATGCCTTGAAAACAAGAAAGCACACTTACAGGCATACGCAGAGTTTTACGGGCTAACCCAAGCAGAAATATACGAAAACTATCGCGCAGCGCACTTGCCAAAAAACAGGACGCGCGCGTAGTACAAAGTCCTGATTAAAACTTAAATTTAAGTTGTCACAGAAAGCTGCAGAGGATGAAAAATGGTAAGAAGAATTGAGAACCACTCAAAGCCTAAACCTGTGGCGAGTTTGATTGGTTTTTGTGGAATAGATTGTGGCGAGTGCAAGGCTTTTGTAGCCACCAAAAATAAAGATGCCGCGATGAAAAAGTTAGTTGCTGAAGAATGGTCAAAGTCGTATGGACATGAGATGAAGCCTAAAGATATTAACTGTGCTGGTTGTGTGGTCGTTGATGGACCTCACATTGGGTACTGCGCTGTCTGCGAGATAAGGAATTGTGGAGTGCAAAAGAAGGTTGAAAACTGTGCATACTGCATCGAATACGGTTGTGGCAAACTGGAAACTGTTCATTCTCGTTCATCTAAAGCAAAAGACACGCTGGAACGGATACATAAGCAGACCAAGAAAAAAAGTTAGGTAATTGTTGAGTTGTTAATGAAGTCTTTGATAGTACTCTATTCCTACCATCACAATAACACCCAGAAAGTAGCAGAAGCTATGGCAAAAGTGCTTAATGCAGAGATAAAGTCTCCAAAACAAACTTGTCCAGAAGAGCTTCAGCAGTTTGACTTGGTAGGCTTCGGGTCAGGAGTATATGCTGGGAAACACCACGAAAGTCTGCTTGACCTTGCAGATAGAATATCACCAGTGACAGACAAGCGAGCTTTCGTCTTTTCAACTAGTGGAATGCCAATCGGCATTTCTGGTCAACAACGATTAGAAGAGTACACTCGCAAATGCCACGTCACACTTAAAAAAAGACTTCAATCCAAAGGCTATACGATTGTTGATGAGTTTGGCTGTGCCGGTTTTAACACGAACAAATTCCTCAAATGGTTTGGTGGAATAAACAAGGGTAGACCTAACGCTGAAGACATCAAACATGCAGAGGAGTTTGCTCAGAACCTGAAGCAAGACCTCAAGTGTCCTCCTTTAGACCTTTAAGAAGCTAACTGTTGAGAAGAAAAAGGGGAGAATTGCGGGTGACATCTCCACTCGGGTAGTGGTTCAAATCAACCCCCTGCTTTTTATTGTATTCCTGAAAAGAATTTAAACTGAAATCTAAACGAACACCTTGATAAAGGAAGGTTTCTCAAGGTGTTCTTTGGCGTTAGCTTAAATCTTTTCCAAGTTTAAAACAAAACCCTGAAAAAATACGGGTAAACTAGATTTTATTGTCACTACTATTGCCAGGAACTTAGTCAAGACTATTGCTGGAACTGCATGGATTTCAACATATGCCCAAAGATGCTTAGTCATGACTTTAGCGAGTGCGCACAATCAAGGAGTTAACCGGCTCTGTCTCTAATTTAATAGCGACTTTTTAGTATCTGATATTGGAGGCGTCTACTATCGAAGGCGTTACTCTTACAGCATTTCTAGAGAACACTTGTGAAGCTATCGACAAGCTCCCAGATGTT
>Ga0209777_10000077_pt1 | contig 165172 bp, 141 predicted proteins | sample FrelakmetHBP12HB_FD_187147 | JGI IMG/M metagenome (GOLD analysis project Ga0209777, IMG submission 187147) | Freshwater lake sediment microbial communities from the University of Notre Dame, USA, for methane emissions studies -HBP12 HB (SPAdes)... | ecosystem: Environmental > Aquatic >...
TGCCGGCCGAGATTGAGATAACGAAAGAGGCGAGGTGGATCAGACTTGAGCGTAATCCCAAGGATCCGGAATGCATGAAAGCTCTGCAAGCGGCGATATATCAGTTGAATGATTTGAATATTCGACACCTGGACGGGAAAAGGATTGAATTTAGCATGACATAGTATCATGCAAATGCAACATAATTTCCATTTAGCCGATAGTCATGTATTACGACTATCCCTATTACTATGATGATTACGGCTACTACGGATCGGGTGGAGGGGAATTTAACCATGGTGAAGGCGGACGAGGTGAGCGTGGCGGAGAAGGATTTCACGGCGGCGGCGAATCCCATGGCGATGGCCATGAAGGCGGTGGCATGGGGGGCGGCGGATTCGGTGGCGGCCACGAAGGTGGTGGAAGAAGGTAGGACCCTGAAAGGGTTTGAATTCTTAACGAAAGGAGGGAGGTGCCGTGAAAAAGAAAATCGTAATCAAAGGCGTTTCAACAGTGACAAGGCATATGAAAAGCTTTCCTGGATTGTGTGTGATCGCTCTGCTGATGTCAGTTTTTATCGCGGGAGCAAGTTTTGCCGGATCGGCGATGGCGCCGATGTCCAAGACCCTTCCAGATTTCGAAACGATGAAATCACTTGTGGGTGAATGGCAGGGGAAAGCTGCAGACGGAACCAGTGCCAAGGTTTCATATACCCTGGTATCGGATAACTCCGCTTTGGAGGAAAAGCTTGTCCTGGGGAATGAATCTGAAATGGTGACCATGTATCACCTTGATGGCGACCGTCTGATGATGACTCACTATTGTTCCGCCCACAACCAGCCGAGGATGCGTTCGGAACAGGCCTCTGCGGAAGCAAAGAACATCATTTTCAACCTGGTCGATGTGACGAACCTGGCAAGCCCGGATGCTGGCCACATGAAGAAACTGGCCCTGACCTTTGTCGATCAAGATCACTTCACCCAGGAGTGGACATGGACTGAAAAAGGAAAGGATGGTACCGTAGTCGTTCGCTTTGAGAGGAAGAAGTGACGGAGGGTAGCCGAGACGTCAATGTCACGTGCGACTGTCCCGTAGGGGCAGGTTTCAAACCTGCCCCTGCGAAGGTGCTGTTCCGTGAAAAAGTCCTCAAGCTGCTGGAGGTTTGTTCTTTGGGCAAATAGCGATACAGTGAGTGCAGTCAACACCAAAGTCAGACCATGCTTTGAAGCAGTTGTCCGCATTCATGGGCCACTTCAGCAACCCTCCTCTGTTGTTGGAAATAGAGGCGGGTTCGGTTGGTCGCTTTCCCGAAGAGGTTGCCTTTCCCGGGCATTCCTGCGCGCAGACCCCGCAGCTCTCGCAGAAATCTTGAACTCCAATATCGATGGGTTTATCGGGGACCAGAGGGAGATCGGTGAAGCGGTTCGTGCAGGGAGAAATCTTGAAATCCTTGAACTGGCTTGACAATCGAAGACGCCATCCTGTACGCTTATGACTATCCGACGAGGGCTCAAGGGAAGGGGGAAAGGATTCGAGGGGCCGAGAGGGTAAGTGAAATGCATGGAATTGACATACCCTTGAACTCTGGAATCCTTGAATCCTCGAACCCTTTGTATCAACGAAGGTGGAGGTAACATGATAAAAGAAGAGGGACTGTTTCGAGATCCTGCAGGAAAGAATCCGTTGGATGTCCTTCAGAGTCTTATCAGTCTTTTTGAGGCCAGAGGGTGGCTCAACCAGACGCTTCGAATCAAGCGCCATGACAGACGATACCGGATCTCCTGCAGCGAGAAGGAATTCTTTGCCTATCGGATAAACGACCACTGTGGTGTCTTACCGGGTTTCGCTTGCTGGCCCGTCTGCGTGGTCAGCCATGATCGAATTGTCGAGGATTCTGACATGTCCGCCTTTGCATCGACGGAGCCGAGCGCGCAAGACTGGCTGTGCTGTATCAGAAATGGTGATTTCGAGGTCATTTGAAAGGCCAACGAATATGAATATCATTGTCTCAGGATCGCTTGCCTACGACAGGATTATGGATTTTCCGGGAAACTTCTCGGACCACATCCTGCCTGAGAAGATCCATGTTTTGAATGTCTGCTTCCAGGTCAACGGCATGAAGGAGAAATTCGGCGGCACGGCAGGCAATATTGCCTATGCCCTTACCCTGATGGGCGAAAGGCCTGCCATTTCCGCCACGATCGGCCACGATTATCATCGGTACTTCGAATGGCTGGCAAAAAATGGGATCTCCACCGAAAAGATCAAAATCATCGAAGAGGAATTCACTGCAAGCGCTTACATCACCACCGACCGGGCCGACAACCAGATCACCGGGTTCAACCCGGGGGCCATGAAATATTCTTCCTGTCTCGATTTCGACAAAACCGATCATGAGGAAACCCTCGTGATCGTTTCTCCCGGTAATCTTGAGGACATGGTGAACTACCCGCGCCTCTGCAAGGACAGGGGGATCCAATATATCTTTGACCCCGGGCAATCACTGCCCATGCTCGATGGGCGAGACCTGGTCCAGGCTATCGAAGGGTGCCGGATTCTGATCTCCAACGATTATGAGTTGGATCTGATCATGAGTAAAACCGGCCTTAACAAAGGAGGCTTGATCAAGCTGGCCGGCGCGATCATCGTGACCCTGGGGGAGCTGGGCTCGCAGGTCTCGACGCTGGAAGGTGAATTGAGTATTCCTGCTGTCAGGCCAAAAAAGGTAGATGACCCGACAGGTGCCGGTGATTCGTATCGGGGTGGCCTCATCAGCGGTCTGTCGCGTGGGATGGGCATTGAGCAATGCGCCAGGTTGGGAAGCGTGTGCGCCTCCTTTGCCGTGGAGTGCTACGGCACCCAGGATTACAGGTTCAGCCCGGAGGAGTTCAAAGAGAGATTCAACGGGTGCTACATGTAGGTTTCTGCTTTAAGGGAAGCTTTTTCTTGAAAAAATGTGGGGCTGGTATCATCACCAGCATCCCTGCTCTTTTTCAGACCCTAAACCACGAAAATCCTCTGTTCCTCCTTCTTCAGAAGGGAACTTAATCCCTCCTCACTTTGCCAAAGGGACATTTCGAGGAATTTCGTGCAACCCAAAGGTTGCGGCTACAAAGGCCGTTTCTACGTTAACTCGCAAGCGATCTACGAGGCCAATTCGTCTTAATGCGATTCTGCCTCTAAGGCTGCTGCCTCTCTCCGGGCGGCAGTGATTCTCTCAGCGGCGGTCTTCTTCTTGTAGGTGCTCACCCGATCTGCGTCCACATAATCGACGGCCTTCACATCACAGAAGCGAGCGCACTGCGGATCTCCATCACAGAGGTCACACTTGAAAACCTTTCGATCCATGACGTTAAAATTCATCGCGCCAAAGGGACAGACCGCTACGCAGGAACGGCAGCCAATGCAGATATTGTGATTCACCATCACCCGGCCGTGCTGGTCATCCCTGGTAATGGCCTTCACGGGACAGACGATCTTGCAGGGAGCGTCCTGGCACTGCTGACAGGACATGGGAATATAAACGCCTTCTGACTCCCATTTCATCACCTTGATCCGGCTTCGAGCGGAATTGGATACGCCATCATGGTAAACCGAGCAGACGAGCTCACAGAGCCTGCACCCGGTGCATTTTTCGTGATTGATCATGAGTACCTTACCCATCGGTTCCATTCATCCTCTCCTTTCACAGTAACGAATCACTCATACGCTTCGCGCTACAGCCTGTGCGCTATGCGATTTCCATTACACCAGGTGAGACGGCTCGTTTTCCAGGCCAAGCTTTTTGAGGGTTTCAGGTTTCGGAACGCCATTCTTATCCAGGCCCTTGTATTCATAGAACTCGTCAACCATCTTTTCGAATTTTTCCCGGTCGATGACCCTCCCAACCACATCGAGGGCACCCCTTCGAGCAGGCTCATCGAAGTAGCGGTGATTGAGCATATCGCCCTTTTTGAGATCGTACCTCGTCAACCCTTCGCGAAGGTTAAACAGACGCTCCATCATGTTCGTTCGGACGGCAACATCCCAGATTTCCCGGGGAGTAAGCTCCAGTCCCGTATTGTAGTACAGCACCCTGGACCAATCTTCAAAGTTGGGAAGGGTTGCACCCAGAAAGGTGGTGTGATACTTACAAATGCCCAGACAATCCACTCCCATGTAACAGTTTTCATGCCAGAAGACCTGCCACGGCTTGCCGATGTATTCCGTATGTTCTGAGCTCAAGGGCCCATCGTAAGGGACCGGGCTGCTGTAGATTTTTCTCATCACCTCCTGGGGTAAATGGTAAAGGTCAATCGCAGGCCGGCTTCTTAAATGATCCGAGCCCCGGGAGGCTGTTGCAATGTTGAGCGCCAGGCCAGGTGTGGCCCGTTCATCAGAATGAAGATTGCTGACCCCTTTGACCTGGATCAGATAGTCAAAAGAATTCTTTCCAATCTTCTCCGAGGCGATGATTCCGCCCTCCGCCAAGACATTACCCAACCAGCCCTTTCTAAAGCAGATACGCTCAATCATCTCCATGAGCGCCTCACTGCTGCCAAACCTCAAATCAAGGCCGTCGGTCTCTTTTTGGGTGAGGATTCCCAGCTCATAGAGCTCCATTGCCCAGGAGATGATGCTTCCGATTTCCAGATTATCCACGCCCCACTGATCGACCAGGTGATTCGCCACCAACAGGTTTTCAAGGCTTGCAATATCCGGCTCTGAGGAAAAAGCGCCCTGGGACGTATATTCCGGACCCTCGTCATATTTCCCCGCGTAAGGCCCGGTAGGAATTTTATACTTTGCCCGGCAGTGGACCTGGCAGCCGAAGCAGCCCGCCATGTGATAGGGACCCATCGTCTCTGCGCAATTTTCATCAATCGATTCCGGCTCAACTTCATCACAGTAGAGCATCTGGTTATACTGAAAGTTTCTGGTTCGGACACCGCCCCAGGAGTTGGTTGCTCCCCAAATGAAAGGGGTCCCAAGGGTTCCCTGGGTTTGATTCACCTTCGCACTCGTGATTTGGTCAATAAAACGCTTGTTGTATTCGAGGGCTTCCTTCGGATGGGCGATCTTTATATCCATGGTTCCACGGGCAGCAACGGCCTTCAAATTCTTTGAGCCCATGACCGCTCCCATCCCAGTCCTTCCGCCCGAGTTTTTAATTCCGGTCATGACATTGGCATACCTTACGAGATTTTCACCCGCCGGACCTATCACCAGACTCTTGACATCCTCATCCCCCAGCTCATCCCGAATCGCCCATTGGGCATCCGTGACCGTTTTCCCCCAAATATTCTTGGCATCACGGATCTCGATCTTGCCGTTATGGACCCACAGGTAGACGGGCTTTTCCGCTTTACCCTTGATGACGAGATGATGGAAGCCTGCCCATGCCATCTCGGGAGCAAAGAAACCTCCCATGTTGCAGCTTCCCAGCATTCCTCCGAGCGGAGATTTGGCCATGACATGGGTTCGGGCGGTTGCCGATGCCAGGGTGGCAGTGAGAACCCCCCCACTCACCATGACTGTATTGTCAGGGCCAAGAGGGTCACATCCTTGCTTTGTGTGATTATAAAGCAGATAGGCATCGAGCCCCCGGCCTCCCAGGAATTTTTTCCGGACCTCAATCGGGATGGACTTGATTTCTATTTTACCTGTAGAGAGATCAATAATTGCCAACTTCCTATTTAGGGCCATCTTTCTGAACCTCCTTCATTTTTCTCTCGAACTCCTCATCGGCTAATCTTTTATTCACTTCCCACACCGGACCCCGGATGCGGGGGAAACCATCTTTGACCCAGGCGACTCGATATTCCATGCCACAAGTTGGACATTTAACTGTGGGGTCTGCAGGTTTCGGCTGAAGTCTTCCCATGCAACTCGGATTGTGGCACCTCACCTGACCATAGGTACGAGTCTTACGCAGACTCTCGGCTGTTGAAAGCCCTTCGTTCTCGGTTCCCATAACGACCTCCTTTCCCTATAAAAACATGGACGAATGGTATCGGTTTCTTCACCTTGCGAGGCATGTTCACTATAGTGAACTGCGAGAAAATGCAGAAAAAAATCGAAACACCTCATTATTACACCACACCTATTTTTTTGTCAAGGGCTTTGTTTAAATAACATATTGATATCCTTGCAAGATCTTTCTATGTATCCATTGACTTGATTACCAGAGATGGCGGTAATAATTTTCATATTTGAGTAATATTTTGTAGGAATTGGTTTATCTATTATCCACCCCACTTTTTGGGGAAGGTCGTTCACAATAGTGAACCACCTGAAGAGGGCCTCAAGCCGGATGAAATTCCCAAAATGCGGATCCAAATAAACAAGGTCACAAAACAGAATCCCCCTTTTACGGTTGGATCATTTGGAAGACGGGTTCCACCATTCGATCCACGTTCCTTCCCTGCTGAAAGTGAGGCCTGTCTTCGATTCGATCTCCCGGACCCAATCTCCCAAGTAGGACGCGTGGTGGATGATGAGAGGCGTACTGTGTTCCGGGAGAATGTCCTCAAAGAGCCGGTGAAGAAATATGTTACTGTCCGTTTCCCGCATCGTTTCACTGTCATCCCAGGGTGTAGGCCGAATGAACCCGTGATTCGCCCCCTCATCCCGCCGGTAGAGGAGGTGGTTTCTGAACTCGTCCTTCAGACGACGGAGCGTTTCGACGCACTTCACGATCTCCGCCACAGTAATTCCTTTGCAGAAATATTGGAGCAGGCGATCGGAGAATGATTCAAAACCGATGGATGCGAACATCATTCTCACGTCCTGTCTCCGTGCGATGGATAAAATTTCCGGGAGATGAGAGGCATGAGCATTGATGTCATCCACCCGGCAGACGAGATTGATCTGTGAGAGCTTTATCCCGTGTCTTTCCGTGTCATCGAGGAGCTTACCGAGGGAACGGATGGGATACTCGTCGATGAGTTCGAAGGGAATCTTCTTCCCATCGACCTCGGGAAGCCCTGTGATCTGAGCCATGACACTCGCCCGTTCTACGGGGCCGTGATACCCCTTGTCCCTTGCGACGTCGCAGAAGATGCAGCCCTCGCTCTGGACATCCAACTCTGCCATACCCCTTTCCATCAGGTCGGTGGGTGGTGGCAGGGTGACTACCTGAAGGTTCCCGGCGTACGGGCAGCCAATTGCATTGAGCACCTGGCCCAGATGGATGTCGATCTTTTTGATACTTTCCGAGAATGTGTAAAGGTTCGCCCAGTCGACCTCTAGGAATAAATCCCTTGTCCAGGGATGTTCGAGGAGCACGCCCGTCATGCTCAGGTGGTCTAATCGAAGGCCATCAACCGGACCCTGGAAGGCGATGTCGGCAATCGATTTCAGTCCCCTGAACCGGTGCGGACAGGAGTCTATGTCTGGCTCGCCGTGGTAATCCTGCCGGGCCTGGGGCCCTGCCAGAATCGTACAAAAACCCTCCTGCTTCAGCTCCTGAGCCAGGCTGATGATGTCCTTTCGGCCGCAGAGATGCGAAAAGGCGACTACCTTGTCTTTTCCCGCGTAGTACTCAGCGGTGAAGCGAAGCAATCGGTCCCTTGAGAACTCCCTCTCGATCCCAACGACGATGGAGGGTATCGAGAGCCTCCGCTCAAGAAACGTTGCTGCCACCTGAGCCCCCAGGATACCGTGGGGTTCTCCTGTGTGGTGCGTGAAGATGATCATCGTTTTAAGGCCACGCCCTAAGCCATGTTGGATTCAGGGCTAAAATGCATCCAATGTGGTGCTTGCCGAACTACCCTCCGGCCAGGAGGAGCATGAAGATCAGGGTATCTCCCTCGTTTAGAGGGGTGTGGTGGTTATTGGCGGGAATGAAAGCCTTTCCATTCAGGGCAACCTGAATCATCGCATCGAAATTTCCTTTATCGTCATAAAAGGCCTCTTTCACCTTCTTTCCGTAGAGACGGATGAGCTCATCAATCACGTTTTGAATGGTGTTCCCAGGGATTTGGATCTCCAGTTTTTTCTTTCCGGCGACATCCGAAACCGTCGGAAAACCCAGAAACTCAACATTGATCCTCATGATCGGCCCTTTAATCCAATTCTGATGATGTCGTAAGAAGTCGTCTCACCCCGCGAAGTGCGGGAAAAACCGGTGTCCAGTATTTTGATAACTACCTAAGATTACTGGATTCCGGCTTTCGCCGGAATGACGATTGTTAGCCCTTTTCGACTTTTTACGAATCCATCACTTCTTATTTCGCATTTGGCCTCGATTCCTGAATCCACAACCCGCAATTGGCAGGTGTTTACCACCTGACCATTTTTACTGACTCCAGGAATCTCAAGGAGACCGCTCTCTTTCTCGCCACCTGGACCCGATCGGCATCGACGAAATCCACCGCCTTCATATTACAAAAAGCGACGCACTGGGGATCCCCGTCGCAGTAGTCACATTTTACGGTCACCCGTTCATTGATGTCGAAGAAAGGATGCCCGAAGGGGCACGCGATGATACAGGTCCTGCATCCAATGCAGAGGTTTTTGTCGATGGTCACCCGGTTGTTATTCTCAGGCTCCCTGTGACAGGCCTTCGTCGGGCAAACCTCGACGCAGTAGGCCTTTTCACAGTGATTGCAGGCCATGGGAAGATATAACCCCTCACTCTCCCACTTGACCACCTTGATCCGGGAACGGCTGGGGTTGCTTGCCCCGGTATGAAAGACTGAGCAGACCATTTCGCATTGACGGCAACCGGTGCACTTCTGTTGATCGACGACCAGTACCTTTTCCTGCATCACTCCCCTCCTTTTATCCAAAAGACGCCAAGCGCATAAGACACAGTGCATCGCGCAAAGCGAAGATCAAAATCCTAATCCCGCCCAGGCGGGACCAAGTCCTATGTGTTATTTTTGCCCTAAACCTCTAACCTCTAACCTCCAGCTTATTGCCTTATTTCCTGTGTCTTTGGATTCCTAAGCCTCTCCCCTGCTAAAGCCTTCGTTTTCTCCATCATGATGTCATATTGGATTTCCATCAGCCGAAGCATCGGAATTTGCTCCTTGATTCCGGCGTGAAGGATGGCTACACGGAGGAAAAAACCGCCGCAGAGGAGAAGAATGCCGGCAGCAAAGATCATCACCACGTTTCCATGAAAGAGCGGGGCAATATTTTCAAGGGCGATCGGAAAGATGAAACCCAGTACGATGATTCCTCCCCAGAAGATCAGTTTCATCTCGCCGAATAGAAGAAGCCGGACCGAATCCTTTCCCTGTTCCGCGGACCGGTATCTCCGGGAGAGGAAGAGGTAAAGAACGATCCCTTCAACGATGACAAGCATCTGCTCACCATGCATCAGAACCTTCAGGGATTCGCTGTCAAGAGAAAGGAGGCCGGTCCCCAGGGTAGAAAGGATAATGGCCATCGACCCGGTGGACAGGGCCGACACGAGGAAGAGAAGGGGAAGGAGATAGGTATTCCATAAAGGGATCGACTTGGTCGCTTTCAGGAGAATCCCGGTATAAATGGCAGTTCCGATAGCAAAGACGAAGGCAATGACCTCAGGAATCCGCCAGAGGATCGACTCTCCGTGGAGCCATTCAAAGGGTAGGATCGATTTGGCAAGGAGAATCAGACCGAGGACAATGAAAATGGAGAGGATGATGAATCCGCGTGCGACCCAGGATGTCCTCGGGTTGAGGCAGGCATACATGAACCTCCACTTTATTCCCAGGTCCAGAATAAGAAACGGGGCGCCGATCGCCACCATGATCGGTCCCCAAAAAATCGGCACCTTTGAAAGGTTCAGGGTAGTTCCGAAAAGATCGATGGAGGGAAGGAATGGAGGATTTAAATTCACACCCAGCCAGTGAAGGAGGGTGCCGATGACAAAGGAGCCTGCTCCCATGCCCGCCAGGTAGAGGTAAATGGCAATAATCTCTTTCCATTCTTTTTGAGGTCTCAGAAATTTGGCATTTCTAATCGGATGAATCCGTTCCGTTCCCGTCATTTCAGCTCCCCATGATCAGATGCAATTTTAGATCTGCGAAGTTCGATTTTAGATCTCAAATCGGCAATAAGCATAAGACACATGTTGTCATATAACATCTTCAGCCTTTGATCTTCAATCCACAATTCGCAATTTCTGCCCAGCCCCCTATTTCCCCATCTCGCCCATTCTCTTGTTTCACCCCGCAATTCGCAATCGGCAATGTCCTCTGATATCGATGGGTTCTTGATGGTGAACACCCGATCTTTCCGGATAATAGCACGTGAAACCATCCTGTCAAGTGGAATTTGTGTTGACAGAAGGGCGTCCCATCTGCTATTTTCTTAAGAAAGTTCATTGGGGTGAACAAATGAAAAATAAGACGTATTCGGCTCCTTCCGTCAAGAAGGCTTTTAAGATCTTGCACGCAATCGCCGATTCATCCACAGGGCTCGGAGTGAGTGAGCTGTCTTCAAGGGTGGGCATCGGGAAGAGCACTGTCCTCGGGATTACCTCCGCCCTTGAAGAGATGGGTATTTTGATCCGGGACTCTGCCCGCAAAAAGTACAGTGTGGGATATACGCTCCTCGAATTATGCAGGAAGGCCTATGTGAGGATGGAGCTGCGGGATGTGGCCAGAATTCCGATGGAGGCCCTGACGGAGAAAGTAGGGGAGAGTGTCTATCTTGGGGTGTTGAACGGGGAGCACGTTACCATCCTTGAGGTTGTTGAGTCGCACAATGAGATGAAGATTACTTCTCCCCCCGGGACGAGGCTTCCCCTTCTGACAGGGGCAACAGGGAGGGTTCTGCTGGCCCAGTTGGAAGATAAGAAAGCCAGGGAGATTGTTCATAGGCTGGGATTGGTTCGTTATACCGCGAATTCGGTAACCGACCCGAGACAGTTTTTGAGGGAGATGGCCGAAGCCAGGCAGAAGGGTTATGCGATCGACGATGAGGAGTATATGATTGGGGTGAGGGCCATTGCTGCGCCTGTTCAATCCGCTTCTTTTCCGCCGGTTGCAATCTGGGTTGTGGGGTTCACTTCAAGTCTTGACGACCAAAAGATGGAGAAAGTTGTCCAAGAGATTGAAAAAACTGCCCGGAAGATCAGTCATTCCTTGAAGCCATCGTAATAATAAAGATGGAATATTGGAATATTGGAACATTGGAATACTGGGGAAAAGCAAAGAAACAAGAAGGACCGGAATGATTGAATGGTGGGTTCAAAACAAACTTATTTTTTGGGGTTTCTCAATATTCCAATCTTCCATCATTCCAATATTCCAATCTCCCAGTCTTCCAGTTAACCCCGGATCCAGTATTGTCCATTCGGATCCGGGTTTTTAATGAAGGAGAGGAAGAAAACCGGCCTTTCAACACGGAAGAATAAGATACGTTCCAGCAGGACCCCGGCTACGGAACTGACCACCATGGCAATGGCCAGCCACTCCCCGGGTCCCTCAAGGAGAAGCCCGAGGGTGAGGAGCCCGGGCAGGATCAGCACCGACCAGAGGAAGGCGAGAAAGGGCCACCTTTCCCTGCCGGTCAGCATATTCTCGGTCGTGGTCGCAGAGGTTGTCTTGAGATGGTTTCGGTAAAGTAGAAGGAGATACCCCTTCGTAAAAAGAAGCATCGTAAAAACCAGGGGCAGTATGGAAAAGGGGTGATCGATCAGATGGAAGACAAAGCCCACCATGAAGGCGGAAACGATGTAGTACACCGGGAGAATCGGGGTCTTCCAGGCAGGATGGGTGTCGAATCGATAGGCCCATCCGGTTGAGATCAGAAAGAGGATCGATAGAGAAAAACCCGCCCACGTAAAGAGAACCTGAAGCCCCTGAAAATGCCCGAAGTATGGCAGCAGTTGCAGTCCCAGAGCACCTGTGAGCGCCCCCGCCAAACGCACCTCCCAGACGAGAGTAGACCTGTTATTGCGGATCATGGTAAGAAACCGCAGAGGGACGTTCAGATGAGCAATAGAAGCGATGGTCGCAAGGATCATGCACGAGAAGGCAATGCCGGACCAGAGGAAAGAAAGGGGCATGAAAATGGAAACAAGAGAGAGGCCAGCCCCGATCCTTGAAAAGCTGATGAAGAGGACGAGAGGGTAATCGGGATGATAGGTGTGGATCCTCATTTTCCTCCGGTGTTGGATCAGTCTAAAATAAGCAGATTCGGGAAGTGGGTTGCCAAAAGGTGACATGATCGTTCGACCTCCTATTTTCAACTGAGATGAAAGGTGGACACGCTTCGCTTTGTCCACCCTACTTTTTCCCCTACTTATGTCTCATGGCGTAGTCTGGCTTTACGCTATGCGCTATGCTCCGTGCGCGATGCGATTTTCCGCATCGGATATCGCTTTATTCCAAGGGCCTCTATCGAGACGGGACCCGGTGGACGAAGGGTCATTGAAGAAACGGACGGCGAGAAGATCCGGCTTTTTTTCTCCCGATTCGTTTCTCTCTGAAAGGGCCCGTTCCATCTGAAGGGTCTTCCGGACCACAGAAATCATTTCCTGAGGATCTTCGGTCAGTCCTGTTGCAAACGAGGTCATCTCTGCAATATCGGATGGCGAGATCAATCCGAGACGCGCCACAACGAGGGGACAGAGACAGGCAAGGTCGGAAAGGACCTTCAATTCTTCAGAAGCAGCTACCCTTTCGGCGATTCCGCTTCCATCGGAAAGTCCAATCGGAGTCATACTCGAAAGATAATCCCATTCTGCGGGGAAGAGGGCGAGACTCAATGCGTATTCCATTGAAGACCGGGGATCGCGAATCGGAAGGTCCATGCCGGCCGAATGGGCGACCAGGTCCAACCCTTTCCCAAGGTTTTGTGCCGCCCGGAGGCTTCCATGACGAAGGACCTCCCCTCCCCCGGTACCGAGAATAACCTGATCGATCATTTTCCTGGCGGCCTCTTCATCTCCCCACCGGCAGCCTGTCCGTCCCAATTCCTGTTCCGACAGAATCCCTCTCTCATAGGAATCCATCACCCAGGATAAGAGGGATCCTGCGGCAGAAGGATCGATTCCCTGCCTTTGACAGAGGCGGTATAACCTCAGGGTTGCTTCCCAATCGGTGATACCGATACGCGGTCCAAGACTCCAGGCTCCCTCAAGATGAACACCACCGAAGAAGTTCCCTTCCACCTGGGTGATCCGGCCGCAATGGATTGGGCAGGAGAAGCATCCTTCCCGACCGTAAAGGTACTTCCTGGTATAGAGGGTTCCCCACGTCTCCTCCATGTCGGGCCGCCTCGACTCGTGGAAATTCTGAATACCGAACCCCCCGCCGTTCGTCCCGAGAAGAAAAAAAGTTCCCGATTCTTTGAGTCTGGAAGCCGTTCGATCCATATGGATCCGGTCCCTCAGTGCAGAACAGCGAGCGAGAAACCCCTTGGGGTCTTCGAGAAAGACGGGTGTCTCTCCGTGAATCGCAATGGCCTTGAGGTTTTTTGTTCCCAAGACATATCCCGGACCGACGTGGTCTGCTGTCCATGAGAATCGGTTGACTATATTGGCAAACGGAAGAAGCCCTTCTCCTGCAGGCCCGATGCAGAGGACTTCGGTCGTTCGATCCCCCATCGCCTCCTGAATGGAGACCGTGGTTTCAACGGTATCCTTACCCCAGAGGGAGCGGGCATCCTCGAACCGCACCTTCTCTCCGTCAATCGAGAGATAGATGGGTTTTTCGCTTCTTCCCTGAACAACGCACTGGTCGAAGCCCGCGAACTTGAGCTGGGCTCCCCAGTGGCCGGGCATACTCACGTGGAAATATCCAGGAGGGTGAACGAGAGGAGAAGAACCGGAAATGCTTGTCCAGCCTGAGCAAGGGGCAAACGTTCCGGTGAGAGGGCCGACGGCAAAGACAATGGGATATTCAGGCGATGAAGGGGAAATCGATGAAGAGACCTCTTCCGAGAAAAAGGCACTGTTGAGTCCTCTTCCTCCTATTCGAAGCACCAGGTCCTCCCGGGGAATCTCCTCCGACCATGACCTCTGGAGGTTGAGATCGATCCGAAGCCGTTTTCCCGTCCAGCCTTTAACCATACGAAAAGTCCCCGTTGTCCTTTGCAGAAATCTTTTCTTACGTCAATTCCTTACGCCATGCACTTATGGGTGTGCGCTTTATGCGGCCCTACATGAAATGCCCGGTCTCATGGATTGAACAATCTTCTGGGCAAACGCCTTCTTCCGTTCAGTGGAAAGTCTCCCCTCGGACGCGTGAGAGAGTGCCCCGACCGTACAGGCCTCGACGCAAAGAGGCTTCCCTTCACAGAGGTCGCAGGTCATCGTCTTTCCCGTAACAGGATGAATGGTTGGTGCTCCGTAAGGACAGGCGTAGATGCAGGATTTACAGCCCACGCACCATTTCTCATCCGTTACAACCGCTCCGGTCTCCTGAACGCGCTTCCGGGCACTCGTAGGACAGATGGAAATGCAAGGGGCATCCTCGCAGTGATGGCAGAGGACGGGAAAATAGACAGCGATTTCTCCCCATTCCTTTACCTGAATCCGTGAAAGGGTAGGGCATGAAGCTCCCTCATGCGACAGGCTGCAGACCATCGCGCATGAGAGGCACCCTGAGCAGAGTTCCGGAATAATAGAGATCGCATCCATCTTCGTCTTTCCTCTCACTGAATATTGAATTGTTCTCCATGCTGAACGTCAACGGTTAAACAAAATGGTAACATACTATTTCATATTGTCAAGTAATATTTGGCATAATTGTAAATTTAATTTGTGGACATCAACACAATTTTTGGCCTCACCTGGAATTAAAGTTCAGTATGATGAACGGCTGCGGGGCTTCTTCTCCAGGGGATGGGTTCAGGTGGAAAAGGATCCTAAAAATAACAGAGGGGAAGGGGCTCGATCATGCTTGACAGATTCCCTCTCAAAAGCTAAAAGGGATGTTAGTAAGCATTCAATCAACCGAGCGCGCTGGAGATGGAGAGATCGACTATCATCCTTCTCCCGGGGAGGCTACCATGAACCTGACTGACATCCTTGAAAAGAACTCGAGAATCTATCCTGATGAAACGGCTCTTGTTGAAGTCAGACCCGTCACAAAGGGAAGAAGGGAGATCCGCTGGAGGGAGTTTGAAGAGAGAGTGAACAGGATCGCAAACCTTTTGAGAGGCATGGGGGTTCGGCAGGAGGACAGGATTCTCTTGCTTGGCCGAAACTCGATCCACTGGGTTGAGGTCTATTTTGGTGTCTTGAAGACGGGGGCCTGGATCACTCCCCTTAATTACAGGTTTACAGACGACGATATCGCGTACTGCGCCAATGTGGCTGAACCGGTTGTCTTCGTCTTCGATGAGGAGTTTACCGAAAGGGTGAAGACGCTTCGGCCTAAATTGCCCACTGTAAGAAGATACATTTCCATCGGGAACAACCGCACGGAGGATGTGGCGAGACTGGAAGATCTCCTCGAAAAGGCTGCTTCAACGTCCCCCGGGGTGGATTTGAGAGATGAGGATCCGTGTGGGCTTTACTTCACTTCAGGGACCACGGGCGCTCCGAAGCCGATCCTTCTTTCCCACAAGAACCTGTTCTGTAGCGCGATCACTGAGGCAGTCAATCATCTCTGGAGGCATAACGACCGTCTCCTGATGATCCCTCCTCTCTACCATTCTGCCATCGGCCATCTCCTCGGTCCCATGGTCGTGGGAGCTCGAAGCATCCTGCTCACCGAGGCAATCAGCCCTCAGTACATCTTCGAGGTCATGTCGCAGGAGGAACTGTCGGTTATTTTCCTGCTTGTTCCATGGGTTTTGGATATTCTCAGTGCCCTCGACCGGGGAGAGCTCAAACGGAGTGACTACAACCTCAGCGCCTGGCGCCTCATGCATATGGGGGCACAACCCATTCCTCCCACCCTCATTCATAGATGGAAAGACCATTTTCCAGAGATGCAGTACGACATCTGTTATGGGTTGACTGAGGGCTCGGGGCCGGGAGTGGTCGATCTCGGGATCGGAAACGAGCGGAAGATCGGAGCCATTGGAAAACCTTCAATGATGTGGGATGCCCGAATCGTTGATGAGAAGGATAACGATGTGCCTACCGGCCAGGTAGGCGAGATCATCGTCAAGGGAAATGGCGTGATGAAGGAATATTATAAAAACCCGGAATTGACGGCCCAGACCATCCGAAATGGCTGGTTACACACCGGGGACCTCTGTCGGATGGATGAAGAAGGATTTATCTACGTTGTCGACCGGAAAAAAGACGTCGTCATCAGCGGCGGAGAAAACATCTATCCGGTGGAGATCGAAGCGGTCATCATCAAACATCCAAAGGTGAAGGATGTGGCGGTCATCGGGGTTCCGGACGAGAGACTGGTTGAAACCGTTGCTGCAATCATCGAACTTGAGGAGCGTGAGGTCTTGACAGAAGAAGAAATGGCGGCCTTCTGCGACAAGAATTTGGCACGCTATAAACGGCCCCGTCACATCTTTTTCGACCGGATACCTCGAAGCCCGTCCGGCAAAATTGAAAAGCCCAGGCTGAGAGAGAAATACCGCAATTTGTTGGAATAATGGAATACTGGAACAATGGAATACTGGGCAAAAGATGTTAAATCCTGTGAGACCTAAACCCAACATTCCAATATTCCATCATTCCAGTATTCCAATCTTTTTCAATTATTTGATGGTCGATTTTACGACGTCATTCAGGTCAAATCCGGTGCCTGTAACGATCTTGCCGATTGCTGCATCCACACCGAAAAGATCCGTGATCTTTGCCGCTCCCTTGAGCTGACCCGTCGTCCATCCGAGAGAAAGATTGGTCACGGGATGAACAATCTCCTTGCCGGGTTCATAGATCTCGAGGGTATCCCCAATGCGGAGTCCGGAGAGCTTTCCGGCATTGAAGTAAACCTGGTCCCCGTCGATCCTGGCAATCGTAGTCGTCCAGTCGAGATAGTCAAGCTGGCGGAGAAGGCCTTCAAGACTGTCGTCGAGGCTGAAATCGATGGCTTTGAGGACGGCTTTGCTCCGGCTGTACTCTCCCACTTCCTTCGTTCCAAAGATGGGACTTCTTCCAATGAAGGTCTTAAGAAGATTCCCGGTAGAGGCGTCTACCATCCGCACCTCCACCTTCGAGGTTGCGAAGGAGACTTCGTCCTCTGAGATATCGGAGGTTTTTGAGGAAAGAATGCTCACATCGGTCACCACACCGGAGATGAAGGCCTGAATGCCGAATGACTGGTAGGCCCGTTTCATCGCCGGAGGGTCGGAGAGACTTTCAAACTCTAATCCGTCTTTTTTCAACATCTCAGAGACAACAGCCCTGTCCATGGTAATAACGCGCTGGGTCGCCTCAAGCTTGTCGATCAACCTCTTGACTGCTGCGTCCCCCATTTTCTCGTCCTGATAGGTGGTCTTATTCTCAAAGTCCATGACAACGACCTTCTTCTTGAATCCCATCTGAAAAAGAGGAAGAGAAGAGCTGGAGAACGGCCTTGCCGGAACGGAAGCCACGCCGATCTCGCCTTCCTTCTTGGGCGAGGCTGGGGGTTGGGAAGGTTTTTTTGAGGGAGGGGGAGCCTCCGATTTCGGAGGGTTAACGCCCTTAACCTGTTCCATGCCTTCGACGGTCACCGTCTTTCCGGCTGGAACGTCCTTATCACCCTCTTTATTCTTCTTCCCGATCAGAGGAAGATTGGAACAGGAGGTTATGAAGAAAAGCAGCGTTAAAGCCGACATAAGAATAATGCGGAGACTTTCTTTCTTTTGTTGAATCATGGACACTCCCTCTCGAAAATCGTTGAACGTTAAGCATCATGATATATTGGTCGTGAAAAGTCAAGGGAAATGAAGGAAGAAGACAGAGAGTGGAAGGCAGAAAGTAGAAAGCGGGAAAGAATAAAAAAGGCGGCCCCAGAGGGCCGCCTTTTCAGGCTACACAATCGAATTAGAAGGTGTAGGTCAGGTTGGTCATGATGACCCAGGGATTCTGGGGCTTTCTGTTTCTCTCAAAAACCGGATCCCAGAACTTGAAGGCAGGGCCGGCCCACATGTAGCCGCCGGTGGCCCAGAACTTCAACTGTTTGTAGATCTGGAATTCGTTGTAGAGATCGACTTCCCATCCAATCTTTTTGTTATCCTGGAGGGTTTCGCCGTCAGCCTTCATCGCTGTGCCAAAGGTATCCCCGTTTTTCGTGGTGTCACCAATGTAGAGTAAGTTTGTGGTTATCTTATACCAGGGTGTTACCTTGTACATACCGTAGACTTTGGCCGCCCAGGTTCCACCAATCGGGCCTCTTGCGTTCTGGTTATAGTTGAGGTTGTTCGCGATACCACCGCTGCCCCGGTCGATCCAGTTGGAGTAAAAGACGAGGGACTCTCCGAAGACCGCGCCCGATTCTGACCCTGGCGGGTTAACGAAGGAGCCAACCTTGTAGCTGTCTTGACCGGTAGAACCGTGGGATCCGGGAAGCCCGGTAGGCCCTGTCTTCTCCGTGTCAGATCCGGAGGCATACCACAGGACTGCGCCGAAGTTGAACATATCATAAGGATAGTCCACTTTCGCGTAGGTAGCCCAGCCCCTGTATTTCACATTGGGGTCATCTTGAAGGCTTGGGGCGGAATCGGCTCCATTTATCTTGACCTTGCCGGTGTCCATGATGAGATCGAAGTTGACATCGACCGGGCCTGCCTTCCCATCAGCATACACTCCCAACCACCACATGCTCGACTTGAACGAGGTGTCAGTAAATGCCTTGTTAGAAACCGAGGTAAACTTGTTAAGGGGGTAGGTATCCATGTTGTAGTACATGGCATAGCCACCCACTGTGAAGGTGTTGATCTTGGCGTTGCCATGGAAGCCCCAGACATCCACGTCATCCGCGACCCAGGTCCTTCCCTCAAGGGCCTTGAACCAGATGAACTGGAGGTTTACGGGATCGATCTTAAAGCTTCCAATCGCCCCCATGCCGTCTGTATAGATCAGCAGATTGGGCCGAATGGCGAGACTCTGGAGACCGATCCTGAGGTTCATGGGAATCGGGACCCCCATATAGGGAAGGGCTGCGTCGATATAGATATTCTTGATCTCCAGAGCCGCACGGTCAGCACTCCAGTATCCAAAACCGTTTCTGTCGCTGAGTCTGTTATTGGACGCTACTCCTATGTCACCCCAGGTAGCAGAGTCCGCCTCGAAGAAGATCGTTCCGGTCAACTCTTTGCCATAGACGGCATCGAATTTCAGCCTCAGCCGGGATTCCATGAAGGATTCTTTATGGTTGAAGACATATCCCTGTGTCGAGGTTCCACGGGGTCCGAACGGCTGATAAGGAAGAGGCACCACATTGTAGATGCTGTTGCCGTTATTGACGGACCCTGGTCCCGATGTTCCAAAATCGTTTTTCCAAAATTCGGATATCTCATCGATAAACCCCGATGCCCTGAATTCCAGCTTCGCATCCTGGGCGTACGATGTGGCAGCAAATGCCATGATCAATAGTCCCAATACAATCAATCTCTTCATCTCTTTTCCTCCTCAATTTAGTTTTGTGTTTTGTGATGAAAAAAACCACTCACACAGCCTTTGACAACAAGCCTCCTCTAATTCCACGACAGCAACTTCGCCGCCATCCCCCCGCCTGTCTAAAGTGAGACAAGCCTTTTTCACCTCCTCCCTCCTCTAAAGTTTGTGAAAAAAAGGCCACAGAAAGATTAATTTTTTCTAATAAAACAATCTATATCACCCCCTGAAGAACTTGTCAAGTCTTTTTTTTAGTTTTTTTTGGGGGGGTTCCCTTTAATGATAAGGCGCTTAGGAGGACAACATCGATAAAGAATTATAGACCTCTTAGGGTCTTAAAAAATCAGACGCAGGGCAGGACACCGCGCCTGCCCTCATTGGTCGCCACAGTGGCCGACCCTGCGGTTCTCCCAACCTTCCCGGCGTTGAAAATAAAAGAGGGGAGCACCTGTCTCCCCTCTTGGACTTATAGATATGTCCGGGTATCTCAAGGTCAGAAAAGCTTAAAGAACAGGATGTTACTTGTGCTCTTTCGTTCGGTTATGCTCGATGACGGGTTGACAACTGCCACCACCAATTCTTCCTCGCCATTGTTTTCCACATCTTTGATCTGGTAATCGGCAATATACCCTTTGATTTCGCGGGTTTTCCAGTTTGTAGTAAATTCGCCTCCGTCCCAGGTCAGGCTGTAAATCTCCCCCTTTTCGGGCGCCCTGAGCTTATCGAAAAGGGTTCCCGAGGCGAATTCATTCTTATTGACGATGACCTGAGCCACTCCATCCCGATCCAGGTCCTTCACAAGAATCCTGCCAGGGATGTATACCCGCCAGGGCGGGGAATCGTTTCCCCGGAAGGTAGTGTCCTTTTTCTTCCTCGTATCATAATAGTTCATCGTTCCACCGTACCGTGTACTGCTCGCCCAGAGAGGCATAGGCTTTCCCCCCTCTGAAAAGATATTGAGGCGACCGGATTCGTCGAAGCTAAGGATCTCGGGCTTGCCCTCTCCCCGTATGTTAGCGACGGTGAGGCCAAAAAGGGTGGTCTCCGCTGGAAAGGGCATTGCCGGTCCCCTCTCATAATCGTTTTTCTTCCAGACAAACCTGTAAATAGGCCCAACAAATAGCCCCTCTGATCCCATCCTCTGGCCCATCAAGATAGGTCCCTCCTTAGGATGCTCCAGCACCCGGAAGTACCAGCCAGCCTTCTCGGTAATCTTCCGGAACCTTCCCTCCTCATATTCGAGGATGAACGATCGGAGGTCATCTTCGACCACCGAGGTTATGATGATCTCCGCATGCCCGTTCCGGTTCACATCCGCCACATCGAGGCTCAAGAAATTGTGATAATAGCCTGCGTCAATGTGCTGAAAAAGATTCAATTTCTCCCCGTCGTATTTGAAGACGTAGATGGAGTGGTTGTCGATGGCAACCAGCTCATTTTTCTTGTCCCCGTCGACGTCCCCAATATCAATCCCCTTGATCTCGAAGTTGAAGGTCTGGCTCTTCTTGAACCCGACTCCTTCAGGATCAAGCCTTGAGGTATCCTTTTTCTCCTTGATGAGATAGGGATGTTTCGGTTCCGCCTGCCTGCCGGCCATGGCACGACGGCCCAGGATCTTCATTCCAATGTCCAGGGCAAAGTCCCCTATCTTGGTCATCACATCATCAATCCCCTTATGCTGCGTATAGACGCCCATGGGAGGCTTTTCTTCGGTAATGCTGATCAGGCGGGCATCCAGGCTGATGTAGCTGCCTACCTTGGTCAGGCTTCCGAGGACGATATAATCGGCTTCCACCCTCATACCGATCTTTGCCGCCACAGCCTCATCGAGGCGCATGGGTCTCTCCTCATAGAGAGCCCGTTCAACGAGAGACCGATCGATAACAACGATTCTCTCATCCGTGATCCGGGAGGAGAGGATGTCATAAATGCCATCCCGGAGGTAGTCCAGGTTCTCCTGGCTGTGGATGAGAAAGGGAAGGATCGCAAGCTTATAGACCTTGCCCGGGGCCTTGGCCTGCGGAATGGAGAGAGAAGGAGAAAGAAAAACAGCGCATAGGCAAAGCAAAAAAAATGAGAGAAGCAATCTACTTTTCATATGACTTCCTTTCATATAAATGGGGACCAGTCTGATTTGATTCTCTCCCTGACCGCACCCGGGGGAGTACCGTCACTACTTTTGCACGGATGTGAATAAGAAAGCCTTCGAAAAAACCAACAAATAGAAGAGAAAGGGACAACTTTTTAATATATGGTTTATTCTGGAGGACTTGTCAACCCTTCGGCTCTTTGGAGGGCCGAAGGATTGACTGTGGGAGTAGTGAAAGAATCAAACAGGACATATGGAGTACAGAACGTATTGGGTTAAGATGAGGGTAAAGATGCCAGTTCTGTCAAGAAGTTAAGTCAATGGGCTGTGGATCTTCGGCCATTACTTGTAGGGAACGGTTTGAAACCGTTCCCTACGGACCTAAGCAAAGGGCATTCCGTTCGTTCGTGAATGACAAACCCGCAACGACAGATTTAAAAGTTTTAATTGGTGTTGGATCAGCCTATCTTCAATACGACGGCTGCTCCGGTATCACCTGCAGCACAACCGGCCCAGAGGGCGTACCCACCGCCTAAGAGGACCATCTCTTCTATTAATTCGGCAATGAGCCTGCCAGCAGTGGGACCTTGTGGGTGGCCGTAAATCATTGAATTTCCGTAATTATTCATCGAGTTAAGGTCCATTCCCATCATCTTGGCCATATAAATATCATTGATTACAAAAGGACTGTGGGTTTTCACGGCTTTGAGATCTTTCACCTTCAGTCCTGCGTCCCGAAGGGCCATCTCCGCAGCAGGCACAGGGGCCTCGCCCATGTATCCCTTTTTCGCCCTCGAAAAGCCGTAAGAGAGGATTTGAATCTCGATCTTCGGGTCCTCACTTAGCGCCTTCGCCCCTTCTCGAGTGCTGACGATACAGCCGGTGTTCCCATCGGCGGGATGCGTCTGTGCTCCGAAGCTGTGAACGCCTCCTGGTTCGACGGGAGCGAGCTTGGCCAGACCTTCTGCCGTAGTCGGGGTAATTCCCTCGTCCTTCTCAACAAGGATGGTTTCCTTCTTCCCGACCTTGACTTCTGCGGGGAACATGTATCTCTTTTGAAAGGCCCGGTCGTTCGCCAGTGCATCAAGATATTGTTGATATCTCCGCAAAGTTACAACGTCGCACTCCTCCTTGGTGGTTCCCAGCTTTTTGGCCACATTTTCGGCTGTCTGGATCATTTTCAAGCCCGGCCATGGGTCTCTGTTAAAGTTATCCATCACCCAGTTTTCCGATTCTACCTCTCCACCCGGGCCGAAGGGATTTGCCCAGACCGTATGAGGGCCATTGGAGGTGCGATCCGACATGAGGGCAAATCCTGTTTGATAGGCTCCGAGCTCGATGCTCTGGGCTGCGAGATAAATACAGGTGGCAGAGGTGGTGCATGCCTGATTGAGCATCAGGGCAGGGATATCCTTCGCTCCTTCGCAGAGCATGGCTGCTGCCCATGTATGACTGTAGAACATGTATCGTTGGGCAACGGAAATTCCGAAATAGAGGTAATCGATGACGGTGGGGTCGATCTTCCTCTTCTTCAGCCACCGATTGGCGGTCTTCGCTCCGAGGACCACCGCGTTTTCATTGGCGAGGCTTCCCTGCCAGCGACAGAAGGGCGAAGAATAGTAGCCCTTGTATGGAATAAATGCCTTACTCAACGTGGTCATAATCTTTCCTCCTTGATCTGAGAATCGCCTGCTGCATCTGAAACACCAATGCAAATTGTAAAATTAGCAATGCAAAATGAGCAACGCGTTCAATTGCCAATGGGTCATTGCCAATGGGTCATTGCCAATTGGTCATTGCCAATGGGTCATTGCTAATTAACCATTTTGCAATGATCTTTGTTGGTTACCTTATTAATATTTATACCAGCCGCCCCCGGTCTTTCTCCCAAATTTCCCGGCCCGAATCATCGATCTCATGAGGGTTGGGGCGGACCACTTGCTCTCCTTGTTCAGTTCCTTATAAAGATATTCTGTAACGTGGAGGGCAATATCAACCCCTGTCAAATCCATCAATTCGAAAGGCCCCATGGGATAGTTCAGTCCCAATTTGACAGCCTTGTCGATATCTTCCACCGTGGCCACTCCTTCTTCCAGCATCTTGATGGCTTCGACAAAGTGGGGGATCATGAGACGATTGACAATGAATCCCGGTGTATCCTTTTTCACCTCCACGGGCTCTTTACCCATCTTCTTCGCCGCCTCCATTACGGTGCGGGTGGTTTCATCGGTCGTATAGAAACACCGAATCACCTCAACCAGTCTCATGATAGGAGCAGGGTTGAAGAAGTGCATTCCTGCGACCTTCTCAGGTCGTTTGGTCGCCACGGCGATCTCGGTGATCGACATGGAAGAAGTATTGGAGGTCAGAATTGCTTCCGGTTTCGTCAACTCATCCAATTGCTTGAAGAGGGTTTTCTTCAATTCCAGGTCTTCGAAAACCGCCTCGATGACAAAGTCAACTCCCGAAAGATCTTCCATCCGGGTGGTCCCTTTAATCCTGGAGAGGACTGTCTTCTTCACCTCCTCTGTGATTCTGCCCTTTTCGACGCTCTTGGCGAGGAACTTCTCTATTGCCTTGAGGCCATTTTCTACAAACCGGTCTTCAATATCTCTCATGACGACCTGATAGCCTGCCTGAGAGGCGACCTGGGCGATCCCATTACCCATCGTCCCCGCACCGAGAACCCCTACGACTTTGATCTCCATAAATTCCCCCTTTTCCGATCCGTTCTCTGTGGCCCTTGGCACGCATCCACGCATTTCCCGAGATTTGGCAGGGCCACAAGCCAGAACCAGATCCAAGTTTAGTTAAATTTTTCACATAAATTAGTATAACATTTTGTCAATGTCAAATGCTTTTTGCATGGACGGTCTCTGACAAATGGTATTCGGGTGCTCGCTGAACTCGAAAATGCAGGAAAATTCAGGCAATTCGACTGAGGAACGGGCCCCCTTTCGGAATAGGAAAAGGTTCTTGCGCAGACCTCATAAAAAAGTTTCATAAAAAAATCTTGACAAAGGCATGGGAGTTTGGGTTAAAACATCAATTACGCGTCCGTGCCTACAAGCCGTGGTACGTTTCGGCACGCAGGCGTGACCGTGGGTCGTGCCCGAATTCAGTCACGAAGTCGTGTAGTCGTCTGGTCGCGTGGTCAAGGGACTAAACGACCAAGCGACGGAGCAACGAAAATACGAGCACGGACACGAGGACATCAAGAAGGAGGTCAATATGGGAACGTCAGTAACAGTACCTATGGTGGGGAAGATTGTTTCCGTTTCTGTTAAGGTGGGAGATCGCATTAAGGAGGATGATGAAGTTGCAGTGTTAGAAGCCATGAAAATGGAAATGCCTGTGGCTGCTCCGGTAAGTGGCGTTGTGAAGGAGATCTGTGTCTCCCCGGGCCAGGAAGTGGAGGCTGAGGCACTTATTGCTGTCATCGAATAGACAGACATTCCAAAAACTCGCTATAGAGACGTCCCGCTGGGACGTCTCTACCTTTGTCTTTCTACAAAATCCCCCGAAATTGGATTGACACCTTTCCTTCTCTGTGTTATTTCAGCCACATAGCCAAGTAAAGAGTTGTGGGTTATTGAGTTATTGGGCTATTGGGTTGAACCCAAGTGGCTCAAGTAACCCAGAACCCAGGTAACCCGATAAAGCTGGAGGGCTTCCATTCGTGTATCGAAACAAAACAATTGCTGCAGTTGTTCCTGCCTATAATGAAGAGAAGCTGATCGGGAAGGTCTTGAAATCGATGCCGGCCTTTATCGATCATATTATTGTTGTGGATGATGCGAGCCGTGATCGCACAGGAGAGGTTGCAAAAACCTATCAAAAGGAGGATTCGCGGATTGTCTATATCCGCCACCCGAAAAATGAAGGGGTGGGGGGCGCCATCGCGACGGGATATAAATGGGCGAGGGACAATGAAATTGATCTGACAGTGGTCATGGCCGGAGACGCTCAGATGGATCCCAAAGATCTTCCGAGACTGCTGGACCCTGCGGCCAACGGGGAGGTGGACTATGCAAAAGGCAATCGTCTCTTCACCGGAAAAGCCTGGAAGGTCATCCCGAAGTCGCGGTATCTTGGCAATGCTGGCCTTTCGTTTCTAACAAAAATTGCTTCCGGATACTGGCATATTGCCGATTCTCAATCGGGCTATACGGTGGTGACTCTCGACGCGCTTCGAACGATCAACCTCGACAGCGTCTATAAGCGTTATGGGATGCCGAATGATTTTCTTGTGAAACTGAATGTGTTTCACTTCAGAGTCAGGGATGTGCCGGTCCAGCCCGTTTACGGAATCGGCGAAAAATCGAGCATGAAGGTTTATAAGGTGGCTTTTACCCTCTCCTTCCTCCTTTTCAAGCTCTTTCTCTGGAGGCTAAAGGAGAAATATATTATTCGGGATTTCCATCCGTTGGTCCTCTTCTATCTCCTGGGCTTCGTTCTCACCCCTCTGGGGTGCCTTTTCGGATGCTATCTCCTCCTCTTCAGGATTTTTGTCGGACCAGTGGCTGCCACAAGCGCCCTTTTTGCGGCCTTCTTTGCCATATCGGGTCTCCAGTCCCTTTTCTTCGCAATGTGGTTTGACATGGAATATAACAAGGAACTGAAATAGGAAGGGAATTTCACTTGAATCTTTGTATCATCACTTCGTCCTTCCCCTCTCATCCCGATGATTTTGTCCAGGCTCCTTTTCTCCTGTCCTTCATCGAAGGATTGAAGAAAAGGGGGCATCGTGCCTTCGTATTCACCCAGAAGCGCGAAGGGACCACGCGACAGGTCCTGGAGGGAGTTCAAGTCAATTGGTTTCCCTGGATGGGCTCCCGGAGGCCCCTTGTCGATCTCAATCCTTTCAACCCATGGGATGTCCTTCGAATCGAAAGTCTCTTCCGCAATGGGAAGAAGGCACTTATGGCGTTCTTGAAAGAGAATCAGATCGATGCATGCCTTGCCCTCTGGGTTCTTCCAGGCGGTTATTTTGCAAACCATGCCTACCGGAGGATGGAGATTCCGTACTCGGTATGGGCCCTCGGGTCGGATATTTATCGATATGGGAAAAATCTTTTACTTCATGGGACGATGAATCGAATCATCCAGGAGGCCACAGGCGTGTTTGCCGATGGCTTTGACCTCTCGAAAGAGGTGGAGGTACTGTTTCAGAGGAAGTGTTTTTTCCTCGCCACGGCCCGCAACCTCAATAAGACGGATCGGACGTATCGGACCGATCCGTCCTATTCTTTCTTGTTTGTGGGAAGGCTTGAGAGGGTGAAAGGGGTTGACATCCTGCTTCAGTCGATGGATTTGCTGAAGGAGGCAAAACGGGATGTCCACCTCACCGTTGTCGGAACGGGATCGATGGAGCGGTGGGCCAGGGATTTTGTCGCTCAGAAGGGGCTCGGAGAGCAGGTAACGTTTGAGAGAAATATTTCGGATCAGAGACTCGCCTCTCTTTATCTTTCGTGCGATTGTGTTGTGATTCCCTCCCGATCGGAGTCCATTCCTGTGGTGTTTTCAGAGGCTTTGAGGTTAGACAAAGAATTAATCGTCACGGATGTTGGAGATATGGGAATGCTTGGCCGCCAGTATGGGGTGGCCCGGGTTGTCCCACCGGAGGACCCTGTGGTCTTGACGGAGAGGATGGGGGAAAGGGTTGAATCCCGAGGTCGAGAGGCAGTGGACTCTCTCGGAGCGAAGAGGGATGAATTGAAACGGCTATTCGATATCGAAACGAGCGTAGAAAGATTTCTGGCAGACTATGCGTGACCTGTTACTTGGGTTTGTCGTGTTACTTGTGTTATTTGGGTTCAACCCAATAACCCAATAACCCAAAATAACCCAATAAATTGGGGGGGAGGGCAGATGAAGGCCATTATTCTGGCGGGAGGAAAGGGGACGAGGTTGGCGCCCTATACGACGGTGTTTCCGAAACCTCTGATGCCTATCGACGGGATGCCCATTCTGGAAGTGATCGTCAGGCAACTGGCTCACTTTCAAATCCGGGACATCATCCTCACCGTAAGCCACCAGTCAGAAGCTCTGCTCGCTGCCTATTTCGGAGATGGTCGCCAGTACGGGGTGAGGATGAATTACTCCCGGGAAGAGGCTCCCCTCGGAACAGCCGGGCCTCTTTCGATCCTATCAGATCTTCCTGACACCTTTCTCGTGATGAACGGAGATATCCTGACCTCGGTGGATTATCGAAGGCTGATTCGGTTTCACCGTCAACGGGGGGGAATGGTCACCATCGCCATGAACCGAAAAGAGATTCAACTGGAGTTCGGAGTGATGGATTTTGACCGTGGCCATCGATTGAGAAAATACACGGAAAAGCCGACCTTCTCTTATTCTGTGAGCATGGGCATTTATGTCTTCGAGAAAGAGGTGATGAAGTGGATCCCCCGGGGGAGATATCTTGATTTCCCCCAGTTGATTCAAAAATTGATCAGGAGAAGGGAAAAGGTCGTATGTTTCCCGAGCAACGATTTCTGGCTGGATATTGGTAGACACGAGGATTACGAGGAAGCGCAAACGAAGTTTGCAGAGATGCGAAAGAAGTTGCTGTATGAGGAAGAGTAAACACCAAATTCCAAGCACCCGATATCAAACAAACTCCAATGAACAGAATTCGAAATCCCAAACTACATGAATTGGAGTTTGGAATTTCAAGGTGCGGTATCCGTTCCGAGGTGAATTGAGGAATACAGATCAGGATGAGATGAGAGGTCTCGCATGGGAAAGGTGCTGGTAACGGGAGCAGGAGGTTTCATTGGAAGCCATCTTTCAGAGGCATTGGTGAGAGAGGGAGAAGATGTCAGGGCCTTTGTCCGGTACAATTCGAGGGACGAAGAAGGCCTCTTAGAGGACCTTCCGAACGAGGTCAGGAGCTCGATCGAGATCGTTTCCGGGGACCTGAAAGATCCGGATGGGGTTAGAAAGGCTGTGAGGGGGTGCGGCAAGGTCTTTCACCTGGGGGCGCTCATTGCTATTCCTTACTCCTATGTCCATCCTTTCGACTTCATCCAGACCAATGTCGTTGGAACGGCCCATGTGCTAAACGCATGCCTTGAAAATCCGGCTCTGGAAAGGGTGATTCACACCTCCACCAGTGAGGTTTACGGGACCGCACAACGGGTTCCCATCGACGAGAAACATCCTCTTCAGGCCCAGTCTCCTTATTCAGCGAGCAAGATCGGCGCAGACAAACTGGCGGAGAGCTATTATCTCTCCTTCGGCCTTCCGGTTTCGGTGATCCGTCCGTTCAATACCTTTGGCCCGCGGCAGTCTCTCCGGGCGATCATCCCTACGATTATTTCCCAGGCCGTGAAGGGCGAAAGAATCCGTTTGGGGAATCTTAAACCCCGCCGGGATTTTCTTTTCGTTCGGGACACGGTTCGGGGTTTTATGGAGCTGGGAAAGTGCGATGAGGCAGTGGGAAAGGTTGTGAATGTGGGTACCGGGGAGGATACCTCGATTGAGGAATTGGTCAACAAGATTCTGAATCTCATGGGGAAGGGAGCGGAGATTGAGGTGCAAGATCGGAGAATCCGGCCTGACCGGAGTGAGGTGATGCAGCTTCTTGCCGACACCCGGCTGGCACAGAGCCTCTTTCAGTGGGCACCTCGATATACTCTCGATGATGGACTGCGGGAGACGATGGAGTGGTATCGGCAAAATCTTTCTCGTTTTAAAGTAGGGAGCTATCCACTTTAAGGTTATTTGGGTTATCGGGCAACAGGGTTACTTGGGTTATTGAGTTATTGGGTTAAACCCAAGCAACACAAGTAACCCAATAAACCCAACCAACAGGGCTATTTGACCGACGATTTACGAGTCACGGCCAAAGAGGGATGGCACTATGAAATGGCGATATCCCCTGTCTGATATTGACCTTGGGAAAGAAGAGGAAAAGGCAGTCCTGAAGGTTCTGCGAACGAGGTGGCTCTCCACCGGGCCGATTACAGGACGTTTCGAGGCGGCCTTCTCACGCCTTCTGGGAGGCGGGTATGCAATCGCCGTATCGAACGGGACCGCTGCCCTTCATCTCGCCATCGCCTGCCTCGACCTCCGGCATGGAGACGAGGTGATCCTGCCCTCTCTGACGTTTGTGGCTACTGCCAATGCGGTTCTTTATGCAGGAGCCACCCCGGTCTTTGCCGACATCATTGGTACCGATAACTTCAACATTTCTCCCGGGGAGATTGAGAGAAAGATTACTCCAAAGACGAAGGCGATTGTCGTTATGCACTATGGGGGATATCCCTGCGACATGGAGCCCATCCTGAAAATCGCCAGAAGACAGAAGGTCGCCGTGATTGAAGACGCAGCCCATGCGCCCGGATCTGTTTACCAGGGGAGGCAGTGCGGTTTGATCGGAGACCTCGGCTGTTTCAGTTTCTTCTCCAACAAGAATCTTGTGACCGGTGAAGGAGGGATCGTCGTCACGGGGAACGAGAAATGGGCCTCGAAGGTCAGGAGGATGAGATCTCATGCCATGACAGCCCTTTCATGGGACAAATATCGCGGCCATCTCTCTTCGTATGATATTGAAGAGCTGGGATACAATTATCGAATGACCGAAATCGAAGCGGCTCTGGGGTTGGTACAGCTTGGAAAGCTGGAACGGAACAGAAAGAGGAGAGAAAAGCTGGTAAAGATATACCGCCAGGAACTTGAGGGGGTGGAAGGTATTTCGATTCCTTTCAGTCAATTCAGCGGGAAGTTTGCCCATCATCTCTTTCCTGTGCTGGTTTCCCGTGACCCGGGGGATCGGTCTTCACAGCGCCGGGATCAATGGATGGAGAAACTCAAAAAATTGAGAATTCAAACGAGCGTTCACTATCCTCCTATCCACCTCTTTTCACTCTATCGAAAAAGGTTTGGTACGAAGGAAGGGATGCTTCCCAGGACAGAAGAGGTAAGCAGAAGTGAGATGACCCTTCCACTTCACCCGCGAATGAATGCGGAAGATGTGAAGTGGATTGTCGATAAGATGAAAATGGTAAGCCGTACTGTGTTGCTTGGGTTTATCGGGTTACTTGGGTTGCTTGGGTTCAACCCGATAACTCAATAACCCGATAACCCAAGTAACCCTAAAAGGTTTTATGGAGTTGAAGGTCTTTGAATCACCTGGGAAGGAATGGGATGAGTTTGCCTCCCGCTATACCGATCTCCTTTTTTATCAATCCGTATGGAGCGAGGTGTTGAAAAAGGGGTTGGGAGGGCAACCCCTTTACTTCTATCTAAAGGATGGGGGGGAGATGCTGGCTGCCTTACCGGGGGTCCTCCTCTCTTTTGGAATCATCAAGATACTGTATGCTTCGATTCCCTACGGTAATCTGATCGGCCAGGCGTCCCATTTTCCGATTTTCATGGAGTTGCTGGAGAGGGAGTTTGAGAAGCGAAAGATTGATCAGGTCAGGATAACGGAATCCCCGTTTTCAGAAAACTTTCAACCTCCCTCTTTCAAGCATTGCATGGCAAAGTGCAGCCTGTTAGATTTGAGAGGTTTTGACCAAGGAAGGATCTTTGAACATTATAAGAAGTATGTTCGGAGGGATATACGGAAAGCCGAGAGAAGTGGAGTGGTCGTAAGGGCTGGAGCCTCCATCGAAGATGTCAGACTGTTTTACCAGCTCTATTTGGCCTCCATGGAGCGAAATCGGGCAATTGCCAAATACCCTTTCCACTGGTTTGAGGCGGTTTATACCGAGATCGTTGAGAGGGGTTTAGGCCAATTCCTCTTGGCCGAGAGGGATCAAAGGGCAATTGCGGGGATCGTCCTCATCCATTCAACCGCATCGACGCACTATTTCCACAATGGTTCAAGAGCTGAATTTCTCAAATTCTGTCCCAATGAGCTATTAGTCCATTATTCGCTGGAAAAGGCCGTTGAGAAAGGGCATTCGCACTTCGATTTTATGGGTTCTGATCCCATGGACCTTTCTTTAATTAAGTTCAAAGAGAAGTGGGGAAGCCGGTCTTTGGATATTCGAACGTATGTGAAAGATTATCATCCCCTGAAATGCTGGATCTGGGAGCAGGGGAAAAAGTTGGCAAGTTCGAAAATCGGAAACGCCCTGGTCAAAATCATTCGGAAGTGAAGATTGGTCGATCATGGAGAAAGTGGATTGGGGGGAACGCGCCCGGAAAGGGTTCTTGGCATCGGGGATCGATCCGGCAGATCGAAGGGGCCATAAAAACAGCTATATCGACCTCCTTCAAAAGATGGCGCTGGAAGAGGTGTTGGAATTGAGGGGGGATGAGAGGGTTCTCGATTTCGGATGTGGAAGCGGAAGGATGGCTTACTGGATCGCTCCGAAAGTGAAAAAGGTGATCGGTTTGGAGGGCACGCCCGAAATGATCCAGTTGGCTCAGGGGAATCGTAATGCCGGGAACGTGGAATTTATGCTTTACGATGGAATTCACTTCCCCGGCATTGGCTTTTTGTTCGACCTCGCCCTCTCTGTATGGGTTTTACAATATATGGTTGGCGATACATTGAAAAGGACTATTTCTGAGTTAGCCCGTTATTTAAAAAAAGAGGGTAGGTTCTACCTTATTGAGCAGGCGTCAGACAATCCCAGGATGGAAAGGCCCAAGGTGCAAGAGTATCTCCGGGCCTTTGAAGAAGGGGGTTTTGAGTGTCTCAAATATTACCCGATCCGAAAAGGCCGCTGGTGGATGCTCTATTTCATTCGATATGGGCTGATTCCTAAGTCTTGGTTTCCGCGAATCGCCCATTATGAACTGATGACCCACAGGAAAGAGAAAGGGGAGATCAATTATTATGAGGACTTCCTCTTTGTACTAAGAAAAGGATGAAGGCTCGAAATCCGTTGGAGAAGAGCGCACATCATTCGAGCCAAATGCACATTGTGAATCGAAGAAGAAGAGAAGGGAGGTTAGGAAGGATTTAACAGGATTATTTCAAACAGCGAAACCGATATGTAAACCCCGGATTGATATAACCAGCTCCAAGGAAGGCTTCGTACAGTATGAACTCCGGCACCGAAAAAGAGACTGATATAGCCGTTACCCTCAAGAAGCGGTGGATCGTCTGGTCGTCTCTCGTGCTGGTTTACCTCCTCAGCCATTTTCATCGTGTTGCTCCTGCAGTGATCGCAGAAGATTTGATGCGGACCTTTCAAACCACGGGGGCTTTGTTAGGCGGTCTTGCCTCGACCTATTTTTATACCTATGCCCTGATGCAGATTCCGGCTGGGGTCCTCTCCGATACGCTGGGGGGAAGGATGACCATCACGATAGGGAGTGTGGTGACGGCGATGGGGACGATTCTCTTTGGTGTAGCCCCCTCGCTCGGTGCCTGCTTTGCAGGGCGACTTTTGATCGGGATGGGAGTATCTGTCATGATGGTCAACATCATGCGGATCTGTGTGGAGTGGTTCCGGCCGAACGAATTAGGTTTTATCGCTGGCCTGACGACAACCATAGGTGGCCTGGGGGGACTCCTCGCTGCAACACCCCTGTCGATCCTGGCCGATGTTCTGAGCTGGCGGGTCGCTTTTGTGATGATCGGCATTCTTTCGATAGGCCTGGCCATCCTCTGCTGGCGGGTTGTCAGGAATCGCCCGGGCGACTGTGATCTTCCTTCATTGACCAGCGGGCTCGAAAAGGAAAGGGAGCATCGAGACCGGTCCATGTCGGGATCGCAGATCTGGTCCGACCTCAAAATCGTTCTCAAGAATCGGTACACGTGGCCCCCTTTTTTCAGTTTTTTTGCCATCTATTCAACGCTGATGGCATTTCTGGGGCTCTGGGGAATCCCTTTTTTGACACAGATCTATGGCCTGTCCAATCAGGAAGCGGCAAACCACATGATGATCGTCTCGCTGGGATTGATTGCCGGAGGTCCTCTCACAGGACATCTCTCCGACAGAATCCTTTCAAGAAGGAGAATGCCCTACGCCCTGTATACCTTATTTTACGGCGTGATCTGGGGAGTGATCTGTTTTACCGGTGAAGGCCGGCCTCCCCTTGCCTTCATGTATCCGATCTGCTTTTTGATGGGTTTTTTCAGCTCCGCGTTTGTCCTGACCCTAATCTGCTCCAAGGAGGTCAATCCTCCTCATGCAGCAGGGATTGCGATGGGAACGGTGAATGCCGGAGGATTTCTCGGAGGCGCCATTTTTCAGGTTCTTCTGGGAAAGATCCTGGATATGAAGTGGGATCAGGCTCTTGTGAACGGGGTGAGAGTCTATCCGCTGGAAGCTTACCGGATCGCTTTCCTGGTCTGTTTTGCCACGACGGTCCTGGGACTTGTGGCGGCCCTCCTGATCAAAGAAACGCGATGTCAGAACATTTACAGCCGTCTTTCGCAGAGCCCTTGACAAAGGTTGAAATATTAAACATTGTGAAGAAGAATGAGAGTTTCTATTTTCAGTCTCAGGAGCCTCATAGCTGGACGAACCCAGGAAAGCGAAAGACGGTCGTCATATGGGTGGTGAGCCCTCCGACCTTTTAGGCGGGAGATGAACTGGATTGCATACGAGAGACCCCGAAGTCTGGATGAAGCTCTGGCCCTCCTGAAACAGGCAAATGGGAGAGGTCGCGTCATCGCCGGGGGGACAGACCTTGTCCTTCATCTGAAGAGACGTGAACACGTTGCCGATCTCCTCGTAGATATCACCGGGATCGATGAGATGAAGCAGATCCGGGAGAGAGACGGATGGATAGAGATCGGTGCAGGAGTGACCCACGGAGAGGTAGCGAGAAATTCCCTGATCCAAAGGGAAGCAAAGGCTCTCGCCCAGGGTTGCAGTCAGGTTGGATCACCTCAGATCCGCAATATGGGAACGCTGGTGGGCAATGTGGTCAGTGCTCAGCCGGCGGCGGATGGAGCTATCCCTTTGATGGCCCTGGAGGCGGAGTTGAAGGTCGTTTCCAGTGCAGGGGAGCGCTGGATGGCCCTCGGGGATGCGTATAGGGGGATCGGCCTTTCTGCAATTGATCCGACGAGGGAAGTGGTGTCCGAGATAAGGTTTCGGAAACCGGGACGATGTTGTGAGACGGGATTCTTCCGGATGGCGAGACGAAAGGCTCTGGCCCTGCCGATTTTGAATGGGGCTGTGAGCATCCAGCTTCATGCTTCCAAAGAGCGCATTGAAAAGGCAAGGATCGCCATCGGTCCGGTGGCGGAAAAGCCTTTTCGCTCAAGTAAGGCAGAATCCTGCCTGGAATCGGCCGAAATTGCGAAGGGGACTTTCCTGGAGGCATGCCGGATTGCCTCAGAGGAAGCTAACCCGAGGACGAGCCTCAGAGGAAGCGCCGGCTACCGAAAAGAAATGATCAAGGTCAATCTCTTCCGTACGCTGGAAAGAATCATTGATGAATTGAGGAAACGGAAGTGAAACAGATAATGAAGGTACGTCTGAAAGTGAACGGCAATTGGATCGAAAGGCAAGTACAGCCCGACCGCATGCTCCTCGACTTCCTCCGTGAAGATCTGGGGCTTACGGGAACGAAAAAGGGATGTGAGGAGGGAGAATGTGGGGCGTGCACTATCCTCATGGACGGGAAGACGGTCCTTTCCTGCCTGATTCCGGCTGTGAAAGCGGATGAAGCGGAGATCCTGACGGTGGAGGGGATGGCAGAAGGAGAGAAGCTTCATCCCATTCAGCAGGCCTTCTGGGAAGAAGGGGCAGTCCAATGCGGGTATTGTACGCCGGGGATGCTTCTTTCAGCGAAGGCCTTGCTCGACGAAAACTCCGAACCTGCGGTCGAAGAGGTCAAAGAGGCCATCTCAGGAAACCTCTGCCGGTGCACCGGCTACGGAAGGATTATTCGAGCCATCCAGGCAGCCTCTGAAAAGATGAGAAAAGAAAAAAGGTAGGCATTTCGGGGCCTGTTAGTAAGGGTCTCAAAATAGTCCATACTTTGGTGCTGTCGACACAACGATTCATAACCCCACCTGACCTCCCCTTACCTCAAGGGGAGGAACATCCCCCCTCTTAGGTTAAGAGGGGGTAGGGGGAGTTAATTCGATCAACTGCAATCCTGAGTTCATTCACGAATCACGGACAATGGAGGTAACCCATTGGCAAAAGATCTGAGGACCTGGTTAAAGGAGCTTGAAGAGAATGTGCCGGGCGAGTTGGTTCGGATTTCGAAGGAGCTCGACCCTGCAGCTTTCGAGACAACCGCCATTCTCGATCAGATGGAGTCCCAGGGACGATTTGAGGGGGTCCTCTTTGAAAAGGTGAAAGATCTTAAAGGGAAGGTGAGTCCTTTCAGGATCCTGATGAATACCTTCGGAACGTTGCGAAAGATCGGTGTGGCCCTCGACATTCCGGAAGGCAAGCGGATCGATATTATTGAGAGGATGCTTGAGCGCCAAACGAAGGCGATCAAGCCCCTGAGGATTTCGAAAGAGGAGTCTCCGGTCAAGAAAGTCATCGTCAGGGGCGATGGCCTCGATCTGAGAAATCTTCCGATCGTGCGCCATGTGGACATGGATGGAGGGCCGTACCTGACGCCGATCATCGTCTCCAGAGAGCCGGGAAGAAAGCGTTACAACGTCTCATGGAACCGGATGATGTACCTCGATCCCAGACACCTGGGAATCTACATGTCTCCCCGTCACCTCTGGTCCTATTTTTCAAAGGCGGAATCGCAGGGGAAGAATATTCCCATCGGTGTTGTTTTGGGGCATCACCCTGCCTTCCACATCACCGGTGCACTGCTGACCCCCATGGATGAAGATGAATATGATGCTGCCGGCGGAGCCCTGGGAGAGCCCCTGCGGATCGTCCCTTCAGAGAGTTACGGCGATGACCTTCTCGTCCCTGCGGATTCCGAGATGATCATCGAGGGTGAGATTCACGTCGGAAGGCGAGTCGTGGAGGGACCCTTTGGCGAGTTTACGGGCTACAGCGGCTCCCAGAGGCTGGCATGCCTCTTCGAGGCGACGGCGATTACGTATAGACCGGATGCGATTCTCATCGATATCTTTCCCTGTAAGACCGAACACCTCAATGCCCACCTCCCGATAGAGGCTTCCATCTATGGAAAGGTCAAAGAGGCGGTGCCGACCGTCAAGGAAACCTGCTGGATCGGCTCCGGGGGGCCTTTTCACCTCATCATCAGCCTGAAAAAAACGATGGAGGGGCAGCCGCTACGGGCTGCCATGGCTGCTCTCTCCGCCTCCAATTTTCTGAAACATGTGATCGTCGTCGATGATGACATCGATCCGGCCAATCTCAAGGAGGTGATGTGGGCCATTGCCACCCGCGTGCAGGCGAGCGAAAATGTGGTCATTTTGAAGGGCCTCCAGGGACATGTCCTCGATCCGTCGGTGCGGCATGAAATTCGATCTGACGGAATGATTATCGATGCCACCAAACCGATCGATCGACCGTTCCCAAAGCGTGGTGAAGTTCCCAAAGAGGTCTTCCAGCGAATCAAGCTTGAGGATTATATCAAGGGATGATAACGGAATAGGGTTGGATCACAAGATATCAACCTGGAATAATGAAAAAGTCATTTGGGTTATGGATAGGGCTAATAAGCCAGTTTGGTCCGTAGGGAACGGTTTCAAACCGTTCCCTACATGGAATGGCCAAGGAGGTAGAGCCTATTGACTTAACCTCTTCGCAAAACTGGCATCCTTGCCCTGGCCTTAACCCATGACTTCTTATTTTCTGACGACGAGGTAGTTATGGATATTTTCGATGTTGCCTGCCCGAAGTGTAAGAAGGTCTATTACTGCGATCTCCTCCTGTTCGAACTGGAGGTCAAACTCCACTGTCCCTATTGCGGCCACTATTTCTACAGAAAGGAAAGCCCGAAGGTCTACCTCGGGGGCACGGGCACCTCTTCGGTGGCTCAGATTAAGGGAGGAATCAAGCCTGAAATGATCTACGAACCGGAAGGGGAGGAGGATGGCTGATTCTTATGGGGTCTTTGGCCGGTCGGTTCTCCGGGTGGATGGCCCTGAGAAATTGACAGGGAAGGCCGTTTACGCGGGTGATTTTTCGTTTCCAGGGATGCTCCATCTGAAGGTGCTGCGAAGCGATCGACCTCACGCCAGAATACTGGCCATTCATACGGAAGACGCAAAAGCTCATCCCCGGGTCGTCGCCGTATTCACGCATAAAGACATTCCGGGGACAAACCGGGTGGGTCCACGCAACAAAGACCAGCCCGTACTTTGCGATAATAAGGTCTTGTATGTCGGTGATGCGGTTGCCCTCATTGCCGCAGAGACGCCGGAGGCTGCTCGCGAGGCGGTCTCCCTGATCCGGGTCGACTACGAGGATTTGCCGGGAATTTTTTCGCCCGAAGAAGCACTGGCTCCTGAGGCCCCGAAGATCCATGAATCGGGAAATGTCCTTCTCGAAAGGGTACTCTTGAGGGGAGATCCCGATCAGGCGCTGAAGGAAGCTGACGTCGTGATCACGAACACCTACCGGACTCAGATGGTTGAGCATGGCTACCTTGAACCGGAGGCGGGTGCCGCAACGTATGAAGAAGGTAAGATTACCGTCTGGATGCCAAGTAAGCATGCCCATTCCGATCACAGGGAGATGGCCGGGGTCTTCGGCCTTCCTCCGGAAAGAGTGCGAGTGATCCTCACAACGATCGGCGGCTCCTTCGGAGATAAGCAAGGTCTGGCTCCTGGGTACTATGCGGCCCTCGCGAGCCTTAAGACCGGGCAACCCTGCAAAATGGTATATGATCGTGAGGAATCCTTCTTTGCCTCCACGAAGCGTCATCCCTTCTTGATCCATTATACGACAGGGGCCGCGAGAGACGGAAGAATCGTTTCGGTCAAGGTGGAGATCCTTGCAGACACGGGAGCCTATACGTCCTATGGACCCTCGATCCTCATCCGGGCTCTCGTTCATGCAGCAGGGCCTTATGAAATCCCTAATGTTTATGTGAGGGCAAGGGCCATCTTTACCAATAATCCGATTGCCGGAGCGATGCGGGGCTTTGGTGTCCCTCAGGTTGTCGTGGCCCATGAATCTCAGGTGGATATTCTTGCACAGACTCTCAAAATGGACCCCTTTGAGATCCGCTTGAAGAACGGGATGAGGCCCGGTTCTCTCACAGCAACAGGTCAAAGCCTGAATGCCTCTGTGGGCTATAGAGAGACGATCGAGAAGGTGAAGGAGGAGATAACGAGACGAGGCGTGCCCATCTCTTTTGGATCGAAGCGATACGGGTGGGGAATTGCCTCCATGTTCTATGGGATTGGCCTGACTGGTATTCCCAATCCCGGGTTTTCACGTATTGAGGCGCATGACTCCGGAGATTTCACCCTCTACCTCGGTTGTGGTGATATGGGTCAGGGTTCCGCCACGACCATGGCCCAGATCGCTTCGGAGGTACTCGGGTCGGCTCTGGAGAAGATCCATCTCGTGATCGGAGATACGGACCTCTGCCCGGATTCCGGCACATCGACGGCGAGCCGGGTAACCTATGTCGTCGGCCGATCGGTTCAACTGGCTTCGGAGAATCTTCGGGATCTACTTCGAGAATCAGCGGCCCCCATCCTGGGAGTGGCCAAAGAAGAGGTGATTCTCGAGAATGGATGTCTCCATCCATCAGAGGTTCCCTGTCAGAAAATCTCGATTCCTGAAGTGGTCAAGAAGTTGAAGAAAGAAGGGACGTCGCCTGTGGGAGAAGGGACTTTCAATCCTGAGACGACACCCCTCGACATGAAAACGGGTCAAGGAAGCCCCTACGGAACTTACGCCTTTGCAAGCCAGGGCGCTCTGGTCTCCGTGGACATGGATACCGGAGAAGTGGAGGTACTGGATATCGTGGCGAGTCATGATGTTGGAAAGGCGGTCAATCCCCGAAACGTCGTGGCCCAGATTGAAGGTGGCGTCTCCATGGGACTGGGTTATGGTGTGATGGAAGAAGTCGTGGTCAAGGAAGGAACGATCCGGAATCCCAGATTCAGCGAATATTTCATTCCTACAGCCCTCGATGTGCCAGAGGTGACTTCCTTCTTGGTGGAGAGTGAAGAGCCCACGGGTCCCTTTGGAGCAAAGGGGGTGGGCGAGCCGGCCCTGCTTCCGACAGCGCCTGCGATTCTGAATGCCATTGCTGCTGCCACGGAAGTTCGCGTTACAGAGATTCCAGTGACTCCGGAGAAATTGTGGGGGTTATTGAGGGAGCCTTGAAATGAACTGGGAAAAATTCTGGTATGGCAGGCCGGTCTACCAAAGGATCGGGGCAATCGTAGGAACTTCGCTGGCCGTCTTTCATATCTACACGGCTCTCTTCGGAACTCTGGATGCCCTCATGCAGCGGGTAATTCACCTCGGGTTAGGTCTGATCCTGGTCTTTTTGGTTCATACCACAGGAGGAGACGGGAAGAGACGGACCGTTGGAAAGTTTGATATCATTTCGATTGCCGCCACAGTTGTGATGACGGGCTACATCTTGGCTCGCTACGATTGGATCACCGTGGTACGGTTTCCCCTGGTGAGTTCCCTGGGATGGTATGACATGGTTCTGGGGGTCATCGCGATCCTCCTGGTATTGGAAGGGGCAAGACGGGTGGTCAATCCAGCGCTGGTTTATGTTGGGATCGGCTTTCTAATCTATCCTCTTGTTGGACCTTACCTGCCCGGAATCTTTCACAGCTCTCCCGTCGGTTGGCAGTCTGTCGTCGAATTTAATTATCTCTCCCTCGGCGGCATTTTTGGGATTCCCTTAGGTGTTTCGGCATCTGAAATCGCGTTGTTTATCATCTTCGGGTCTGTCCTCATGCGGAGCGGAGGTTCTCACCTGATCAGCAATATTGCCACGAACATTGCGGGCCGATATGTGGGCGGGCCTGCCAAAGTGGCGGTGGTGGCGAGCTCCCTGATGGGAATGATTTCAGGCAGTGCTACGGCAAACGTAGCCACCATTGGCAGTATCACCATCCCCATGATGAAAAAGGCAGGTTACCGCCCGAATTTCGCGGCTGCTGTTGAGGCTGTGGCGTCCTGCGGAGGACAGGTCATGCCTCCCGTCATGGGGGCTGCTGCCTTTGTCATGGCCGCCTTTACCGGCATTCCTTATGCCAAGATCTGTTTTTATGCCGCTTTCCCGGCGATCCTTTACTACCTCAGTCTTTTTTGTTACGTAGACCTGGAAGCCCGGCGTTTAAAGCTCAAGGGGTTGGAACCCGAATTTACTTTTGGAGTCATCCTCCGTGACTATGGCCATATGCTCATCCCCATTTTTGTTCTCCTTTATTTTCTCATTATGGGTTACACGCCCAGGCTTTCGGGCGCTATGGGTACGGTCACAGCCATCGTTGCAAGCCAGTTTCGCAAGACAACGCGCTTGAATGTGCCTTCCATCCTTTCCGCCCTGGAGGACGGTGCAAAGGGGATGCTCATTGTGTGTGTTTCCACGGCCGTGGCAGGCATTCTTTGCGGAACCCTCGATCTCACAGGCCTGAGCCAGAGATTTGGCAGTGCCTTTATGAGCATTACAGGCGGGAATTTATTGGCCGGTCTGTTTTTAGGGATGGTGATTGCGTTTGTCTTGGGTCTGGGACTTCCGACGACACCGACCTATATTATCCAGGCCACGACGGTCATCCCGGCTCTGATAAAATTAGGTCTGCCCATCTATGTGGCCCACCTGTTTGCCTTCTACTATGCCTGCCTCTCCCTGATTACGCCGCCGGATGCCTCTGCGGCCTACACCGCAGCCAGCCTCGCTGGAGGAGATGGGTGGAAAACGGGTTGGTTGGCTACCAAGATGTCGCTCGTGGCTTTCATTGTCCCCTTTATGTTTGCATATGATCAATCCCTTCTATGGGTGGGGAGCATCTGGAAGATTCTTGGAAACGGATTGACTGCGTGCGTGGGGGTGTGGTGTATCGCTGTCGCCGGCGAGGGTTATATGTTGCGCCCGCTGAAGGTTTACGAGCGGGTCATCGCCGCAGTTTCAGCCCTCTGTCTGATCTTTCCACTCGGAACCCTCGATCTGGTCGGCGGGATAGGCATCGCCTTTTTGATCGTTACCCAGCTCCGTGACCGGCGTCAATCGATGGCAAAAGAGACAGTAAAGATTGGAGCAGGTTAAGAAAACAGGAAAGGAGGAAGAGGACATGTATGAGAGAAGGAAGACCATTGCTCTTTTATCGGTAGTGGCTTTGGCCACACTATTTTCTGTGAGTGCCATCGCAAGTCAGAAGTATGATGTCCGCTGGGGAACATCTCCTGTGGGTGGAACTTGGGCGGTCCTCGGCAATGCCATGCTCGAAGACGTCCTGAAGACAAACCCTAACCTGGCCGGTTCATCTGTCCCCATGGCGGGTGCGGCGAATGTGATCGGCGTCCACCAGGGCAAATTGAACATTGCCTTCTCGTTCTCCGATACGGTGGGGGATGCCTGGGAAGGGAAAGAAGACTTTAAAGAGGTGGGGAAGATACAAAACATCCGTATCCTGGCCTCGCTCTTTCCCGAGCCCACTCAGTTCGCCGTTTATGCCGATTCGGGCATTACTTCCGTCCCTCAGTTGAAGGGCAAGAAAATCACACCCGGGCCCAGAGGCTCCGCCATTGAAATTGTGACCCGGAGAATATTGGAAGCCTATGGTATGACCACAAAGGATGTACAATGGCAACCCCTCGGATTTGCAGATGGGGCTGAACAGATGCTTGACCATCACATCGATGCCATTTTGTACGGGGCCATGGTTTATCCTGCACCACCGCTTGTCACTATAAGCTCTCAGCGCCAGATCAGGCTTCTCTCTCTTTCTGACGAGGTTGTTCACAAGCTGGTGAAGGCGTACAAGGGCATTGAACCGTTTACGCTCGCGTCAGGATCCTATAAGGGGGTGGACTACCCTGTGAAGGGGGTTGCCTCAAGCGTCATCCTTATCGTGCGGGAGGACATGCCAGATGACGTTGCTTATGGTATTACCAAGACGATTGCAGAGAATTTTGATCGTTACATTGTCGTCACGAAAGCAATGGCCATGGGAAAGGTTAAGGAGATGGGTAAGGATGTAGGTTTCCCTTATCACTCCGGTGCCATCAAGTACTATAAAGAAAAAGGATGGATGAAGTAATCAATGCATACGGGGAAAAGCATTACCATTGAAGAACTCGTTACTGCTGCCAGGGTGTACGCCTTAACGGCTTACTATGTGGGGCAGGCGACGCGAGAGAAAAGGGGAGAAGATGGCGGACAAAGCTGAGATTACGGTAGTGGTTGACAATTCGATCGATATCTTTCTTCCTTCCTCGGAGGTTGCCCAGTACCCGGGACCGGGGCGAACCTCCCAACTCTGGGCAGAACAGGGACTATCGCTCTGGATCGAGGTGTTCGAGGGAGAGAAATCGTGCAAGATCCTCTATGATTTTGGTCGAAGTGATCAGGTTCTTTTCCACAATGCAAAGATCCTCGGTCTCGACTTGAGAGAACTGGACTTTTTGGTACTGAGCCACGGCCATGTTGACCATTACGGAAGCCTCTTGAAAGTTCTGAGGAGAACGGGCGAGAAGTGTAAGCTGATGGCTCATCCGGAGGCTACCAAGAGAACGCGATACGTCCGCCTGAAAGACGGAAGTCTGGTGGGCCCCTGGAGAATAAGGAAGAGTGTTGTTGAAGAGTTTGGCCCGAGGATATGTGCGGTAGCCGGCTCTTCAGATCTCGGGCGTGACGTCTTCGTCTCCGGCGAAATTGAAAGGAAAACTCCGTTTGAACCCGGGATGCTTAATGCATTTATGAAAGTGGAAGAGGAGTTGATCCATGATGGGATCGAGGATGATCAGAGCCTCCTGATTAAGTTGGCAGGCAAAGGGACCGTCGTCATAACAGGGTGCTGCCATGCGGGTCTTGTCAACACGCTCCTTACCGCCCAAAAGATGTTTCCCCGCGAAAAGATCTATGCCGCCATCGGGGGATTTCATCTGAACAGCGCCGAAGAGGCTCAGTTGCAGAAGACTCACGACTATCTCTCTCAGCTAAAGATAAAATACATCTGCTCCATGCATTGTACAGGGTATCATGCCCAGAAGACCTTGATGGACAAGTTCAAGGACCAGTGGATTCCAAGCACGGTCGGAGCAAAGATAATTCTGTAATTCCTTCCTCTCGTGGGGGGAGGTCGGGGGCGGGCAGAGTTTTTTGTAGCCGCAGGCTTCAGCCTGCGCGAGAAATGTGGGGCCCGTTTTCCGAATGAGCCGAAAGACGGGACCCGTTAAAACGTGGCCGCGGAAAATCCCCGGGCGAGATTCAGGAGTCACTCATGAAGCGTGACAAATCTCTGCACATTCGAGGTGGGTACGCCGGTTCTGTCCTCTGGATCAATCTTACAACGGAGAAGATAAGAAAAGAGAAGCTCGATCGGGAGATGGTCAAGTCCTATATTGGGATGCGAGGTTTCACCTCGAAACTTCTGTGGGACCGTGTAAAGGGGGTGGATGCCTATGATCCAAGGAACCTGACCATGTTTGCCATCGGCCCACTGGGAGGGATTACCCCCACAGGGGGAAGGGCACTCGTGGCAGCTAAGTCGCCCCTAACAGGTCTCATCGGCTATGCAAACTTCGGAGGGCACTGGGGCCCGGCTTTGAAGTATGCAGGTTATGACCTTGTTGTCGTGGAGGGGAAGGCAGAGAGCCCTGTTTACCTCTGGATCGAAGATGACCATGTTGAGATCCGGGATGCTTCAGGACTCTGGGGAAAAGACACCCGGGAGACTGTAAAGGCAATAGAGAAAGAATTGGGACCATCCGAACTTGAAGTCCTTACGATCGGTCCTGCTGGAGAGAACCTGGTCCGTTTCGCCTGTGTGATGACCTACGATGGCCACTCCGCAGGCCGCACCGGAATGGGCGCGGTCATGGGGTCAAAGAATCTCAAGGCAGTAGCTGTCAGGGGAACAAAGAAACTTGGCGTCGCGAACGAGGCTGAATATCGGAAAATTCTTGCCGAACTTCTCCAGCACCTGAAAAAGGATGAGGTTTCCGGATTGGTCGCTCCGAGCCTCGGGACAACCGTTCTTCTGAACATTGTGAACGAAACGGGTGCCCTGGGAACCCGGAACTTTCAGACCGGTTATTTCGACAAGGCCTATGAGATTTCGGGCGAGACGATGAAAGAGCGTTTCAGCCCCCCGGGCAGGGGCAGGGCCTGTTTTATGTGCCCCATCGGCTGCGATCGCTACACTTACATCAAAGATGGTGAATTCGCAGGGACCTGGAGCGCAGGGGGCCCGGAGTACGCTACGCTGACCAACCAGGGCGCCCGCGTTGGAAACAGCAATCTCGCTTCGATTATCAAGGCCAATGAGCTCTGCAATCGGCTCGGCCTGGACACCTATTCAACCGGGGGAGTTCTCGGTTTTGTCTTTGAACTCTATCAACGAGGCATCCTGACCGAAAAGGAGACGGACGGTCTTGAACTGAACTGGGGAGACTACAAGGCCCAGTTGGAACTCATCAAAAAAATGGCCTACCGGGAAGGGTTTGGTGATCTTCTGGCCGAAGGGGTGAAGAGGATCGCGGAAAGGGTGGGCGAGGGAGCGGAGAGGTATGCGATTCAGGTGAAGGGCATGGAATATCCCTCCAAGGACGCCCGTGGCGATAAGATGTATGGCCTCTGTTGTGCGACTGCAGGTCGGGGAGCGGATCACCTGTACTCTCTTTCGGAATTTCCCGCGAACGTGGAACTGGACAGGATCAAGGAGATGTTTGGAACGGAAAAAGCGGTAGACCCCCATCTCCCTGACGGGAAGGGAAAGGTCGTTGCATTTTTTGAAGAAGGCTGTACATTTACTGATCTTTTAGGAATCTGCAAACTGGTTTATGTCACCTATGTTGCCTCGATGGGAGAACTGATGTTTAGAAGAGAGGTTCTGCCGAGACTCTACGAGGCGGTGACAGGCCTCCCGCTTACATATGATGGACTGATTGATGTGACCCATCGCGTAACGGCCCTGGAACGGGCCTTCAATATTAGAGAGGCGGGGATGGGGAGGAAGGATGATTATCTTCCTCCGAGATTCCTCAATGAACCCATGCCCGATGGACCGGCAAAGGGAAGAGTTTTTGAGGCTGACGAGATGCTTGATGAGTACTATGAGGCAAAAGGGTATGACAAGAACAGCGGCTGGCCCTACATCGAGACGATGGAGAAGCTCGGCTTGAAGAAGGTTGCGGAGGAATTGAAGAAGGTAGGGTACGAGCTCCCGAAGCGGAATAAGAGTTGATGGCAGACCTGCACAAACATATGGCGTGATGAGGATTGGCGTATGAGTTGTTGGCAGCCCGCTTAATCAGCCCTGAAGGGCTGAGTTACGAAACCGTAAGGAAATGTAACTCAAGGCTTTAGCCTTGATTCAGGCGGTTTGAGTTAGGTTGCCATGGCGTAGGTATTGGGTGGAACATGAAAGGTCGCGAACGGATTGTCATCTTAGGCAACGGAGTAGCCGGGAATACGGCCCTGGAACCCATTCACAGGAGTGACCCTTCTGCGCAAGTGGTCATGGTTTCAGAGGAACCTCATCCTGAATATTCGGCCTGTGTCCTTCCTCAATATGTATCGGGAGGTCTCAGCCGAACAGAGGTTTTTCTGAAATCCATCAAGGACTATCAGGGCGTGAGGGCAAGGTTTGGTGAGAAGGTGCGCAGTGTCGATCCGATCAGAGGCAGAATCCTTCTGGAGAGGGGAAGTATCCCTTACGATAAATTGATCATTGCAACGGGAGGGGAGCCCGTCATGTCCTCTGTCAGGGGCATTGATGGCAGGGGGATCTTTCCTCTGAAAACCCTCGAGGATGCGGACCGTCTCGCTCGCCTGAAGCCCAGGAGGGTTGTGGTCATCGGTTCTGGCTTAATCGGTGTTGAAGCGGCTGTGGCCATGAAAAAGAGAGGGCATAAAGTCTCTCTGATCAGTCGGCGATGGGTCCTCCCTCGCATCCTCGACGAAGACGTTGGCCGAAGGGCCAAAAGAATCCTTGAGCGAAATGGGGTGGAAGTCCATACCGGGAAGACCGTGGAGGAGATCTGCCTGAAGGGGCGAGAAGTGAAGGCCGTCCGCACGGAGAAGGGAACGATCCCGTGCGATTTCATTGTCATGGCCATCGGGATTAAACCGCGGGTGGATGTTGCCGGGGAGGCGGGAATGGAGATCGGTCCCCTCGGTGGGATAAAAGTGAATGAAAGAATGGAAACAGACCATCCCCGGGTTTATTCTTGCGGCGACTGTGCAGAACCCGTCGATCCGGCAACCGGCAAGACCATCCTTCAGCTTCGGTGGTTTAACGCAAGACAGATGGGTCGTATCGCAGGGTTCAATTGCATGGGAGTTAAAAGAGCCTACAGGAGGGCTCTGGCCGGAGTCGCTCTCGATCTTTTTGGAACAACAGTGGGATCCGTAGGCCATCTGGCACTCGATTTGAGGGAGGAAAAAACGGAAGTGATAGAAACGGATCAAGGGACCTCTTATATTCGGGTTCTCATTGCTAATGATAATGTAAAAGGAGCCCAGTTCATCGGAAGAACGGAAGAGGCGGGGATCTTTTTTTCTCTGATCCAAAACGGGTATCCTTATAAGGATTTATCTGAGGGACGTTCTCAATTTCCCTGGTACCACAGACTGGACCGCTATCTGGAGCCGAAACGCTGTGGAAATTGAAGTGAAGCTTTTCGCCACGCTGCAAAAGTATCTTCCCGGTGGAAGTGGTTCCCACTCCTGCAGGTTACAAATGGGGGGCGAGGCTCAGGTGAAGGATGTGCTCGCCCGGCTGGATCTTGCGATGGAGATGCCCAAGATCATTTTGCTCAATGGCCTCCGGTGCGATTCTGAATCGAAACTGAAAGAAGGAGACGTTCTGAGCATTTTCCCTCCCGTTGGAGGAGGCTGATAGGACATCAGAAACTCGAAATCCGAATGTCGAAATCCGAAACAAATCCAAAATTCGAATTCTCAAATGTTCAAAGTAGAATCGTTTAGGATTTCGGATTTCGGATTTCGAGTTTTCGCATTTTTGTAGGGGCTCAGCATGCTGAGTCCTTATAAAACTCGGAGGTGGAGCATTGAAAAAAATCTTGATGGTCGATGTCAATGCCTGCAATGGGTGCAGAATTTGTGAAGTGGTCTGTTCGTTCGAGAAGGAAAAGGCCTCTGCTCCCACGAAATCAAGGATCCGCATCCTCCGCGTGGACGAAGCCGGTGTGGATGTGCCCGGGGTGTGCCAGCACTGTGAATCCCCTCCGTGCGCAGACATCTGTCCGATGGATGCCATCACGCGAGATCCGAAAACAGAGGGGGTGGTCCTGAGTCAGGAACGCTGTATCGGGTGCAGGGCCTGTACGTTTGTCTGTCCTTACGGCGCGATCAGTCTGGATGTTGATAAACAGGTCATGATCAAGTGTGACCTTTGTGACGGGGAGCCCCAATGTGCAAAATATTGTCCCAAGGGAGCTCTTGTTTACGAACGAACGGAGGTGATTGACAGCTTGAGGCGTGAAAACAAATTGAAACCTTTCGTCAAATTTCTGTTAAAAGAGAGAGAAGGCTTGGTGGGAGGATAGCCACACAGAACCCAATAGCTTAGGCGGCTACCAAAGCGAAATTAATTCATTCATCAAAGGAGGAGAATCTCGATGGAAGTAAAGAAACTGAAGCTCTACATCAACGGAAAGTGGGTGGAATCGAAGTCGTCAAAGTGGCTCGAGGTGCGAAATCCCGCCACGGATGAGGTGATCGCGCTCTGCCCGGAGACGACCCGGGAAGAGATCGACGATGCGGTCAGATCCTCCCAGGAGGCGTTCTGGGCCTGGAGAACGGCGCCGCCCCCGCGCCGCGCCAAGTTGCTGTTCGATTTTCATAACAAGCTCGAGGCGCATCTTTCGGAAATCGCTGAAGTGATCGTCAAGGAAAACGGCAAGACGCTCCCGGATGCCCGGGGAGAGATTACCCGTGCGATGGAATATATCGAGCATGCCTGTGCGGGCCCGGAGCTGATGAAAGGAAGCCATGCGGAGGATGTGGGGACCGGTGTCGATACGATGTATATCCGTGAGCCCCTGGGACCCTTTGTTTTTCTTCCCCCGTTCAATTTCCCCGCGATGATCGCACTCTACTTTGTCTGGGCCCTCGCAGCCGGTGACACAGCGATCATCAAATCGAGCCGGCTCTGTCCGACGACGATTACGAGAATCATCGAGGTCCTGGAGGAATGTGATTTCCCGAAAGGAGTGGTGAATCTCGTCCATGGTTCGGGAAGCGGTGTGGGAGATGCGCTGACAACTCATCCGGGAACCGTCGGTGTCACCTTTGTCGGTTCGTCGAAGGTAGGGGAACACGTTTACAAGACGGCGATCAATAGCGGCAAAAGGGCGCAGTGCCAGGGAGGCGCGAAGAACCACGTCCTGATCGCTGAGGATGCGATCATTGATGAGATCATGCAGAACGTCGTCGATTCTTGTTTTGGTCACGTTGGAGAGCGATGTTTCGCCGTATCGAACGTGCTGGCCGTGGAAAAGGTCTACGACAGAGTGAAGGAAAAGTTTCTTGCGCTATCGAAGAACCTGGTGCTGGGCTATGGGATGGAGAAGAGTGTCACCCTGGGGCCGGTGGTGTCGAGGGATGCCCTCGATAAGATCCTGCAAGAGGTCGAACGGGGGATCAAGGACGGTGCGAGACTGATCATGGACGGCCGAAATCCAAAGGTGGAGAAGTACCCCAAGGGCTATTTTATCGCTCCCACCGTGTTCGAGGCAGAACCCGAGATGCGGATCTTCCAGGAGGAAGTGTTTGGACCGGTTCGCTGCCTGAAAAAGGTGAAGGACCTTGCGGAAGGCGTTCAGGTGATTAACCGCAGCCCTTATGGCCACACGGCAAATCTCTATACGGAGAACGGCGGCTGGGCGCGGGAATTTGCCCGTCTCGTGCAGGTAGGGCAGGTGGGGATCAACATCGGTACGCCTGCTCCGATCGCCTATTTTCCGGTGGGCGGGAAGAAGATCTCCATGTTCGGGGATATCCGGGGCCGCGCGAACGAGGCGATCGATTTTTATACGGATAAGAAGGTCGTCATCAGCCGTTGGCATTCCTCATTCCACGGGGTGGCAAAAAGCCTGGACGACGGATTCGCCATGAAATACCCCAAGAAGTAGCAGAGGGGGTAATAGTTAGGGTGAAGATGCCCAAGCAGGCCTCCTTACCCTGACCTTAACCGAAAGTCAAGTAGAATTTCCCTCCCCATGATGGGAGAGGGCGAGGGTGAGGGTGAACGGGTAACACGATGGATAACTTGCGGATCGAATTCGAACTCAACGGGAAATCGGTTGAGGTGGAGGTGCCTTCTCACTGGACCCTTCTGAAACTCCTTCGCGAAAAGCTCCGTCTCACGGGCACCAAAGAGGGTTGCGGTATTGGCGAATGCGGCGCCTGCACGGTCCTTCTCGATGGAAGGCCTGTCCATGCTTGCCTTCTCATGGCTGCTAAGGTGGACGGAAGGGATGTTCAAACAGTGGAGGGATTGGGAAATCGGAGGTCCCTTCATCCTCTACAGCAGTCCTTTATCGAACACGGGGCGATTCAGTGTGGCTTCTGTATTCCGGGCATCCTCATGTCTTCAAAGGCGCTGCTGGATGCGAATCCTCTTCCCACAGGGGAAGAGATTAAGGAGGCGGTTTCCGGCCATCTCTGCCGTTGCACAGGGTACCATCAAATCGTCGAAGCGATCGAAGCAGTCGGAAAGACCGTTGGAGGTGAGAGGATAGAGGCTGGAGGCAACGAAGGGCAAGAAGGCTGAGGGTAGAGGCGATGGACATTAGACGGACGTCTCTGGCCGTGGAAGCTGTTTCTGGAGGATTTGCCTCAAGCTTCTGACCGAATGCCTCAAACAGGATGGGCCATGATTTCACCCTTTCAATATAAGATACCATTGACCCTTCAGGAGGCCTGCGACCTGCTGTGGGAATCGGGCGGAAAGGCGAAGGTAATCGCTGGAGGAACTGATCTTGTGATCGGGCTTCGAAAGGGGGATCTGAAACCTCCTCTCCTTATTGACATTACGAGACTTCCGGAACTCCATGGGATTGAAGAAAAGAACGGCCTGATTACGATAGGGGCCGGGGTCACGCATGCCGAGTTGTCTTCGTCAGCCCTTTTGAAGAAGAACGGGAAAATACTGTCTGAAGCAGCCTCCGAGATCGGGTCTCCACAGATAAGAAACCTTGGAACCATCGGAGGAAATATCGTGAACGCCTCTCCTGCGGCAGATACGGTCCCGGCCCTGATGGTACTCGATGCCGCTGGAGAAGTGATTTCGAGGGAAGGGAAGCGGAAGGTCCCGTTGGCTGACCTCTTCAAAGGGCCCTATGAGACAGCGTTGAAACCCTGTGAAATCCTGACCCGGATTTCATTCGAAAGGCTTTCGGCTGATACGAGATGCAGCTTTGTGAGGTTGGCGAGAAGGGAAGCGATGGCCATTGCGCGAATGAGCGTCGCCCTCGCTCTTCGGATCGGAAGGGAAGAAGACCGGATAGAGGATATCCGTATCTCCGTTGGAGCGGTGACTCCTACGCCTCACAGGATCGCTGATGCAGAGGTCTTCCTAAAAGGCCGATCACCTGATAGGGATCTCTTCAAGGAAGCATCCCGGAAGGTATCCGAATCCATACTTGGCCGGAGCGGTATGCGAGCATCCAGTTCCTATAAGGTTCCCGTGGTAGAAGCGTTATTCATCAGAGCCCTCGAAGAAGCCCTAAGGGAAGGGGTATGAAACAAGTTGGAGTAGCCGTAGCAAAGGTTGACGCGATCGAGAAGGCTCTGGGCAAAGCCAGGTATGGCGCCGATTTTTCCTTAGCAGAGGCGCTTCATCTTAAGGTCGTCAGAAGTCCAAAATCCCACGCCAGGATTGTCGGCGTTGTCACGGATGAGGCCATGAGGGTTCCCGGAGTGGAAAGGGTGTTCACAGCCAGCGATATTCCAGGGAAGAATTCGATCGGAATCATCAATAAGGATCAGCCTGTTCTTGCTTCGGACAGGGTGCGCTATATCGGGGACCCGGTGGCCCTTGTTGCTGCGAAAACAGAGGAGTCCGCCGAAGAAGGTGCCCGGAGGGTCACGGTGGTCTATGAAGACCTTCCTGCCATTACTGATCCTGAAGATTCCCTCAAACCTTATGCCCCGCTCATTCACGAGAAGGGAAATCTGCTTCTGGAGTTTCACGTTGCGAAGGGCGATGTCCAGGCGGGTTTCAGAGAAGCGGACGTGATCGTGGAAGAGACCTACACCACCACCTGGATCGAACATTCCTATCTGGAACCGGATGCCGGGGTTTCCTATCTCGATGAAAGGGGAAGGATCACCGTCATCTGTCCGACCCAGAATATCCATTATGACCAGAAGGATGTTGCTTCCGTCCTTTCACTTCCCCTGGAGAGAGTTCGGATCATCCAGTGCGCTACCGGAGGAGGGTTTGGAGGAAGGCTGGATATCACGGTCCAATGTTTTCTCGCTCTGGCTGCTTTTCACTTGCGGAGGCCAGTGCGAATTGCCTATTCACGGGAAGAAGTTTTTCAAGGAACCTCCAAGCGCCATCCCCTGAAGATCCATTACAGGACCGGGGCGAGAAGCGATGGGACCCTTACTGCGGTCGAAGCTGACATCCTCGGCGATACAGGTGCTTATGCGTCTTATGGCGTGGCTGTCTGTGTTCGATCTGCTGTCCATGCGACAGGGCCTTACGAGGTTTCTCATGTCAACGTGAGAAGCCGTATGGTGTACACCAACAATCCATGGGCCGGGGCGATGCGAGGATTCGGAATTCCCCAGATGGCCTTTGCCCACGAATCCCAGATGGACCTGCTCGCCCGGGCCCTGAAGATGGATCCGATCGAGATTCGTCTCAAGAATGCAATCAAGGTCGGGTCAGATACGCCAACCGGTCAGACCCTCATGGCGAGTGTCGGTTTCAGCGATACGCTCCGAAAAGTCAAGGAGTGGAGGGATAGCAGAATTTCTTCGGAACCAGATCCCGAAAAGCCCTATCTCAAGAGGGGAATCGGGATTGGCTCCATGTGGTATGGGATCGGCAATACGGGAATTGCCAATCCCTCGACAGCGCAGGTTGAGGTCGATCCCGACGGGGAAGTCCGGCTCTTTACAGGAGTTGCGGATATGGGTCAGGGATCGGATACGACCCTCCTGCAGATCGGTTCGGAGGCTCTGGGTCTTTCCTTAAGTGAAATTCGCCTCATTCGCGGGGATACAGCGATGACGACTGATGCGGGGGCCAGTTCGGCCAGCCGTCAGACGTATATCTCAGGAAATGCGGTCCTCGACGCCGTGAAGAATCTGAAACAGGAAGCCCTCAAGGAAGCAAGCAGACTCCTCGCAATTGACGAGAAGGATCTTTTTTATGAGAATGGGGGAATCAGGCAAAAATCGAATCCCTCTGTTTTCCGTTCGTTGATGGATGTGGCGCGGGAATGTGGCAGGACCTTGAGAGGAGAGGGTTTCTTCGATCCGGAGATCACCAAACTCGATCCGAGGACAGGGCAGGGAGTTCCTTATGCGACCTATGCCTTTGCCACGCACCTGGCCGAGGTGGAGGTGGATGTCGAAACGGGTCGGGTAAAGGTGAAGAGGATCGTTGCAGCCCACGATGTTGGAAAGGCGATCCATCCAAAGAATGTCATCGGCCAGATCACTGGGGGTGTCATGATGGGGATGGGATTTGCGTTGATGGAGGAATTCGTTCCAGGGAAAACGGACTCCTTTGTCGATTATCTCATCCCGACCGTGAAGGATATTCCAGAGGTGGTCCCGATTCTGGTGGAGGACGAGGAGCCCACAGGCCCGTTTGGAGCAAAGGGACTCGGAGAGCCCGCGCTCATTCCCACTGCACCTGCGATCCTTAACGCCATTGCCGACGCCATTGGCGAGCGAATCTATGACTTGCCGGCAAATCTGGAACGGGTTCTGGAAGCAGTCAGAAAAAGACAGTAGATGGATAGTCCACCCGTATTGCTGGTGGGACAGATGGCAGCGAGCCGTAGGGAACGGTTTAAAACCGTTCCCTACAGGCAGAAGGCAGGAAAGGAGTAGGGTGGACAAAGCGAAGCGTGTCCACCTTCAAGGAGAGGAGCGTCTCGCTGAGCGGGACGCGAGGTAAATGCTTTGATTCTGCCTCCAACCTTAAGTCCACCCAGAGGCTGGACGACCCTCTAACCTCAAACATCATCTGGAGGTACGATATGGCTAAACTGATGATCAAAAATATCGGTACGTTGGTTTCGGGAGAGATCTCCAATCCCATTCTCGAAGCTGACACCCTTCTCATCGAAGGTGGCCTGATTCAGGGCATCGGCAAAGAGAAGAATCTCGGTGCCAATGGAGTTGAACAGGTGATCGATGTCCAGGGGATGACGGTCACACCGGGGCTGATCGACTCCCACTGCCATCCTGTCCTTGGGGATTTCACACCCAGACAGAAGATGCTCGACTTCATCGAGTCTTCTCTTCATGGCGGAGTGACAACGGTCATCTCAGCAGGTGAGGTTCATCTTCCCGGAAGGCCGAAAGATGTTGCAGGGACAAAGGCGCTGGCGATCCTTGCATCAAAGTCGTTTGCCATTGCGAGACCCGGTGGCGTAAAAGTCCTCGGCGGAAGCTTAATTCTCGAGCCCGGCCTTCAGGAGAAAGATTTTGAAGAGCTGGCCAAAGAGGGCGTTCGTGTTGTTGGCGAGATCGGCCTGGGAGGTGTGAAGAGCCCGAAGGACGCGGCTCCAATGGTCCGATGGGCAAAGAAATGCGGAATGGTCGTCATGATGCATACGGGAGGCACCTCGATCCCTGGAAGCGCAACGGTGTCTGCGGAGAGCGTCATCGCCACAGATCCGGATATCGTCTCCCATATCAATGGAGGGCCCACGGCAATCTCCCTGACCGAGGCAGAGAAACTGATTCGCACGACTTCTCTCATTCTGGAAATCGTCCACTGTGGGAATGAGAAAATGATTTTCGATGTGATGAAAGTTGTGAAAGAGGTAAAGGCCTTCCATCGGATCATCATCGGAAACGATGCCCCATCAGGAACCGGGGTCATTCCCCTCGGCATTCTGAGGGTGATCAATTTCCTGGCCTCTCTTTGTAATGTAAAGGCAGCAGAAGCCATTGCTATGGCGACGGGTAATACGGCGAAGGTGTACCGCTTGAACCGAGGGATCATCGGAGTTGGGAAGGAGGCTGACCTCGCAATCATGGACGCGCCCATGGGATCCGTAGGAAAAGATGCTCTTTCAGCGATTGAGGCAGGGGATATTCCCGGCGTTGCAGGCGTGATCATCGATGGCAAAATGATGATCGGGGTGAGCCGGAATACTCCTCCACCCAACAGAAAGATCGTAAGCAGTAAGCAGTAAGCAGTAAGCAGTAAGATCCCACTCTATAGGACTGGGTTTTTTTCCTGTCATTCCCGCGAAAGAATTAGTGGGGTGGACAAAGCGGAGCGTGTCCACCATGACAGAGATACGACACGGACACTGACAAGAATGAGGTTTCAAAGATGATCATCGACTGGGAAACCTGTATTGGATGTGGCTTGTGTGTGGAGGTATGTCCCCTTCAGGCTGTCTCGATGACACCGTCGAAGAAGGCAAGTATCTCAGACATCTGCGTCGACTGCCATGCCTGCACGAGGGTATGCCCAAAAGAAGCAGTGAGGCCTGGACCGGAGCCGAGAGGCCAGGGGGCCAATTGTCTATCGTGCCCGATCTCCTGTTTCATCCAGCCCGGAAGGATGGGTGCCTGCCAGCGGTTTGTGAATCGAGACGGGGAGCTTGTTCGGAATATTCCTCTTCAGCGTTATGAGGACGTAAAAGAGATCACGGGGAAGGATCATGAGCAGGCGATCCGGAGACCGCTCATCACGGGCATCGGGGCGGGGACGACCTATCCCGACACGAAGCCTGCTCCGTATATTGTTCAATCCAGGCTGGATGGGATCGATGTCGTTACGGTGGTGACGGAAGCACCGCTCAGCTACAGTGGCATTAAGGTGAAGATCGATACCGACAAGAACATCGGTGAGGAGGGCGCCCCGGTCCTTATCGGAAAGAAAAAGGTGGGCCACCTCTGCACGGAGGAATATGGCTCCAAGATTCTCTCCCTCGGTGGGGCGAATCTTCTGACGGGGAAGGACGGGGCCACCGTGGTGAGACTCATCGTGGATATCGCGAATCGGCGGGAAGCCTGCGTTCGGGTTGAGGGAGGGGCCGAGTTGATCCTCCGGGTGGGTGAGGCCCCTTTTATCGACGGTGAAAGAGGGAGAAGGATGAGGGTGGGCTGTGGAAGCGCATCCATGGGTCTCTTTGGACGGTATTTTTTGGATGCTGCAGACGAGGTGGTCGTCCTCGACGCACACCTGATCGGCCAGTTCACGGAGCATGCAGCGGGCAGGCAGCTCGGTGCGAGATATAGCGGCATTCGATTGAAGGGAAGACAATCGACTCCTGGCCGGTATTTCGGGGAGCATGGCAAGGGTTGGGGAGGGACACCGATCGAAGACCCGCTCGATATCATCGAAGGATACGATTCCAAGATTACGAAGCCGGGGACGACCGTCCTGATTACTGAGACGACTGCCGAAAGGGCGGCCATGTTTCGCTTGAGTGACGAAGGAAAGTTCATCCCCACGGATTTGCCCCCACAGGCAAGGCAGGCAGTGGAGATGATTGCTTCGAGTTGCGAGTCTTCGAGGGTTTCTGCCCTGTTTGTGGCGGGTGCCGGCGGGAGCGCAAGAGCAGGGGTTACGAAGATCCCTGTCAAGCTGAACCACGCCATCCATGAGAATCGGGCAAAATTGACTGTGGGTGGAGCACCGGTCTATATTCTTCCGGGAGGCGGAATCACATTCCTGGTGGATGTCGAGAAGGTGATGGTCAGGGCCTTCACTTATGTCCCGACCCCTGCTCCTGTTGTCCCTCTCGAATATACCATGAGACTGGATGAGTATCTGGAGATCGGAGGCCATCGGGAGGCGGTCCGTAAGCTCGAAGATGTTCTAAAAGAAATCAGGGAGTTTCCCGTTTCCCTTTGTGAAGAGGGGTTAACGAAGCTAAATCTGTGAAGCGCCTTCATTCAATGAGGATCGATGGTAATGCAGGAGAATCCCGCCATGGGCGGGATAAGGTGTCCCTATGGTCCCTGGAATCTGGTGACGAGAGGATAAGGATCCTGCCCAACAGTGCCGTCCTCGTTGACTATGGTCCCATGCACCTGTTCATCCGGGCCTCCGACAGGGGCAAGCCTCTGGTGGATCTGGCTGAGGCAGGCGCCCGTGAGGCCATCAAAGTCCTTGAAGACCTGGCAAGATTTCTTCCAGTAATCAGAAGGAGGGCGTGGGAGATTGAGACTGAAGAGGACTATCCGGATGTGGTTCGTAGAATGATCGACGCGACCAGGAAGATGGAGGAGCCTGATCTGACTCCTCTGGCAGCCGTTGCCGGAGCAGCCTCGGATGTCGTTGCCGATTATGTGATCGGCAACGGCGCAACCAAGGTGACCGTTGACAATGGGGGAGATATCGCCATCCGGTTGCGAGAGGGTGATGTGGCGAGAGTCGGCATCAAATTGGACATCAATGCTGAAAAGCCTGTTTATGTTCTGTCAATCGATTCCAGCCTGGAATTGGGAGGGGTGGCCACAAGCGGCCTGGGAGGCAGAAGTTTTACCAAGGGAATCGCTTCAGCGGCAACGGTCGTGGCTGTTAATGCCTCCCTCGCCGACGCTGCAGCCACGGTTATTGGAAACTTTACCAATGTTGAAGATTCAAATATCCGGCGTTCTCTTGCCGAAGAGATTTATCCAGACACCGATATCGCAGGCGAATGGGTGACGACCGAAGTGGGAAGACTCTCTAAAAGGAAAATCAAGAAGGCTTTGAAAAACGGCTTGGGAAAGGCAGACGTGATCTGTGAGAAGGGTCTAATCAAGGGAGCCCTCATCGCCCTCCAGGGCGAAGTCGTCTGGACACGTTCTCTTGACCTGATGCTGCAAAAGCTTGAATAGCATACAAAATTTCGGGCTTGGGGTTTAGGGGTTAGCTAATCCCCAACCCCCAGTCCCTAATCCCAGCATCCATTTTAGAGGAGGTGTGACATGGAGGTTCGAAAATATGTGACCATCGTGGAAGAGACGGCTATGGAAGCAGGAAAGAAGGTTGATCCCCCCACCCGGAAGGCGGCTGCCGTTGCAGTCATCAAGAACCCCTTTGCAGGGCAGTATGTGGATGACCTGGATCTTCTGATCGATGTAGGAGAACAACTGGGGGGCATTCTTGGAAAGAAGGCAGTCGAAGCATTGAGAATTGCTCCCGAGCAGGCAGAAAGCTACGGGAAGGCAGCCATCGTTGGGGTGGATGGAGAGCTGGAGCACGCGGCAGCGATATTACATCCCAAACTGGGAACGCCTTTAAGGGAAGCTGTGGGTGGCGGAAAGGCGATCATCCCATCCGCGAAGAAGATGGGAGGTCCGGGCACGGAGATTGACATTCCGATTCACTATAAAGATGCTGCATTTGTTCGGTCCCATTTCGATGCGATGACGATCAAGGTTCAGGATGCGCCCCGGGCCGATGAGATTCTGGTGGCGGTTGTGGTCACAGATTCCGGAAGGCCCAATCCGAGGATTGGTGGCCTGAAAAAGGAGGAGGCTAAAAAACAGGATGGCCTGAGATAAGCTGCGTTATCAGGTTACTTGGGTTATTGGGTTACTTGGGTTATTGAGTTATCGGGTTGCTTGGGTTACTTGGGTTGAGTGAGGGTTGGACACAAGTAACTCGACGAACTCAAGCAACTCAATAACCGTGTCTACTACAGGTGAAGGAGGAGGAAGATCTGATAGACGATCACGGCGATATAGATCGCGCTAATCCCGATAATGATCCCCTCGACGCGTTTAAATTTGCTGTGGATGCACAAAAGAACAAGGCAGGTTGAAACAATGCCAAATTTCCATATCCAGAACTGATTGCCGTGGAGAGTCATCACAGAACGAACGATGGGGTTGGCCTCCCATCCCTTCATATCCAGAATCATAACCGTAAATAGTGCATCCAGAACGTTCAGGCCGAGAATCAATATCAGAAAGAAGAAGAGGACCGGGCTATACCGGTCGACATAGCCTCCCTTCTCTCGCTCAGCCTTTCTCCGAATGGTCCTGCGCCTGCCCAAGAAAGTATACCGGCTCATACCGGGAGTAGGTTTCCTTCTTCGATCATTCAGATTTCGCTTTTCTCCGGAACAAATTTCAGGCATGCGGCTATATTATCCCATGTCCCATTTTTTGGCAAGGGGCTGCAGCACCGCTCTCAAGCGACATATTTGTTGGTAAAAGATGTCCTTCCTGTGCTATCCTCTTCTGCAGGGCCGAAGCACGTTCTACCCTTCCCCTGAATGAGCACCGAGAGTGGCAGAATATCCATGCGCTTCCCCTACTCAAAGGCCCGCGGGTATCTTATAATTCGTTATCAAACCCGTGCTACGGGACAGGAGATGCCGATGCTTCACGGAGAATCAAAGGATTTTTTCAATGCTGCCGACTATTTTGTCGATCGGAACATTCGTCAGGGCCGGGGCCACAAGATTGCCATCTACACCGAATACCGCAACTACACTTATAACGACGTTCAGAAGATGGTGAACAAGACCGCAAACGCGATGCTTGACCTCGGACTTCGCGTCGAAGACCGGATCATGATGCTGATGCTCGACGTCCCGCAGTTTTATGCGATCTTCTGGGCCGCTATTAAAATCGGTGCAGTACCGATCCCTGTAAACACCATGTTGACACCGGAAGATTATGAATATTATCTCAACGACAGCCGGGCCCGGGTCCTTGCCCTTTCAGAAGAGTTCCTTCCGGTCGTCCATCAGATTCAGGGCGAGCTTCATTATCTTCGAGACCTCATCGTGATTTCCGAGAAGGAAGGGGCCCGTACCCCTTTTCGCCAGAAATACAAGAGAGCTCCTGCCATTATCAAGCCTGCGTATACCACCCGGGATGATGTCGGTTTCTGGCTCTACAGCTCCGGTTCCACGGGTTCTCCCAAGGGGGCGATTCATTCACAGTATGACATGGTGGTTACCTCCCAGTCCTATGGCCAGGGCGTGTTGAGGCTCAGGGAAGACGATATCTGCTTCTCCGCCGCACGGCTCTTCTTTGCCTACGGCCTCGGGAACGGGATGTACTTTCCCATGTCCATTGGGGCTTCTGCCGTGCTCAATCCGAATCGCCCCACCCCCGAGATCATCTTCCGCTATCTCGAACGTTTCCGACCAACCGTGTTCTTCGGAATCCCTACCCTTTATGGACAGATGCTCGAATACAAGACCCATCAGGATCGTGAGAGGGGAATCAAACCCGACCCGAATGAGAACCACGAGTTTTCTTCGGTCCGTATCTGTGTGTCCGCAGGGGAGGCTCTACCGACGGAAATCTATCATCGCTGGAAACAGCGCTTTGGCGTCGACATTCTCGATGGGATTGGCTCGACAGAGATGCTTCAAATCTTCCTTTCGAATCGGCCCGGGGACGTTAAGCCCGGATCGACGGGAAAGCCTGTCCCCGGGTATGAGCTGAAACTGGTTGACGATGACGGACAGGAAGTGCCCCAGGGTGAAATCGGAACGCTGATGGTAAAGGGGGACAGTGCGGCCCAGCAGTACTGGCGGAAGCGGGAAAAGACGCGCCAGACCATGCAGGGAGAGTGGATCAACACAGGTGACAAATACTACGCCGACAAAGAGGGGTACTTCTGGTGTGCCGGGCGATCCGACGACATGCTCAAAGTTGGGGGGATATGGGTATCCCCGGTCGAAGTGGAGAACTGTCTCGATGAACACCCTGCGGTCCTTGAATGTGCAGTCGTGGGCCGCAGGGATGAACAGGAACTGGTGAAACCGAAGGCATTCGTGGTTCTTCGGGAAGGGTTCGGGCCTTCCGAAGAACTTGCCGAGGAATTGAAGGAGTGGGTCCTCGATCGGCTCGCAAAATTCAAGTATCCGAGATGGGTTGAATTCGTGGCCGCCTTGCCGAAGAGCGCCACCGGCAAGATCCAGCGGTTTAAGCTCCGCTGAAGGAGGCTTTTAATCCGGTAGGGGCGACCGGCCGGTCACCCCTGCGCATTCACCGACCCCCACCCGTTGAAGCGAATCATTCTTAATTTTCTTAATCAGTTTCATGGCATGCGTTCTCATTCCGAAGCCTCTATTCCCACGAGTAAATAGGGAATTGTCATGGGCTCCTCTCCAAAAAAAGGGTTGACAAAATTCCTCAAGGGTAGTTTTATAAATACCGTGGAATCGAACCGGTTCGGGTGTTATATACTTACTATTTGGCTTTTCGGAATGTCTGGAACGATCACAGGGAGGAGCAGAAATGAAGAAGGTGCTCTTAGTCCTCTTGATCTTTTGGGCGGCGTTCTCGCAAGAACGAATCGAGGCAGCGGATACTGACTATGCGGATATCCTGGTGAATTCCCCCATATCAGATCCTGCAGGCCATTCGACCCAGAACACCGCTGCAATCGCCGTACGTTCGTCAGACGACCGCCTCTGCGCTGGCTGGTACGATTCGGCTCACTATTCGACGAGCGGCAGCTATAACGGTTTTGGTTACTCTGCCGATGGCGGCCTTACCTGGCACGACCAGGGACCCCTGCCTGTTCAACCCTCCGGTGTGAACCTGGGCTCCCCGGCTGTCAAAGTCGATAATGCAGGGATGTTTTACTACTCGGCTTTGGTCAGTGACGGCTCCGGGAACACCGGAGTGGGTGTAGCTTCGTCAACAGATGGATGCGTGAGCTTTTCAGCTCCGGTGACGGTCCATGCCGGTACGCAGGATGACAAACCGCTCATGGCCATTGATACAAACGGCGCAAGCCCCTACGTGGACAGAATCTACATCACATGGGTCGATCTCGCTGCGAGTGGCCATCCGTATTTCTCCTTCTCCACAGATCATGGATCCACGTGGTCGACTCCGCTTGACCTGTGTGGCTCGCCGTCCTCCTGCCCTGCGGGAGGCCAGCAGGCTCCTTTTCCATCCGTTGCTCCAAGCGGAGATGTCTTTGTCGTCTGGTTGAACCTTTCGGGGGAGGGGACCGACAGGAGCCTCGGCATTGTCCGTTCCGTGGACGGAGGGGTGAACTTCGTGTCGCCTGTCATTGGACGGGATTACATCGTCAGTTTCTTTGCATCTTACGACTCCACCGCTTCAACCAACTGCGGCTCTCCTGCGCTTAAGGGCAACGTTAACGAAGGCATCCTGTATCTCGACTTCCCCAGTTTCACGATTGATCCAGGCGGCGTTCTTCATATCGTCTACAGCGCTGATCCCGATGGCCACGACACGGGTGATGCCGCTGATATCTATTATGTCTCCTCCTCCGATAACGGGGCTACCTGGAGCGATCCGCCCCGCCGCCTGAATGATGACAAGACCCTTGATCCAAGCGCTATTAACGATCAGTTCTTTCCCACGATTACCAGCAATCCCAATGGGGTGCTCACTGCCTACTGGTATGATCGAAGGAATGATCCCGCCAATCAGGCTTTTGAGATCTATCGTGCTTCTTCCTACGATGGCGGTGTCACGTGGACACCTAACATTTTGGTCAGCAGCTCGCCCTCTCCTGTTCCTCCCCTGAAACCTAATTTCGATTCGGACGTACCGAACTGCTACATGGGAGACTATAACATCGCCGATTCGGACTCCGGGAAGGTCTACATCCTCTGGAGCGACAGCCGGGAAGTGAGAGAGGGCCACCTTGATCCGGACATCTGGTTGAAAGGGGAACCTCTGCCAGTGGGCACCGGATCTCCCTCCCTCGTTCCGGAAACGCTTCCCCTCGATAGCTGCCCATCATCGGTCGAACACGCTGTGCTCACCCTCATCAACAACACCGGTTCCAGCGATACCTTCCTTTTCAACACGTTGACTTCAGGACCGGTGGAAGTGGAATCGATTCCGTCCTCGGTCACGTTGGGTTTTGGCGAGTATACGACGATCGACGTCATTCTCAGGATTATCCCAAATACGCTGCCCGGAACGAACTTCCAGGTGACCGTGACGGTTACAGCCCAGAGCAACCCGGCATTCACGGACAGCACGGTCATCGCAGGCTTGTCCAGCGGCTCGTGGGGGAGACGAACAGACATGCCTGCTGGTGCAATGGACAATGTCGTGATCGAACACGAAGGGCTGCTTTACAATGTCGGGGGCCATGGGAGTGGCGGAGCTGTGCAGATCTACGACCCGGCAAACAACACCTGGGCAAGCGGGGCAACCGAGCCGGCACCTGCCATCGACTATCCTTCAGATGGATGTTTTGGTTACGACATCAATGGTGATCCGGTCATCGTGCTTTTTCCAGATACGGTGAGCCCCGTGTCCGGAGTACTGCACCGCTACAACATCCCCGGTAATTTCTGGGACACGCCGCCGGTTCCGTCGCCTCTTCCCTCCGGTGGAATCTGGGCACATGATGTGGCAATAGATCGCATCCATAATGTCTGCTACATCAGCGGAGGCGCCACAGTGCCCGGTGGTGGCGACCTGACTTCGCTGTATGCTTATGACCCTGCGGCTAATACCGCTACGCTTCTCGGCAATTTCACTCATGTCTCCTCCGGCTTTGACCATCACGCTTCATGGTATGTCCCCTGGCTGGAAGCAGGGGGCAGTGTCTGCGTTGGGGGTGGTGTCGATTCGGCCGGCACCGCTTATGCGGATACCCAGTGTTATGACATCGGGAGCGGCACCTTTAACACCCCCAATTCAGATCTGGGTCAGTTGCCTGTTGCCCTGTGGGGCATGGCGGATGCGGATAAATATCATGGCGCTGACCACGAACTCTGGCTGGCAGGCGGCGTCGGGGGTGATCCTGCCGCTATCAGCGGAACATCCTATTTCTACAGCCAGAGAGATCGTGCCTGGTACCAGGGACCTCCTCTTAAGAGAGCGGTATTTCGATTTGAGGCGGATGGAGTAGGAATCGACCTCTACGCGGTGGGTGGATCAGATGGGACCATTACGACCGGGACGGGAGGGACTTCTTACCAGTCCTACAATCAACGGTACATCCCGTGCCCCGTCACTTATACGGTACAGGCGACTGCCGGAGATCATGGCAGCATCTCTCCCTCAGGATCTATAAGAGTGAATGAAGGAGAAGGGCTGACCTTGACCATGACTCCCGATGCCCATTATCATGTCGCCGATGTGCAGGTGGACGGATCGTCGGTGGGAGCTGTGACTTCCTACTCCTTCAGTGATGTTACAGCAGACCACACGATTCATGTGAACTTTGCATTAGACACCTATACCGTGACGGCGACGGCGGGATCGAATGGCTCGATCACCCCTTCAGGTGCGGTTTCAGTGAATCATGGAGCAAGCCAGGCCTTCACCATCACGCCTGACGCCAACTACCACGTGGCAGATGTCCTGGTGGACGGGGTGTCCGTGGGACCGGTGATATCTTATAGCTTCGATAATGTGACAGCAGGTCATACGATCTCTGCGACCTTTGCGATTAACACATACACGATTACAGCGACGGCGGGATCGAATGGCACCATCACTCCTTCCGGCACGGTTTCAGTGAATCATGGAGCAAGCCAGGCCTTTGCCATCACGCCTGATACCAACTACCACGTGGCAGATGTCCTGGTGGACGGGGTGTCCGTGGGACCGGTGATATCTTATAGCTTCGATAATGTGACAGCAAGTCATACGATCTCTGCGACCTTTGCGATTAACACATACACGATTACAGCGACGGCGGGATCGAATGGCACCATCACTCCTTCCGGCACGGTTTCAGTGAATCATGGAGCAAGCCAGGCCTTTGCCATCACGCCTGATACCAACTACCACGTGGCAGATGTCCTGGTGGACGGGGTGTCCGTGGGACCGGTGATATCTTATAGCTTCGATAATGTGACAGCAAGTCATACGATCTCTGCGACCTTTGCGATTAACACATACACGATTACAGCGACGGCGGGATCGAATGGCACCATCACTCCTTCCGGCACGGTTTCAGTGAATCATGGAGCAAGCCAGGCCTTTAGCATCACCGCTGATGCGAATTACCATGTGGTCGATGTTTTGGTGGATGGGGCATCGGCGGGAGCAGTAACGCTCTATACTTTTACCAACGTTACGGCGCCCCACGTGATTCATGTGACCTTTGCCATCGATACGTACATCATTACGGCTTCATCCGGGCCAAACGGGAATATCACGCCTTCGGGTCCGGTTACGGTGAATTACGGAGCGAATCAGACGTTTGGGATCATCCCCGATTTCGGCTACCACGTGGCGGACGTGAAGGTGGATGACTTTTCAGCAGGACCGGTGACGCTGTACACCTTGATGAATGTAACGGCAAATCATACAATCTCTGCAAGCTTTGCATTGAACATCTACACGATTAATGCTTCGGCAGGGGCGAACGGGAGCATCTCCCCCTCCGGGGCGGCATCCGTGAATCATGGAGGCAGTCAGTCCTTCAATATCACAGCGAATGCAGGTTATCATGTCATCGATCTCGTGGTGGATGGGTCCTCTTACGGAGCGGTGACGACATACACCTTCACCAATGTGACGGCTCCCCACACGATCTATGCGACCTTTGCAATCAACACCTACACGGTTACAGCTTCAGCCGGCCCGAACGGAAGTATCACGCCTACAGGCGACGTTACGGTCAATTACGGGGCGGCCGAGACCTTTGCTATTTCACCAAATGCGAACTACCATGTATTGGATGTGGTGGTGGATGGAAAAACCTCCGTGGGAGCGGTGACGAGCTACACCTTCAGCAATGTGACGGCTTCCCGCACTATCTATGTTACCTTTGCGATCAACACGTACACAATCACGGCTTCGGCCGGGCAGAACGGAAGCATCACGCCCTCCGGTGTGGTCTCGGTCAATTACGGAGAGAACCAGACCTTTACGATGATACCTAATTCGAACTACCATGTGGCCGACGTCGTGGTCGACGGTTCTTCAGCGGGTGCGGTAACGTCCTACACCTTCAACAATGTGAGAACTCCCCACACGATCTACGTCGTATTCGCGATCAACACTTACTTCATCACTGCGTCGGCGGGAGCCAATGGGAGCATCACGCCTTCCGGTGCTGTTTCAGTCAATTACGTAGCCAGCCAGACGTTTGCCATGACGCCGAGCACGAATTATCACGTGACCGATGTTCTGGTGGACGAATTTCATGCCGGTGCGGTGACGTCGTATACCTTTACGAATGTTACCGTGTCCCACACGATTTCAGCCTCCTTTGCCATCAATTCCTACACCATTATGGCTTCGGCAGGGCCGAATGGAAGCATTTCGCCATCAGGAGCAGTTAGCGTGGATTACGGGACCAGCTCGGTTTTTGCCTTTACGCCTCAAGCGAACTATCAGGTTGCAGATGTGGTGGTGGACGGGATATCGAAGGGACCATCCGCCACCTACGTCTTCAGCAACGTGACAGGCCCGCATTCGATCTATGTGATCTTTGCCCTGAACACCTATACCATCACCGCTTCCACGGGAAATAACGGAACGATTTCGCCGTCAGGGATCATCACGGTAAATTACGGCGGAGGACAGATCTTTGCGATCACTCCGAACGTGAACTACCATGTGGCCGATGTGAAGGTGGATGAAAAGTCCTTAGGGCCGGTCACCTCGTATACTCTTAGCAATGTCACTTCCAATCACGACATCTACGCAATCTTTGCGATTGACACCTATATCATTACATCTGCTTCGGGGTCCCATGGGACGATTTCGCCCTCAGGGATGGTGCCCGTCGATCGCGGAACGAATCAAACCTTTAACTTCACTCCTTCTGCGAATTACAGCGTCGCAGATGTGGTGGTCGATGGCGCCTCGGCGGGACCGGTCTCCAGCTATACCTTCAGGAATGTGACCCAGAACCATATGATCTACGGGACGTTTGCGGCCAACACCTGTACGATTACCGCTACGTCGGGCGGGAACGGGTTCATTTCCCCTTCAGGGACAGTCATCGTGGATTATGGCAGCAGTGAAACGTTCGCCATTACCCCGAGTCTGAATTATCACATTGTCAATGTGTCGGTGGATGGAACTTCTGCCGGACACGTGACGTCGTACACCTTTGCCAGTGTCACGGCCAACCATACCATTTCGGCGAGTTTTGCAATCAATACGTTCACCCTCACCGCTTCGGCAGGGCCAAATGGAACGATCTCACCATCGGGTTCCCAGACGGTCACCTATGGAGACACCAAAACCTTTACCATCACCCCCGATTACGGGTATGATGTTTTGGATGTGCTGGTGGACGGGGTCTCTGTAGGGCCGACAACGGCGTATGCACTGATCAATGTGACGGCCGATCATACCATCCATACGCTCTTCGTGCTCAAAAGGTATACCATCACCGCGACCTCCGAGGCCGATGGCGCGATCTTCCCCTCCGGCACGGTGACGGTCAATCACGGGGCAAGTCAGACCTTTACCGCCGTTCCTGATCCGGGGTACGATGTCGCAAGCATTTTTGTGGACAGTATCTCCCAAGGAAAGGCGCCCTCATACACATTTTCCAATGTGGCGGCGAGTCATACGATCCATGCAACCTATACGATTCAATCCTACACCATTACGGCTTCGGCAGGACCGAGCGGCACCATCTCGCCTTCCGGGGCTATATCGGTCGATTATGGGGCGGATCGGACCTTCCTCATCACCCCGGATACGGGTTATCAAATCGCCGATGTGCAGGTGGACGGAAAATCAGTGGGAACAGTTCCCTCGTATACCTTCGACAACATTTCCGCCTACCACACCATCTCAGTGTACTTCACGATCAGCACGTATACCCTCACCGCCTCGGCTGGGGATCATGGTGACATCTTCCCTCCAGGGTCGGTGAGGGCGAATTATGGCAGTAGCTGGACCTTCACCATGACGCCCGAGCCAGGCTACGCGGTCTTCGATGTGTGGGTAGACGGGGTATCTGTGGGAGCGGTTTCATCCTATACGTTCAGTGATGTGAAGGCGACCCACTGGATCCATGTCATCTTCGGAGCTCCTGAAGTCACCGTCATTCCGACCTCGATCAATTTCGGTAATGATCCAGTTGGGAGTTCTTCTGATAAGTCGGTCACGGTCATCAATAATGGGATGACAGACCTCGTTCTTGGAACCATTACTGCCCCTTCCGGTCCATTCAGCCGGACGGGAGGAGACTGTACGAAAGGGCTGGTCCTCTCTCCCGGTGAAACCTGTTCAATCCTGTTGAGCTTTTCTCCGACCACAGCGGGATCATTCACCTCCACTCTTACGATTCGTTCGAACGACCTCAGTGAACCTGCTGTCACAGTGGACCTCATGGGAAGCTCGGGCCCGGATCTCATGGGTCGTTGGAGCGTTCCCGCGACGCAGGTTTGCGGTTCGACCTGCAAGATAACGGGGACGTTGACCATACAGAATATCGGTGTAGAGGCTACAACCCTCTCCTCTTATACCCGATTCTATCTCTCCGACGACGGACTGAGCTATAACGAGCCTTCTTTGAAGCAGGTGTCCGTCTCAAAGCTGGCGGTAGGTGGAAGCAAGAGCATCAAATTGAGCTATAGTTTTAAGGCCGGCCAAAATGCCACGGGCAAATACATCATTGCCGTGATTGATGCCTATAATGCGATCATCGAAGCCGATGAGACGAACAATCTTGTAGTTTCAGGGCCGGTTGGTTCCACAATGAAGAAGCGTTAGGGGCTTCCGGTTTGAACGCCTTTGTTGTTGAAGAGGTCTCTTTTCCGTGATCTCTTCGAACTCCGCGAGAGAGAAATCCCTTTGGATTGGAGTTTGCGATTTGGGATTTGGAGGGAGAGAGGGTATAATTGACCTACGGGCGGGGAGATTCTCTTCTTTGATGACTGTGGGCTATGGCCTATACGCTTTGTGATCTTCTAAGATGAATAGTATTACGGGTTGAGGTTAGGGCAACGAAGCCGGTTTATGTTATGTGTCGGGGTAAGGGCCATTTTCTCAGGACCAAGAACTTAGCATCGTAGATAGACCGGCCTCCTTACCCTGACCCTAACACAGCATCTAAGCTATGAAGGAGGTGCCTTATGATGAGGCGGGTAGCGGGGGTTTTCTTGTTACTTTTTCTGGTGAGCTTGGCGTTACAGGGTTGCGCCGTTGTCGTCGTCGGGGGAGCGGCAGCAGGAGCGGGTGCAGCTACCGTTGCGTGGGTGAGAGGGGAGCTGCAATCGACCTATCCGGCTTCGATGGAGGACACCTGGGACGCGACGCTCAAGGCCCTGAAGGAGCTTGGCATACGAGTTTACAGCAGCAAGAAAGACGCCACAGCGGGATTTATCGAGGCGTCAAAGGTGGATGCAACGAAGGTCAAGATTAACCTCGAACCTGCCGGGCCGGGAACGACGACCGTGAAGATCCGGGTGGGGACGTTTGGCGATGAAGAGGCTTCCATGGCCATCCACCGGGAGATTTCCCGAAAACTCGGCGTCAAGTAGGGGATCTGTCCTTTTTCTTCAAAAGTTCTCTTTCTCCGGGTCCTCTGTACTGCTAACGATCAATTTCTTGAAATTTTGTTAAGAATTTCGTGCAATTCTTTTTCTAACTTCTTTTGATCATTTGAATTTTGGTCATTCGAATTTGTTTCGAATTTCGAGTTTCGTGCTTCGAGTTTGGTTGCGGCTACGCCGCGCTGTGGCTCTGTGGTGAGTTAATCTCTACTTCTTTTCAATTGGGAGATTGGCTTTCGTCCATTCCCCCCATCCTCCCTTCAAAGCGTAAACTTTCGTATACCCTTTTGCCATAAACTGAAGTGCCACACTGGCACTGGTTGCTTCATTCGGTCAGTGGCAGTAAAAGACAAGGGTTTTATCTTTGGAATAGTTTTCGAGCCAGGATCCCAACTTTCTCGGGTCTTCCCTGACGGCCCCCTGGATTTTTGATTCGCTCGGGTCCCAATCGCCGGAAGCCCGCACATCAATTATCACCAAATCAGGCTTTCCGAGAAGTTCCTTCAGTTCCTCTTTTGTGATCCTTGGGACGTCGTTTGCTTGTGCGGCCGCGGCGAGGATGATCGGGGTTACCAGAATTAAAAAAAACACCAGAGCCAGCCATTTCGTCTTTTTCATCTTCCCTCCTGTTGGGTGAATTCGTATTGTCGGTTCATTCGCTGTCATTCATTCCATCCGGGTATTTTCCATCCTTATGAGACAGCTTTCCACAAAGGATCGCTTAGATCGCCGGAAAAGTAAATGGGTCAAAGACAGTATTTTCCCTTTCGAAATACAGTAGTCCGGAGGATTGGTTCAAGGCGATTTAGTACTATTTTGTCTGGCATACGTAAGGTGATTTCTCCGCATATCAGATAGGTTCAGTGGAAATTGCCTTCATATTTTATGAAAATATTTCTTCTTGACATAATTTTTCGATTATTATAGGATAACCTCGTCAATGACGTCTTCCCAGAGGTGAGGAAAGACGCCGGAGGTAGGCCGGGTCGGGCTCGTATTTCTGGCGTGGGATCCAGTCACTTTGAAGCGGGGGGAAAGAAGTGAATCGGAAATGGAAAGCCCTGGCTGTCGAACCGACGCCAGGGCTTATTTTTTGGGGGTTCTCGGAGCGCAAACGCGAATGTCTAAAAGATTTTAGGGAGTTGGGATATGAAAATCAACAAACTAATGATTAGCAGCATGTTACTCCTTGGATTCTTTCTCCTTTTGCCGTGCCCATCCTATGGAGATCCTCTCGACAACTGGCACTGGAGGAATCCGATGCCTCCAGGAGACCCCACCGCAGTCACATACAGTGGCAAGGAGTTTGTTATTGTTGGGCAATTTGGCACCATCATAACGTCCAAAGACGGAGTCGAATGGATTTCGAAAAGCGCTGGGGTTGTGGATCACCTGCTTGGAATTGCTTACGGAAATGGAACCTATGCTTCGGTAGGAGACAATGGCAGGATTGTGACTTCCTCTGATGGGGTAATGTGGACGAGTAGGGATTCCGGATCGACGGAATCGATTAGAGGGATAACTTACGCCAGGGGCAAATTTGTTGCCGTGGGAGATGGCGGGAGGGCCACCACATCTTCGGACGGGGTAACCTGGGAGAAAGGCTCTATTGGGAACTCAAAAAGGCTCAACGGGATAACGTTTGGAAATGAGGTCTTCGTAGCTGTCGGTTACCAATACAACTCTCGCGAAATCGGTTATGGAACAATCTTCACATCCTCGGATGGAGTCAAATGGGAGAGCCAGACGTCGGGTACGAATCACCCGCTTATGGGAATTACTTATGGCGATGGGATGTTTTTAGCGGTGGGAGGTTCCGGTGTCATTTTGACCTCTTCGGATGGGCTGAACTGGACGACAAGAGATTCAAAAACGGACCGAACGTTCGTCAGTGTGGCCTACGGAAATGGAATCTTTGTCGCAGCAGGGTGGGACGTTCTCTGCGCTTCCTCTGATGGAATAACGTGGGAGACATTTCCAACGGCATCCTATTATCTGTACGCAGTGGCCTATGGAAGCGGCATCTTTGTTGCTACAGGATCGGGTGCCATCATCCTAACGTCTCCGAACGGCAAGGATTGGAAGGGCGATTGGCATACGGGAATTGAGTCCTTCCTGACGAAGGTTGTGTTCGGCAATGAGACTTTTGTCGCTCTCGGGGGGTGGGGAGAGTTTTTCGTTTCTCCTGACGGGATCAACTGGGCCGCTGGCGGTTCAGGGGGGGATGGTCTATCGGGGTTGGCGTATGGAAACGGCGTCTATGTCGCTGTGGGGCTTAACAGAATCCTAAGTTCTCCGGATGGCAGGCAATGGACCCTTATAGGAGTAACCTCCGCCGATCATCTCAAAAGTGTAACTTATGCAGCAGGGCTCTTTGTTGTAGTAGGAGGAAGGAGTGAGGGTGGCCATGCCGCCGTTTTAACCTCCACCGATGGGGTGACCTGGGTGGAGAAGACCCTGACCATTCCCGAATGGCTGGATGATGTGACTTACGGGAAGGGGATTTTTGTTGCCACCGGGGGTGTAGTTGCCACCTCTCCTGATGGAGTCAACTGGACAGAGAGGGGTTTTCTGGGCACCTCCAATGTCACTTACGGCAACGGAACGTTCGTTGCAGTGGGGGATCATATCTGGACCTCTACTGACGGGATTAACTGGACTCGCAGAGGCTCGGCAGGCCCATTGTGTTTTTATGATATCCATTTTGCATATGATCTGTTCGTGATTACGGGAGATGTATGTGGAGGGGACCCAGGTATGATCCTGACTTCTCCAGATGGGAAAAAGTGGACGCTTCGATTTCCTGGAGGTCATTGCCATCCACGAGGTGTGGGAAGCGGGCATGACACGCTTGTCGCGGTCGGCGATTACGGCCTGATCCTTCAATCCGATCGCGTGGCCGGGCCGAAAATTGTATTAGAACCGACTTCAATTGAGTTTGGTGATGTCTTGATTAAGAATTTCTCTGAGCGAACCGTGAACATCCGAAATGCTGGAACGGAGCCTCTCGATATCGGAACGCTTGACATTTCCTCTGCACCCTTCAGCGTTACTTCTGATGCTTGCTCAGGTGCGACACTTACCCCCGGAGAGAGTTGTTTGGTTTCTTTCGGGTTTGCCTCCTCCTCCATCGGGAGATTCAGCCAGAGTTTGAACATTTCTTCCAATGATCTGGACAGGCCCAATGTCGAAGTGAACTTGACCGGGACATGCGTTGCTCCGGACCTCACAGGGAAGTGGATGTTCATGTCTCAGTTATGCACTTCGAAATGCAAGGTCAAGGGGACTCTGAATCTTCAGAACATCGGAAACCTGGATGCCCCATCGGCATCAGTCCGATTCTATCTGTCGGATAACGGGGTTGATTACAGAGAAGATGGTTTCTTGAAGCAAATCTCGTCCGGGACGATCAAAGCCGGCGGAGGCAAGGTCAAGAATTTGAGCTACAGTTTCCCATCTGGAAAATCAGCATCGGGCAAGTATATTATTGCGGTGATTGATGCCTACAACACTGTGATGGAAGCCGACGAAACAAATAATGAGGCCGTTTACGCTCGGCTGCCGTAAGGTTCGCGGCTGAAAAGCAGATAAGAAAGGAGTGCCAATGGAATGGAGTGTGTATAGCCGGTTTGGCGTGATTTGTTGTGTTTTCTCTCTGGGCTTGAGTGCTTGTGCCACACCTTATCGTCCGCCGGAAAACACACAGGCTTTCTATGAGAGGCTGGGACAACAGCCGAAAGAGAAACCGGCCGTTGTCGGGGGTACCGGTGAAGAGTTGAAAGTCGAAGTGTTTCCCATGATGGACCAGAAGGTTGCCAAATCAACCCTGGGGATTAATCCGAAGCAGTATAACCTGTTGCCTGTTTTCTTAAAGGTGAGCTATTTCGGTCAGGATCCGGTAAAGGTTGATCTGGTGGATGCTTGCGTTTTGGTGGGAAAGGATTATCACTGGTTTGCTCCGGTGGAAGTTGCCCTTGACCGTATCGGAAAAAACGACTCTGGAGCCATGCTGGGGTTTGGCTTCATGCTTGGGCCCTTCGGTGGCCTCGCGGGAGCAGTGGTTGGTGCGGCCGCCGGTGCGGCCGTAGACAGCGTGGGGGTCAAGAGTACGACGGTAGAAGAGCACTACTATAGGCAGAGATTCGGACCGACCATCCTTCTCCCTGGAGGTGAGGGGTCGGGGGTCGTCTTCTTTGATGTCCCCTGGGAGGAGGTTGATGCTGATGAGTTCGTCCTGTCTGTGTCGGTCATCAACTTGAATACAGACGAGACCAGGAAGACCGAGCTCTCTTTTAGAACGAAAGGCAAAAGACCGTGAAGGAGGGGGAGAAATGAGAGTCGTCATCATCGGACTCATTCTGCTTTTCAGCCTGGTCAGTTTCGGATGCGGCGGACTTCAAGGCCCTCAACTGAAGAAGAGCGATTTGCTGGCGGAGATGGAGATTTCCAAACCGTCCGATTCGCAAGGCGGGCGTCCTGTGATCTGTGTCAAGCCCTTCACCATCACAAGAGGGATTCCTGATCCGCACGTGGTAGGAGAGGCATGGGTTGGAGCCTACCTTGTCGCGGTGGAGAGTGAGAATCCCGTAGATGTGGTTGTAATGGATCAAGTGAAAGAGGGATTTAGCAAGGCCGGTTTCAAATTGGGCGACACCCCTGAATGCGGCCTCGAAATATCAGGACGGATCGAAAGATTCTGGGTGAGTGAGCTCCGCGGGGGGTTCAGCGAGCGTGCCAAGGCCGCGGTCAGGTATGACCTGATCATCCGGGATAAGAACGGGAAATTTCTGTGGGGAGACACGATCGAAGGCAGGGCATCGGATGAGCATGGTGGGGATATAACCAAATATGACGTTCCGACCCTCGTAAAGGCCCTAAACAAGTCTGTTGAATCGATTTTCACCAAAGAATCTTTTTGGGGAGTCATGAGGAAGTGAGTTCTAAGCTGGTCTATGACAAGGCCGCCCCAATGGGTTGGTCTCCTGTAAACGGGATGTCATCGGCAGGGCCAGGATTGGGGCTAAGGAGAGAATCAAAAAGGATAGGGAAGCAACACAGTACATCCAACACAGCGGTTATCGAGTTCTATAAGACAATCGGATTCGCTGTGGATGATGTTGTGAGCTTAGGCAAACGACTCGTGGAGGACTGAATGAAGCCATCAGAGATCTGAACGAATGGCTGAAATCTGAGGGATGACATTAAAGATGCGAAAGGAGGGTTAAGCATGAACAGATTCTTGGCGCTTCTAATCTCGATTCTGTCTGCGGCAATAATCCTCATTCATTGTTCGGCAGAGAAAACAGTGGTCCGGAACCCCGAGGAAAGATGCGAGTTGCCGGTCTGGAATGCAGGAGACTATTGGAAATATCAGCTTTCGGATAAAAGATGGTGGTCTGATAAGGTCATCGGAGTCGGGAAAGATATCTACATTGTAGAAAGTGGAAATGAGAGGAAAGCAATTGATTCAAAAACCCTGCGATTTAAGATGTGGGTCGATATTCAGTGGAAGAGAGTTCCCTCTCGCTCAGGAGAAGGAAGCCTCTTCTATGATTTCCCGCTCTATGTCGGCAAGAAATGGGGCAAAATGGTTGAGGGACAGCTCTTCTCCGGCGCCGCGGTTGATTATCTCTTTTCCTTCAGGGTGTTGTCGTTCGAAGAGGTGAAGGTGGCCGCAGGGACCTTTAAGGCCTTCAAGATTCAAGTGGAACAGAAGTCCCTGCAATCAGGGGGTGTCGCCACCACCCACATCTGGTTCTCACCAGAGATCAAAAATCTGGTCAAATTGGAGTTTATCGATTCCTATGGGGCATGGAGTGTCAAGAGACAGGATTTCGAATTGGCCGATTACAGGCTTGCCGTGAATTACAAATGAGGGGGCCTGAGGAGGGACGCGGAGAACAGGGGGGATCCATTTCCGAATGAAGCGCTCATCGAGCGAGAGATAGAAAGGCAGGGCCGAAATGAACCTCGGCATGGAGTGATACGGGAGGAGAGTGGCAAAAATCAAGAAGCTTGTATCCCTGTTGCTTCTGATTTCCGTCTCCGGGTGTTATGCTGGCACGGTCAAGCCATTGATGAACCGACCTGAATTCAAGGCCGAGAATGAGCCGATTCGGACCGTGAGAGTTCTGGCGATCACGGATGGATCGTACCGGAAAGAGGAGATTGAAAAACTGGTCTCGAAATGTTCGCAGATCATGGAGATCCAGGTCGGGATACGGTTCGAAGTTGTGGATTCACAAGAGATAAAATGGGGCGATGCGCGAAATGACTCAAGAAGAATGCTGACGAAAATTGCGACAGAGACATGGGAGAAAGCGGGTCAATTTGATATGGCGATCGCTTTCGCCCACTTTTTTGAAGGGGTGGTTATCGGCCGCATCGACGGTGTCTTTTGGAGGTATATTGTTGTAAAGGAACTGGAACCCAACCTCCTCCTCCACGAAGTCATTCATGCCTTTCTGCCAGGCAAAGAGCACACGAAGGATTGGCTCATGAAAGAGGCAAGGTCTCCATATGGGAACGAATGGTACTGGCTGACTCCGGAGGAGAGAAAAGTGGCCCTTCAGAACAAATGGAGGGATTTTGGTGCAGTGCCGGCTGTGGGAGAAGAGAAGAAAGGAACAACTAAAGAATGCGGGTTTCATTACATGATCGGGATAGATCACCTCCGCAGAAAAGAATATCCTCAGGCAGTATCGGCGTTTGAGAAATCGATTAAGGCAGATCCGGACTATGTTCCGCCCCGCATCGTCCTTGCGTGGTTCCTCGCGGCGACCGAGGCAAGGGAGCTGCGAGACGGAAAGAGAGCAGTGGAACTGGCCCTGAAGGCGTGTGAATTGACAGAGTGGAAGAAAACTGATTACCTCGACACCCTTGCGGCAGCCTATGCAAGAGCAGGCGACTTCGAACAGGCCGTGAAGTGGCAGGAGAGGGCCCTGGAGGGCATGAAATCCTTCGATGTCAGGACAGAATCAGCAGCCCGGGAACGCCTCAAACTCTACCGTTCACGTAAACCCTGGCCGTCAAATTAGGAAGGGCATGGTGGACTCGCTCCGCCATACCCCACCGTGGGACCATAGCAGCCCCGAACCCTATGTGGGCTGTGGCCCTTTGTCCACGCTTCGAACTTTAAAGGCCTCTTTCGATGTCGGAGGGCTTCCCTTCGAGAAGCGTAAGCTCTTCTTTTATGGCATTGATTCTGTTCGTCAAATCCTGTTTCTCCTGGAAATGCTTGCATACCATGGTGGGCCGCCCTGCAACAAGATGAAAGGAAGTTCGGCGTTAACCTTGTCGTACGCGAAAACCCGTCATGGATTGAAAAAAGAATCTTCCCATGTTACCTTTAATCATAACGTCTAATCCCTCCTGAGCGGTTCTCCGACGGTATCGATCTTCAAGGATTCCTAAAGATCAGCCCTGAGATTCGTTGAGGTTACCGAAAGAGGCGTGCACCTGTGGATATCACGCCGCAAGGAGGGTTCTGTTTGTTAAAAGGAGGGCGATGGTATGAAACTCGGTCTGATCGGCTTTCCTCAGGTTGGGAAGCGAACCCTTTTTCGCCTGCTCACCGGGCAACAGGCGAACTTAGATGAAAAGAAAGGCGCAGCCCTGGGACTGGCAAAGGTGCGGGATGTGCGATTCGATCGGCTCGTAGAGATTTATGATCCGCGTCTGAGGACGCCTGCCTGTTTCGAGTTCACCCTTCTGCCCGATCTCGACAATCAGGCATCCCGTAACGATCAAGTTCTCAGGGGCCTTGAAAAGGTGGACGTGATCTGCCACCTCGTACGGCATTTTGAAGATGATACCCTCTTCCATATTAAGGGGAGCGTCGATCCCCGTCGGGATATACAGGTGGTGAACGGGGAACTCCAGCTCAGCGATCTGCTTTTTATCGAGAAACGTCTTGAGCGGCTTGAAAAAGAGTATAACAAGAAACGGGATGCCCAGAGAGCGGCAGCCGAGACGGACCTCCTCACCCGTATGAAGACCCATATCGAGAAAGGCCGTCCCCTCCGAAGCTTCGTTTTCACTGAGGACGAGGAGAAACTCATCGCGAGCTACCCTCTGCTGACCCGTAAAACGGTCATCATGATCCTCAATGTCGGAGAGGACGCATTAAAGGACCCGTCCCTGATTCCCGGATTTAAAAAGCATTTCCCGGAGGAGGATTTTGAATGGATCGCCGTGTCGGCCAAGATCGAAGAGGAACTTTCTTTGATCGATCCCGAAGAACGTGAGGCCTTTCTGAAAGACCTCCATCTCGATCAGCCGGCCCTGGACAGGCTGACCTTGCTCTGCTATCGAAGCCTCGGATTGATCTCGTTCTTCACGGTCGGTCCCGATGAAGTGAGGGCATGGACGAACCGGCAGGGGACGCTTGCCCCCAAGGCGGCGGGAGTCATCCATTCGGATATCGAACGGGGCTTCATCCGGGCAGAGGTGATGAAATATCATGATCTGATTAAGCTGGGAGGCGAACAGAAGGTCAGAGAGGTCGGCCGGCTGATGCAGAAGGGCAGGGACTACGTCGTCGAAGACGGCGACATCATCAACTTTCTCTTTAATGTGTGAGGGCGTTGCCCAGATTGGATTTTCACCGCAGAGGCGCCGAGGACGCGGAGAAGGTGATTTTTTCATTTGGCGGCGAGAGGCCGCCAAATGAAAAACCCTCTGCCGGATCAGAACACTTTAGCCTATCCGTAGCTCCCTCCTTTTAAGAAGCGCAGGACTTTCTCCCTTTATTTGATGCACAGAAGATGTTACTTTTTTACGGTGCGGGTGCTGCTCGGCCCGGCGAGCCAGAACCCGTTCTGCCGCGATAAGTTCACAGATCGACAGGATCGAATGGATTTCTGAGGAGGAAATGGAGAAGGATTTTCACTACGATGTAATTTATGCGCTTGCTAAGCTCACGGAGTTGGACTATCCCGACGTTATCGCTTACGCGTCTCAATACGTGGACGACAATAGCGATGAACAATTTCTAAGTCAAGAAAAGGGGAGGGGGTTCCCGGAAAGACTAAAGACGAGAAACGGATATTACTATCCCCAGATGACGCAGTGCCGGTCTCCGGACGCAATGAACCTGTTCGTTCAGAAATATGTCTTCGTTCCCTTTCATTTCCTACCCGGCGATAATCATGTCGTCATTCGAGGGAGAACAAATCCCTTCACCGCGACTCCGAACTCTAAGAACGGGAAAATCATTCTTTCAAGAGCCCTCGAAAGCGGCAATCCGTGTCTCATTGGAATTGCCCTTCATACCTTTGGAGATTCATGGTCTCACCAGAATTTTACCGGTCTCTGCGAAGATTGGAATTCATCGGCCCTAGGGGAGGACCTCCCTGAACCCATGGTTCCCAACATAGGCCATGGAGAAGCTGGTAAAAAGCCGGATATTATTTCCGAGAGCTGGGTCGATAAGAGAATCGGAGACATGGAGATTACCAATAGGGAAAGAGCCCTGGAAGCTGCACAGGAGATTTATCTCTATTTTCAGAGAAGATCGCGTAAAGGACCCTCCTGGCAGAAGGTGAGAGGTGATTTCCAGACGATCATGGATGCGCCGGACTCCGCTGAGAGGGGGAAGAGGGTTAAGGATTTCCTGGGGAGCCGTGGCAACGGGACCATGCCGGAATATTCGAGATGGTCCTGGGTTGATGAAGCGATTGATCGAAGCGGCAACGAGATGGTGGTTAACCCTGACTTCAAGAAAACCCCCTGGTATCATTTCCAGCAAGCTGCTAAAGCACATCTCGCATTAGTGGTGGATTTGATCAAGACTCGATAATACTCCTTGATTCGTGTCAGGCTGACAAGGGCATCCTGATTACGAAAAACGCTCTGGATCATCTGGTCAACCACCTGCCTGATTCGCTTGGTCTCGACACTCTTCCCCCGTCGGACGTGGGGTACCAAAAATCATCGAACCGGTGACAGAAAGAGATGATTTCTTCTTGACAATTGGAGATCAGAACTCAATAATACTGTGCAGCGTCTCAGAGAAGCCTGAAGGAGGAGTCTGAGATACCTTAATTCACCTTCCCTCTGGGGAGTATCCCTGGCTGGGCCGAGGATCGGGGGGCCTATCATCGTGGTGTAGCCTCCTTCGGGGGAGATCAAGGAGGACAAAATGGCGAGATGGAAGGTCATTATTCTATCGGCAAGCATCGTGGCGATGGCACTATGTCTGGGGCAGGCATGGGCAGGACCCAAGATCAAGATCGGAACGGTCCCGATGGCCTATACGCTCCATTTCGATTTCCTGCCGGCCTTCGGAAAGGAAGAGGGAATCGAAGTGGAGGTGATCGATTTCAAATCGAGCTCGGACGAAAACCAGGCGATCGCAGCCGGAAGCCTCGAAGGAGGGAATGTAGGGGCTTTGGGAACGAATGTCCTTTTTACGAAGGGGGTCCCTGTCGCCATTGTCTGTGGGACCGTCCGGGGGGGATCGGACTTCGTGGTCGGGAAGCAGATCAATTCGGTACAGGACCTCCAGGGAAAGAAGATCGGTGCGACCAAAGGGGCCACCTCCGAAATTCTGGCAAAGTATCAATTGAAAAAGGCCGGGGTTTCATCGACCTGGATCAATCTCCCCCATGCTCAACTGGCTGTGGCACTTGTGCAGAAGGAGGTCGACGCCATTGCCGCCGGAGAGCCCTGGGCTGGGCTTGCCGTGAGCAAGGGAATCGGCAAGCGCCTTCCCGGGTTTAACGTCTATGACAGCCCGGCCCGGGAGGTCAGTGGTGCCTTCGTCATTTCTCAGAAGCTGATTAAGGAGAATCCTGACACGGTCCAGAAGCTTGTCAGTGTGTTTGTCAGGGCGGTCAGCTTTGCTAACACGAAGCACGAGGATTATGTCAAACACGCGATGGGGAAGCTACAGATTCCTGAAGAGGACGTCCGGATCGCCCTAAAGAACGCGGAGATCACGTATAAGGTCTTTCCCCAGGAGTGGCCTGCCCTGGCTAACATGGCCAGAGAACTTGGCTATATCCAGGAAGTGGCGGACTATTCGAAGGCCTTTAACCTGACGTTTCTGGAAAAGGCAACGAAATAGGCGTCTCTCGCGGAGATCACAGAGGCCACAAGACTGGAATAATGGAATAGTGGAATAATGGAAAGGGATTAGAGATGAAAAGATGTTGGTTCTCCGTTGTACCCATCATTCCATTTTTCCGCCATTCCATTTTTTTGACCTATCCTTCTTCCATCTGACCCTGTGTCTCTGTGAGAGAGGATGCGTTTGAGATATGAAGCGAATTTCTTCCTTCCTTTACCCTCTTCTCTCCTTCGGGGCGGTCATCCTCTTCTGGCACCTTGTGGTCAAGGCAGGGTTTTTACAGGAACTCGTCATGCCGTCCCCATGGACCGTTGCAAAGACCTTCTACCAGTTCATCACGGAAGGCGAGTTCTTCATTCACCTCTGGGCAAGTTTTCTGCGGATCATTACCGGATTTTCCGTCGGCGGTTTCTTCGGCGTGCTTTTGGGAATCCTGGTGGGTCATTTCCAGCTCTTCGAGCGGCTCGTCGATCCGCTTATTCAGGCCCTTCGACCCATTCCCATTGCTGCATGGCTTCCTCTGGCGATCGTCTGGTTTGGAATCGGAGATAAGCCGGGAATCTTTCTGATCGTGATCGGCGCATTCTTTCCCATCTTCATCAATACCGTCCACGGCGTCAAGTTTACTCAACCCGTTTTGATGCGCGCTGCCCGCATGCTTGGGGCCACACCCTGGAGGCTTCTTCTCTATGTGGTCCTGCCGGCGTCTCTCCCGAATATTCTAACGGGCATCCGGATTGGATTGGGGCTGGCCTGGGTCTGCGTCGTTATCTCGGAGCTTCTGGGAGTGACGGCCGGGCTGGGATTTATCATATGGGATGCTCAGGTCTACCTTCACACGGATAAAGTCATTGTCGGAATGATGGTCATTGGTGCCATGGGAACGCTGACGGATCGGATTCTGCTGTACATCTCTTCGAAGCTGCTGAAAGGATAGAGGACCATTTCGAATGGCGGATTGCGGAATGCGGAATGGGAAAGATGGGGCAACCCAATGAAGGTTAATGGAATTGGAAAGCAAGATCGTTCTGAAGGACATCACAAAGATCTTTAAAGGGGGGACGGTAGCCCTCGAGAATCTCTCCATGGACGTCCGGGCAAATGAGATCCTGTGTCTTCTCGGGCCGAGCGGGTGCGGGAAATCGACGGTTCTCAATTTGATCGCCGGGTTCGAGCTTCCCACTTCCGGTGAGGTCTCCCTGGACGGCAGAGAAATTACTGTTCCCGGACCGGAACGAGGAGTGATCTTCCAGGAGCACGCCCTCTTCCCATGGCTTAATGTCATTCAGAATATTGCGTTCGGAAAGAAACTGAGAGGAGCGGTCGAAGATGACCGTCGTTACGGGGAATCCGTAAAGAAATATGTTGATCTCATGGGTCTTGGCGGGTTTGAACACCACTACCCGAGCCAGCTTTCAGGAGGGATGAAGCAGCGCGTGGCCATTGCCCGCGTGCTCGTGAATGAACCTGAGGTCATGCTCATGGATGAACCCTTTGCTGCCCTCGATGCTCAGACCCGTCTCTCCATGCAGATGTTCCTTCTGAAAATCTGGGAACGTCTTCGAACGACGATCCTCTTCATTACGCATGATATTGACGAGGCGGTTTTCTTAGGGGATCGAATCTATGTGATGACGGCCCGCCCGGGAAAGATAAAGAGCTTGATCCCCGTTTCTCTCGAACGGCCGCGCCGGTATGAAATGGTCGTGAGCCCTGCCTTCAATGAGACGAAGGCCCGTATCTTCGAACTGATCAGGGAAGAGACTAAGATCACCTTGTTTTAGAATGGTAGATATGCTCTCGCCACGCAAGCGCTGGCGCAGCGGGCCGCCTTGTCCACCCTATCGGATCAAAATCCCAGATCACAAATTCCAAACCCCAAACGCAATCGAAATACGAATGACCAGTGGATCGAGAAGCCTCTTTGATTTGGAGTTATGAAAATTGGAGATTATTCGGAATCTGGTGCTTGGGATTTGGTGCTTAACGGCTGATCCTGGCGGATTTCCAAAGGGGAAGGGATTCTTTTCTTCTCTCTGCTCAATTGAAGCAGGATGACCGCTGCGATGACCCCCAGGCCCCCGAGCATCTGCAGAGGATCGAGAACCTCCCCGAGAAAAAAGTAGGCCGTGATGCATGACATCACGGGTTCCCATGTCCCTGTAATGCTTGCCCGTGTTGCCCGGATTCGTTCGACTCCTTTGAAGAAAAGCCCGAAGGGGATGAGCGTGGCGAAGATCGCAATATAAAAGAAGGCAGCCCAGGTCTTCAGAGGATAGCCGACGGTCAGTACCCGGACCGGTGGAAAGGCGATCCAGCAGAAAAGGCCCCCGAATAGAAACCCGTAAAGAATAACGGTCCAGGCGTCATATCGCTTCAGCCCTTTTTCTCCATACAGGGAAGAGAAGGCCACAAAAAAGGAAGAGCAGAGACCGATGATGATTCCAACTTTGTTGAGCATCAGGAGGTCGGTTCGGTATCCTCCCACAACGAGATAACATCCCAGTAGCGCCAGAAAGAGAGCGACGATCGTCCCCCGTGAAAGCGGTTCATTCTGAAAGAAGAAGGCAAAGAGTGTGATCCAGATGATGGAGATGTATTGGATGAGAACCGCCGGTCCCACCTGGATCCTGCTGATGGTGAGATAGAAACAGAGCTGGTTTCCCACGACGCCGAGGACACCGAATATGACGAAGTAACGCAGGTCCCTCGGTGAGATGAACGCTTTCTTTCGGTCAGAAAAGAAAAGGATGATGAAAAGGATCGCGGAGGCGATGGGCAACCGGATGGGAACGATCTCAAATGGAGAAATTCCAGCGTTAAAAAGGGATTTTGCCAATGTCGAGGAAAACCCCCACAGCGTCGTTCCGACCAGGATGTAGAGACATCCTTGTATCTCTCTTTTGCTCACGGAGTCTCAGAGCCCCCTTCAACCGCTTCGATTCCCGGGTGCTGCAAGCAGGTCTTAATGGTGGCACAGAACTGAGCGAGAAAGCAACCCACCCGTTTCCCCCGGACCCGGCATGACCCGGAACCCAACAGGAGGTGAAACTCCAAATCACAAATCGTCAATTTCAATTTCGAATGACCGAACCGCTTTTTTCTCGATTGAAATTTAGACCATTGGGATTTATTTGTTATTTGGTGCTTGTAATTTGGTGCTTCCACAGCGTGCCAACCATTTTGCTGCCGTTTCGTGCACAATTTCATCTTTAACCGCCAATATCGGGATTCCGAGTTCAGAAATCCTATGGACATTAACGATAAAATTCTGTTATATAGAACCGTTTCCCAAGCAGGAAAAACTGGGAGTCAAGCGACGGCCTGAGCGGACACAACCATGGACTCAACTCAGAGTGAAGGCGGAAAGATAATCTGGGCGATTGGAGGCGGAAAGGGTGGAAGTGGAAAGAGTTTCATCACCACGAATATCGGGATCTGTCTTTCCAAACTGGATGTCCGTGTGATTCTGATCGATGCCGACCTCGGAGGGGCCAATTTACACACCTTCCTCGGGATTTCTCCTCCCTCTCTTTCTATGTCTGACTTCATCAGGAAGAGGGTATCGAGTCTTAACGATGTACTGATTCCGACGGGCATCCCGAACCTTCAGCTTCTGAGCGGTGCACAGGACCTTCTGAATGCGGCAGATACGAAGAATATGCAGAGGCAAAGGCTCCTGCGTTCGATTCAGAAGCTGGAGGCCGACTATATCCTTGTCGATCTGGGAGCCGGTAATTCCCTGAGCGTTCTCGATTTCTTCCTGATGTCCGACGGAGGGATCCTGGTCGTGACGCCGGAGCCGACTTCCATGGAGAATGCCTACCGATTTCTGAAAAGCGCTTTCTATCGAAGGTTGAGACAGCTGCCGATCTCCCCGGGAGCCCGAAATCTGATTGATGAAGCCATGGATCATAAGAACGAGCTGGGCATTCAAAATCCTCATGACCTTGTTGGAGCGGTAAGAAAGATCAATGAGGAGGATGGGATACGGGTCGCCGGGGAAGTGGAGAACTTTCACCCGAATCTGGTCTTGAACCAGGCCCGGACCAAGAAGGACATCGAAATCGGCTTCTCGATCCGGAGTGCGTGTAAGCAGTATTTCGGCATTCACGTGCACTACCTGGGCTATGTGGTCTATGACCAGGAGGTGGGCAACTCCATTCGAAGGAGGAGGCCTCTGCTCCTCGAAAATCCACAGTCCAAGGCTGCCCAATGCGTTTCCGATATCGCGTCGAAACTGGCCACCAGCCGCCCGAAGTCGTTCCGCCTTAAATGAGCTGAAAGATGAAACGGATTGAAGAGCAAACCTATTACGAGATCCTCGAAGTGAGTCCCAACGCTGCGGCGAGGGAAATTCAGAAAGCGTACGAACATGGCAGAGAGACGTTCCATACGGACTCGCTCGCGGTCTACTCCCTTTTTTCAGAAGAGGATGTGAAGAAGATTCAGACCGTGATTGAGGAGGCGTATCGGGTTTTGATGGACGATACCTTGCGAAAACAATACGACGAATCGCACTCCCAGGCGATTGCGAGCCAGAAATGGGAGCAACCTCCCGATGTCGAGGAGGGTCCGAGGGAGAGAAAGGCTCCCTCCTTGATCTTCACCGAACTCTCCGTGGACACCCGTGAAGGGGCCTATCGGGGCAGGGGGCTTCAGGCGATCCGGGAGGAGATGGGCATTGACCTCAAGACCGTCTCCCGGGACACAAAGATTAGCATGAAGGTACTGCAGTCGATTGAAGAGGAAGTTGTGGAAAGGCTTCCTCCCCAGGTTTATCTGAAGGGGTTCCTCAAAGCGTATGCCCGATGTCTGGGACTGGATCCCCAGAAGGTCATTGAGGAGTATCTAAAGTCCCTGGGGCAGATCAAAAAAAAGTAACCTCAAATCAGCATTCCAATCTTCCCGTTCTTCTGCTTTTTTCAGGGTTTTTCTGATACCAGTTCTTCTATCTTGGCACCCATCTGAGCCGTAATCGCACTGCTGAAGCCTATGATCTTATCCCGGATCTTTCCTTGCTTGTCGATCAAGAGGGTGGTCGGGAGGCTCGAAACGCCATAGTTTCTCGCAACATCCTCCGGAGCAATGGCCACGGGATAGGGAATATCCATCGATTTGACGAACTTACGGACGGCATTCCCATCCCCCTTGTCTACGCTCAGTCCGATAACCTGGAACCCCTTTTCCTGATAGGTCTTCTGAAGCTGTACGAGATGAGGGATCGATTCACGGCACGGACCACACCAGGTGGCCCAGAAATCGAGAAGGACGACTTTCCCTTTGAAGCCGGAGAGGCTTATATCTTCGTTGTCCAGTGTCTTCAGGGTGAAATCAGGGGCGACACCCTGAGGTTGTTTCTTTTCCCTGGCACAGTGGGGCAGGAAGAATGCCATCCACAGACAGACAGATAGAATCACAAAAGTTCGAAGAAGGAAACGTTTCAGAATGACCTCCCTTCAATTTTAAATTTAAGATTTTAGATTTTACGCCGGTTGAGATTCAGGCATTGAGCGATCTGAAATGAATGCGAATCAATCGGAGTTTTTCAATCTGCAATCTGCGATCTGAAATCTGAAATCTGCAATGACTTACAGGGCCTTTTCGATCATGGCAACGAGCTTGGTCTTGGGCACTGCCCCGACGATCTGGTCCACAATCTTTCCACTTTTGAAAAGGATGAGAGTTGGAATTCCCCGAACCCCATACTGCGAAGGAGTCGCCGGGTTCTCGTCCACGTTGAGCTTGGTAATCTTGACCCTTCCCTCGAACTCCTTTGCGAGCCCTTCCACGATGGGGCTGATACTCTTGCAGGGACCACACCACGTCGCCCAGAAATCGACCAGAACCGGAAGGTCTCCCTGGAGGACCTCCGCAGCAAAATTCTTGTCATTGACATGCAGCAGATTTGATTCACCCGACATAGAAAACTCCTTTCCCTTCAATAGTCGCAAAGCGTAAAGTGTAAAATTCAGCCACTGCTCATCGAACAGAAACGTCACAGATTTCTTCCATTCGAAATCCGCAATCCGTCTTGAACCACATTGGGTTCAGGGCAGCCCTGAACCTAACATGGCTCAGGGCGCATCCCTTCAGAGCTTCCTCTCTATGACATAGTCCGCAAGGGCACAGAGGGCTTCCCGCTCCTTTGAATCCGGAAAGACATGGAGCCGCTTCTTGGCCATTTCAACGAATCCCTTCGCCTTTTTCCAGGTATACTGGATTCCGTCATAGCGCTCGATGATTTCCACCACCCGCAAGAAAGCCTCTTTGGAAATGGGATGGGAATCCACGGTCTCCTGAATCAAAGACCGCTCTCGCACATCGCAATGGCCCAGCGCAAAGATAAGAGGAAGGGTGATCTTACCGTCCTGGAGATCGATGCCAATCTTTTTCCCAAATTCTTCCTCTCTGGACGTGTAGTCGAGGTTGTCATCGATCAACTGAAAGGCGATTCCGACATCCATGCCGAAGTCGAGCAGGGCCTTCTCTTCTTCTGCAGACACGTTTCCCAGGAGGGCTCCGATCTGAGTTGCGGATGAGATCAAGGAAGCGGTCTTTCGGGTAATGATGGAGAGATAGCCTTCTTCGGTAAGGCCGAGATCGTTCGTTTTCATCAGCTCCTGAAGTTCTCCCTCGGCCATGACGGTCGTCGCCCGGGCAATCGTTTGAAGGATCCTCCAGTTACCGCTTTCCACCATGAGAGAGAAGGATTTCGTGAAAAGGAAATCGCCTACCAGAACGCTCGCCTCATTGCCCCACGTCGAATTGACGGATTTGCTTCCCCTGCGCAATTCGGCTCCGTCCACCACATCGTCATGAAGCAGTGTCGCGGTGTGGATGAATTCGATGAGGCTGGCCATCGAAATGTGCTGATTCCCCTGGTAGCTGCACAATTTCGCTGAAAGGAGTAGGAGGATGGGCCGAAAGCGTTTGCCGCCGCTTAGAAGGAGATGTTCCCCGATGGCGGAAATGATAGGGACCTCAGAGCTTAGGTTCTTGCGAAACTCCCTGTCCACTCTTTCCAGATCGTCTCCGATCATTTTAAGGACCCACTCTATCGAAGACGGCTTTGGGTCTGTCAGGGGGCGCACTGCATTTGAAACATTCATAATTTTTAAAGATATCCTATCCAGTGGTTATTGTCAAAATCTTTTTCGGAGATTTCTGGATAAGCTCAGAAATCTCCGATTACACCGATTGCAAACGATTACGCCGATTAGAAATGCATGAAAAAAAGAGAAAATTCCCAGTCGGCGCAACGCCTTGGTGTGAGCTTGGCCGAACAGATAGGCAGGTCCTGCCCCTGCATTGATTAAGGACACGGAGCACGAATACGGTCCCACTATTTACTGGGTAAGGATCAGGGGTTTCAAGATCTTCAGCTCGACGCCGCTTGCCTTCAGAGCTTCTACGAGGACGAATTTTGCCTCTTCGTCCCGGGAGGGATGGACCCACTGCAGCCGTTTGGGTTCAAGGCCTTTTTCTCGAAATGTCACCAAGAGATCCACCGCCCTTGATCCGGGGTAGATGAGGTAACACCTCCCCTTTGCCCGGAGAAGGTAAGAGGCAATGGAAATCAGATCCCGAAGAGTTCCCTCGATCTCATGACGGGCAATTGCCTTCTCCATCGAGGGATTCATCCTTCCTGTGAAACACTTCCGATAAGGAGGATTCGAGAGGACAACATCGAAGGCACCTGGGGTAAAGGTATTTCGCAGCTCCCGGAAGTCCTGATGAAGAATGGAGATACGTTCTTCAAGGTGATTGAGGATGACATTTCTCATCGCCAGGTCTGCCAGTTGCCTTTGAATTTCGACTCCGACGAGAGAACCAACCCCTGCGACCTGGGACAACAGAAGGGGGAGAATTCCACAGCCTGTTCCGAAATCGATGGCTTTTTCGCCTTTCTTTATCCTCACAAACCGGCTGAGCAAGACGGCGTCAACGGAAAACCGGTACCCTCGCTGTTTCTGGAGAACCATTATCTTTCCATCGAAAAATGTATCGGATGTCTCATCCGGTCCAGGAAAGAGATTCATAGGATTGTCTCATAACTCATGGATACTGCACCGTCGGGGCGGGGCATATCCTTCCCCCTACAACGGAATGACGTCCACTGCCACTGCCACTGGTTACTGACATTATCTCTTGATGGGTAGCTAACACGGCAATGTGTTGCTTGTCAATTTCGGCAGAGACAGGGTAGAAATGATTTGTCCAATGGATGAAGACAATGAATAAAAATTATCCACCTGACATGGCGCGGACTTTCGGAAATCCTTCAAAGATTATCAGAAATTCTCAATATAATTCAGCAATTGGAACGGAAAGGCCAAAGGTTGGTATAGATATTGCTTAGAAATCTTCTTGACAAATCTTCGATAAGAAGCTACCTTTCTTAGTGTCCTATCCCGGGAGCGAGTCCAGAAGTCCTGGTCCGAGGGCTTAGGTGGCTGTGGTAATACCGCGTCGCGGCGTTCTAAAGGGGAGGAGGCCAAAATGAAAAGATTCGGAGTCATGTCTATTATTGCGGTGCTGTTGTTCTCTTTCTGTTTTGCCCTACCCCTCCTGTCCCAGGAAAAGAAAGGGGAGGGGGAAACCTATACCATCAAACAGGGCGATACGCTTTGGGAGATCTCTGCGCGATTTCTCAAGGATCCATTCCTATGGCCGAAATTGTGGCAGAGGAATCCTTATATAACGAATCCTCACTGGATCTACCCCGGAGATCCAATCCGGCTGAGTGCGCTTGAGGAGCAGAAAAAGGAACCCCCGAAGGTGGTGGCCGAGGAAAAACCTAAGGAGACCCCCAAAGAGGTCGAGGTAAAGAAGCCCGAGCCACCTCCAGAGGAGAAGAAACCCGAGGTGGTGATAGCGGCCAAACCGGTTGAGGAAACGCCGACGGTTTATCCTGAGGTTCGGACAGCAGGATTTTTCAGCGACATCAATTATCGTGGAATCGGCATCATTCTGGAGAGCAAAGAAGGGAAAAGTCTGATGGCTGAAGGAGATATCGTTTACTTAGCCTTTAAAGGCTCCGGCCCCGTTGACCTTGGAAACAAGTATACGATTTTCCGACCTTCGGAATTGGTCGATCATCCCCTCACGGGAAAGAAGATGGGAAGAAGATATCAGATCACCGGGATTTTGCAGGTGATTGACCAATACGGCAGCTTTTATACGGCAAAGGTTGTCGAAGCATTTGAGGCGATTTATAAGGGAGATATGCTCCAACCGTATTTGAAGGAGAAGATGGAGCTCGGAAGAGTCAAAAAATAATCTCATTCCTTCTCGGAAAGAACGGGGAGGTTTTTGAGGCTTAGGGGGCAGATAGAGGTAATCCTTGACGTGTGCTTTTGTTCCTCCTGAGCTTTTTTGTTGGTGGTCGCGTTGAATCCATCGAGGGGACGGGTGGGCCTTCCGGAGATGAAACTCAGTCCGTCCCGGCACAGGAGTCGATGGCCGGGGCCGTGGAGAGTTTTTCCATTCTGAGGGCGGGTTGTTGCTCCACACCGATACCGTACGCGAATCACAGCTCTGCGAGTGGGGCTCCATATTCCGGTTATCCAGTCAACCGATCGACTCTCCAGCCTGAAAGCCGAAGCCTCCCATCGATATGAGCGCTCGTCCGAGCTTTCTGCCCGTGAACCGAGGGATCGGGCCGGGACCTCGGGCTGACGACCTGGATCGCTCTGAGGTGAGCTTTCCCGCTGTCTCGGTGAGGAAGGGTTGAGCCCCGTCGGATGGGTCAACCCTCAGACGAAGTCACCCGTTAGAGAAAAATGGCCCTTGGTCGTAGGGTAAAGTTAAGGACGCCGGTTTGGTTGAAGGGTTAGATTTCCACGGCTCTATGTTAATTGCGGCCGTGGGTCATGGTGTGGGTCCTGGGATATCTATGTCGGAGGAAACTTTTTATTGGCTGGGCCTGAGTCTGACACCAGGGGTGGGGACGATCCTTTTCAAAAGACTTCTGGACCGGTTTAAGGCTCCGGAGGCGGTCTTCCGGGCCCCCGTCAAGGAATTGCTTCAGATTGAGGGGCTCGGGGAGAAGGTGATCGGCGAGATCAAAAAGGGTCCTCCAGAAGACAGGGTGAAAAAGGAGTTACAATTAGTTAATGAGGCGGGCGGCTTTCTTCTTACGTTAAGAGACGATGCCTATCCGAAAAGACTGAAGGAGATTCATGACCCTCCTCCCGTGCTTTATGGAAGAGGAGAATTGAAAAGGGAGGATGAACTGGCTGTCTCGATCGTTGGAAGCAGGAAGACCTCCCCCTATGGCAGGGTCGTTGCCGAGAGGGTGAGCCGTGAGCTTGTACGGCACGGCATTACGATCGTGAGCGGTATGGCGAGGGGAATCGATTCCGTTGCCCACTGGGGCGCCATTTCGGAAGGGGGAAGAACTATTGCTGTTTTGGGCTGTGGGATCGACGTGATCTATCCTCCGGAAAATCGGACGCTCTTTGGAAAGATAATTGAAAGGGGAGCTGTCCTTTCAGAGTTTCCCATGGGGTCCCTTCCGGAAGGGGGACACTTCCCTAAACGGAACCGAATTATCAGCGGCCTGTCGTTGGGAGTAGTTGTCATTCAGGCGAGCGGCGGCAGTGGTTCGCTGATCACAGCCGGTTGCGCCTTGGAACAGGGCCGCGAGGTGTTTGCTGTGCCTGCAAATGTGGGAGCAGAGGGAAGCCGGGGAACGAACCAACTGATCAAAGATGGGGCCAAGCTGGTGGAATCGAGCGAGGATATCCTCGAAGAGATCCTGCCTCAATGGAGCCGGGAGAAGGACCTCGTTCAGAGAGAAGAGCTTCCCGGGCCGGTTTTTTCTCGGGAGGAGATGAAGATCCTCGAACTCCTCGGAGACGTGCCCCTCCACATCGATGCCATCATCCGGGAGAGTGGCCTGGAGGCTGGGAAGGTATCGAGTGTCCTTCTCGATCTTGAGCTGAAGGGGCTGATCGCTCAATGGCCGGGGAAGTGCTTCACCAAAAAGATTTAATCGGAGTAATCGTTCTTTGAATCTGTGTAATCATTTTCTAACCAAATAACGATGTCAGGAGTACGTGGAACCATGTCAAAAGGATTGATTATTGTTGAATCTCCGACAAAGGTGAAAACCCTTCAGAAATTCCTGGGGGGCGAATATATCGTTAAGGCTTCCGTGGGTCATATCAAGGATCTTCCGGAGGGGGAGCTGGGAGTCGATCTCGAAAATGATTTTCAGCCAAATTACGTTACCATCAGCGGAAAGGCCAAGATCATCCGGGAGTTGAAGAAGGCAAGCAAAGAGGTTGACGATATCTATCTCGGTCCAGACCCGGACCGGGAAGGGGAGGCGATTGCGTGGCATATCGCCGAAGAGATCGGAGATCACGACAAAAATATTTATCGTGTCCTCTTCAACGAGATCACCCAGAGGGCGGTTCTGGAGGCCCTCAAGCATCCGGGCCGGTTGCAGCAGTCCAAGTTTGAAGCCCAGCAGGCAAGACGAATCCTCGATCGCCTGGTCGGGTATCAGATCAGCCCCCTTCTTTGGGAAAAGGTCCGGCGGGGGCTGAGTGCGGGCAGGGTACAATCGGTTGCCGTACGGATCATCTGCGAACGGGAGAGGGAGATTCAGTCTTTTGTCCCGGAAGAATACTGGAGTCTCACAGCGAATCTGAAGGGAAAGGAGTCTCCTGTAACGTTTGATGCCAGGCTGGCGAAATGGAAAGGGAAGAAACCGAAGATGACCAATGAGTCGGAGACTCTGGCCATCCAGAAGACGCTCGAATCGGTTCCCTATTCCGTTTCTCATATCACCCAGCAGGAGAAACAGCGGCACCCTTTTCCTCCTTTTATCACAAGCCGGCTACAGCAGGAGGCCTATCGGAAGCTTTCCTTCTCTGCGCAGAGAACCATGCGGGTTGCGCAACGACTCTATGAAGGCGTTGAACTTGGAGATCTGGGGACCGTTGGCTTGATTACGTATATGCGTACGGATTCGCCGAGAATTGCTTCGGAGGCGCTCCATCAGGTGAGAGGCTGGATCCAGAACCGTTTCGGGGAACCCTTCCTCCCGGCCAAACCGAATGTCTACAAGAGCCGGAAGGGCGCTCAGGAGGCCCATGAGGCGATCCGGCCAACCTCGATGGAACTGGAGCCAGAAAAGATAAAGGCTTATCTGGACAAGGATCATCTTGCCCTGTACAGGCTGATCTGGGATCGATTTGTCGCCTCCCAGATGGCCTCAGCCGTTTTTCAGCAGACGACCGTGGAGGTCAAAGCGGGCGATGCCATTTTCACAGCCGTCGGGACGGTTCCCATCTTCCAGGGGTTCATGGCCCTTTATATGGAGAGCGCAGATAACGGGGAGAACGGAGAACAGGAGATGAAATTGCCCTCTCTCTCCGAGGGAGAGGCTCTTGAGTTGCTGGGCCTTATTCCCAAGCAGCATTTTACCCAGCCCCCTTATCGGTTTTCGGAAGCGACACTCATCAAAGAATTGGAAGAGAAGGGGATTGGAAGGCCGTCCACCTATGCCGCCATCCTCAGCACGATCAAGGATAAAGGGTATGTGAAACTGGAGAAGGCTAAGTTCTATCCCACGGAGCTGGGCCTGGTCGTCAATGATCTCCTGGTCATCAATTTTCCGGATATCCTCGATGTGCAGTTTACGGCCCAGATGGAGGAGAACCTGGATCGAATCGAAGAAGGAGAGAAGGGATGGATTGAGACGCTCAAGGAGTTCTACGCTCCCTTCCAGAAGGACCTGGAGATGGCAAAGAGGTCGATGCGGGATGTGAAGCGGGAACAGATCCCAACAGATGCTGTCTGCGAGCGCTGCGGTTCGAAAATGGTGAAGCGCTGGGGAAAGCGTGGCTATTTTCTTGCGTGTCCGAGCTACCCCGAATGTACCTATACGAGAGAAGTGGAAGACAACGGAGAGAATCGGGTGGAGACAGATGCCCGTTGTGACCAGTGCGGGAGCCCCATGGTGGTGAAAAATGGAAAGTTCGGAAGGTTCCTGGCCTGTTCGAACTACCCGAAGTGCAAATCCACTCGCTCTCTGGAGACGGGCGTTCGGTGTCCGCAGGAGGGTTGTAGCGGCATCCTGGTTGAAAGGCGGACGCGTAAGGGCAAGACTTTTTACAGTTGCTCGAACTATCCCAATTGTACTTATGCCCTATGGGACAAACCCATTCCTGAGAGATGCCCCCAGTGCGATTTTCCGTTCCTGGTCGAAAAACAGGGCAAAGCCGGGGCAGTTGTCCGGTGCCCGCAGAAAGAGTGCGGCTACCGGGCCTCCGAATAATGAAAAAATAGGAATAATGGAATACGGGAATACTGGAATGTTGGACCAAAAAAATAAATGGACGGCAAGAAAAAAGATTTTCCCCATCATTCCATCGTTCCATTATCCCAGAGGGTAGGCCTTAGGGTAGGAATGATGAGGCCGATCGTCATCATTGGAGCAGGTCTGGCGGGATGCGAGGCCGCCTGGCAGATTGCCAGGCGGGGCGCTCAAGTTATCCTCTATGAGATGAAGCCGGAGGTCTATTCTCCAGCCCATCGGTCCCCCCATTTTGCGGAGATCGTCTGCAGCAACTCCTTCAAGTCGGAATCTCTCGATAACGCCCATGGCCTTCTGAAAGCTGAGCTGGAGCGATTGGATTCACTCATCCTGTCGACCGCAAAGGAGACCCGTGTTCCGGCAGGGGGCTGTCTTGCTGTGGACCGGACCGCATTTTCGAGATCGGTTACCCAAACCCTGGAGGGACTAAAGAATCTTGAGATCATCCGAAAGGAAGTCAATATCCTTCCCGGGGATCGTATCACGATCATTGCCACCGGGCCTCTCACTTCCGATGGGCTGAGCAAAGAGATTCAGAGGATCGCGGGAGATCGACACCTTTTCTTTTATGATGCCATTTCGCCCATCATTACCGTTGAGTCCATCGATCTTCGCAAGACTTTCAACGCCTCGCGCTACAACAAGGGAGGGGATGATTACATCAACTGTCCGATGGACCGGGAGGCGTACTACCACTTTGTCGATGCTCTGAGGAATGCCGAGCGGGTTCCCATCCGGGATTTCGAGAAGAGGTATCTTTTCGAAGGGTGCCTTCCAGTAGAGGAACTGGCAGATCGCGGAAGGGAGACGCTGGCCTTTGGCCCTCTCAAACCGGTTGGTCTCGTCGATCCGCGGACAGGAGCGATACCCTTTGCAGTCGTCCAATTGAGACCGGAGGATAGGAACGGTGAGTCTTTCAACCTTGTTGGATTTCAGACCCGTCTCCGGCAGGAGGAACAGAGGAGGGTCTTTCGGATGATCCCGGGCCTTGAGAAAGCGGAATTCCTCCGATGGGGCTCCGTCCATCGAAACACCTTTATCAACTCACCCCAATTGCTGACGGCTTCTCTCGAGATCAAACACGTCCCGGACCTCTATCTTGCCGGTCAGATTACGGGTGTGGAAGGTTATATGGAATCGACGGCCATGGGACTTCTCGCAGGGATCAATGCCCTGCGGAAGGAGATGGGAAAATCTCTTGCTCCCCCTCCTCCCACAACTGCTATCGGCGCATTGGTCCACCATGTCGTCCATTCTCAGGCCACCCCGTTTCAGCCGATGAATATCAACTTCGGCCTCTTTCCGCCCCTTCGGGAGATGGTGAAGGGCCGGGAGAGGAAGCGGGCCCTCGCGGAGCGGGCCATAGAGGACCTGGAGCATTGGAAGGCCGAGTACAGTATTTGAATATTCAATGATCAGTGGGCAGTTATCATTGACGAATTATCAATGATCAACTATCAATGGTCAATGGACAATGACCATTGACTCAGGGTGGAGAGGATGGCGAAGCGTTGCTGCATGCGGTGCGGAAAGGACCTTTCCATTGGAAGTTTGAGTTACGTGGTCCAGATCAAAGTCTATGCGGATTTTGACGGCGTCCTTCTCGAGCCGGAAGGAGATATCGACCGGGAGCTGGGAGCGATCCTCGATCGAATCGAGGAATCAGATCCGAAAGAGCTTGAGAAGGAAGTCTTCGAGGAGCTTTCCCTTCTTCTCTGCAAGAGTTGCCGGGATCGATTTGTCGATGAAGCGGAGCATCCGTGGGAAGGGCCCTTCCAGATTCGAAAGGACCCGGATTCCACAGTTCATTGAAAGTCTCTCCAGACAAATTAGAGTTTTCCCAAAATGAATCCTCCTCCTTTTAATCGTTAGACTGAGCCCACAACGAAGTCCCCTCCTACCAGGGGAGGAGAGAATTCTAAGGGAATTTACCGTTCTTGGGTGTGGGTGATAGCTGGAACGTGATCTTCCGGGGAAAGAATCCGGTCACCGCAATCCCCGAGGGGACATCGATGCCCGAGCCCCTTCGTAAAGCCGGCATCTTTGCCTTGATCGATGCCCGAGATTCGTCGTTTCCTACGCGATTTATAGCCCATTTCTTCATCGATTCTCAACTCTTCTGGCGATCTCATTTGGGATTCAGGCGCGAAATCCCTTGACAAAGACGCAACGATTTGATTAATAGCTATGTGAACGGGGAACTTGAAGAGTGAAATTGTAGGGAAGGTGGGAGGATTTCATGTCCGAGCTTCGGAGAGAACCGATTGCCAGAATGTGGGTGGTGATCACGACAGATCACCCGAAGGGTCCATCCGATTACCTCCCTTTTAAGCCTCCTTACCAGCCTCAGCCCCTTGATGATCCGTGCCCTTTTTGCCCCGGTAACGAATGGATGACCCCTAAAGAGACTTTCTCCCTCGGGCACGAAGCAGGTGGATGGTCGGTTCGTGTGGTGCCGAACAAGTTTCCGTTCTTCCACATTGAAGGAGGGTTCGATCGCAAGGCAGAGGGGATGTATGATGTGATGCAGGGAGTAGGCGCCCATGAGATCCTTATAGAATCCCCTCGACATCAAGATAACCTTGCCACTATGGACCCTCAACAGATCGGGAGAATGGTGCGGGCTTTCAAGGAAAGACTCGTCGACCTCGAGAGGGACCGGCGATTTCAGCAGTTCCTGATCATCAAGAACTATCCAGGGATTTTCAACCGTCATCCTCACTCGCATATCATGGCCTTGCCCGTCATTCCGAGACGAATCGATGAGGAGATCTGGGGAACCCTCGACTACTATCAGAGGAAGGAACGGTGCATCTTCTGCGACATCCTCAAACAAGAGATCGCTTTGAAGGAGAGAATGATCCTGGAGACCCTCCATTTTGTGGTTTTTTCGCCCTTTGCGTCACGGTATCCCTTTGAAACGTGGATCATCCCGAAGTTCCATTCCCCCGATTTTCATCATCTCACCGAAGAGGAGATCGGTGACCTTTCTCTGGCTCTCAGTTCCCTCTTCCTTCGCTTCTATCGGCTCCTTTCCGATCCTCCTTACAGCCTGGTTTTTCATACGTCTCCGGTCCAGAGTCAATCCCACCGGTCGGAATATCACTGGCATATTGAGACGCGACTTCGGATCGGCTTGAGGGAAGGCTTTGAATGGGGAACGGGGCTCTTTGTCAATCCGACTCCACCCGAAGACGCCGCCCGGTACCTTCGAGAGATAAGTTTAGAGTGAGGGGTGGGTGGGAAACAGAAGGCAGCAATTAGCAGGCAGAAAGCAGTAAGTTCATCCCTCAATCTTAAAGGATCAACGGTCAGCGAGCAATGATCAATTAGCAATGATCGATTACCAACGAATCATGACAAATAGCCTCGGGTGATTCGATGACCCCAAGACAAAACGACGCAGACGACTCGATGGCCAGGAGATTGTCACAATTCGGAATGGGAAAGAAACGGTGGATAGCTCTTTCAGGGATTATTTGCCTATGTATTTCTATAACCCTCTATTTTCTTATCGCTCCCCGCAAAAGCATTGAACCTCCACTGGGACAAAGGAAAGAACCGATCTCCGTCGCCGAGGAAGGTCGGCGCGAGGAGCCACAGCTTCACGTCATCGAAGGGAAGCTGAAGGAGAAAAGCAATTTTTTTAAGGCCTTATCTGAAAACAATATTCCTGCCCAATGGATCGAACTCATCATCTCGAAGCTGAAACCTCTCGTGAACTTCCGGAAGATCAAAGGAGGCAGTTACCGTTACGTCTCGGACATGGATGGGAATCTTGTGAATTTTGTCTTTGAAGTGGGTCCGACCGAGGTCTATGAGATCAAGAGGGATTCACAGGGCTTTGTGGGTGAAAAGAAGGAGGTTCCCCTGGAGACCTACCTTGTAAGAGTGGAGGGAGAGATTCATTCCTCTCTGTTCGAGGCCCTGGGGGCCGCAGGAGAGCAGGATCAGTTGGTGACCGCTTTTGCCGAGGTTCTCGCATGGGAGATCGATTTCTATAAGGATGTCAAAGAAGGGGACCGTTTCAAGGTTCTGGCGGAGAAGCTCTACAAGGGCAATGAATTTATCCGGTATGGTGCGATTCACGCTGTGGAGTACCAGAGAGGGGAAAAAACCATTCGAGGGATTGGATACCAGGGTGACTTTTTCACTGAGAAGGGAATATCGTTGAAAAAGGCCTTTTTGAAAGCCCCCCTGCGGTTCAACCGGATCAGTTCAAGGTTTAGCAAGGCCAGGGTTCATCCGATTCTGGGAGGGGTTCGGCCCCATTTCGGAGTAGATTACGCAGCCCCGCCTGGAACGCCCGTATGGGCCGTAGGAGATGGCACGGTCGTCTCCTGCGGCTGGAACAGCGGATTCGGAAAACAGGTTATCCTTCGCCACCGGAACGGTTATATGACTTGTTACGGCCATCTTTCCGGATATGGTCCGGGGATTATGGCCGGGAAAACGGTGAAACAGAAACAGGTCATCGGGTATGTGGGTTCTACCGGCCTCGCCACAGGGCCCCATCTCGACTACAGGCTGGTGAAAGACGGAGTGTACAGGAATCCTTTAAGGGAGACCTTTCCTGAAGGGTTCCCCATTCCCAAAGGGGAGATGGAAAGATTTCAAAAAAGGCGGGATGAAATCGTCTCCTATCTTCAACGCGAGGCAGGTTTGCGCTTGAGACTGGAAGACGGGCGGAAAAAGGAGTAGAGAATTTGTCGTATTCCTGATAAAATAGGAGAAAGGAGGGGAACATGGCAAAAGACCCTGGGATCGGAAGCAAGATCGTGGCAACGGTAACGGGACTCAAAGGTACCTGTAATGCAGGCCATTTTGTCGGGGAGAAGTTTGAGCTGAGCTGCCATAACGCGGGCGGCCTCTGTGGTTTTTTCTACCATGACCTTTTCCCAACTCTCTCGGTGATGCAGTTCGGAGGAAAGTATCCCTGGGGAGATCCGAATTCCATCGATCTGGAATGTCCGGACCGGTACAATCTGCTCACATTGCGGCTGGATTGCGTGAATCGGTAGGAGGAGAAATCAAAGGACAGAGATCAGAGGTCAGAGACCAGAGATCAGAAGAGTTAGAGTCCGAGAGAACCCGGAATATGCAAATCAGGTCAGCAAAGGAACTCATTGTTTAATGATCCGAAGCCATTTTTGTAGAGGGTTCGCTGACATCTGTCTTCTGATCTCTGGGATAGAAAGGATTGGCATGGCCGAGAAAAAGAAAATCCTGATCGTGGACGACGAACGGGACATCGTAAAGGCATTGATGATCAGGCTGAAGGCGAACGGTTATGACGTCGTTTCGGCCTTTGACGGTGCCCAGGCGGTGTTCATGGCCCACAAGGAAGAGCCGGACCTCGTCATCCTTGATATCCGCATGCCAGCAGGGGATGGCTTCAGTGTTGCTGAGAGGTTGAAAGGCTCCACGAACACCTTTACGATCCCCATCATCTTCCTCACCGGAAGCCCGGAAAAGAATGCCGAAGAGAGGGCTGCGAAGGTGGGAGCTCGGTTTTACATTAAGAAGCCTTATGATCCGGAAGAACTCCTTGATGCGGTGAAAAGGGCTCTGGTGCCGGGCTCTGAAACAGCCCCGGAAGAGGTCTGAAGGAGTGAGGGCGGAGTGAACCGCCCGCCAGCGGGCAAGCAATGTTAAAGGAAGATTTTGTGATCCAATCGAACGTTCGGCGAATCCTGGTCCGGACGACTGTCGATTATACAAAGATGACTTTTGGTACGGTTAGGGGGGTCGTTTATATTCGCGGGGTTTTCCAGTTGACCCGGGTTTATGTCCACGGGGACGATGAGAAAGACTATGATCTCAAAAGGCGGGATTTCACGATCAAGACCCTCTCTTCCCTCGAAAAGAAGGTGAGAAATCTTCCGGGGGTATCGGATGTGATCTTTCAGTTCGACAACTGGAGAAAAGAACGAGGCCAATGGGTGCCGGTCGAGATGAGAAAGAAAAGGATGGAAGGGACCGATGGAAAGGAGAATGAGCCCCCTCTATAGGCGGCTCTTAGGGGAGATCGAGAAACGCCTTCAATTTCATCCGGACTATGCAGACCTTCACAACCAGTTGGGTCTTCTGCTCTGGAAAGGGAATCGATGCGAAGAGGCAAAGGCCCATTTCGAGGAGGCTCTCCATCTCAATGCAACCTATCGAGAGGCGAGCCTGAACCTCGGATTCTTTCTCATCGAAACGAAGCGATGGGAGGAAGGCAAAAAGATTTTTCTCTCCTGGGCGCGGAAGCATCCGGGGGATGGGTTCTTTCACCATCTTCTCGGGGTTCTCGATCTGCACCCTCGCAATTCCCATCCGGGGAAGAGTCGGTTTTCGCCTGCCGTTTATCTTGATGCCCATCTCCATAACGTCGTGGGCCTGTACCTGGCGAAGGAGGGAGAGTCGGCGGGCGCGGTGGCAGAGCTCCAAAAAGCGGTGAAACTCATGCCCGATGAATCCCTCTTCCATGCCCACCTGGGATTTGTCTATTACCATAAGGGGACGTATCGGAAGGCCATTGAGGAGTATCGAAAGGCCCTCAGGGCCGACCCGGGCTACGGAATGGGTTACGCCTACCTGAGTTACATGTATGGTTCCATGGAGCGAACCCGGGAGGCCCTTCGCTACATGGAGAAAGCGGTTCAGGGGAATCCCGGTTACGCCGATCTTCACTACAATCTGGCGCTCCTCTACAGCGACCGAAGGCGGTTTGAGGAAGCTCGCTCTGAATTGAAGAAAGCCCTTCGCATCAACCCCAACTATCTCTTTGCAAGGATCAATCTCGGCGTCCTTTACGAGGATCAGAAGGATTGGAAGGCTGCCAGGAGAGAATACAAAAAGGTCCTTCGGATCACGCCGGAGGATGAACATGTCCGAAAGCGCCTGGAAAGAATTTCCTAAAAGAGATACGTTCTCCCTTCAGAACGATCAGCCTATCTGTTTGATGGTTTGAATAGAAGCCAGGGCAGCGACGTCCCGGCAGGTCGCCGCTGCCCTGGCAGGAAGACGGAAGACGATGCCTGTACTGATTCTTGGAAAAAAGATTGAGGTCGAGTCGCTTCTGATTCTTCATCAGGGTGCCCTGGGTGATTTCATTCTGGCTCTGCCTGCCCTTGCGAACCTTCGAAAAGCCCTCCCACAGGCACGTTTCGTCATCATGGGCTACCCGAGGATTCTGGAATTGGTCGACCAGCGATACTACGCCGAGGAGGTTCTCTCGGTCGACCAGAAAGGAATGGCTTCGTTCTTTGTCCAGGGCGGTCCGCTCGATCGTAATCTTTCACAATTTTTCAGCCAGTTTGACCTCATCGTTGTATTCGGGAAGGGAGGAGGGGTGACCATCGCGGGAAACCTGAAGAGGGTTTGCCGGGGCGGAATCGTTCAGATCAATTCCTTTCCTCCATGGGACGAAAAAATTCATGTGACGGACCATCTCCTCTCAGAGCTGTCGCGGTACGGATTCCCCATTGATGAGAAAATTCCGAAGCTCCATTTGAGCGCGACCGACCGGGAGTGGGCAAATGAATTCTGGAATGGAAACGGGGTGCGATCGGAAGAGAGGCGCGAAACGATCATCTTTCACCCGGGAAGCGGAAGCAAGAAGAAGGTCTGGCCGGTGGAGCGGTTCGTTGAGCTTTCGCACCATCTTCGAGAGCGTTTCCGTCGAAAGCCCCTCGTTGTCATCGGTCCTGCCGAGGGAGGAGAGGTTCAGAAGCTCTTTGAAGGAATGGAGCCTCATCCACCCATTTTTGCAAAGGGGCTCTCCCTCCTTCAACTGGCATCGGTCATGGAAGGGTGTCGGCTCTTTATCGGAAATGATTCCGGCGTCTCACACATGGCAGCTTCTCTGGACATCCCTGCCCTTGCTGTCTTTGGTCCGACCGATCCGGAGGTATGGTCACCCAGAGGCCAAAAGGTTGTGGTGGTTCGGCGGGAAGTTCCTTGTTCGCCCTGTCCTCAGGAGAGATTCTTCCGGTGCAAGCAGACCGATTGTCTGAAGGAGGTCCGTGTGAGAGACGTCTTGAAAGGGCTGGAGCGATTGGGAATCGTCACATGATTTCAGATGGCAGATTGCGGATTTGAGATGGATCAGGCGTCGACTTCAATTTGCAGGGGCACACTGTATGTGCCCATCCTTGCCGGGATGAGCCCTTGGAAAGGAGGAGGGAGATGGAAGAGAAGAAGGTTGGCGAGGTGATCAAGTTTTTTGGAAAGATTGGTGTGGCGGCCATAAGCCTCAAGGAGGGATCGTTGAAGGTCGGAGATAGCATCCATATCGTGGGACATACGACGGATGTTTCCCAAACGGTGGATTCCATGCAGGTTGAGAATAAGAGCATGCAAGAGGCAGGTCCTGGCGCGGAGGTCGGGATCAAGATCAAGGACCGGGTGAGAGAGCACGACGTGGTCTACAAAGTAACAGAGTAGGGGCAAGATTCCTCCTTTGGTGCGACACGATATTTCATATGTGTAGGGGCATCCCGCCGCTGGCGGGACACGTGCCCAATGGGGGGATCCCATGGAGACGAGAGGAGCAGGGGCACGTTGCACGTGCCCTGGCGTTTACGGATCCTATGAAAATCTCCATCAAGGTGAAACCCAATTCCAAAGAGAGGACCGTGGAGGAAGTCGGGCCGAATCAGTTCTTTGTGAAGGTGAAGTCACCTCCCAAGGAAGGGAAGGCAAACCAGGAGGTCATTGAGTCCCTGGCTAGCTACTTCGGCGTGCCGAAGTCGAAGGTCACCATTGCTGCGGGATTGAAATCGAGCCAAAAAATTGTGGTGATTGAGAGTATGGATTGAATATGCGGACCGGAATTGCCCATCTTCCGCTCCATTATGGAAAAGCTCCGTCGTGGCTCTTTCAGAGCATGAAGAGCCTGTCGAGAGAGATTACGCTCTTTATTCTGGACGTCTATGGCGCAGAAGAAATGCTCCTCCGCCTCTCAGATCCATTTTGGTTTCAGGCCTTCGGATGCGTGCTCGGTTTTGACTGGCACTCGAGCGGCGTGACGACAACCGTCTGCGGGGCATTGAAGGAAGGCATCAGAGGCATTGAGAAGGAGATCGGACTCTATATTGCCGGAGGAAAAGGAGGGGCCTCAAGAAAGACGCCTCAGGAGATTACCCGCATCTGCGAGCAAACGTCCCTTGATGGGCCATCCCTCATTTATGCAAGCCGCATGTCCGCAAAGGTTGACAGCGCCTGTGTCCAGGATGGCTACCAGATCTATCACCATGCCTTCTTCTTTACGAAACAGGGATCATGGGCCGTGGTGCAGCAGGGGATGAATGAGAATACACGTTACGCCAGAAGGTACCACTGGCTGAGCCAGGGAGTGAAGGATTTCGTTTGCGAACCTCATTGGGCCGTGTGCTGTGATACGAAAAGAGAAGGTTTGAATTTGGTTGCCCTGGAAAGCGAGAAGACGAGGCAGGCCATCACGGCCCTCTCTCACGAGAACCCGGAGTTTCTGGTCTCTGAAGGGAAGAAGGTAAACGAACTCTACCTTCCGGGAGAACACCCTGTCCCGGGAGAAACGATCCGCCTGGAGAGGCTGGAAAAGATTTTTGTCCAGATCCACGAGCGCTCACCGGAGAATTTTGAACGGCTTCTCGGGATCCAGGGCGTGGGAGCCAGGAGCCTTCGGGCTTTGAGCCTCATTTCAGAATTGATTCATGGAGTAAAACCGAGTTTAAAAGACCCGACCCGGTTCAGTTTCGCCCACGGGGGAAAGGATGGCCACCCGTATCCCGTAGACAGAAAAACGTATGACAAGACGGTCGAGGTGTTAAGAACGGCCCTTGAAAAGGCGAAAGTGGGAGACCGTGAGAAGATCGAGGCCATCCGCCGGTTGAGGCAGTTTGCGTGGGATGATGATCGTGGTGGTGCTTTTTCAGTGTGAGCACTGATTGACTGACATCTTGATTGCAGATCGCAGATTTCAGATTGCAGATTGAAGAATCTGAAATCTCAAAAATGATGAATTCGTAAAAAGTCGAAAATGACTGATGATCGTCATTCCTGCGAAAGCCGGAATCCAGTAACCTTAAGGGAGTTATAAAAATAGTGGACACCGGTTTTCACCGGTGAGACGACTTTTTACGACATCATCAAATCTGAAATCTAAAATTGCTTATGCGGTTCATCGCTGATTTTCATCTTCACTCCAAATTCAGCCGAGCCACGAGCAAGGACATGGAGGTTGAGGTCCTTGCCGGATGGGCCGTCAAGAAGGGGATCTCCCTCGTGGGAACAGGGGATTTTACCCATCCCACCTATTCTTCGGAGCTGCGGGTGAAGCTCGAACCTCTGGAGAATGGTCTGTTCAAGCTGAAAAAGGAAGACCGGGGCGTTCGTTATATCCTTACGACCGAAGTCTGCAACATCTACAAGCAAGGAGGAAAGAGCAGGCGGATCCATACCCTCATCTTTGCGCCCAGCTTCAAGGTGGTCGAGGCGATATCCTCCAAGTTGGCAAACCTCGGAAAGCTTTCTTCAGACGGCCGTCCCATCTTCACCTTTCCCGCAAAAGACCTGGCCAAGATGATCTTGGATATTTCTTCGGACTGCCTGATCATCCCGGCCCATGCCTGGACACCGTGGTTTTCGATCTTCGGGGCCAATTCAGGCTTCGATTCGATTGAGGAATGTTTTGGAGAGATGACGCCTCACATCCATGCCATTGAAACGGGTCTCTCCTCTGATCCCGAGATGAACTGGAGGCTTTCAGCTCTCGACAGGATTACCCTTATCTCCAACTCGGACGCCCATTCACCAAACCGTCTGGGAAGGGAGGCGAACGCCTTCGATTGCGAATTGAACTATCAGGAGATTGCTGAGACCATTCGGAAGAAAGACCTAAGGAAGTTTCTCTTCACCGTTGAATTCTTCCCGGAGGAGGGAAAGTACCATTACGATGGCCATCGGGATTGCCGCGTGGTCTTTTCTCCCTCACAGACGAAGGCCCACCAGGATCTCTGCCCTGTGTGTCATAAGAAGCTGACCATAGGTGTGATGCATCGTATCGAAGAGCTGGCCGATCGTCCGGAGGGTTTTATTCCGAAGAATGCCATTCCTTCGATCCATCTCATTCCGCTGGAGGAGATCATCGCAGCGGGTCTGGGGGTCAACGTCGGGACAAAGGCGGTGGACACGGAGTATGACCGGCTTGTGGAGAGAGGGGGCTCCGAGTTTCGCATTCTTCTCGATGCGACCCCGGAGGAGCTGGCCGCTTTTGTTCCCCCAAGGATTCTGGAAGGAATCATCCGGATGAGGCAGGGAAAGGTGTCGATCGTGCCCGGCCATGATGGAGTCTATGGAAAGATCGATCTCTTCCCGGAAAAGAGGGAAGGAGAAGCCCCAAAAGAACAACTGAAGCTGTTTTGACAATGAAAATCTTGATCACCCATAATTCTATCCACATTTCTTCGTAGAGACTCCCCACGGAGGGGCTTTACGGGGTTTTGCCGGGAGATGATTCTCTCCTCGGTTTGATTCCCTCCTGCGTCTTCTCGGTGATTTTTCTTGACAAAGCCGTCGATTTTGTATCTAATGGCACCGTTGTTTCTTAAATCAGGCAGCCAGGGGGGAGCATCTTCTTTTGGAGGGCGAAGGGGTGCGGCACCGGATGATGAAGCCTGGCTTTCGGAACAGAGGGTCTTTTTTTTAACCATGACTTAAAGATGATACGGTTGCACTTTACATAGCCTGATTCGGGACATTGACAAATTTCAGGATAAGTTTTAGGTTGTGGCGGGAGGTGACTGCCCCATATCTTTTTGAAGAAGCGAGCGAAGAATTACTCGCCATGGCATGCGTGAAATGAAAGGAGGGTTACGGATTATGTTACGAAAAAGACACATCAGGCTCGTGGCTCTGTTGTTATTCCTTGTTGTTTTTCTTACAGCAATCAATAGTGTCGCCCATGCGAAACCAGATCATCCGGCGATAGACATCTCAAACCGGTTTCTGTCACCGTACAAGTCAACGCTGGAGTTAATTCCGCCTGACGGGAAGGTCTGTAGCGGTGCCCAAAAAACAGGGGTCGGTCAAAAAAGTAATGTCAAGGTTGAGTCCCTGGCGTCGATGCCCGTCCATTTCATAAAGAACGAGGGACAGGTAAATCGCGAAGCAATCGCCTATGCAAAAATGAAGGGATATACGCTTTGGGTCACGAAGAATGCCCTCCTCTTCGATGCCACCTCCCCGGATAAAAAAGAGCGGGATGTCGTCGGGATGAAGCTTGTCGGCATAAACCCTGATTCCTCGGTTGAGATGAGCAAGCCTTTAATGGGCAAAGTGAATTATCTTACCGGCAATGATCCCGCGAAGTGGCGCAGGGGGATAACGACATTTCAGGAGATCGTCTATAAAGAGGTTTATCCGAATATTGATCTCAGGATATTCAGCAAGGATGGCAAGATGGAGTATGATTTTACAGTCAGGCCCGACGGCGATATCGGCAGGATAAAGTTCGCTCAGGAGGGCGGGACCGGCGACACGAAGATCACCGAGACGGGGGATATCGAGTTGAAGACCTCTGTTATACAGCTCATCCAGAAAAAGCCGTCCATATATCAGGTGCTCGACAATCAAAAGGTCGTGATAGATGGAGGCTTTGTAAGAGACAAAGAAGGACATTTCTCATTTCAGGTAGCTGGCTATCAGAAGGAACATGATCTCATTATCGACCCGGCAGTGGATCTCAAGTTTTCCACTTATCTCGGGGGCACGGGGTATGATTCGGCCAATTCAATTGCCGTTGACAGCAACGGTAATGTCTATATAACCGGTCAAACGCAATCAGCAGATTTTCCGGTGGGGCAGCCCCACAACGGAAGCTATCAGGGCGGCTATGATGTCTTTGTAAACAAGCTGAGCACGGACGGGCAGATACTCATATACAGCACTTACTTCGGCGGCGAGGCTGATGAACAACCGAAGGGAATTGCCGTCAACAGCTCAGGAGAAGCTTTTATAGCCGGGTACACGAAGTCGGTGGATTTTCCGATTGTGAATGGGCCGTACGCTTATTTAAACTCCCCATATGTTGTTTCCGAAGCCTTTCTCGTGCGCCTGGGCGCTGATGGCAAGAATATACTCTACTCCACCGTTCTCGGCGATAGCAGCGGCAACGGCGTTGTAGCGACTGCGATCGCTTTAGACAAGGATGGGTATGCCTACATCACCGGGGATAAAGATGTTCAATGGACTGGCGGTTATGGCTATGTTCCTTTCCCCGAGAAGAATAGCATTCAGAGTTGTCCTGACAGTCGCCTCTTCATGGCCAAATTCGACACCTCCAAGAGCGGCGATGCAAGCCTGGTCTTCTCCACCTGTTTCGCGAGCGCGAACTACCCGAGCAACCCTGCCCCATACAGCGCAAATGCCATAGCTGTTGACGACGCCAACAATATATATATCGCTGGTTATCTCCTTGCGCCGAATCACCCTACAACGGCCAATGCGTACTCGCAGGATTGCGGTTCCTTTCCTATGCAACAGCCTATGCATGCCTTCCTGAGCAAATTCGAACCGAATCTTTCCCTCGCCTACTCCACCTGTTTCGGGAATGGAACGACGGGCGGGTCCTCCGCCTATGCCAGCGGTTTGGCCGTGAAAGATGGGCTGGCATACACGGTCGGATATGCCGTGGGAAATAATTTTCCTTTAAAACATGCGTATGGTTCTCCTGCTCTTCAGGTAAACGCATTTCTCAGCATCTTCGACACCAATGCATCCGGTGAAGATAGTCTTGTGGCATCTGCTTTTGTGGGCAGTAGTGTCGGCGTGCCGGGAAGATACGGCGACTATGCCACGGGGGTTGCATTGGACTCACAAGGAGATATCTATGTAACCGGTTATACCGATAATCCATATCTTAGCGTGACTGACTCCTTCCAGCAGGCCTATGGCGGCGAGCCGCGGGATTGCTTCATAACCCAGGTGAGTCCTGACGGTCGTTTTCCATACTACCGCACCTACCTTGGCGGCAACGCGGATGACGGATGCACCGCCATTGCCGCTGATTCCACCGCCGGCAATGTGTGGGTTTCCGGTTGGACTAACTCACCAAATTTCCCCACCGCGAGCCCGCTTCAGGGCTCAATCGCTTCTTCCGCGACATATGACTCATTTGTCAGCAAAATGAGCTTTGGAGCCGCCGCAAAAGGTCTCATGATCACCATGTGGGGACCTCAAATTGTCAGTCCCGGAGAAAGGGTCACCTATGTTGTGGAATACAAGAATACTCTCTCTTTTGATGCAGAGAATGTTGTCGTTGAGGTGCCTTTGCCGGCGTCCGCCACGTTTGTGACATGCTCCGAGGGCTGTATTTACCGGCAGGAATATGAGGAGCTCTTCTGGAAGCTCGGCACGGTGCATGCGGGTGAACAGGGGTTAGTTACGGTAACTCTTGAGTATCTGTGGGGCATCCCGCCGCATCTGAAGACCCAGATCGTCGGGAGGATAGACGCCTCGAATTCACCCGTACATCTGCTGTCTGATATCAACAACTACCTCGACTACATACCTGCCGATATTCTCTCTCAAAGATATCTGTCACAGGCTGAAATCACCGCACTTCTGGGCTCCGATTCTAATCTCAAGGCACTGTATCAACTGACCCTGACAATGGGATTTGTGGATAACGGCGTGGCAAGTGAGCTTCATCTGAGCAACGGGTTTGTGGGAACCACACTCTATCTTTTGAAACCAAACTCCTCTCAACTCCTATTCTTGAGATATTCCGGCGGGCAAGCCATGGCGGAACTGTATGACTTGGCTGCCATGAGCTATCAGGTGCTTGATATTCAAGGAGGTATTTCTTATGACGCCCTGACATTTCAGCCCGAGGGCTGGGGTTCATGGGCGGAACCGCAAGGGTTGGGGATGCAAGGAAGCGGCAGTGGAGCGATGGCCAGTTCATGCGAGGACAAGAAGAGCCTGAAGAACTGCATGGATACTTGTTACAAACAGAATATGCATGATAATGGTTTACAGGACATGTTCAGGGACATCAAGGAGATGAAAGACTCGTATACTTGCTACCGCTGTTTCAACTACAATGATCAATCGGAATGTCCGGTTTGTCTGCAAATGCTTAACATATACTCAGTGAGTCATGACCCGGCATATTCGCAAGCCCTAGCCTGCTATCAGAAATGCAAACAGGATGCAGGGGCTTTCATGTGTACCGATAATCTCTCAGAGTGCACTACAGGATGGAATGGATTCAACCTCGTTCGTTACGATGACTTAGGGAGACCCCGTGTCGCATTCAAGAAAGAACGCAGGTGCAATCCCGATACCTGTACTTATGATCCCTGGTCTGACCCGATAAGTTGCGGCGATTGCTCCAGCTGTTCCGACGGAAAATGCCTGCAAGGCGCTTATACCGAAGCGTGGTTGTTTTTCGGTGACTGTATTACGCCTGAGGTGCATACTGCCGGCGATCCTAACGCCATGCACGGATTGGATGGCGACGTTGTCCCGGGCCAAGCACTCAATTTTGAGATTGACTGTGAAAACGTGGGACAGGGCACGGCTTATGGCGTGTTTATAACCGATAAGCTGGATAGCAACCTTGACGAGGCGACCCTTGTGATCAATAACGGCGGACAATACAGCACTTCATCAAGGATGATTACGTGGGATGTTGGCACACTTGACCCCAATGGCACGGGCACCTACAAAGGATCGGTGAGCTACAGCGTCAATGTGAAAAGCAATGTCTCAAGTGGTACAGAGATCATCAATATGGCGAGGGTCTATTTCCCGAGCGTCCCTGAGATTACACCCACCAATGCCGTGGTAAACCGCGTCTATGCCCTTGCAGCCCATCCGCAGAAGCTTGCAGTCGTTTCGGGCGTTCAACTTCCTGTAACACTCACAGGCCTCGATGCAGGAGGCGCGTCCTTGACCTATCGTATTGTCACGGTCCCGATGTACGGCACACTCACAGGGACGCCGCCTGATGTAACGTACACATCAATGAGCAACTTCAGCGGGCTCGACAAGTTCAGTTTTGTCGTTAGTAACGGACTCACAGACAGTCAGCCTGCCGATATCACAATAATCGTCACTCCATCGCCTGCAGACACGACGCCTCCCACGGTCGTTTCCACCAATCCTGTTAACGATGCAGTCAATGTTCCTGTCTCCCTTTCCCCCATCGCTGAAAACGCCTATCCGCCGGTCATCTGGGCTCGCTTCTCCGAGCCGGTGGATTCAACGACGGTGACCGCAGATACCTTCACGGTGAGCGGCCTTACCGGGACCGTGACGTACGACGTTCCCACCTGGACCGCCTGCTTCACGCCCGCTGTGCCCCTCGCCCACGCCACCGCGTACACGGCCACCCTCACGACCGGGATCCGGGACATGGCCGGAAACCCCATGGCGGCTGCTTACGCGTGGCAGTTCACCACGAACAACTCCGTGCAGGTCAAAGCACTTCTCGCGCCACCGGAAGCGACAGCCTACGATTTTGGCAGCGTGGTGGTGGGGGCCAGTTCGGAATCGAAGATTGTGGCGGTAACGAGTGCAGGGACAGCAAATCTTGTCCTGGGCACCTTGGCTTTCACTGGCACAGGCAAAGACCATTTCATGTTCGACGGGGACAATTGCAGCGGCAAGACTCTGGCTCCGGGGCAGGACTGCACAGTCCGGGTTGCCTTTAAACCGCTCTCAGAAGGTGTGAAGAATACCGTCCTTTCAATTCCTTCAAACGACCCTGATGGGAATCCCAAAAATATCCCTCTAAGCGGGACAGGGCTTCTTGCAGATATCTCTGTAGGGCCTTCCTCATATGATTTTGGGACGGTGAGCATTGGGAGCACATCAGCGGCAGTGCCCTTCACGATATCCAGCACGGGGACGGGGAACCTGCTCATCACATCTATCGGGGTTACCGGTGGAGATTCTACAATGTTCAACGTTACCCCTGGTACCTGTCCGAGCCTTCTTACCCCTACCATTCCCAAGGGAACAAACTGTACCGTTCTGGTTAGTTTCACGCCGGGTTCACCGGGCTTGGGGGAGACGACTCTCAGGATTTCCTCGAATGACCTTGATCCTCCAAGCCTCGATATTCCTTTGATTGGAAGAGGAGGAAAGTTGACGTTTGCTTCTGATGAAGGGACCCTCGGTACGCAGTTCGTCGTTACGGGGACCGACTTTGGTTTGAAGAAAGGGAAGGTATTGATTGGAGGCGCAGCCGTAAAGGTGATGGAATGGGACAATGCTCATATCAAATGCCTCCTGAGCAAAGCTCCTCAGACTGGACCGGGACTCTACAATGCTGTGGTTCAGATCAAAGATCCGAAGAGTACGGCAGCAATCACCGAGGTAGAGGCTTTCACGGTGAAGGCATCTGAGATTACCACGGCGAATTCTCATGGGGCTTCATTAGCGGAAGTAACGCTTGACGGAAACTTCTTCGGCGCCAAGAAGGGGAAGGTGGCCCTTGATATTGGCGGGAAACTAAAATCATGCAAGGTGACCTACTGGTGGATGGATGCAACGAGTGGTGTGAGTCAGGTGAAGTTCATCGTGCCGAAGGGGCTTGGTGCGGCAACCTATCCTCTGAAGCTGATCAACAAGCTCGGAACAGCAACGATCGATTTTAAGGTGGACTGATTCAATTGCCAATTGCGAAATGCGGAGTGCCGAAGTAAAGGACCGAGGACTGACTGATGAGGGCTGAGTCTTGAATCCCGAAGCCAGAATCCGGAGGTGAGAAAAGATGTAGGGAGGGCATTGCCCACCGATTGTTCGGGTCTCCGGCTTTTAGCGGGAGATGCGCCTCTGTTAACTTGTAGAGACGCCCCGCCGGGGCGTCTCTACGCTCCCCCCTCAAATGACTGCCTGATACGGATAGCCTTTTCCGGGTATTATTGGTATACTGAGACGAACAACAATCACCTCAGGCTGGTTTCTGCAGTGGTGCGGCATTTCGTGTCCTGACCTGGCAGGGCAAGCCCTGCCCCTACAGCGAGACCGATGAAACAGTCAAAAATCCTTCTGTTGATATTCTTCTGTTCCTTCTCTTCCCTGGCCTATGAGGTTGTCCTGACCAGGATTTTTTCGATCTCCCTTTCGTATCACTTTGCCTTTATGATGGTCAGTATCGCCATGCTCGGCATTGGCGCGAGCGGAACCATCCTATCGTTATTCCCGAAACTCAAAAACCCGGGATACGTTGGTGCTTACAGTCTGCTCCTCGGCGTTGGTATCTCTGCAAGCTATCTCCTATCGAATCAGATTCCTTTTGATCCGATTAAGTTGTCATGGTCGGGAGGAGAACTCTTTTACATCGGCCTCTACTATCTTGTCCTTGCCGTTCCGTTCTTTTCCGCAGGTTTAGTTATTACCACAGCCTTCTCCTCTTTCAGTGAGAAATCGGGCCTCCTTTACGGGGCTGACCTTCTCGGCGCAGGAATGGGCTCTATTGGAGTCCTGGGGCTCATGATTCTCACAGGACCGGAGCGGGTTGTTTTCATAGTCTCCTCCGCCGTAGGTTTCGTAACGCTCGTTGTTGGAGGAAAAGGACTTAAGGCCGTTAGCTCGATCTTCATCTCTGCAAACCTTCTCATGCTGATCTTTCAGCCTCAATTCAGCGTTCTCAGAATCTCTCCCTTCAAAGACCTCCAGGTTGCGCTGAGATACCCCGGGGCGGAACATCTCAAGACCTGCTACAGCCCCTTTTCAAGAATCGACCTCTTCGAAAGCCCAGCGGTACGATTTGCGCCTGGCCTCAGCCTGAAATACCTGGACCCGCTTCCAGACCAGATTGGATTTTCGATTGACGGCGGCCAGATGAATGCCGTGACTTCTCCCCAGGATCAAAAGAAGATGGCCTTTCTCAAATACCTTCCTTCCGCTCTTCCCTACGAACTGGGAAGACTGGAAGATGTGCTCGTCCTCGACCCGAAGGGAGGCCTGCAGGTACTGCTTGCGGAATATTACGGGGCAAAGAAGGTCTTCAAGGTCGAAAGCACTCCTTCGTTGATCAGGGTCATACAGGAAAATCTGGTACCTTTTACCGGAGACATTTATTCACGGAATACCTACTCGGAACTCGGGAGATCGTGGCTCAGCTCAGATCAAAAGAAATTCGACCTCATCGATATCTCTTTGATGGGAGCTACCCCTTCTGGTTTCTTCGGAATCGCTGAAGATTACAGGTACACCGTCGAGGCCTTTCGGCAATACCTTGGCCACCTGAAGCCCGGAGGATTTCTGAGCGTAAACCTCTTCATCCTGCCGCCACCAAGGGTGGAACTGAGACTACTCAATACAATCATCAAGGCCATGGGAGAGATGGGGATCAAGGATGTCCGGGAACATATTGCAGCGATCCGGAGTTGGGGGAGCCTCTGTATTCTGGGGAAAAGATCGGCTTTCAGCCCTGCTGAGATCAGTTCAATTCAGGAGTTCTCGAAAGACCGCAGGTTTGACTTGATCTATTATCCCGGGGTGAGAGAAGAGGAGACGAATGTTTATGTCCGAACGGCCTCCAACGAACACTTCCATGCCTTTAGCAATCTCCTGAATCCTGGTACACGTAAGGAGTTTTCGGATAAATACCTCTTCGATATTGGCCCCGTTCGAGACGAAGACCCATTCTTCCATTACTATCTCAGACTCAGAAACCTCAAGGCGATTTATAAGGCAATGGGAGAGAAATGGCAGTATTTCATCGAAGAGGGCTATCTCCTTCCAGCCGTCTTCCTGCAGGTGCTGCTGTTAAGCCTTGTGATTATGGTCCTTCCCCTTGTCGCCAAAAAGAGACAGGCGAGTCGAAGTCATCAAAAGGAAAGCTCCTCTTCCGTCTCCCGCCTCAGGAACCTTTCCTGTTTCGCGTTCATAGGGCTCGGATTTATGTTCGTGGAGGTGTCCCTGATACAGAAGATGATCCTCCTCCTGGAAAATCCGTCCTATGCCGTTGCCATTGTCCTCACATCGGTTCTCATCAGTTCCGGGATCGGGAGTCTTTTAAGCTATAGGATCCTCGCTCTGAGAAAGCCACCCATAACGGTTCTGCTCTCCTTGTTCATCGTTCTCTACAGCCTGCTCCTTCCGTATTTTTCAGAGTCCAGCGCTTCTTATCCCATGCCATCGAAGATCATTCTCGTGTTTCTCCTCCTTGTCCCTCTCGGGCTACTGATGGGGATCCCTTTTCCTGCGGCTTTGAGAACCCTCGGCGAGGAAGCTGAATCCCTCATCCCGTGGGCGTGGGCGATCAACGGCTGTTTCTCCGTCCTCGCGCCTCTTCTGACGATCATGCTGGCAATGGCTGTGGGTTTTCAATTCGTTCTGTGGGTTGGGGCGGGGTGCTATTTATTAGCCTACCTTACCCTGCGCAACAGGGTCACTTCTTCTTCTCCACCTCCCCGATCATGGGAACGAACGCAACAGATCCCATCTGTTCAACGTTCAGCTCTCCTTTCACCTTTGTTGCGAGGGTCAGGGTCTGATAAAAGAGGGTACTGGCAAGTGGGAGAATCAGGCGTCCTCCCTCCTTCAGCTGCCTGATCAAGGAAGGGGGGATGTGGTTTGGCGAAGCGGTAATCATGATCGCATCGAATGGGGCGTGCTCTTGCCAGCCGAAGTAACCATCGCCGTATTTTACCGTCACATTCTTGTATCCCAGTTCCTTGAGCCTCTTCGTAGCATCTTCTGCGAGAGGTTTTCGAATCTCAATGGTGAATACCTCCTTCACGATCTCAGCGAGTACAGATGCCTGGTATCCGGAGCCGGTACCGATTTCCAGGACCCGGTCTTCAGGCCTGAGCTTCAATGCCCCGGTCATCAGGGCAACCACATAGGGCTGAGAAATGGTTTGGCCTTCGGCAATTGGCAATGGATAGTCCCCGTAGGCCTTGTTTCTTAAAGACTCGTCCACGAAGAGATGCCGGGGGACCTTTCCCATCACCTCAAGGACTCTTTGATCCTTTATCCCTCTGCTCCTCAGATCCTTTTCCACCATGGCCTGGCGCTTTTCTGCAAAGAGATCCGCAGCCAGGATGGACGCTGAGGCAAACGTAATAACCGAAAACGCAAGAAAGCAGATCACAATAAGAAAGGCAATCCTACCGTTGGAATAGACCATTTTTACCCCGCTCCCGATGCTTCACAAATGGGTAGGAGCAGACCTGTGTGTCTGCCCAAAAACGAAGGCGATCACGCAGGATCGCCCCTGCAGGTGATTCGAAAAGACCCATTCTCAAAGAACTAAATTGTCGATGTCGTAAAAAGTCGTCTCACCGGTGAAAACCGGTGTCCAGTATTTTTCATAACTACTTAAGATTTCTGGATTCCGGCTTTCGCCGGAATGACGATCATTAGCCCTTTTCGACTTTTTACGAATTCATTAAATTGTAGAATAGTCGTTGTTTAATGTTCTTGTCAATCAAAAAATGAGACTCTTGATATTTCCTCGCTTTTCCGGGGAAGAGGGACTTCGGTCGCCTCATGAGCTCAGCTAAAATCGGCTATTTACGCTTGGAATCTTTTCTCTGGAGTCGAGCCCCTTCGACACCGTTCGCCCTTCTATGTCGAAGGGTGTGAACGGTGCTCAGGACAGACTTCAGGCGGAAGAACTCCGGCTAAAGCCTCTACTCCCACGAATAAGTGAAGGGATATGACTCTTGACTTGAGTCAAGGATTTATGGCCCAATCAGCATTATTGATAACTAAACAGGGCTTGACGGGAAAAATTTACTGTTTGGCGGTCATTGTCTTTGTGGTATATTAATAGAAGGGACGACTTCATCAGAAGGAGGTTGAACGATGATGAAAGGGATTTGGATTCTACTGGGCTTGGCCGTTTTCTTATCCTCATCAAGCCTGGTCTTAGCAGACTGCCTCGATTTTTCAAAGGCGAATAGTTGGTACATAGAAGGTGCCCATACGATCGTCTTCGTTAATGGGATAAGGCCGATCGCACGGGTCAACGTTCCCTATTGCCTGGTTTATCCAGACTCTAAGATTCAGCTCACGAGGAGTTACATGTGCGATTCTGACAAAATCATTATAGACGGGGACACATGTATGATCATGACGATATCGTCAGCCTCAGGTGGCTCATTCTGAAAGGAGGGCGAAAAGGCATGGAAGATAGGAAGATCTTACCAGAGGGGCTTTCACCGTGGTGGAGAAGAGCCGTTCTTCTTGTCCTTGTGATCGGTTTTGGGGTTTTGATCTGGCTTACAGTCAGGACTTATGAAGATGCTCCTCCCATTCCGGAAAAGGTTGTGGCAGAAGGGGGCGAGGTGGTCTTCACGAAGGAAGACATCCTTTCCGGCCAGGAGATCTTTCTGAAGTATGGCTTGATGGAGAACGGCTCAATCTGGGGCCATGGCGCCTATCTTGGGCCGGACTTCTCCGCAGAATACCTTCACACTCTCGCAGTGGATTCGGAAGGAGAGATTGCTAAAGAGCTCTACGGCCAAAGCTTCGATGAGCTGACGGCAGGGGAGCGGGCGGCGGTCCATGGAGAGGTCCAGCAACTCCTTAAACGGAACCGCTACGACTCGAAAACCGGGACCCTGGTCTTCACTGCGCCTGAGGCGGCGTCCTATCTAAAACAGATCGAGAAATGGCGAACTTATTTCGCTCAACCCAAATTGAACCGGGGCCTCCTTGTTAATCACATCAAGGATGCGGAGGAACTACGGCAGATTACTGCCTTCTTCGCATGGACCGCATGGGCCTCAGTTGCCAATCGGCCCGACAAGTCATTCTCCTACACGAACAACTTCCCTTATGATCCGGCAGTGGGAAATACGGCTTCAGCCAGTGCCTATCTCTGGAGTGCCCTCAGTCTGATCACTCTCCTTGCCGGGACGGCCGTCGTCCTCCTTGCCTTTGGCAAGTTTAACTTCCTTGGCTGGAAGGGAGGAAGTGACCACATCCATCCTCAGATGGTTCCCGGGGTGGCTACAGAGGGCCAGAAGGCCACCATCAAGTATTTCGCGATCGTTGCTCTCCTCTTTCTGGTGCAGTCTCTCCTGGGAGGAGCCACGGCCCATTACCGTGTCGAACCGGACGCATTTTACGGAATCGATTTTCCTTCCTTTTTCCCGGGGAACATCTTTCGCACCTGGCACCTTCAGGTGGCGATCTTCTGGATCGCCACGGCTTACATCGGAGGCGGCCTTTTTCTTGCCATCTCCTTAGGGCGCAAAGAACCCAAAAGACAGGTCGCCGGGATCAATCTCCTGTTCATAGCCTTGCTGATTGTTGTCCTGGGGAGCCTCCTGGGTGAGTTGCTCGGCGTCTACCAGGTTCTTGGAAAAGCCTGGTTCTGGTTTGGACATCAGGGATGGGAGTATCTCGACCTTGGAAGGGCCTGGCAGTTCCTGCTCGCCATTGGATTGGTGATCTGGCTATTCCTGATCTTCCGGGCCATCGGACCTGCGAGAAAGGATCCTGAAAAGCGAGAGATCGCCACGCTCTTTCTCCTTGCCGCGGCCGCCATTCCTCTGTTCTATCTTCCCGCCCTTTTCTTTGGCAGCAGGACACACTATACGGTCGTCGATAATTGGAGGTTCTGGATTATTCATCTCTGGGTCGAGGGGTTCTTTGAGCTCTTCGTGACGACGATGGTAGCGATCCTTTTCTATGATCTCGGGATGGTCACCCGGCAGACCGCGACCCGGATCATTTACCTTGATGCGATCATTTTCCTCAGTGGCGGAATCATTGGGACTGCCCACCACTGGTACTGGACCGGACAGTCGAATGTGGCCATGGCATTCGCCGCGGTCTTTTCGGCCATGGAGGTCGTTCCCCTGACCCTCCTCACGCTGGATGCATGGGATTTCATTAAGCTCACGGGAAGCAAGTGCGACATCTGCGGCAAGGAGATCGCCATACCCCATAAGTGGACCTTCTACTTCATGATGGCCGTGGGATTCTGGAATTTTGTCGGAGCAGGGATCTTCGGGTTTCTGATCAACCTGCCCATCGTGAGCTACTTCGAGGTGGGTACGATCCTGACCCCCAACCATGGCCACGCCGCCATGATGGGTGTCTTCGGGATGTTTGCCGTCTCCTTTCTCGTTTTTGCGGTCAGGCAGGTCCTGCCGGATCCGGAATGGGGGGGCGTTGAAAAGTACGTGCGTATTTCCTTCTGGGGACTCAACATCGGACTTGCGCTGATGGTCGGTTTGAGTCTCTTTCCAGGGGGGGTGCGTCAATTCCTCGACGTTTTGAAAAACGGGTACTGGCATGCGAGGGGTCCGGGCTATCTTGATGATGCCACGACCATTTTGATTGAGTGGCTTCGTCTGCCAGCCGATGCGATCTTCATTCTGCTGGGTGTGTGTCCACTTCTGATCGCAGCAGCGAGGGCTTATCTGTACGTGAGGAGGACGAGGGTTTGAGGGGGTGAACCTGTCGAAGACCAATTGGTGGGCAGGGCCTACCCCTGTGCCCACGTCAGTCTTTAATTTCCCTCTCCCGCTGGCGGGAGAGGGTGGGGGTGAAGGTGGGACATCCTGGTTTCTCCCTCACCCCGTATCGAGTACGGGGCAGGCTCTTAATCCTTTCCCCGGAGGGGAGAGGAGGTTCTTTAGATGTTATTTTCTAAATAACTCAAGGAATTGCTTCAAAGACCTAAAGTAATACTGGAGATTTGGGGGCCTGAAAATTTTATTGACAAGGCCTTTTTTTTTGTGTATAAAGATGAATCGTGGTTCACAAAATGAATGACTATTCGGAAAAGCTTTCATTTTCCCATCTCAGGACCAGGGGAGATCCCGGAGCCAGCGGGTTGGTCCATCTTCACGTGAAGCTTGAAAGAGGTGCCCGAAAAGAAAGGGAATACCTGGCTCACCGTAAAGAGATCCTTCGTGCTGCCGAGAAGGTCTTCGCTGCAAAAGGGTTCTTCCATACCTCGATGAGTGAGATTGCGGAGGCGGCTGAGTTTGGAACGGGAACTCTCTATAAGTACTTCAAGTCAAAAGAGGATCTCTACTTTATACTGATTGAAGAGAAAGGGGAAGAGATCAACCGTCTCATCATGGAGGAACTTGCCCGGAAAGGGGCGCCAAAGGATCGAATCGAGAAAGTGGTGAGCATACAATTCGGGTTCATTGAGCGGAACCGGGACTTTTTCAGGATCTATATTTCAGAACGGAACCGTTTTGAGTGGACCATTAAGGATGATCTGGGAAAAAGAACCCATGACAAGATGGTCAAATATATCGATGTCCTTGCCCAGGTCCTGGGAGAAGGAATCGAAGGAGGGGAATTCAAAGCTCTCAATCCCCTTGATATGGCGCACGCCCTGGTTGGGATTGCGAACTCTTTTGTCTTCGAGTGGCTGATCAGCAGAGAGACTTACCCGCTTGTTTCAAAGGTCGATGCGCTTCTCGAACTTTTCATGAGGGGGGCTCAACAGGTGGAAAGGAGGAGGTAGATTAATGAAAAAGGGATGGCTCGTGAGTTTCATCTTGATGATATTTCTCCTTGTTGTGGTTTCGGGTGAGGCTGTTTCCCAGACGGCGGCACCGAAATCTGGGACGAACGGCGCGAAACGGGTTGTTCAGCAGACGGAGGCGACTCCTGCTCCGGGGCAGGTGACGAAAGCAAAAAAGATTGTCGATGTCCGGCTGGAAAAGAAAGACAATCTTACCCAATGCACGATCGTCGCCGATGGGGAATTCGGAAAATACGAGACCTCGAAACTCGGATCTCCTGTGAGACTTGTCCTCGATGTCAAGGATGTGGACACCCGCTTTCCACGGGCCCTGATCAAGAACGAAAACCCATTCATCAAAGAAGTCCGCATCGGCAGACACCCTGACAAGGTGAGGTTTGTGTTCTATCCTGAAGGAGGTCAAGTGCCTCCCTTTGAGATCAACCGTGACAAGGATCGGCTTATTGTCTCTTTCGGCAACGATTCGAAGGTATCCGGAGCAGAGGTCGCATCGACGGTGAAAAGGGGTCAGGCTCAGGAGAAAACCCCTCAGGCCGTAAGGACAGTGGCGTATGAGAGGACTTCAGGGGTGAATCCAGTTCCCTCTGCGGCAAAAACAGAAGCTCCCGTAAGGGTGGCTCAGGCAGCCGAGATCAAGAAGGAGGCTGAACCGGCACCTTCAGCACCTCAGAAGGCAGAGACAGGAGAAACTCCCACAACGGGACAAGGGCCGGCCACAATAAGGATGTCCATCCGTGACGTAGAGCCCAAAGCCGTTCCGCCGGAGGCCATGACCATTGATGAGAGCGTCAAGATTGCCCTGGAACGAAACCTGAGACTCCACTCCACCTTAGAACAGGTATTGGCTAACGAGTACAGGACAAAGGCCGCTTTTACTGGTTTCCTCCCGAAATGGACGGCGCAATACAATTATACGCACTACAACAGACCGCAGACCATTGATACGACCGTTTCAGCAATGCATGTGCCCAAATGGGTGAAATGCAAGCCTTGCCCACCAGTCCCTCCATACCCCCGCGGTTGCGACCCCACGTGTACTGATCCTACTACTCAGGGGAAATGGGAATATCCATTGGTATTAGCCGACATTCCGAGGGCGGACATGGACGTGTTTAATCTCAGCACTACGATTTCCCAGCCCATCTATGCAGGCGGGGCCATTTCGGCCAATTATCGACTTGAAAAGATCGGTATCGACATCTCAAAGGGGAACGTGGACATCGCAAAACTGGATATCGTCCTCCAGGCGAGAACAAATTACTTCACCATCCTGACGGCAGAAAAGGCCATCGATGTGGCACAGCAGGCTGTCAAGCAATTTGAAGCTCAATTGGAAGTCTCCAAGGCTTTTTTTGAAGTCGGAATTGTTGCAAAGAATGATGTTCTTCAGGCCGAGGTGAGGCTGGCGAACGCCGTACAGACCCTGGTGACGACTGAGAGTGCCCTGGCCCTGACGAAAGCCTCCTTCAACACGCTGCTTCGAAGGCAGATTGATACCCCTGTTAAGGTGGTCGATATTCTTGAATACAAGCCTTACCCCATTCGGTTCGAAGAGAGCGTCGAAGAAGCACTGCGACAGCGGCCCGAGATTAAGAACGCCCAGTTGACGGTGGAGCAGGCGAAGGAAGCGGTCAAGATCGCCGCGGCCGGATTTTATCCTACCATCAACATTACAGGAAATTACAGTTCAACCGCCGAAGATGCCATCATGCAGGGAGACGCGCGAAGTTCGAAGTGGAACGGTACGGCATTGGCGACCTTTACCATCTGGGAATGGGGAAACACAGCCTACAAGGTGGGAGAGAGCAAAGTCAAGGTCAATCAGGCCGTAGATTCGAAGACCCAAATCATTGAAGGGATTGTCTTCGAGGTAAAGCAAGACTACCTCCTCATGCTCAATGCAGAAAAGAATATTCGCGTCGCGCAAAAATCCCTCGAACAGGCAGAGGAGAATGTGAGGCTGAACGAGGAACGGTATAAATATCAGGTGGCCACCCAGACCGATGTCCTCGATGCCGTGTCGTTATTGGCTCAGGCAAGGCAAAATTACTATTTGGCCTTGGGCACCTACAATGTTGCCACGGCACAATTGGAACGCTCCATGGGGAGGCTGTACCCGTAAAGACCTGATTGAAAAATGCAAAATGCAAAATACAAAATGCAAAATGTGAAATAGAAGATTAAAGGACAGGAAGCAACGAGATGCAGGGTGGGCATTGCCCACCGGAAAGAAAGCGGGCGGCCACCGGGGGCCGCCCCTACAAAATCAAAACTCCGAAAAGGTCATAGAGAGAGGGTTTAGACACGAAGTAATGGCCCATGCCCGGAGGGCACCCACGAACCATGAAAATGATTGCAGGTTACGGTTAGGGCTATGAAGCCGGTTTAGGTTAGGTCTTGGGGTAAGGGCTAACTTCCTTAGGACCAGCAACTTAACCCATTGACCAAACTGGCATCCTTACCCTAACCTTTACCCAGGAGTTGCTATTTTTTAACTAATGGCCTGTGAATAGCATTGGGTTTAAGCTGCTCCGTGGGCACTCTCTTTCTTATGGCGTCCCCCAACCCACCTTCCCAAATCATCAAGGACCGAGTACATCACAGGCACAACGAGAAGCGTCAGAAAGGTTGACGTGATCAGTCCGCCGATGACTGCCCGGGCCATGGGGGCCCTCATCTCGGCCCCGGCCCCGATGGCCAGGGCAAGAGGCAACATCCCGAAGATCATCGCGAGCGTGGTCATCATGATCGGACGCAGCCTCGTCCGACCCGCCGTGATGATGGCCTCTGTTCTTTCCATCCCGCGTGAGCGCAAGACCTTCGCGAAATCGACAAGGAGAATGGCGTTTTTCGTGACAAGCCCCATCAGCATGATGAGGCCGATGAGCGACATCATACTGATCGTATCGCCGGTAGCCAGGAGCATCCCTGCCATCCCGATGAGAGAAAGGGGGAGGGAGAGCATGATCGCAAGCGGATCGATGAACGACTCGAATTGAGCTGCCAGGATAAGATAAACAAGAATGATCGCGAGGATAAGAGCCTCTGCCATGTAGCCGAATGACTCTGCCATCTGTTCCGCTTCTCCGGAGAATGCAACACGGTATCCCGGCGCCATTTGGATTTGGGAAGCGGCCTGGCCTACCTTTTCCAGGGCTGTGCCGAGAGGAAGCCGGTCGAGGTTCGCCGAAATCACGACCTGGCGAGTCAGGTCCTGCCGGTCGATCTCTGAAGGAGTGGGCTTGATGGAGTAGGAGATTAGGTCGCCCAGCGGAATGAGGGCAGGAGTACTGCCCGGTTTTTGAACAGCGAGTCTGAGCTTTTCAACATGAGAGAGATCTTGCCTGAGGGCCTCCGGGAGTCTGACGCGGACGTTCACCGCATCGCCGTCTTCATCTTCGTAGGTGGTGACTGCCTGTCCGCCCACTAAAGTGCCCACTGTCCGTACGATATGGGCTGTCATTATTCCGACATCAACGGCCCGCTCCCGGTCGACAGCCAGACGATACTCCGGGATATCCTGCTCCAGGCTCACTTCGATGTCGACGATTCCCGGAATCTGGTACATCCTCTCTTTCAGTGCCGCAGCATATTTCTTAAGGAGAGTAATTTCATCACCACGAACATTGACGAGAAGAAGTTTCCGATTGTCTAATCTCATTTCTCCTGCGATGAAGGGTAGGATACCAGGAATCTTCTGGAGACGGTCACGGGCCTCCACCTGAATCGCCTTCTGGGAACGTTTCCTCTCGTTGCGGTCTATCAATTTGACATAAACCTTTGCATCACGGACGGTTCCCTGGTCGCCTGCTCCGATGGTGGCATAGGTATGCTGAATCTCGGGGATTGCCTTCAGCATTGTCAAAACCGCACGGACTCTTCCCCGGGTCTCATCCACGGAGGCATCCGGGGCTGTCGTGAACTTTACTTCAAATTCTCCCTGGTCATACCCGGGAAAGAATTCACTCTGGAGAAAGAACTTGAAGACCACCAAACCGGCCACAAGAGAGAGAGCTGCAATCGACAGGGTGGTTTTGCGATGTTTCAGGGTCCAGGCAATGACGATGCGATAACGATCTGCGGTTCGGTCGAACCAGTTGTTGAACCGGTCAAGGATCCGGGCGACCAGATGTCTTTTCCCCTTCCGCTCAATATCCGGGTCGTACCACCGGGAGGAGAGCATGGGGTCGAGGGTAAACGAAACGAATAGGGAGACGAGAACCGCAAAGGTCACCGTCATCCCGAACTGGAAGAAAAAACGGCCCACGATCCCTTTCATAAAAGCCACGGGAACAAAAACAGCCACGATGGAGAAGGTAGTGGCGAGAACGGCGAGTCCGATCTCACCGGTTCCTTCCCGGGCCGCCTGGAAGTGGTCCTGCCCGTGCTCGAGGTGGCGAACAATGTTTTCCCGGACGACGATGGCATCATCGATGAGCAGTCCAATGGCGAGAGAAAGGGCCATCAGGGTCAACACATTCAGTGTCATCCCGAGGAAGTTCATGACGATGAAGGACGAGATGACGGAGATGGGAAGGGTCAGGCCCGTAATCACCGTGGAACGCCATGAATTGAGAAAGAGGAAGACGATGAATACCGTCAAGATCCCGCCGAGGATGAGCGTCTCCTGGACGTCGCGGACAGAGTCACGGATCATGATCGATCCGTCACGCACAATCTCGATCTTTGTCCCGGGGGGAAGTTCGGGCTGAAGCTTTGCGATTTCGGTTTTTACACGCTCCACCACCGCCACCACATTTGCTCCGGACTGTTTAAGGATATCCAGTGAAACGGCCTGCACGCCGTTCACGAAGGCCAGAGACCGCTGCTCTTCGATGCCATCTCGAATCTCTGCCACCTCTGAAAGCATGAGAGGACGGCCATTGCGCTGGCCGATTACCATCGTTTTGAATCGATCGACGACATCCGGTTTTCCGGAGACCCGGAGAGGATACTCCGAGCCATTGCGATTGAGCCTGCCCAGAGGAGTATTGACGTTTTCCGACTGAAGGCCCGCGAGCACCTCATCCACGCCCATTCCGAGCGCTTCCAGTCGCGATGGGTCAATATTCACATTGACCTCTCGCTTTGATTGGCCCACCAGGTCCACCTTTCCCACGCCAGGGAGGTTCTCAAACCGGCGTTTGATCTTCTTCTCGACCAGGGTGGTCAGGTCCTTGGGAGAGAGGGCATCCGAGCGCACGGCCAGAGAGACGATTGGCATCGCAGAGAAATCGAGCTTCTGGATGATGGGTTCCTCGATCCCCTGAGGCAGATCGCCCCGAATGGCGTTGATCTTGGCGCGCGCCTCCTGGGAAGCCTCATTGATTCTGACTTCGAGGTTGAATTCGACAACGACGACGGAGACACTTTCGCGAGAGGTGGACGTCACATGTTTGACGCCGGCGATTGGATTGACGGCCTCTTCGATGCGCTTCGATGCCTCCCGTTCGACCGTCTCGGGAGAGGCGCCTGGGTATTTCGTGACGATGGAAATGACCGGGATCTCCACATCCGGGAACATGTCGATGGCCAGGCGACGGTAAGAGAAAATCCCCAGGATGACCAAGGCCAGCATCATCACCGAGGCGAAGATGGGGCGTTTGATCGAGAGGTCGGAAAGGAACATCCTCTTGGCTTCCATTTCAACCTCCGCTCGCCTGGGCGACATTCACCCGGTCGCCGTCTTTGAGGTTAAACCCGCCACGGACGACCACCGGGTCGCCGGATGAGAGCCCTGAGGTGACCTCCACAAAATCTCCCATCACGCTCCCCGTCTGAACGGTTCGCCGGTTGGCCATGTCTCCATTCACCACGAAAAGATCTCCCTTCTTTCCAGCGACGTCCCATGAAAGGAGGGCTACACGGGGAATACTCAGAATGGCCGTTCTTTTTCCGGTGATGATCCGGCCTTTTACGTAGAGACCCCCCTTCAACTCTTGTGAGCCATTTTCGACTTCAGCCGTGACCCTGACCGACCTGTCCGCTTCGTTGACAACCGGATTGATGAACATGACCTTTCCCGTGAACGTCTTACTCGGATTTGCATCCGTAGCGAAGGTGAGGGGCTGGCCGACCCGTATGCTCCCCATCTCCTTCGTAGGAACCGTTACCGTAAGTTCGAGGAGGGTGGGGTTGATGATTCGAAACATGATCTTTGTTGATCCCGCTTCCCCCACGAGGTCCCCGACATTGACCCCGCGGAACGAGACGATCCCATTCATCGGCGAATAGATGACCGCCTTTGAAAAGCGTGTCTGGGCTTGCTGGACATCTTCCTCGGCCACCTTCAACTGGGCTTTTGAAGCCGCGATGTTAGCGGCAGCCACTTCCTTGTCCATTTTGGCATCGTCAAGACTCTGCTGAGATACCGCTCCCACTTCGCCAAGCTTCCTGTAGCGTTCGTAGCGCGTTTCGGCCCGGCTTCCCGCAGCCTCCGCCTGCAGGAGATTTGCCCTGGCCATCTCGGCCGCTGCCCTGGCCTTGTGCAGGGTAATCTCCAGCTCTCGTGTGTCGACCCGGGCCAACGGGGTTCCCTTCTTCACAGCGACCCATTCGGCAACGTACACCTCCGTCACGATTCCTGCAAATTCCGACTTCACATCAGCCCCGAACTTATAGGAGAGGGTTCCTGTGAGATCAATCCCCTCGGTGAGGTCTGAAGCAGCTGCCTTGGAAACCTCGACGGCCACGGGGGGCCGACCCGAGGCCCTTTCGTTCGGTTTTTGTGCGTCCCCGCTGCTCGAACATCCCGAGAGGCTGATCCAGAGACTGAACAGCACGACCCAGAATGAGAATATCCTTAGCATGGTTCTTCTCCCTTCTGTCTTGTTCGATTCACCGAAATTCCGTCGAGAATGAACTTAAGGACACGGCCCAGGCCCTCACGGCCTAATCTTCTCTTCGGATGGCAGAGCTCAAGCTCCATCGCTATGTGAGTGGCCCCCAGGATGGCCCAGACCCTATTCGCAACATTCCCTCTCCGAAGCTCCTCCGCCGTAATTCCTTTCTTTACCAGATTGATCAGGGTGTTCTGGAATTGGAGGTGCAGGGCATCGAAGTCAATAAAGGGCGCCCCCTGAGGGGGCCCGTAATAGATCGAGTACATGAGCTTGGCAGCTTCGATGCGGCGCATGAAGAGGGCGAGGACCTGATCGCAGAGGCGAAGGACCCTCCTTTTCGGACTTCCCGAATCGTTGCGGGAGGCATTGAGAATCTCTTCAAACTCGGTTGTCGCCTTCTGCATCAATTCAAGGTAGATCCCCTCCTTGTTACGGAAGTAGTAGTAGAGAACGGGCTTGGTCACCCCGGCAGCAGTGACGATCTCGCGGGTGGTCGTCGCGGCATACCCTTTTCGGGAAAAGAGATCCGTCGCTGCCGACACCAATCGTTCCCGGACTGCCGTATCTGGTGATCGGGCTGTGCCCTTCGTCTTTCCCATGATTTCCAGCTCCTTTAGCGAGATGTCACTTGAAACGGACGCGACCCTCGCGCATCAGTTTTATTTACCTACCGGTAAATATACAGAAGATGGGAGCCCGTTGTCAAGATCAATTTACCGATCGGTAAGCTGGCGGATCTTCATGACAGGCGCATGACCCTCAGACCGTGTAGATCAGCCCGATTTCGCCGGCGGAAGAGGGTGCGGTTGAGGTTGGAGGGGGATCTTGACAAACGGGAGCTTGCACCTTAGGCTTTATGCCATGCAATAAGCAATGTAGGGAACGCATATATGCGTTCCCTACGCGATCTATGTTCTGATTCGACTGAGGGGTTTTTATTTGGCGGTTTCTCCTCCGGTTTTACCGGGATCTTCGAACCGCCAAATAAAAAAATAACCGTCTCTGCGTCCTCGGCGCCTCTCTCGCCGCGCTGTCGCGCCGTCGCAGCGGGGCGGTGAAAATCTAATTGAGAGAAGTATGTACGGAGGTAAAAAGCGTGGGAAAGATTGATTTCCAGAAGAAAGTGGTTCATGCGAGTTTCCTCGATCCGAAAGAGAGTTTCAGCAGAAAAGACCTCACTTTTGAAATCCGAAAAGATCCTTTGACGGGCCACCATTCGCGGATCCTTCCTTTCAGAAGAAGGCTCCCCGACACGAAGATACCGACCGAGTCGATCGAGGCCTCCCGGAAGGGTTGCCCGTTCTGTCTCGATGGGATCGATGCTTTCACTCCCCGGTTTATTCCGGAGATCGCTCCTGAAGGAAGAATCCAGAAGGGAAGGGCGGTTCTATTCCCGAACTCGTTTCCTTACGCTCGACACAACTGGGTGGTTGCTCTTACGGAGGACCATTTCCTCCAGCTTGATCGATTCACAAACGAAATCTTGAGAGATGCTTTTCTCGTGGCCAGAGAAGGGATTGCGAGAGTTGAAAAAATGGAGCCTGGGCCTATGTATTCCTCCATCAACTGCAATTACCTTCCCCAGGCAGGCGGTGGGTTGTTTCATCCCCATTTTCAGGTCGTCGCCGAAGAGGAACCCAGTGCTAAGCATGCCGCGGCGATAGACGGGTTAAGGCGGTATCACAAGGATACGGGTTCATTTTTCTGGGAGGACTGCCTTTCTGAAGAGAAAAGGATTGGCGAAAGATACATCGGGAGCCATGGAAACGTCCATTTCTGGGCTCCTTTTTCACCTCTCGGGATACTCGGAGAGATCCTCATCGTCTTTGTTGAACGGCCGACGATTCATGATGTGACCTTGAAGGACTGGACGGGCTTTTCCGAGGGGCTTATCAGGATATTCAAGTATCTGATCGATAATAAGATTGTCAGCTTCAACCTCTCTCTTTTTTCAGGGAACAGGGAAGATGTCCGTTCGTGGGTTTACGCGAGACTCTGCCCTCGTACGGCGATGCCGCCATGGAGCACAAGCGATATCAACTATTTTGAGAAGCTTCATGATGAAGTGATCTGTGTCATCTCTCCCGAGGATCTGTGCAAGGAGCTGAAGCCCTTCTTCGGATAAAGAGAAGGGTTCGGAGGTTCAGGGTTCAGATGGTCTGGCAACCGTTCAAGGGGGAATCTATGTACACTGAGGTGGGGTCTGTCAACCTCTGAACAGTGAACCTCGGAACCCCGAACGCTGAACCTCTTATATGCGACCGGCATAAACTTTGCACTATAAAACATTGCCCATTCAAGGTATTATTTCCATATCACGCTGAATTTAAAGGTTTTTTTGCATCTGGATGGCTTGGAATCATCGGAATGTCATTGACACAGATCTGAAATTGTGGTAATTTTTTTATCAGTTTGTGCGATTGGTCCTGGAATATGATGAAATACTTCTGTCCCTCACTGATCCTGATCTGTTTTGTGTTCCTTGCCGCACCGTCTTCTGCGGGGATCTACAAGTACGTGGATGAGAACGGCGTCATCAACTTCACGAACTGTCCGCGGGAGGCAAAATTCAGGCTTCATATCCGGGAAAGCGACGATGAAATAGACAAGAAGGAAAGCGCTTCGCCTCCTCAGCCCCAGGCGGAGCCTGCGATTCTTACGTCCGTTGATTCAACGATTTATGACACCCTCATCGCTCAGCTTTCGAGGAAATACGGGGTCGATTTTCACCTGGTCAAGGCAATCATTCGAGCGGAGTCCGGGTTTAACCCCTATGCGATATCGAGAAAGGGAGCGAGGGGGCTCATGCAGTTGATGCCGGAAACCGCTCAGCGGATGAACGTTTCGAACATCTTTGACCCCAAAGATAATATCGAAGGCGGGATCCGGTATCTGAAATACCTGTTTTCCCTTTTCAATAACGACCTGCGGCTTTCCCTTGCTGCATACAATGCGGGAGAGAATATTGTGGCTCAGGTAAAGGGGATCCCCCCCTACCGTGAGACGGTCGATTACGTCAAGAAGGTCTTGGCCTTTTATCAATCCTCCAAACCTTAGCCCCGCGGAAAGATTCCCTGCCTGCTGTCTCCGTCCTCGGGGGGGATGGTCGGGCAGGAGAAGCCTCGAATGGAAAAACTCAGCCGACAGCAGATATTGAGCCTCCCGAACGGAATCACGGTCACACGGATCCTGGCGATTCCTCTCATCCTTGTCCTTCTTAAGAATCCAGACCGTAACTATCAGATCATGACTGCGGTCCTCTTCTTTCTCGCTGCGGTTACGGATACCCTGGATGGATACTTTGCGAGAAAAAGGAGGATGGTGACAACCCTCGGGAAGTTTCTCGATCCCATGGCTGACAAGCTCCTGATCGTCACCACCTTGATCGGCCTCATCACCACCCGAGGGATCCCGGTCTGGATGGTCATCGTGATCGTCGGAAGGGAGATTGCTGTTACAGGTTTGAGAGGGATTGCCGCGTCCCAGGGCATCATTATCGCTGCCGGTCGCCTGGGAAAGTACAAAACGGTTTTTGAGGTTGCCTCCGTCACCTTTTTTATTCTCAATGGAGATTATCTCTCCATAAGGCTCTACCACTTGGGAATGGCCCTCCTCTGGGTGGCCGTGATCCTGGCTGTCCTCTCCGGATTCGACTACTTCCGCAAATTCCTCAAAGAAATCATCCTCTGAAACAAGCACGAACCCTTGGAATAATGGAAGAATGGAAGGTTGGAAGGATGAGCCACCATTCCATTGTTCCAGCTTCGCTTTTGGCCTTGACAATCACCCCCAAATCTTGTAATTTTATTAGTCAATTGAAGACTGTGCGGGAATAACTCAGCGGTAGAGTGCAACCTTGCCAAGGTTGAAGTCGCGGGTTCAAATCCCGTTTCCCGCTCCATTTTTTGGCGGCATAGCCAAGTGGTAAGGCGACGGTCTGCAAAACCGTTATTCACCGGTTCAAATCCGGTTGCCGCCTCCAATAAAATTAATGGGTTAGGCGATTTAGCCTAACCCTTTTTTACTTTCTGCTACCATTTTGCTACCATGATATTTGAACATCTCGTGTATCCTGCCAAGTATCCTTACAAGCAATAAGAAGCGATAAGAATCCAGAGTGCTGATTTGTTTTTGATACCGAAGCATTTCGGAAAGGACACATCTTGGCAAGCTGTGCACTTTTGAAGACCGTAAAGCCCCCCATTATTGGGGCTTTTTGGTGGTTCCGTACTGACTTTCTTCCTCGTTTTTCAATTTTTGCCCTTCCATACAACATTTCAAACTAAAATCAGTAAGAGGGGTTAAGTTTCAAGAACATTTTCCAAAGAATATTTTCCTCTTAACGGTTAAATCATTTAGGAGTATCTTCAAATTGTCGTTTTTCAGTTTTCCCTAACTGACCTTACAACCTGACCCTGCACGTCGAGGGATTTATGAAAGTGAATCTGCACAGGGATATAACATGAAGGCTCCAGGGAGATCTAAATTCCCTTTGGGGCCTTTCTTTTCTGTCTTTCTTGAATTGTCCTTCGTTTATAAAACTCAACTAAATCTTCAAAACCTAAAAGGGGAGAACGATTATGGCTACAAAAAAGTCAATGTGGGTCCTTTTCGGCATATTAGTGATCTCGGCCTTGGTTCTTGCGTCTGCCATTCAGGTGGGGGCAGAAACTTCTAAAATTAAAATATCCACTTATGCGGCACAAATCGATCACCTTCCGATTGGAGATGTGGAAGGACATGTTTATTCGATTGCCTTAAGGAGAGGCCTTGCTTTCCTTGAAAATGGTGATGTCGCAACTTACACGCACTGGGGCAGAGGAGACTATATAAAAGGGAAAGGTCCTATAGAGGGGTATTCATTATTGAGTTTTGAAGATGGTTCCACAATTGTATATAAATTTTACGGCATATACGAACCAGGGCCCAAAGAACTCTCCTTAGCAAAAGGTGCCGGAGAGTTTACCAAGGGAACTGGACGGTTCGAAGGAATTAAGGGAACTTTGACATGGACCGGGAAGAGCTATACTTCATATTCTAAAGAAAAAAACATTCTTGCGGATTTTCTAATGGAGACTACCGCCACCTATACCCTACCTTCCAAGTGATTTTTGAGGATAGGGAGGAGAACAAGAGAAAAGCCCAGGTTGAATGGCCTCATTGAAACGGACCCGCATGTTTATGCTTAGTTAAGGTCAGATAACTCAAAGCAAAGCATTGGCCAGACAAGAAGAAAAGGGGGGCAAATTGATGAAAATCATCAAGCAAATGATGTTGATTACCTTATGTTTTATTTTGATTACTTCGATAGCCAGCGCCCAAGGTATCCCTCAAGCAACAAATCCTGAACCAGATCCAATCCCTTTTCTGGTTATGTATTCCTTGAGCCGGTCGGAAATCTTCTGAAGGATAAAGACTATTTCCCCTGCATTCAACACCTTTTCAGTGAGTCGTCATTCATCTCTTTACCCTCGGTACTATTGCGTTGAATCCGATTCTCCCGGTATTTTTAGCGATCTTCACCTTCGCCATGCAACGGTTACGACGAGAATCATAGGCGATGTTCTTTAATCGAAATTTCCCTCATCTTAAACTTCTGGGCTTTGCCTAATGGGGTTGTTGGGAATTCATTGACAAATTTTATGTACCTGGGGAGGTAAGAAACCGGAAGTCTGCCATGGCAATATTGAAGGATCTCTTCCTGGGTGATGGAGGTCCCTTCTTCCAGTTTAATCCATGCAGCCACTTCTTCCCCCAGTGCCTTGTCTGGAACTCCAAAAACCTGGGCGTTCGAAATCTTTGGATGACTGAAAAGGACTTCTTCAATCTCGGTGGGATAGATTGTCTCTTCTCCCTTGCGGATGACTTCCGTCAGCCTTCCAGTGGTTCGGACGTATCCCTTCTCGTCCATCGTAGCCAGGTCCCCGGTGTGGAGCCATCCCTTCCTGTCAAGGGCCTTGTCCGTGGCTGCAGGCATTTTATAGTATCCCTTCATATTAAATCCCCGTGAACAGAGTTCTCCAACCGTCCCTGTAGGAGCTTCCTTTCCTGTTTTGGGATCAATGATCTTCACCTCCACATTGGGCAGGGGTCTGCCTACTGTGGAGACCCTCAATTCGAGAGGATCGTCGGGATAGGTCTGTGTAATCCAGGAGGAAGCTTCGGTCTGGCCATAGCCAATGACAATCTCCCTTGCCCCCATGTCTTCCGCGACCTTTTTCATGACCTCCATAGGGCACTGGGCCCCTCCCATGATCCCGGTGCGAAGGGATTTGAGATGAGAGCGCTTATACTGCGGGTTTTCCATTAATGCGATGAACGCGCTGGGAGATCCATAGATGGCTGTACACCGCTCCGTCTCAATCGCTTCGAGGATTTTTCCCGGATCAAAGGTTTCGGAAGGGATGATTAGGGTTGCTCCCTTTATGATTGCTGCCAAAGTGACACAGATGCAACCGAACATGTGGGAAAGAGGAACGGAGAGACAGAGCCTGTCGCTTTCGGTCAATCTCTGGTTGTCAGCACTGGCCAAGGTGGTATTGATCATCCCGAAGTGGGTCGACATCACTCCTTTGGGAGCTCCTGTTGTCCCGGAGGTATAGAGGATGGTGACTACGGAGTCTTCTCGGGAGGAGAGTTGCCTTTCGGAAAGCAAGGTATCGGGAACATCGGATCCCAGTTCCAGGATCTCATTCCAGTTGAACATCCCGGGAGAAGAACGATCGGATATTAAGATGAGGTTTTTAAGCTCCGGCAGATTGGAAGAGTTGGACTTCCCGGGGGTTGAATCGCTGGCCTCCGGGAAGAGCCGGCGGACCATGTCGATATATTCAGATCCCCTGATGCCCTCTGCCATGACCAGGGACCTCGAATCGGATTGTTTCAGGGTGTACTCAAGCTGCTGAGGCTGAGCATTCGTATCCACGCTGACCAGAACCACGCCGATCTTGGCCAGCGCAAATTGAGTGATGATCCATTCAGGGCGGTTGGGTGACCAGAGAGCCAGGCGTTCTCCTCTCTCCAGGCCGAGTTTGAAAAACCCTTTAGCCAACTGGTTCGTTAGACTTCGAAACTGCTCATAGGAGTACCTTTTCCTCCTGAGAAGATCGACCATAGCTTCGTTTCCTGGATGTTTCGTCGCGACTTCGTCTAGAAGATTACCCAACGAGATTCTCAAGGATTCCATCGTTCCACCCCCATGTGTATTGGCTAGTCAGTCAATTCAAATCGAGAGAAAATGAACTACGCTCTGTAAAAAGCGATCACAGATTTTAGCGTTTCAACCGTCTTTAGCAATGCTGTTGAATCTTTAGAAGCCTTACAAATTAGAATGGCGGTTTCCAGGGTGCTCATAATAAGGCAGTCTCCACTATTTTTTTTAATCCTCTTCTTTCGCCTTGATGTTTTAGCCCTTCTTTGACATTCGGGCAACGGTATCCATTACCTTCTGCAATCCATATTTGTTTGCCAATGATTCCAATCCTATCTCCATCTCCCCCAGCTTTACTTCTTCTTCTCCGACTTCCTCTTCCCTTTCTACGTAAGTCAGGGCGTCAACTCGGCACACCTGAACACACAAGGGCTCTTTTTGTGGTGGATTGTCTTCGCACATATCGCATTTTAAAGGGAGACCGGAATCGGGTTCTTTGAAAAGCTCTCTGGATGGGCACGAAGCCCTGCAGAAGTCGCACTCGTTGTATTCCTTTCCGTCGATAACATATTTGTCTCTGCCCATACATTCGGCTTTAGTATATTGACCGGCGCGTACCGGAACATACACATCATTCAGTTCATCTATAACCATCCGAATCCGAGACCTGGCCGGATTAATGCTGCTATATTTCGGATTGGCGTGAAATGCGGAGCAGGCTACCTCACATGCACGACAACCAATGCATTTAGGAAGATCAACCTTTATTTTTTTAACTATTTTCTTTTTTAACTCGCCCTTCACAGTTCACTCTCCTCACTTCAATTCTTCTCTTTTTCCGCCGAAACCTCAGTGGAAGGAGTACCTTCATTATCTGTCAAGATCCCCCTCCGTAGGAAGTCTTCGCTCACGTAATCCAAGCCCAGTTTATCCAACGTCTCTTTGGTAGGAATACCTTCCTTATTCCACCCTTTGAATTCATAATAGGCGTCTATCAGCTTGGTTTCCATCTCAGGTTCTCTTTTCTTCCAATGGTCCGCAGGAGGCTTCTCATCAGCTCTTCTTAAGCCTCTTCTTACATTAAGGGCTCTAATCAGATTCCTGTTCCTTCTACCTATTTCCCATAGTGCGTCTGTATCAAGATCCATCCCGGTCGCAAGTGAGATGAAATTTGGTAAATTATAAATGTGATACGGAGGCCTCCCGCCAAATTGACCTCGAAATGATGACAAAAAGGCGCAGGTCCCGATGGCGTCATCAATGTAATGCATGGTCTCATTCCAATCAGCAATGTTGACAGACGCTTCAATAGATGGATGTTGACGTGGCTCCCATTCCAAAAACCATTTTTTAAACTTCTCAGGTGCTGCGTCCCAATTCTTTACGAACTTTTCTCTCTCTTCTTTATCAGCAACGGGTGACTGGGGGAAGGACCCTTCAATTTGGGTGATACTCATTTTCTCACCGGTGGCATACATAAGGAAATAGGGGTAATTGATCATTCCCAGCTTGAGAGGCAACTGCTCAAATTTTTTCATGGAATTATGATCAAATTCTTCTGCGCCCTTACCAATCTGACGGGCTGCCCAATAAACACCATTGGCTAAAGCATCTCCAACCCCTTCCCGCCGAACAATTTTTTCAACGAGGTGGAAAAATCTCTCCCCGGAGTCGGTCGGAAATCCTGGCAGGTCCCGGTCAGTTAAAATGCCGGCTTCGTAAAGTTCAATGGCGAAGGCGAGAACTTGCGGCGTTGAGAATCCGTCCAGTCCGTACTCCTGAGTAACGCCAAGGATGTCATAATTAAAATCCAGCTCTTTATAGGCCGCCATCGAATAGGTAAGTTTGCTGTAGCATTTTTGGAAATAGGTTTGCCGTCCCGGGTAGGAAATCGCTTGATGGCAATCCTTCGGACAGTTATAGCAACCCGTCCATCGAAGCCGCACGCTTTCAGTAATCGCCTTCCACTTCGCTTCACGTTCTTTGGTCCAATAACCTTTCACCCGCTCACGCGCATTGCCCCAGGCGAAATTATTGACGTGCCACTCTTCGTCATCCTCGTGCGCCAAATAATCCCCACAATAGGGGTTCTCATAAATTTCCTTATACATGCGGTTGCATATCTCAAAAAGTTCAGCCGGTCGGGCAATATGGATGTCCTTTGTTCCACGAACGGCTATCGCCTTTAACCTTTTATCTCCCATGATCACGCCTACCCCTCGAGAGGCGCTGGAGTTAGAGTGCTCGATGGTAGACATATAGACCCTGTTTTCACCCGCCAGGCCGATAGCGGCCACCTGGGCTTTGGGCTCCTTCAACTCCTTTTGAATGAGTGCTCCAGTTTCTAGAGCGCCTTTCCCCTGGAGATGGCCGGCATCACGTATTTCTACCTTGTCATTGTTTATCCGCAAATAAACCAGACTGGGGGACTTGCCGCGAATGACTATTCTATCGTAACCGGCATGTTTCAGTTCCGGTCCAAAAAATCCTCCAAATAATGAATGGGAATATAAGTTTGTCTGGGGAGAAAAGGTATTCACAATGGTACGATTGGCACCGGGAACAGGTGTGCCATCTAAAAGACCGGTGCTGAATATGAGTAGATTATCGGAAGAAAAGGGTTCAACTTCCGGAGAAACCCTATCCCATAGTATCTTCGCGGCAGTCCCCTGCCCCCCCAGATGAAGTTCGGTTAATTTTGGGTCAGTTTCTACCCTCTCAATGCTTGCTCGGGATAGATCAATTTCTAAATTAAACCCTGTCTCTGCGTACCTCATCTTTTAGCCTCTCTCCGCAACCATGGCCTTCCGCTGCGCAGTTTGTTCATATTTCTTGCACCCTTATTTTAAACGATAAATTAATCTCCTGGCAAATCCCTTTCAGTAACTCTGTTAACTCCTGGATGGACGAGTTGGGCACCTGGCGCGTCAGGCCAACAGCCCAGATGGCGGCTTGCCCCTTCGTCTCCCATTTTGGTCTAAAAAGCCTATTGCGAAAATACTTTCTGCCCCCTCTTTGCCCCCTCCTCAACGATTCGGCTCTTCCACGTACCCCATTTCCACGGTCTTGCCATCCCTGCTCCCCTTAGTTACGGAATTTCTGGCTTTGTGGTCTTTTTTTGTAGTTTTTTGCTTGACATGCAACTCCGCTTATCGTATATTCACCTCACCTAAAGCGAGTTTTGATCGAAGACGTATACTCGCTGCGGGTGCCGCGTGGCGAGGCTATAAGCTATCTTCCCATCCATGGACACGCCGAAGACGTGTACGCAAGGCAGGCCGGGCCTGAGACCTCGAATGTGAGTTATGTTCAAGCGAGATTCCTTACTCTGAAACTGGGCCGGGATTCAATAGCTCATTAAGTTATGTAGAAAATAGCACTGCCGTGTCCGTAAATCATATGTTCCGTAGGGGCAGACCTGAGTGTCTGCCCGGAAAAGGGCGATCACGCAGGATCGCCCCTACGAAAAGATTAAATCAAAGCCGAGGACAAGTTTTCATGGTTCGAGGGTACCCTCCGGGCATGGGGCATTAGTTAGAAAATAGCAACTCCTGGGTAAAGGTTAGGGTAAGGATGCCAGTTTGGTCAATGGGTTAGGTTGCTGGTCCTAAGGAAGTTAGCCCTTACCCCAAGACCTCACCTAAACCGGCTTCCTAACCCTAACCGTAACCTGCAATTATTTTCATCGGTCGAGGGTGCCTTCCGGGCATAGGACATTAATTTGAAGTTGGATGATAGAATGCTGTCGCAAACAAAATACACCAACGGAAAAGGAGGGATCGGCATGCTCAAGATGCGTCTGACTGTTGTGGCGGTGGCTTTCGCCATTCTGGCATCCGTAGGAGCCGTTCAGGCACAAACCGGGCCGATCATCATCGGCGGATCCGCGCCGCTGACAGGCGGCGTCGCGCACTTCGGCCAGAATTCGCGTTGGGGCTCCGAGCTGGCCGTAGCGGAAGCCAATGCCAAAGGAGGCGTGCTCGGGCGCAAGATAGAGATCGAGTTCCAGGACAATCGCTGCAATCCCGCTGAGGGGGTGAAGAGCGTCACCCAGATGCTCGCCGAAAAGAAATACGTCGCCATCTACGACGGGCTATGCAGCTCGGTGGCGCTAGCGATCATGCCGCTCGTCGAACGGGCCGGCGTGCCGTTCGTGGTGGCCAACGCCTCGGCGACGTCGATTGCTGAAAAATCCGGCGTCGGCGGCAACAAGTGGACCTTCAAGGTGAATCCGACTGACGCCAGCATGCTGGACGCGCTGATCGGCTGGCTCGACAAAGATGGCAAAGCCAACAATATCGCCTTTCTTGGCGAGGATACCGATTTCGGCCGCGCCGGGTCGTCCGGGCTGGAGGCCGCGCTGAAAAAGCTCAACCAGAAACTCGTCATGGTGGATTTCTACCAGAAAGGCACTGCCGATTTCACGCCGGTACTCACCAAGGTCAAGGCGAAGAAGCCCGCCCTGCTTGCGCTCTATGCCATCGACGCCGATTTCGTGAATTTGATCCGCCAGTGGTACAGCCTCGGCGGGGGCATTCCGCTGACCGGCAGAGTGCTGGGGGACCAGATTCCAAAGGAAATCATGGAGAGCGGGTTTCTGGACGGCACCACCTCGGTTCAACCCTGGGATCCGTCGGTCAATACTCCCGCCAACAAGGTATTTGTCGAAGCATTTACGAAGAAGTATAACGTCGCACCAATGCTGATCAGCTTCGAGTCCTACGAAACGATAAAAATACTGATCGATGCCATCGGGCGCTCCGGCAACGCCAGCCCGGCGGCCATACGCGATGCCCTCGCTACCACCAAGTATCAGTCGATACTCGGCACCGTCCTCGAGTTCGACGCCAATAATCTGATCCATAACAACGCGGTCATTTTTACAATCAAAGGCGGCAAGATCGTGATCGTGGGAATGAGCAAGACCTGATAACGTATCAAAACCCCGGCGAGAAGTCGCCCTGCCCCATACGAGAACGGGCGGAGTGAGAGCAGCGTCGCTCTATCACCGGTCGCCCCGCACAGGATCGGGTGTTGGAGTCAGCCGGTTCCGACTCTTCTTCGGTCGGGAGCGATCTTTGCGCCCGCACCTGGCCAATGGACCTGAGTTTCTATATCCAGTTGTTGCTCAACGGAATTGTGATCGGTGTGATCTACGCGCTGATTGCGATGGGGCTCTCGCTGATCTTCGGCGTCCTGGAGATCGTCAACTTCGCGCACGGTGAGTTCTACATGCTTGGCGCCATGCTCGCCTACTTTCTCACCATGAACGCGGGGCTCGGTTATTGGCCGACCATTCTGATTGTTACCGCTGTGGCAATGAGCCTGGGCTATGTACTTTACGAGGCGCTCCTGGTGTCTTTGCGCGGCGAAAGCTTTGAACGCAGCATCCTCTTGACGCTCGGCTTGTCCATGGTGTTGCAGAACGGCGCGATCTTCCTGTTCACCACGACGCCGAAGATGGTGTCGAGCAGCCTGAGCTACAGCAACATCACCGCTGGCGAACTGCGCCTTCCGCTCTCGCGTCTGTTCGCACTGGGTCTGGGCTTGGCCGCCTTCGGGGCGCTCTACCTGATCCTCTATCACACTCGTGTCGGCAAGGCGATGCGCGGCGTGGCGCAAAACCGCGATGCCGCATTGATGGTCGGAATCGACCCCCGCGCCGTTTCCCGGCTGGCGGTGGCCATCGGCATCGGGCTCTCGGGTCTTGCCGGCGCGGCACTTGCCCCGGTCTATGCAGTGCATCCCCTGATGGGCTTCAGCTTCGTGTTCAAAGCCTTCGCCATCATCATTATCGGAGGCCTGGGCAATATTTCCGGCGCCGCCATTGCCGCGGTGGGGCTGGGAATCCTGGAAAGCCTGGCTGGCGGTTTTCTACCGCTGGTCATGGTCGATGCGCTCGCTTTCATCTCCATGATCGCTATTCTGCTGCTGCGGCCGCAGGGCCTGTTTGGACGCGGGGTCAGGGTATGACCGCGGGTTGGCTGCGCGCGCTATCGGTCTTGCTCAGTGTCGCCACGCTGTTCGCGATCCCGAAATTGACCGGCAATGAGTATGTGCTGGCGCTCGGGGTCAGCTTCGCCACCTTCTCCGTGCTCTCCGGTGGATTGAACCTGGTCTACGGCTATACCGGGCTGCTCTCTTTTGCCCAAGTAGGGTTCTTCGGCATCGGCGGCTACACAGCGGCGCTGCTGGTGATGGAGCAAGACTGGTCGTTATGGGCAGGCGCGGCGGCAGGAGGCGCGCTTGCCGCCTTAGTCGGCCTCGTGATCGGCTATTCTTCGTTGCGGCTGTCGCGCCATGCGTTTGCGATCGTCAGTCTCAGCTTCGCGCTGCTGTGCATGATTGTCGCGCGCGACTGGGTGTCGCTGACCCGGGGAGCGATGGGTATTCCCGGCCTGCCAATCCCGACCATGAGCCTGCCCGGCGGGATGCGCTGGCGGTTCGTGCAACCGTCCGACTTTTACTATCTGCTGCTCAGCTTCGCCGTTGTCGCACATACGACAATCTACCTGGTCGTGACCTCGCGGCTCGGTCGCGCCATGCGGGCGATCAAGTTGAACGAGCCGCTGGCCCAGTCGCATGGCATCAACCCTCTGAGTTACAAGCTGCTGGCTATTGCGCTGTCGGCGCTGCTCGCAGGCATCGTCGGCGGCTTGTTCGTGTTCTATCTTACGATCGTCGACCCCTCGATCTTCGACTTCTACTACACCGAAACGATGCTGATCATGGTGATCATCGGTGGGCCAGGAAGCTTCTGGGGCGTACTGCTGAGCAGTGCCGTGCTCACCGTGGTTCCCGACCTGCTGCGCTTCACTACCGATCTTCGTATGGTGTTGTACGGCGCGGTGCTGATCGTGGCCATGCTGCTGTTTCCCGGCGGTCTGGGCGGCTGGCTACAGCGGCGCCGCGTTACGCGCTGGCGACGGCCCCCTTTGGTGCCGCCATGATGGCAGCGCCGGCCTTGCTGGAGGTTAGGGACCTGAACAAGCGTTATCTGGGCCTGACCGCGGTCGACCATTTGTCATTTGAGGTAGAGGCCGGGGCCGTGGTTGGTCTGATCGGCCCGAACGGCTCGGGCAAAAGTACGAGTATCGACTGTATCAGCGGTTTCCAGCCGGCCGACGGCGGGCAATGGTTCCTCGACGGCCATGAGATCACTGGCCTGCCACCGCACCGGATTGCGCGCGCCGGCTTGACCCGCACCTTCCAGGCTGTGCGCGCCTACGACGAGCTGACCCTGTTGGAGAATCTCTGCGTCGCGGTGCAGGAAAGCGATGGGGTTGGATGGCTTCAGGCGCTCGGTCGCGGCTCCCTCTTGCGCCGAGCGGATGCGGAGGCGAAGGCGCGGGGCTGCGACTTACTCGCCACGGTTGGTCTGACCGACTATGCCGATGCCCCGGCGGCGATCCTCTCCTACGGTCAGCGAAAGCTCCTTACCATTGCCGCCAGCATGATGGCCCGGCCGAGACTGGTCGTGCTCGACGAACCAGTGGCTGGCGTCAACCCGACGATGATTCGGCACATCGAGCAGGTAATCCACAAGCTAAATGCTGAGGGGGTGACTTTGGTCATCATCGAACATAATATCGATTTCATCATGTCGCTGTGTCGCCGCGTGATCGTGCTGGAATCCGGACGCAAGATCGCCGACGGGCCGCCCGGTTTGATCCGCAACGACCCGCGCGTACTTGCCGCGTATCTCGGCAAGACGCGGGCCGCCGAGATAGGTCCCGGCCATGGCTGACATGGCAGCCACTGACATCATCCTGGAACTCGACCGGCTGTCAGTCGGCTACACCGACGAGCCGGTAGTGGTGGATTTCTCCGCCGCCATCCCTGAGGGGAGCATCACTACGGTGATCGGCCCGAACGGAGCCGGAAAGTCCACGCTGCTGCGTGCCGTCTACGGACTGAACCGGCATTTCGGTGGCAGCGTGCGGTTCTTTGGCCAGGCAATCGAACGACTGGCGCCTCGAGAGCGATTGAAGCGCGGTATCGGTTTTGTGCCTCAGGGCCGCTGCAATTTCCCGCTGATGACGGTGCGCGAAAACCTCGAGCTCGGCGCTTATACTCTGCGCGGTTCAGCCATGGCCGATTCCTTCGAGCGGGTGCTGGTGCAGTTTCCCCTGCTCGCAGCGAAGCTCTCCGTGTTGGCCGGCAATCTCAGCGGCGGCGAGCAGCAGATCCTGGAAATCGCCATGGTGTTGGAGGCCGGGCCGAAATTGCTCCTGCTTGATGAGCCATCGCTGGGCCTGTCGCCAGCCAATCAGGATCAGATTTTCGCAACGATTGCCGAGCTGCGTGGTAGGGGCTTGACCTTACTGGTCGTGGAGCAGAATGCGCACGGTGCCTTGCAGATATCCGACACCGGTATCGTCATGGAACTCGGCCGCATATTCATGGCTGGTCCAGCAAGCGAGGTGATCGCCGATCCGCGGGTCAAGGTTGCATATTTGGGCGGCGAAGCAACTTGAGCCTGTTTTGCAAGGTCGCCATCATCACCCTGCGTTAGATGACCCGGCCGGTGCGAGCCGGGATCGCGGCCGCAATGGTCGGCCTAGCCACGTCCGCCTCCGCAGATGTTAGTTGGTTGATGCGGATGGTCCGCTCCACGAACCGGTTTTGATCACCCACGATCTGCAGGTCGAGGAACGTCAGCGTGCCGGGCGTCTGGGCGCGGCGACCGGGAGCCACGGAACTCTTGGCCTGCTTACTGAGCTGCGTCTGGATGCTGCGCACAACGCGCGGCGCCAGGTTGCGGGGCGGTTCGTCGTCCACCTGCACACAATAGACGCCCTCGGGGTCCACGCCCTCGACGCAAAGCGGCTGCGTGCGGCACACGCTCACCACGATGCGGGTCTCCCCACTCTGAGGATCGCGGCGGGCATCGAGAACGGTCAGCCCCTTGTTGCTCGGCTGCCTGACCAACGGTGCATCCGGCACTTCCGTCTGGAAGCGGAGCGTCACCTGCGCGCCCGGCTTTAGGGGCGGGACCGTGACAAATGCGTTCTTCACGACGTGGACCAGCTCTTCGGCACCATCCCAGACGCTGCCGAATGGGAGCCGTTGCTCGACGACCATCCCGGCGATGCGCCTTGCAGTCGGGTTTGTCACCGTCACCTCTCGACCTCCATCACGCACCCGGAAGACGATCTCCTCGTAGTCGGCCATGCGCTGGTACAACTCGCGCTGATTCGCGATCCAGAAGTTGCTCCGCTCCGCCAGGTTGATTGTATAGCGCAGATAGTCGAGGGCGCCTTTGCCGTCGTTCAGGGACGGGTCGCGGGCCAGTTCGGGGTGATACTGGAAACTGTAGGCGCCATTCTCCAGGTGATCATCGACGCCGCTCGTGCGGGCGCTGTGGCCGCCGAAGATCGTCTCGACCAATTCGTAGGCAGCGTCGAACTCGTGCGTGCGGTCCCAGCCACGGAGAGGGCGCCACTCTGCGTCGGTCGTGACGACGGGATGGAAGGGGAACCAGACGCCCGGGGTGGCGATCGTGCGCCGGATATCGGTCACGTAGGTGGGCGCTTTGCCGCCGATCTGCCCGCCGTGCCCGCCGATCATCACGTCCGGGTTCCGCACTCCGTACTCGATCATGTGATAGTAACAGAAAGTGCACATGCCGAGGAGCTGCTCATCATGCGCATACAGATAGTCCATGGCGTCGATCGTCTCGGGGTGCATGTGCCCGCCGGCGTGGCGCCCGCAGGTGTGGACGGCGATCCCCAGCTTCTCCGCGGCATTGCGAACGTGCTCGTACAGCCCCACGCCATGGACGGCTGTCGGAGGGTCGCCAACGGCGCTGTCGTTGTGCAGAGCCGGCTCGATGAAACTGTAACGCATGGTACGCGCCACCCATTCCGCGGCCATTACTTCGTTGCTGGTGGTCGAGAAGGACGGGTCCTCGATGTCGTAGCTGGCGGGGATGAGGTTCTGCACCTGGTAGTCGAGGAAGTTGAAGTCGAGCATGCCATGCACGTCGTGGCGGAAGGAGAGCACTCCCTCATAGGCACCGAACGACCGGAGACGGGTCTGCCAGAGGGGGGCGAGCCCGACGTCCAGCAGCAGGCGCCGCAAAAAGAATAGAAGCGTGTCGCCCCAGTGGGTGGGGTTCGACCAGTGACGTACCTCTTCCACGTTCAGGTGTGCCTGGAGCATTCCACCCACGAGTTCAAGCACCTGATTGGCAATATAGACTGTCCGGTCGGTGAGCACGATGGCCGGTCCCACGGTGGACGAGGTCGCCGTGGTGGCGCTGGTCATATCGCCCGTGAGTTCCACCAGGTCGGCCAGAACGCGGCTGCCCGGCGCGGGCCGAACCCGCTGCACCGAGTGGCCGGCAAAACCGCTCACGTAGAGATTCTCCCAGGCAGCGTTCGCGAAGGGCGAACCTGGAAGCCAATGCCAGCCGGTGTAGCCGGTGACCGACGTCGGCGTGCAGGAGGTTAGCCCGAGCAGAGGCGAGGGGAAGTTCGTCTTGCCCGTGACGATGAGGCGGCGATCGGAACCGGAGAGCCAGCGCTCGATGCGCTGGATGGTCTCGCCCGCCAGGTGAGCAGCGTTCGGGACGAGAATGGCGCGGTACCCGGCGAGCCGCTCGTCACTGAGGTCGGCTTCCTCCACGACGTCGTGCTTGAGGTTGCAGCGAGCCAGCAGTACGCTCGCGGCGCTGGGCGCGAGATAGGCGTATTCGCCTTTAAGCCAGGTGCGCGGCCGGCCCCAGGCATCGGTGAACGTGTACGTCTCGCCGCGAGAGGCGGCCTCCGCGGCGTACGCTTCGTGACTTCGTCGGCTGAACAATACCGCTACGTCGTGCCCTCTCGGGCGCATCCATTCCTGCATAGGCTCACCTCATTTAAACTGTTCGGCAGAGCGGACCGGTCCGAACTCCAGGACCACAACCTGCCGGATTCCAGGTCTGTATCGACGAGTGTTCACCCGTTCCCCACCTGATCGGAGGGTGAATTCACCCGGGGTAGAGCATCCAATTGATCATGTTTAGCACGTCTTGATTGGCATCGTCAATCCCCTCGTTTAATTCTTTTGTGAAGTTCATCGATCTTCATTCTCCCAGAGGGATCGAACGAAATTCCATTAGGGCGGTTAGGGAATCAATGTCGACAAAAGAGTGTCGATCTTTGTGGCTTCAGATTCTTACGTAGGGCAGGCGACCCCGCCTGCCAGCTCCGGTCGGCGGGGTCGCCGACCCTACGAAAGAAGATTACTGCCCCGAAGGGGCCACCTCAAAATGTCTTGCTCTGTGGCACAAAATGTGCTATTTTGAACCCGGTTCCTGAGAAAAAGACTTGTCTCAGGATCTCCCGATAAATATGCCGGGGCGGCAGTCCGGCCCGGCGGGGGGGGGGCCTCCTTGAAAAGTAGAAAGGGATAGAGGTGAATGACCTGAACAACCATGGTATCCTCGCGTGAGGGAGGAGAAAATTGTTTGTTCTTACAGAACAAGAGGCTGCAAACTTGAAGTCGCAATTTGCAACTTCAAGTGCAAGTCTGAACCGGTCGCAATTTGGGACCGGTTCGACCCATGGTGGACGACGAAAGCTACCTATGGTCTTTACCGAGCATGGCGCCATTATGGCTGCAAACGTCCTCCGCAGCAAGTCGGCCATTCAGATGAGCGTGTTTATTTGCCTTGGAACGGGATGAAAAACATATCTTAGACATGAGGAAGTCCATCGGTAAAGGCGCAAAACAGGACATAAGAAATAATGGCTGGAGAAATTAAGGAAAGAAGCATAAAGAACTGGCCGGTTGATGATAGGCCAAGAGAGAAGTTGCTCAAGAAAGGTCCGAAAGCCTTGAGTAATTCCGAGCTTCTGGCCATTCTTTTGCGTACTGGTACCAACGGCTCCAGCGCCATAGATCTTGCAAGAAGCGTTATGAAGAAATTTGGAACCTTCCGAAATATGGCACATACGGACGCGCGCGACTGGAAGGAATTTAAAGGTCTCGGAAGCGCTAAGATTGCTCATGTTCAGGCCGCCCTTGAGATCGGGAGGCGCTATCGTGAGGACGAAGTAGCCAATGTGAAGCAAAAGATTTCTTCGGCGAAGGATGTCATCGACATCATCATGCCACAAGTGCGTGATTTAAAGACCGAAGTATTCAAGGTCGTCTGTCTCGATAGTAATAACAGAATTATCGATATTTCAGACGCGGCCTGTGGCACAGTCAATCACGCCGTGCCGATTGTACGGGAAATCATTCATTCGGCTTTGCAGAAATTTGCAGCATCGATCATCTGTCTCCACAATCACCCCAGCGGGAACATCACGCCAAGTACTCAGGACAAAAAATTTACCAAAGAGTTATGTGATGCCGGAAGATTAATGGAAATTAAAGTCCTGGACCATGTCATTATTGGCGATAACGAGTTTTATAGCTTTGCAGATGAAGGGTTGATGGGCTGAAAATGCCAAATCAAACTCCGGAACAGATAGCACGAGATAATATTGACAGACAATTAAGTGAGTGCGGCTGGATTATTCAGAATAAGAAGAAAATTAGCCTGACTGCAGGGCTGGGTGTAGCGGTGAGGGAATATCAAACCGACATCGGCCCTGCGGATTATGTTTTGTTTGTTGCAGGGAAACCTGTTGGCGTCATTGAAGCGAAAAAGGAAGAGGAAGGTGTTCGATTAACGACTCACGAAGACCAATCAAAAGATTATGCCGACAGCAAGCTAAAGTATCTGAATAACGCCCCATTGCCTTTTGTCTATGAAAGCACGGGAGAACTAACCCGATTTACCGATTATCGCGACCCTAAGCCTCGTTCAAGACCGGTTTTTGCCTTTTATCGGCCGGAAACCTTCCAGGAATGGTTAAAACGCGGCAACTCTTTACGGCGGCGAGTATTGGATCTTCCTGCTTTGCAAACCAATGGGCTAAGGGGCTGCCAGATCAAAGCGATCAACAAGCTGGAAGATTCTTTCCGCAGAAATCAACCCAAAGCCCTCATTCAGATGGCTACGGGGTCGGGAAAAACCTTTACGGCTATTACGGCCATTTATCGCTTGCTCACTTATGCCAAAGCGAAGCGGGTGTTGTTCCTCGTCGATACTAAGAACCTCGGTGAGCAAGCCGAGCAGGAATTCATGGCCTATGTGCCCAATGATGATAACCGCAAATTCTCTGAATTGTATGGCGTGCATCGCTTGAAATCAAGCTTCGTACCTACCGACAATCAGGTTTATATCAGTACCATTCAACGTTTGTATTCAATCTTGAAAGAAGAAGAATTAGATGAAAAGGCCGAAGAGATAAATCCCGGTGAAATAAGATGGGAAAGACGTCAACCCGTTCCGGTAGGATACAATGTCAAATTACCCCCTGAGTTTTTTGACTTTATTGTGATCGACGAATGCCACCGTAGTATTTATAATCTCTGGAAACAAGTGCTGGACTATTTCGATGCCTTTTTGATTGGTTTAACCGCCACGCCCGACAACCGCACCTTCGGTTTCTTCAACCAGAACATTGTGAGTGAATACACCCACGAGGAAGCCGTTAGCGATGGGGTGAATGTGGGCAGTGACGTATATCTGATTGAAACCAAAATCAGTAAAAAAGGTGCCACGATCTGGAAAGGGCAGTATGTGGATCACCGGGAAAAACTGAGCCGCAAAAAACGCTGGGAGCAGTTGGATGAAGATGTCGTCTATTCCCAAATAGAATTGGATGACAAAGTGGTAAACCCAAACCAAATCCGCACGATCATTCGGACCTTCAAAGAGCACTTGCCGGAAATGTTCCCTGACCGCGCCAACGAGAAAGGGGAATTTGAAGTCCCGAAAACACTGATTTTTGCAAAAACTGACAGCCATGCCGACGATATTATCCAGATCGTGCGGGAAGAGTTTGACGAAGAAAACCGGTTCTGTAAGAAGATAACCTACAACAATAAGATCGAAGATCCCAAAAACGTGCTGGCGCAGTTTCGCAACGATTACCACCCACGGATTGGCGTTACCGTGGATATGATTGCTACCGGAACTGATGTAAAACCGCTGGAATGTCTCCTCTTTATGCGCGATGTAAAAAGCCGCAACTACTTTGAACAGATGAAAGGCCGCGGCACACGCATCATCAATCCTGATGACCTTAAGAAAGTGACACCTTCTGCCAAGTACAACAAGGACCATTATGTAATTGTGGATGCTGTGGGTGTTACTAAAAGCTTGAAAACCGACAGCCGCCCACTGGAGAAGAAACCCGGTGTACCGCTGAAGGATTTGTTAGCGGCCATTGCCGTGGGAGCACGAGATGAAGATTTGTTCACCTCTTTGGCCAATCGCCTGGTTCGCCTGGAAAAGCAACTTACAGATAAAGAAAAATCAACTTTTGCTCAAAAAGCAAACAAGAAAACCATTACGGAGGTTGTTAAGGAGCTGCTTAACGCTTACAACCCCGACACATTGGAAGACCTGCGTCTGAAAGTAGAGCAGGAAAATCCGGATACGGCGCCTATTGAGAAAGAAGAAAAGCTGAATTTCCTAAAGAGCGCTCTGCAAAATCAGGCGGCAAGTACTTTCAATGGCGAACTCAATGAATACATCGAAAACGTGCGGAAGACTCATGAGCAAATTATTGATCTGGTAAACCCCGACAGGGTAACTGCTGTGGGCTGGGAAAAGGACAACAAAGACAAAGCCCAGGAAGTGGTAAAGACCTTTGCCGACTGGATAGGCCGACACAAGGATGAAATCACGGCCCTGCAAATCTTTTACGGCCAGGCCTACCGGAGGCGCGAGCTGACTTTTAAGATGATTAGAGAACTGGTGGATACCATTGTTGCGGATAAACCCATCCTTGCCCCTTTGAATGTGTGGCGGGCCTACGAATTGTTGGAAAGTGTCAGCGGCCAACCCAAAAACGAACTCGTGGCACTGGTTTCCCTTATCCGTAAAGTCACGGGCATTGATACCATGCTCACCTCCTATGAAAAAACGGTGGATAAGAATTTTCAGAGCTGGGTATTCAAGAAACAGGCAGGCACACTGAAATTTACCGAGGAGCAAATGCAGTGGCTGCGGATGCTGAAAGACCATATTGCCGCATCGATTTCTGTCGCTGCCGATGATCTGGACTACACACCCTTTGATGCCCATGGCGGTAAGGGCAAGATGTGGCAGCTCTTCGGGAATGAGTCGGAAAACATTATCAACGAACTAAACGAAGCATTGGCGGCATAGGATGAATGAGAACAGGAAAGTTCCGAGTGGGTGGGCTTCTGTAACGCTTGGAAATGTTGGTGAAATAGTTTCAGGAGGCACACCTTCAACTTCTATCCCTGAATATTGGAACGGCGACATTAATTGGATAGCCCCTTCCGATTTATCTGGCTATTTTAATAAATGCATTTCAACTGGTGCAAAGTCGATTTCAGCGGCCGGTTTAAGAAACTCATCGGCAAGATTAATGCCTAAAGGTTCAGTCCTCTTTTCTTCGCGGGCACCAATTGGTTATGTTGTTATTGCCAACAGTGAACTTTGTACTAATCAAGGTTTTAAAAGTATTATTCCTAATAAAGCAATATGCAATGAGTATTTATTCTATTTTCTAAAATCGGCAAAAGGAAAAGCTGAAGATGTTGCAAGTGGTACAACTTTTAAAGAAATATCATTGTCAAATTTTTCACAATTACAGATTCCCTTGCCACCCATCTCCGAACAGCGCCGCATTGTTGTCAAAATAGAAGAGCTGTTCAGCAGTTTGGATAAAGGCATCGAAAGCCTCAAAACCTCGCAGCAACAACTCAAAGTTTATAGGCAGGCGGTCTTGAAATGGGCGTTTGAGGGGAAGTTTACTAATGAAAATGTAAAAGAAGGTGAATTGCCGGACGGCTGGAAGTGGAAGCAAACAAAAGAAATCACTTCGGTTTTAGGTGATGGATTACACGGTACACCAGTTTATTCAGAATCAGGTGAATATTATTTCATTAACGGGAATAATTTGTCGGATGGGAAAATCGAAATTAAAGAAAATACAAAGCATGTCACTATTGAGGAATATGAAATATACAAAAAGCCTTTAAATGAAAATACCATATTTGTTTCAATAAATGGAACACTTGGAAATACAGCTTTTTACAATGGAGAAAAGGTTGTTCTGGGTAAAAGTGCTTGCTATTTTAATGTTCTGAATACAGTTGATAAGCAATATGTTAGATATTGTATAACAAGTCAGCGTTTTATAAACTATGCACATAAGAATGCAACGGGGAGCACAATAAAAAATGTAGGACTCAAAGCGATGAGGGAGTTTGAAATTCCATTACCACCGACTATTGAAGAACAACAACTCATCGTTGCCGAAATCGAATCCCGCTTGTCGGTCTGCGACAAAATTGAAGAGAGCATTGAACAAAGCCTCAAACAGTCCGTAGCTTTGCGACAGAGCATCTTAAAGAAAGCCTTTGAGGGTAAGCTCGTTCCCCAGGACCCCGATGACGAACCGGCAAGCGTTGTGTTGGACTGGATCAAAGCTGAGAGGGAAAAAGGTGAATCCGGCAGCCAGCCGTGCCGGCAAAGGGGAAGAATAGAAGCTAAAAAGGCAAAATCATGAGTACCCAAACCGACAATACATCAGGCATCATCAGTAAGGTTTGGAGCTTCTGCAATACTCTGCGCGATGATGGCGTTGGCTATGGCGATTATCTGGAACAGCTTACCTACCTGCTCTTCCTAAAAATGGCCGATGAGTTCAGTAAACCGCCTTATAACCGAAGATTGCCCATTCCAAAGGAATACACGTGGAAAAGCGTCACCGCAAAACGCGGTGCGGAGTTGGAATCGCATTACACGACATTGCTCCGCGAGCTGTCACAGTCCAAAGGCATTTTGGGTCAGATATTCATCAAAAGCCAAAACAAGATTCAAGACCCGGCCAAGCTCTTCAAACTGATTGATATGATTGACAAAGAGCAGTGGACCGTGATGGGGACAGATGTCAAAGGCAAGATCTATGAAGGTCTGTTAGAGAAGAACGCTGAGGATACCAAGAGCGGCGCGGGGCAGTATTTTACGCCGCGTCCCTTGATTAAAGCGATGGTTGCCTGTGTGCAGCCGCAGCCGATGAAATCCATCGCCGACCCTGCCTGCGGCACCGGCGGTTTTTTCCTGGCGGCTTACGACTACATTTCCGATCCTAAGAACTTCACGCTGACCAAAGAGCAAAAAGAGTTTTTGAAAAACAAGACATTTTATGGCAACGAAATCGTAGCAGGCGCGCGAAGGCTGGCGCTCATGAATATGTTCCTGCACAACATAGGCGATATTGATTCAGAGACATTTATTCTGCCTACCGATTCACTTGTGGCTGACACGGGTTTACGGGTCGATTACGTGCTCACAAATCCACCCTTCGGGAAGAAAAGCAGCATGACCTTTACTAATGAGGAGGGCGAACAGGAGAAAGAGGACCTCACTTACAACCGGCAGGACTTCTGGGCGACCACGAGCAACAAGCAACTTAACTTTGTCCAACACATCCGCACGATGCTCAAAACCAGCGGTAAAGCAGCGGTTGTTTTGCCCGATAATGTATTGTTTGAAGGCGGGGCAGGCGAGACTGTTCGAAAAAAAATACTGGAAACAACTGAGGTGCATACTATTTTACGACTGCCGACGGGCATTTTCTACGCGCAGGGCGTTAAAGCCAATGTCTTATTTTTCGACAATAAACCTGCCAGCAAAGACCCGTGGACGCAAGAGGTCTGGATTTACGATTACCGGACCAACATCCGTCATACCCTGAAAAAATCACCATTGAAGTTTGAAGACCTTCAAGAATTCATTGCGTGTTATAACCCTGTAAACAGGCATAAACGCAAAGAAACATGGGATCCCGAAAAAAATCCCGAAGGGCGGTGGCGTAAATTCACTTATGATGAGATTGTAAGCCGCGATAAAACCAGTCTGGACATCACCTGGCTCAAGGATAAAAGCCTTGCCGACCTCGATAATCTACCCGACCCGGATGTATTGGCCAATGACATCATCGAAAACCTCGAAGCGGGAATTGAAAGCTTTAAAGAGATCATGGCAACCATAAACGGGAAATAGACGAGAAGCCGCTGGGCTTATGGTTCCCCCCAACGGGGTCGGACCAAGATAATGGGTTGATAGTGTGAATGAATTCTAAAAAACGGGGGCTGATTTGGGCCTTGGAAGAGCAATTCTGAGGGCAAAAATGGAGGTTTACGTCTGTCCGGTCTTGAAGAAATCTACGAGCGGATCTCCAACAACCGCGACTCATCCGTGGCTTGCTCGAATTCCTGAGATCCGTTCAGGTGGTCAGGATCATCGAAGGTGAGGGTTGATTTTGGAGCGCGGGAGCTTGTCCCTGCTTTCTCGAGGCAAAAGCATGGCTTGCGCACTCCAAATCACAAACCAAAGAATTCTTGCAATATGGTAACGGGGAAGAATCGGAACGTTAAGCATTAGATGCTGAAAATGAGCACTCTAAAGATACAAAACGTCTGCCTTAATGGTGGCGAGATATGCTTGAAAGCTTTTAATTTGGTCAGCACTGGAGGAAAAAGTGAGCAGGATAGTGGATAGTGCGAAGAAGACTGTTGTTTTCCTTGGAGACGAAGCTAATTTTTGTGCAACGGGATTTTTCGTAGGCATAGAGAATTATCTCCACCTCGTCACCGCCAAGCACGTTGTTTGTGATTCGAAGTCCAATCAGTTTATAGACGATGATCTGATTGTTTATTTTAATCTGAAGCAGGGAGGCCTTGGAAAAAGGTCGATTATGGAGGTGAAAGAACGGCTTGAACTTGACTGGGTATTTCACCCGTCAAATGAAGTTGATGTTGCCCTAATACCATTTGAGTTTGCACCTGAGGATGATGACGTCAGGATAATACCGACAAAGAACTTTTTAGAAATGCATGGAATATCGGAACTTTTCGATGTTTTCTTCCCGTCATACCAACCCGGGATACAGCCCGAGAATATTGAGAGCTCGCAAAAAATTACTCCGGTATTGCGGGTGGGTGCCGTTAGCATGATCAACGAGGATAGAACGTTTTACATTGACGGTGCGGCGTTCCCCGGGAATAGTGGCAGTCCCGTTTTTGTGAGACCATCTCGAGTTAGACCTGACATAGGTCGGATCACAGTGGGGGAAGATTTACTCGATGGGAAATTCATAGGGGTAATCGGTTCATATGTCCCATATCAAGAAGTAGCGATAAGTGTACAAACGAGACGCCGACGCGTGGTTTTCGAGGAAAATACCGGCTTATCGAGGGTCTGGTCCGTCGCGTTTATAAGGGAAATCATCGAATCAGAAAGATTCCGGGAACAGTTCGAAAGAGTAAAGGGCAAGGGGAAATTCAACGGGTAGAAAATATTCCGGGAAGAATTGGGGGTAGCAAAGAATTGGGGGGACGTACTTTAGTTATTTAAGAAACCTTTCCCGCGAATCGGTTTGACGTCACAATTGAGTGTAAGAACGAATGTGATTACATGGGATAGGGACCCGCGTGCTAAAATATGGTTGAGGCCATACGTCAATTACATAATTTAGGGAGCAGAGGCAGGTTATTCCATGAAAGTTGATCCGGTCAAGTTGATCCAATTTATTGTCTGTCAGGCCACGGAATTTGGCGCATCTTTGTCACCAATTAGAGTTGTCAAATTCCTGTATCTTGCTGATCTTTATCATGCGCGGGAAAGCAAAGGTGAATCTCTAACCGGGTGGCCATGAAGATTTATCTATTTTGGGACTTACTGTAGCGAATTGATTGCGAGAAGAAAATTGAAAGGGAAACGGGTGGCCCAGGAAGAATTATTTCAGAAACAGGGGAAGGTGATGAAACAGTAGGAACGAGATCTTTTATGGGGTTCAGGGGAAATGGCGGACGGGTTCGCATTTAATTGTGTGCAGAAATTATGGCCTTATAGCGTAATGGGTGCTGGCAGGAATCACGATGAATAACCGATTTATTGTCTGGAAGCCCAAGTTCAGCCTTACTCCTTCAATTGCCAAACACCTCATGCAAGTTGAAGCGGCGAGGACTGCTGTTGAGCTAATCCAAGTGCCGGTTGATATTGCTGCGGAGCTGCGCAAGCGAGCACGCATCCGTTCTACTCACTATTCAACCCGCATCGAAGGCAATCGGCTGACACTTGGGGAGGCGGAAGACATCATCGAAAAGAGGCGGGTGACATTTCATGGACGGGAGCGAGATGTCAGGGAAGTTCAGAATTACTGGAATGCATTGCTACAAGTCGAGGAGTGGGCTGCTAAGAAAACGCCTCTCACGGAAGATCTCCTTCGAAGGCTTCACGCCATGGTGATGAAGGGGAAACGGGCAAAACCGACTGTATACCGTGACGGCCAAAACGTCATCCGAGACGCTGATTCTGGCGCCATAATCTATTTACCTCCGGAGGCAAAAGATGTCCCCCTCCTCATGAAGGCACTCATTTCATGGATCAACAAGGCGAGCAAGGATGAGATGCCACCTCCGATCATCGGTGCACTGGCTCACTACCAGTTTGTAACAATTCATCCTTACTATGATGGCAATGGACGCACCGCAAGGCTCCTGGCAACCTTCATCTTACACCGTGAAGGATATAGTCTTAAGGGTTTTTTCTCCCTCGAGGAACACCACGCAATTGACCTGGACGGATATTATCGCTCTTTGGCAACTCATCCGCATCACAACTATTACGAAGGACGCGCTGAGGCTGACCTAACAGGCTGGCTGGAGTATTTCACCTCCATTTTGGCAAGGGTTTTTCTAACGGTCAGGGGGGAGGCAGAATCCCATACGAGAAAGGATCGACCTTTTGAGCCGGAGGAGTTAAGGCATTTTGACCGGCGCGCACGAATCGTATTGTCTCTTTTTGCGAAAACGGGCAGCATCACCTCTGGAGAAGTAGCAAAGGCCCTTGGACTCTCGGATCGCATGGCGCGGACATTGCTGAAGACATGGGTGAAGGATGGCTGGTTGGTGATAACCGGCGCTTCGAACAAGTCACGAAGGTATATTTTATCGGAAATTTATCGGAAGTTTATCGGAAATGTTTCAACAGGAACGCCTCCGGGGACATTCATGACATTATGACTTCCAAGAAGACGACTTAGGGTCGACCGTCACCCCAACGAGGTCGGACCAAGGTAACGGGTTGATATTGAGAATGAATTGTAAAAAAGAGAGGATATTTTTGGCCTTAGAAGAGCATTTTTGGGGGCAAAAACGGAGGTTTACGTCTGTCGGGTTTTGAAGGAATCTATTGGCGGATATCCGACAACCGCCACTCCATCCGTGGCTGCCTCGAATCCCTGAAGTCCCTTGAGACTGTCCGGATCATCGACGGGGAGAGATGAGATGAAGTTAGAGAGAACCCATCGGAAGGGCAAAGGATGAAAATCCGTGATATTATTAAATTGATAGAGTCAGAAGGGTGGTACTTAGTGGAAACCAGAGGAAGTCATCGGCAATATAAACATCCAACAATACCCGGACGAGTAACGATTGCCGGGCATCCGAATGATGATCTGGCGCCAGGGACCTTAAATAGTATTCTGAAGCAGGCAAAACTGAAGGAGGTCAAGTAAATATGTATCGTTTTCTTATTGTGATTGAAAAGGCAAATGGTAACTATTCGGCATACTCACCCGACTTACCTGGTTGTGTGGCGACAGGGGCTACTCGTGAGGAGACCGAGCAGAATATGTATCAGGCCATTGGAATGCACCTTAAAGGGCTGCGTGAGGATGGGTTACCGGTGCCCGAATCTACTTCCTTTGCAGAATATGTGGCAATGCAATAGGGGACAATTTCCTTCGGGGGTCCATCTGATAATATTATTGTGAAGGATGAAAAGAGATATTTTATGCGAGTTGATCCGGTCAAGCTGATTCAATTTATCGTCTGTCAGGCCACGGAACTTGGCGATTTGTTGTCTCTAATCAAAGTTGTGAAAAAGGAGGCATAGCCATGAAAAGCTGGGAAAGTGCTCCCCTTGAGAAGAAGGAACGGGAGGCGATTGAGGTTGCGATAAATGTGCTTAAAAAGCGGTTTCCCATGAAAAAAGTTATTCTTTTTGGATCTAAAGTCAGGGGAGATTCCGATGAGTTTTCCGATATTGATTTACTCCTAATCACCACAAGGCCGCTTCACTGGAGAGAGGAAAAGGCGATCGTAGATACGTTATTCGACCTGGGCGTTGAATATGATGTTGTCTTTACGCCCTCGTTTGCCTCTTTCGAAGAATGGGATCGAGGAATATTCAGAGAATTTCCAGTTTACAGGAAGATTATGGAAGAAGGAGCGGTTGTTCCATGAGCGAGCGAATGATCATCGATTACTGGCTTGAAAAGGCGGGGCAAGATCTTGAATCAGCTCAGGGAAATTTCTTAGCAGGAAGATTCGAAAATGCGGTGCGGGATGCTTATTTCGCATGTTTTCATCTATCAAGCACTACGCTGAGGACCACGGGCGTGAGCCCGTGGGTGAAAGCGTTCCAGCCGGAGGGTGGAAAAAATGTGGCAGAGTGATAGAATGATGGTATGCAGATACGATATAGCGCCCATGGAGCATATCATCACGAATATCATATCGTCTGGATTCCGAAATATCGAAAGAGAATTTTGAAAGGAGAGTTGAAGGAATTCGTTGAGGGGCATGTGTTCGACATTCAGCCATACCATCCGGACATTGAGGTTGAGAGATGCAGTATTCGGGAGGATCATGTTCATTTGATTATGATCATTCCGCCAAGGTATTCGGTATCCTGGGTGGTCGGGAAGATCAAGACGAATACCAGTCGGGAGGTGAGGAAGAATTTTGAATGGATCAAGAAGATATACTACCGAGATGAGTTCTGGTCCAGAGGGTTTTTCTCATCGACTGTGGGGATTAATGAGGACGTGATCAAGAGATATGTAGAATTTCAAGAGAAGATTGACAAAGGACAGATGCAGTTGAATTTTGATTTTAAAGTGCCACGGGCGTAAGCCCGTGGGTATCTACTTTCCGCTTTACTTCTGAAGGACGGAAAGAGCTTTCGAAAGCATAAAGAGGTTCGATCATCCCTTCACCGTGACTATATTCGAACGAAGCAAATGGATTCGCACTGGGGGAAACACTACGACTGGCTTTATGAAAACCGCCAGAAAGCAGATTACCGGCCCCTGGTTCAGTTTGATTTTGATCAGGTTAAACAGATCATCGAAGAAAGCCAGGCCTTTGTCAAAGAGGTGAAGAGATTGCTTAACCAATAATGGTAAGGTGTTGGTCTCAGCGTGTGGTTGCAATGGCAGAAGAAATCCCTACCGAGGTAATATTGTTCTGCAAAGAAGAGGGGACTCTGAATTACATTGCGGAAGCGGTTGAAATAGTCAAGCGAAGCTTTATCCAAACAGACAATATTGCGATGGAAGTGGAAGAGGATCCCGAAACCGGTGAAAAATGGGTATTGATTGCGATGATCGTCCGTGGAGGAGTAGAGGAAATATTGAAGCAGTATGATCGCTATACCGAATCCTGGGTGTCCTCTGTCCCCTGGCCGGAATGCCATAAAATTAGACTCTCATTTGACATCGTTTAAGTCATGGACCCACGGGAATTTTACACTCTTGCCTCAGAACTGGCCACAAGAGGTCGTGCTTCGGAATCCGAGGGGACATCAGCCCGGGTACTTATAGACCTTTCCTTGAGATGAAAGGAGGGAAGCATGCCGGTTCTGCACAAATATAGAGACAGAAATGGGTATTATGTTCTGACGTCTATCAAAAAGAACATGGTTACCTTCCAACTGACTCCCGGGGGCGAAGAAAGACTGCTGTCAACGGGTATTCTTGACGGGGAGACTTTTAACAGAGGGCTCCTGCTGGATTTATATCGTTCCGGAGATGCCTACTCGCACGGGACGGGTCCAGGCGAAGAGATCTCACCGGCTGACTCACGGCAACTGAAATTTGATTTCAAGAATGATCCTGACCCTGAGAGCCTTTTCCCGGCCTGTGCGAACTGTTCTTCCCCTGTTGCCCTGCATTTGGTTGAAATAAAAGAAAAGGAACATCTGGCAAGCATCCTCTGCGTCGATTGCCGGCTCTTGAAATCGAAAGCCATTGACACGAGCATTCCCCTCCAGCTGGTTAACCGATCTGTCTTAGCCCACATCCTGGAAATAAAGCGGATCGAAAAGATGGATCCCTCCGTTACCGCCTTCAGGGAATTATTGGATATCCAATTCCAAGCCAAGTGGAACGAACTCGCAAAGACAAGATCAAAGAAAAAAACCATGACTCAAGAAGATTTATTTGAGAAACAGAGGAGATTGATGAAATAGTAGAGGGAGGATCCTTTATAAGGGGCTGGCGGGGACGTTCTTAAGTTATTTAAGAAACTCTTGTCTCTGAATGGTTCAGCGCCAAGCCTGACAATTGGAATGAAAAACGAGCGTAGTTGTTTGGTATCGATTACTGGGCCTTTTTGCACTTTCCACTGGATAAATCAGGAACAGGGCTTTGAGATGTGCTAAGATACCATCATAGAGGTATCATGGTAAAGAATGTTGGTGGGATATTTCATGTGAGTTGATCCGGTCAACTTGATCCAATTTATCGTCTGTCAGGCCACGGAATTTGAGGCTTTATTATCTCCAATCAGGGCAAGACAATTCGGGACACGTTCCAATTTCTGAGATGAGAGGTGGGGAAATGGGGATTGATGATAGAACGGTTGATGTGCTGGTCAAGCGGATTGTGGAAGAGGTGCATCCCCTTTGGATCATTCTTTTTGGGTCAGCAGCCAGGGGACAAGTCGGGCAGAGCAATGACATTGACCTTCTGGTTGTGATGCCGGAGGGAGTCCATCGCCGTCACACTGCTCAACGGTTGTACCAGAACATCACGGGATTGAAAGTCCCCTTTGACATCCTGGTAGCTACCCCCGGAGACCTTGAGAGATATAAAAATAAGATCGGCCTGGTCTACCGGACAATTTTGCAGGAGGGAAGAGAAGTCTATGCTGCCTAAAGAGATAGAACCAGGCGAACCCGGAGATTGGCTACGTCATGCCTGGAGCGACTTAGACCTCGCTCGTGTGGGACGGAATTCAAGGATCCTGGTGGAAGACCTCTGTTTTCATGCACAACAGGCGGCCGAAAAGGCACTTAAGGCAGTATTAGTCTTCATATCTGTCCCCTTCTCAAAGACGCATAACATCAAGGGTGCTTCTTCTTGAAAGTGCATTGATGTGCGGCAGTGGGATTTGGACGCTTTGAGAGGGGAGACACACAGGCTTGAATTTGACATGAAATCGTGTTTAATGTGAGAAGAAGGAGTTATGGATATGAGAGACCTGGAAAACAGATCGCTTAACAGGAATGAACGGAACGCGATTGAGGCGGCGGTGGAAGCGCTCAAGAGACAATTTCCCGTGGAGAGGATTATCCTCTTTGGATCAAAGGCGCGGGGAGACTCCGATGCGTATTCGGACATCGACTTGCTTGTCGTCACCTCACGTCCAATCCACTGGAAGGAAGAACGGGCGATTGTGGATGTCCTTTTTGACCTCGGGATGGAGCATGATGTTATTTTCAGCCCCTTGTTTGCATCTTCGGAAGAATGGGAAAGCGGCATTTTCAGAGAGTTTCCCGTGTATCGAGAAATCATTGAAGAGGGAACAGTCGTTCCATGACCGCGAGAGCAATCGTCAATTATTGGGTTGAGAAGGCTGAAGAGGATCTTGCATCGGCACAAGCGAACTTCGCAGCGGGAAGGCTACAAAATGCGGTACGGGATGCGTATTTTGCTTGTTTCCATGCCTTCTCTTCGGTGCTTTTCAAAAGTGGGAGGTTCTTTCGAAAGCATTAAGAGGTTCGGTCAATTCTCCACCGAGACTACATCCGGACGAAACAAATGGACGCGAAATTTGGAAAACACTTCGATTGGCTTTATGACAACCGCCAGAAAGCTGATTACCGGCCCCTGGTTCAGTTTGATTTTGATCAGGTTAAACAGATCATCGAAGAAAGCCAGGCCTTTGTCAAAGAGGCAAAACGTCTGGTCAATGAGTGATGGGGTAGTTTCTTGGAAGAATTGGCGAGGACGTATTTTAGTTATTTAAGAAACCTTTTCCTGGAATTGGCTTGCTGCCAGAATTGACAGGAAGAATCAAGGTGATCGCACGGGATAGGGATCCGCGTGCTAAAATATGTCTGAGGGCAGACGTCAATTACATAATTTAGGGAGCAGAGGCAGGTTATTCCATGAAAGTTGATCCGGTCAAGTTGATCCAGTTTATCGTCTGTCAGGCCACTGAATTTGGCGCCTCTTTGTCACCAATTAGGGTTGTCAAATTCCTGTATCTTGCTGATCTATATCATGCGCGGGAGAACAAAGGGGGGACTCTAACCGGGTGGCCTTGGAAATTTGTCTTTTTTGGTCCTTACTGCAGCGAATCCATTACTGCCTTGAACGAGGCGGTCAATGATGGGCTTATCGACGCGAGATCCTTCGAAAGTAAATATGACGAGAAGGATCGATTCCTGTATACGTGCCGGGAGGAGAAAGAAGCGGACCTCGAAAAGACTTTGAGCATCTATGTCTGGAGTTCGCTCAAAGAGTCGGTAAGAAAGTGGGGGGATGATACCTCAGGGCTTCTTGACCATGTGTACTTCGAGACCGAACCCATGGAGGATGCAAAGAGGGGAGATTTACTGGATTTCTCAAAGGCTCGCCTTCCCATCAAACTGCCGAAGCTTGAGATGAAAAGGATTTCAAAATCGAAAGGCGAAAAAGCAAAACAATTAATTTCTGCCTTGCGGGAGCAATACCGAGCGAGTTCATGCAAGCTTTCCGAGGAAAGAGTCCAAATGGTTCGCGACGGGGCCTTTAGAAAATCTTTGCCCCTTGTCAATGACGAAGACCTTGAGGAAGGACTGAGTGGGGTTGCGAGGATAGGAAACGTGGAATCTGACCGATAGAGGGATAAAGGTGGGTATCGTTCAGGTTATTGATCCCTTTTATGTGAAGCTTCCTGGTGATACTTTTCGACGTGCTTGCATTGTCGGCCAGTTTTGCCGGGTTCCGGTGACACATATAGATCCTATCCCTCGAATCCTGGGAGGGGAAAATGGGGACAGCGCCTTTTTATTTGTTTGTACTGTATTTGGGGACCGGTTCTGGATAAGCACATGAGCATTGAATGGTTACTGATTATAACGGCACAGATGTTCGAGCGAATGAGCATCCTGACCACTGGATGCAGGCCGGAGAAGATGGACTTTTTGAGTTCAAAAAGACAAGGACTGCTGGAGGCTGAAGTTCCATTTCACAAGAAAAGGAATCATTTGTAAAGGAGTCCTGGTGGATTTCGTGAAGAATAATAGCGAAAAATGGGTTGAGCAACTCGTCGCCGAAGGGGAATCGGAGCAAGTCGAGTTTAAGCAAAGGCTCGATGACGAAGCAATTGAAACCCTTGCTGCATTTGCAAATGCCAGAGGAGGCACCCTGTTTGTTGGCATCGCTGACGATGGAACAGTGAAAGGGGGTGACATTAGGGCGAGAAACAACACGTGAATGGACAAACCGTATAGCTCAGGCAACACACATTCATCCGCATATCACCCGGTTTTCGTATCAAGGGAAAACTGTTGCTGTTATCCAGGTCTCCGAGAGCACTGCGAAGCCTCTATCTTGTCGTGGGCGCTACTTTATTCGGGTTGGCAAAAGCAATCGTCAGATGACCGATGATGACCTGACGCGTTCGGTTCTGGATAAACTCGGCATGACTTGGGATGAGGTGGTTGAACCGAGGGCTACGCTCAACGATCTTGATTCTGTTCAGCTCCAGCGTTTTCGAACATTGTGTGACCGACAGGGGCGTCGACCCATCCCCTCCGAGGACAATGACCCTACCGTACTGGAGAAGTTAGGCCTACTGCGCGAGGGACAATTGCTGAGAGCAGCCGTACTGCTTTTCGGGAAGGAATCTCAGCGATTTTATCCATCGGCCTTTGTGAAGATCGGGCGATTTCGTTCACCAACCTTGATCGTGGATGACCATGAGATCTATGGGACTCTCTTTAACCAGATAGAAGCAGTGATGTCCTATTTTCGCGAGCACCTTCAGACTCGTTTTGAATTTCGCGGCGAACCTGCCAGGAAAGTCATCTGGGAATACCCTTTGGATGCGTTGCGTGAAGCCATCATCAATGCCGTCTGCCATCGTGATTACGGTGGCACGGCACACATTCAGGTGCGTTGGTATGATAATAACATAGTGTTCTTTAACTCGGGGGGATTACCCCCACCACTACGCCTGGAAGATCTGAAACGATCGCATCCATCCGTGCCTCGAAACCACAAAATTGCCGAGATGTTCTTCTATGCCGGGTTGATTGAACGATGGGGTGGAGGCATCCGGAAGATCCTTGACGAATGCCGCGCAATTGGCTTGCCGGAGCCTAAATTTGAAGAGAGAACCGGTGGCCTATGGCTCACCTTCCAGAAGGATATCCTGGACGATGAGTATCTGCGAGTGCTGGGGTTTGGCAATCGGCAGATCCGGGGAGTGTTTCACGTCAAAGAGAAAGGACGCATCACCAACGCTGAATACCAACAACTATGCCAGGTATCCACGCGCACGGCCACTCGGGAGCTTAGCGAACTTGTGCAGAAAGGAATCTTGGAGAAGGCAGGGAAGACTGGCAGAGGAACCTTTTACACCTTAAAGACGCCGGAAACACGCCAAACACGCCAAACGCGCCAAAAACGCGCCAAAAAGACGCCAAACACCTGAGGTTAAAAACGTCTGGTGGGGACCTTTTTACTGAATGGTCCCAACGAGGCCGGACCAAGGTAACGGGTTGATATTGAGAATGAACTGTAAAAAAGAGGGGCTGATTTGGATCTTACAACGGCAATTCTGAGGGCAAAAATGGAGGTTTAAGCAAAAAAGACAACTGATTGGAAACGGTCACTTTGCGGATGGAAGGAGATCGTCGAACGTAGCTCCGCCGGCAGAAGCCAGAGCCGAGTTAGGGAATTGGCATTTTTTTTTGGCGAAGAGATCTGTGAACGAAACTTCGCAAGGGGCAACAGGCCGGATATGGAGGAGAAATCATGAGAGCTTTAGATCCTGAAATGATCGAGGAGATCGTAAAACGCGTCACAAGCGCCGTTCATCCGCTTCGGGTGATCCTCTTCGGCTCTGCTGCCCGGGGGGGAGATGGGTGCGGAGAGCGACGCGGATTTGCTGATCGTCGTACCGGACGGGACCCGCCGCAGGGATGCGTCGCGCAGGGCTTTTCGCGCCCTCACGGGAATTGGCATCGCAAAAGACGTGATCGTTGTGACCGAAAGTGACGTTAAGGAGTTCGGTGAAAATCCATCCCTCGTGATCAAACCAGCGTTCGAGGAAGGACGGGAGGTGTATCATGCCGCAGGATAGACCCGTCCCCGGTTCCGCAGAGGATTGGTTGGCAAGGGCTGAAGGCGATCTGGCCCTTGCCCGGGGACGAAAAAGGTAACGTTGTTCAAAAATATCAAATTAATCTCTGCAAATGACAGAGCTTGTGATAACAATGGGTTGTGCCTCGACAGGCCAGATTGGATGCACCTGGGATTCTTCATCACGTGGCAATCTGGGAACGTTGGGGCAAATAGAACTAATGGTGGACAGGAGATATGGGGAAAATGATATTGTGACGAGAAAAAGGGAGCAGGGAGTGGAGGAGGCCGAAATGAAAGTGAAAGGAATCATCGTCGGGGCATCTATTCTCATTCTACTTTTTGGATTTTCAGAGGTCCTTCTCAGCCAGGAGATGAAGTTCGAGTTGAACAAAGGTTACGGGATGAAGGAGATCCTGGCAAGCTATGAGGGAAAGCGGGTTGCCGTCCGATTAGATGGCGGTGAAGAGCTGGAAGGGACTCTCACCACCGTTGGAGAGCAACTGGTCCACATTTCCAGACTCTCCAAGAGAGACTTTTACGATGCCGTTGTCCGCATGGATAAGATCAATGCGGTCATTTTTCGGGCAAGGAGCAATTAGAAGATAGGTTAAGAGTTGTGGGAGGATCCTCCGCTCACCTCCCGGGCTTTGGAGTAGTCTGTCTGCGGTACGAGCACCTTGATGTCCACGTCCAAGGTCGATCTCACCCTGCCCCAATACTGGCTGGCGATTCCTCCGATGTTCGAGTAGATTCGGCTCGGAACAGAATTTGAAACGGAGCAGAATTTGCTTGACATGATTGAGTGATTGTTGTAAAAATGCATTGTTCAGCATGGCTGACATTAGTTCTACATTGTCGAACACCTGATCTGGAAGATTTTTCGTCGGATCAATTCGGAATAGGATTCTGTTATGGATCGAGAAGACGGGATTCAGTCTGTTAATCGGGCCTTGAATCTGGTTTGTCTGTTTACTCATGGCTCCTCTCGCCTGGGTATTACGGAGATCAGCAGCGCCCTGGGTCTGCCCAAGCCGACGGTCCATGGTCTTGTCCGTACTCTCGTGAAACAAGGATTTCTTCAGCAGGACCCACAAACCCGGAAGTACGGGCTGGGATTGAAGATCTATGAGCTCGGGATCGTTCTTGCGGGAAGCCTGGAAATCAACCAAAGGGGGGCTGGTCCGGCCTACCAGCTCGCGAAACAGACAGGACTCGTTTCGCGGATTGCGATTTGGAATTTAGACTCCGCCCTTCTCACGGTGAATATAGAGCCCCGGTCCCACCTGTTCTTCGTTCACCAGATCGGACCTCGCCTCCCCGCATACTGCTCGGCGATAGGCAAGGCCATCCTGGCTTTCCTTGGACCCCAGGATTTGGAGGCCTATCTCGACCGGGTCAAACTCGAGCCTCTAACCGCGAACACAATAACGCAAAAAAAACAGTTTCTAAAAGAAATCGAGGCGACGCGTCGCAGGGGATATTCCATCGACCGGGAGGAGAATGTCTTGGGCCTGGCCTGTATCGGTACACCCATCTTCGGGCAGGGCGGACGCCTCGAAGCGGCCATCAGCCTGTCAGGCGACCCGAAGGATATCTACGAAGGGATGGAAACATTGGTGCGAGAGCTGCTCCGGACAGCGAGAGAGATATCGCGATCTCTCGGTTATTTCGCGGAGTCCTTAGGCATGCGGATTTAGTAGCGGAGGGAAGAATCATGATGGGTATTGATGCAGACAAGCCCGGGAGCCTGCAACTGCTTATGGGGAATGAAGCGATCGCGCGGGGAGCCATGGAAGCAGGGATAGGCGTTGCCACGGCGTATCCCGGGACGCCTTCCTCGGAGGTCATTGCGACGCTGGCAAAGGTGGCAAAGAAGCTGGGCCTGTACGTTGAATGGTCCATCAATGAAAAGGTTGCCGTTGAGGTTGCCGCAGCCGCCGCTCTTTCCGGTGTCAGAGCGATAACGGCTATGAAGCAGAATGGACTGAACGTGGCCCTCGATTTCCTCGCAAATCTTGCCCTTACCGGGGTCAACAAAGGACTGGTTCTTATGGTCGGCGACGATCCGGGAGGGTTATCGAGCACGAACGAACAGGATTCAAGGCACATCGCCAAGATCCTGGACCTGCCCCTTCTCGAACCGGCCACATTTCAGGAAGCCAAGGATATGACGAAATGGGCCTTCGAACTTTCGGAGGAGATTTCGAATGTGTGCATGGTCCGGAGTGTCACAAGAATATCCCATGCCCGGGGTAATGTGGTACTGGGCAAATTACCGGCCATGGAAAAGCGTGCCCACTTCGATACGTCAAAATCTTTTGCCGCAATCGGCGGCGTATCCCCCAGATTTCATCAGATCCTGCACGACAAGCTTAAGAAAGTTGCGGAGATCTATGATTCCTCGCCTTTCAATTCCTACTTAGGACCAGAAAAACCGGATTTGCTTATTGTCACCTGCGGCAGCGGATGGCTGTACGCCATGGAGGCCGTAAGAACTCTCTCTCTCGATCAATCTGTAGGGGTACTTAAACTTGGCACTACCTGGCCTTTGCCGCCGCAGTTCCTGCAGAGCCATCTGTCAGGAGTGGAAAGAATATTGGTCATAGAAGAGGTCGACGCATTTCTTGAGGCCAACCTGAAGGAATTCGTTGTGGACAATATGGCCGGTCACTCCTACAAATTTTTCGGCAAAACATCAGGTCACATAAAACCTTGTGGAGAAATAAATGTTGACATCGCGATCCAGGCGATAGCGAGCCTCATGTTCATCGACTACAGACCGAGA